>Ga0111538_10005157_pt1 | contig 17908 bp, 14 predicted proteins | sample SoiMethybrSBSTD1_FD_79669 | JGI IMG/M metagenome (GOLD analysis project Ga0111538, IMG submission 79669) | Bulk soil microbial communities from a Populus tree surrounding site in Tennessee, USA - Soil MetaG P. TD hybrid SBSTD1 (version 2)... | ecosystem: Environmental > Terrestrial > Soil >...
TCACGCACGGCGTCTTCAAGGCGCTGCTGTTCCTCGCCGCGGGCGCGGTCATTCACGCCGTCCACAGCAACGACCTGGCGCAGATGGGCGGGCTCGCCCGGCGCATGCCGCAGACGATGATCGTGTTCGTCATCGGCACGTTGTCGCTCGCCGGCATTCCACTCTTCGGTGGCTTTGCGTCCAAAGAGGAGGTTCTCGGCGCCGTGCTGGCCGGTGGATTCGTCGTGCCGTTCGCGCTGCTGCTGATCGCCGCGTTTCTCACCGCGTTTTACATGTTCCGCGTCATCTTCCTCGCGTTCTTCGGCGCGACGCCCGAGCACGACGTGCAGGCTCTCTCCCCGCCCGTGACCACGGAGCATGGCGGCGGCGCGCATGCCGCGCCTCACCAGGTGACGGTCGTCGACGTACTTCACGTGCACGACCCGCCGTTCATCATGGCTGCGCCGCTCTGGATTCTGGCGCTGCTGTCGATGGTCGTCGGCGTCTACTTCACGTTCGTCCATCCGGAGGCGGAGTTCACGTCTCCCGCCTGGCTGACGCCGGCGGCAGTACTGGTCGCTCTCGCCGGCATGACGACGTCGTGGCTGATGTATCAACGTCGAGCGATCGATCCGGAACGCGTGGCCGGAGCGCTGGCGCCGATTCGACGTGCCGCGCTCGCGCGCTTCTGGATCGACGACGTGTTCGAGGGCGTCTATAACGTGGCGGTGCTGGGCTTCTCTCGAGTCGTCGGCTGGATCGACCGCTACATCGTCGACGGGGTGCTCAACGTCGTCAGCGCGGAGACCCTCGAGACCGGCGACGTGCTCCGCAAGCTGCAGACCGGCCACGCACAGGACTACGTCTACGGCGTTGCCGTCGGCCTGCTCGCAGTGATTATCTGGATGGGGCTGGCATGAGCGGTGTGCCGATCCTCTCCGTGATGACGTGGGCGCCGTTCATCGCCGCCATCATCGTCATGTTCGCGGCACGCAATCGCCCGTTGCTCGTGCGGCTCGTCTCGCTCGCGGGCACCACCGTATCGCTGGCCGCGTCGATCTGGGTCTTTGCCACCTACGATCGCGCGACCGCGGGCTTCCAGTTCCAGGAACAGTTTTCGGTCGTTCCCGATCTCGGTATCTCCTACCAGCTGGCTGTCGACGGCATGAGCGCGCTGCTCTGCCTGCTCACCGGAATCATCATCTTCGCGGGCGTGTTCGCGTCGTGGACGGTGAAGGAGCGAAGCCAGGAGTTCTACGCGCTGCTGCTGGTGCTCGTCACCGGCGTGTTCGGCGTGTTCGTCTCGCTCGATCTCTTCGTCTTCTTCCTGTTCTACGAGATCGCCGTGCTGCCGATGTATCTGCTCATCGGCATCTGGGGTTCGTCGGGACACGTACGGCCGCAGGGGATCTTCGGCTGGGCGTTCGGCCGCACCGGAGTCGGGACGAAGGAATACGCGGCAATGAAACTGACGCTGTACCTGCTCTTCGGGTCGGCTTTCATTCTCGTCGGCATCCTCGCTTTGTATGTCGCGTCGGACCAGCGGTCCTTCTCGCTCCTGACGCTGCAGAACGTTCAGTTCGATCGCACGCTGCAGACGTGGGCGTTCCTCGCCTTCTATGTTGGATTCGGGATCCTCGCTGGCATCTGGCCGTTGCATACGTGGTCGCCTGACGGTCACGCTTCGGCTCCGACTGCCGTCTCGATGCTTCATGCCGGCGTGCTGATGAAGCTCGGGGCATACGGGGTGGTCCGCATCGGCATGGGCTTGCTGCCGGACGCCGCTGTCGATTGGGCCTGGTTGGTTGGCGCGATCGCCTGCATCAACATCGTCTATGGCGCGCTGAGCGCGATGGCGCAGACCGACTTGAAGTACGTCATCGCGTACTCATCGGTCTCTCACATGGGCGTGGTCATGCTCGGCGCCGCGACGCTGACCGAATACGGGCTGAACGGCTCGGTGTTCCAGATGTTCGCGCACGGCGTGATGACCGGTCTGTTCTTCGCGCTGGTCGGTCTCGTCTACGAGAAGGCGCACTCGCGCGAGATCTTCAAGATGGGCGGCTTCGGTCAGATGATGCCGGGCATCGCGACGGCATTCACGATCGCGGGACTGTCGTCACTGGGATTGCCGGCGACGGCTGGATTCGTCGCAGAGTTCCTGACGTTCCTTGGCGCGTGGAGCTCGGCGCATCCCTGGTGGCTGTTCCCCGGTGTCATCGGCGCGTTCCTCACGTCGATCTACGTGCTGCGCGTGTCGCGCTACATCTTCTGGGGACCAAAGAGCGCCGATCCGCACTTCCAGCATTTGCCTGATGCGCGAGGTCCGGAGTGGGCCGCGCTCGGGATTCTCGTCGTCGTGATCGTGCTGTTCGGGGTCATGCCGAGTCTGGCCATTACGCCCGTGAAGACCGCGACGGCGCCGCTCCTCGAACGACTCAAGCCCGCTGCGTCCGCGACCAGGCCGGATGCGGCGCGGACCTTTATCGTCCGCGAGGCGGAGCGATGATGTTCGGGGTCGCCACACCGCTCGTTGTCGAGCTCGCGCTGTTCGGGCTTGCGCTCGTCGTGCTGGCGATCGGCCTCGTCGCACGCGGCCGCTCGGGTCAGGCGGCCGGCTGGGTCACGCTGATTGGCCTGATCGGCGTATTCGTCCTCACGCGGTTCATCGGTGAGTCGTCACTCCCGGGCAGGCTGTTCGTCGTCGACAGTCTCGCGATCTTTGCCAAGCAGGTGTTCATCATCGCCGCCGCGGTCAGCCTGCTTGCCTCGCTCACGATTCGATCGGGAAGCTTCGACCGGCGCGCTCCCGAGTATCACTTCGCCCTCCTGCTGTCGCTGATCGGCATGTGCGCGCTGGCATCCGCGCGCGAGCTGATCCTGCTGTTCGTCACGTTCGAGCTGATGTCGATCCCGCTGTATCTGCTGACTGGATTCCTCAAGCGGGATGCCGTCGCCCCGGAAGCGGCGCTGAAGTTCTTCCTCGTCGGCACAGCGTCATCGGCGGTGATCGTCTACGGCATGTCGTTCGTGTACGGCGTCACCGGGACGACCGAGATCTCGGCGATTCCTCAGGCACTGGCGAACGGCCACCCGATGATGCTGCTCGGCATGGGACTCCTGCTGGCCGGTCTCGGCTTCAAGATCGCGGCGTTCCCGTTCCACATGTGGGCGCCGGACACCTACGAGGCGGCGAGCACGCCGTTCGTCGCGTGGCTGTCCGTTGCGCCGAAGGCCGCGGGATTCGTCGCGATCATCCGTCTGTATGTCGAGGGAGTCGGCTCCGCGGCCGTCGCGTGGATGCCGATCGTTGCGGCCGTCGCCGGGATGACGATGCTGATGGGGAACCTGATGGCGATCCCGCAGCAGAACATCAAGCGGCTGCTCGCCTACTCGGGGATCGCGCACATCGGCTACATGCTGCTCGGACTCGCGGCGGTCTCCGCCGATGGTGTGGCGATGGTGCTGTTCTATCTGGTCGCCTACCTGTTCGGAAACATGGGTGCGTTTCTGGTCGTCGACGCCGTCGCCCGCGTCGAGCAGTCGGATCAGATCGACGCCTACCGCGGTCTCGCACAGCGGTCGCCGTTGCTCGCGCTCGCGATGCTGATCTTCCTGTTATCGCTCGGCGGGATCCCGTTCGTCGCCGGCTTCTGGGCGAAGCTGTATGTATTCTGGGCGGCGATCGAACGAGGAATGTATGGTCTGGTGCTGCTCGGCGCGATCCTGACCGTCGTCGCGCTCTATTACTACCTGCTTGTCGCGCGCCGCATGTACATCGAGGCGCCGGTGAACAACACGCCGGTCCGCGTTCCCGCGCTGCTGTCGATCGGGATCGGTCTCTGCGCGTTTGCGGTCATCGCGATCGGGCTCTACCCAGGCCCCTGGGTCGCGATGGCGCTGCGCGTGGCGGCGACCCTCTTCGCCTGACGCCGCCATTCACACGAACCGAGAAGCGAGAACCCAGGAAGGGTGAACGGTTGGTTCGCCGGTTCTCAGGTTCTCAGGTTCACCCCTGTGTCTCGTCTTCGGTTGCGCCGAGCACGTCCTGTGCGATCGCGACTTCATCGTTGGGCATCCCGTCGTCATCGAGGCCGGGCGCGTGGGGATCGTCATTGCAGTCGGGAGGCGCTTCGATGGCGCCCTTGTGCAGGTCCGAATCCACCTCGATGTGCACGTGCTGGTTCATAAGCTCTCCTGCGGGCTGAGGTGTGCGCGATCCGAAGAGGTCACACCTTACCACACCGTTCAAGCGCGGTACCATCGGTTGCACGAATGAAGCCACGCCCGAGGTGGGCGGAGGGTCGCCTCATCGCGCGTTTACGTTATCGATCCGATGTGACAAACGCATGACAACGGAGGCCTTCCTTTTGTTGTCCCCTCAACGCACACGAGAGTAGAATCCGCGCAAAGACACTCTTCGTAGACCCCATCGTCGTCGGCGACTAGGTTCTCGATCCCTCGCCTCCAAGGCGTGGAGGATGTCGCATGAAGGACAAGCCTCGTTATCCGGGCATTCGGGTCACTGCCAACGGCAATCAACTCGTCTCCTATCACACGGAAACGCGAATAGCGGACGGCGGCATCTTCTACCCGATCACTCCCTCCACCGAAGGAGGGGAGCTGTATCAACAGGCATTCGCTGAGGGGAACCTCAACGTCTTCGGCCGCAACACCATCGCCGTCGAAGCGGAAGGCGAGCATGCCGCGCAAGGCGGAGCGATCGCGTACTCCGTCTGCGGACGTCGCGTCGTCAACTACACCTCCGGCCAGGGAGTGGTGTATGGCGTCGAGCAGTATTACCACGCTCCGGGCAAGTGCTCGACGATGGTGCTCGAGGTCGCGGCGCGCGCGCTCACCAAGCACGCGCTGAACGTGCACTGCGGGCACGACGACATTTACGGCGCGCTCGACACCGGCTGGATCATGGTCTTCGGCAAGGATGCGCAGCAGACCGCCGACCAGGCGCTCATTCTGCGTCGCGTCACCGAGCTGAGCCTCACGCCGGGCATGAACATCCAGGACGGGTTCCTCACGTCGCATCTCGAGCGGACGTTCTACAAGCACGAATCGGCTCTCATTCGCGAATACCTCGGGTCGCCCGACGACATCATCGACTGCCCGACGCCGAGCCAGCGGGCGCTGTTCGGCCCACGGCGTCGCCGCGTCCCGCGCATGATCGATCTGACCAACCCCGTGCTCCTCGGACCGGTGCAGAACCAGGAGCACTACATGCAGGGCGTGGTTGCCCGGCGGGACAACTTCACCGAACCAATCCTGACGTTTCTCGAAGAGGCGTACGCGGACTTCGCCAAGCTGACGGGGCGCTATTACGGTCTGGTCACCGAATACAAAACGAGCGACGCCGATACCGTCTTCGTTTCGCTCGGATCGGCAGCGGAGAACATCGAAGCGGCGGTCGACTACCTGCGCGAGCGGAAAGGCGCGCGTCTGGGTTCGGTTCACCTGAACGTGATCCGTCCGTTCCCCGAAGCCGCAGTGGTCAAGGCGCTGGCGGGCAAGAAGAACGTCATCGTGATCGAGCGGACCGACGAAGCGATGGCCGGCGACAACCCGATGGGGCGGGATATCCGCACTGCACTGCACAAGGCGCTGCAGGGCGAATCCGGTCTGCCGGAGATGACGGCGAGCCAGATGCCGCGGCTGTTCGGCGGAGTTTACGGTCTCGGGTCGCGAGACTTCCGGCCCGAGCACATCATCGGCGCGTACGAATTCGCCATCGGTGATCGCGCCCGGAAGGACGGCAAGCGCGCAGCGGACGGCGTGTCGTTCATGGTGCTCGGTATCGATCACCCCTACGAGGTGCTCTCAGGCGATACGCCGTCGTTGCTGCCGGAAGGCGCGATTGCGGTGCGCTTCCATTCGGTCGGCGGCTGGGGTGCCATCACCACCGGCAAGAACCTCGGCGCGATTATCGGTGACCTGAACGATCTGCTGTACGAGCGCGACCGCGTCACCGACGAGTTCGGCAACCCGAAGGAGATCATCCACGTCAGCGCCAATCCGAAATACGGATCGGAGAAGAAGGGCGCGCCGACGTCGTACTTCATGATCGCCGCACCGGAGCGGATTCGCGTCAACTGCGACCTCCGCCATGTCAACGCGGTGCTGTGTTGCGATCCGAAGGCCTTCACGCACTCCAATCCGCTCGACGGCATGTCGGAAGGCGGCTGCCTCGTGTGGGAATCGGACGAGGAAGGCGAACAGGCGTGGGAGCGGCTGCCGCTGTGGGCGCGCCAGCAGATCATCGCGAAGAAGATTCGCGTGTTCACGCTGCCGGGGTTCGACATCGCGCGCAAGGCAACCGATCGTGGCGATCTGCAGCTGCGCATGCAGGGCAACGCGTTCCTCGGCGCGTTCTTTGCCGTATCACCACTGCTCCACGAGTTCGGCATCACGCAGGAGCAGTTCCGGGACGCCGTGCACAAGCAGTACGTGAAAAAGTTCGGCCGCCTCGGCGACGGGGTCGTGAAATCCAACATGGAGGTCATGACACAGGGCTTCGAGCGTGTGCAGGAGATTCGCATCGGCGACCTGCACGCGGCGGATCGATCGACGCTGCGCGGCAAGGCGCTCCTGCCGATGATGCCCCCTGGCAACAGCGACGGCGACAGTTGCGGATCGGGCTGCCGGTCTCACGAGGCGCCCGCGGAACAGTGGGACCGGACGCCGTTGACGCGCATCAAAGATTTCGACGATATGTTCCGTTCCCGCTACGGCTACCAGCAGCCGGCGAACGCGTACGCGGCGCTCGGGATCATGGCCGCCGGCAGCGGCGACACCGCATCGAAGTACGTCGCCCGCCGTGAGACACCGCTCTACATCCCGGAGAACTGCACGCAGTGCATGGAGTGCATCGCCGTGTGTCCCGACACGGCCCTCCCCAACTGCTCGCAGGATCTGCAGACGATCCTCTCGACAGCGATCACGAACTACGTGAGCGAGCCGGAAGAGCGCCAGAAGATGTTCCGGTCGCTGCCGGAGATCGAGAAGCGCACGCGCGAACAGATGCGCGCGGCGCTCGCCGCCAACACGGGGACGGCGCTCCCGCAGATCATTCGCGAGGTCGCCAGCGAGGTGAACGGGTTCTCCGATCGCGCCAAGCACGAGCTCTTCAGCATCATCGACAAGGTCCCGATGGCCTACCAGAAGGCGAACGCGATCTTCGCGACGCCGGAGAAGAAGACGCCGGGCGGCGGCGGCATCTTCTCGATCTTCGTGTCGGACCTCTGCAAGGGGTGCGCAGCGTGCGTCACGGCGTGCGGCGAGCATCAGGCGCTGCGGATGGTGCAGGAAACCGAAGATGTCAACGCGGAACATGAATCCGGCACCGCGTTCCTCGACCTCCTGCCCGATACCAAGCAGAAGTACCTCGGCCTGTACAACGACGTGCGGCCGCAGGATTCGAAGACCGCGACGCTCCGCAACATGCTGATGGTGCGTCGCAACTACGATGCGCTCGTCTCCGGCGACGGTGCCTGTGCCGGATGCGGAGAGAAGAGCATCCTGCGCGCGATCGCAGCCGTCACCGAGGCCTACATGCGTCCGATCTTCCATGCGAAGGCCGATCGGCTGCGGGACAAGGCGCAGGTCCTGGACAAGCTCGGTGTGGAGAGGCTCGCTGAGCTCAAGGCGCGGAGCCCGGAGGAGTACGACCTGTTCCGCCAGACGATCGCACACCTCGTCATGGGACTGGGCGGCGAGAACGACAAGGACACCAAGGCGCGAATCGCGGAGCACGGACCGATCTCCGACCGCGACCTCGTCGATGCGTTGACTGCTGTGATGCGTCAGGAGGCGTTCAATCACAAGAACCTGCAGTCGGTCGACGGTCGTCTGCCGAACGGCATGTCGGTCATGGCCATGGCCGCGCACACCGGCTGCAACACGGTCTACGGGTCCACTCCGCCGAACAACCCTCATCCGTACCCGTGGATGAATTCGCTCTTCCAGGACGGCATCACCGTCGGCTGGCTGCTGGGCGAGAGCTTCATCGTCGACCATGCGAGACGGTCGGTCGTCCCGGAACGACTCGCCGACGCGCTGATGCGCCGCGAGCAGAACGTCATCTCGGCTCGCGAATACTACGAATTCACGCACTTCACCGACGCGTTGATGACCGACGACGAGATCCTCGAGCTGCCGAAGGCGTGGGTCGTCGGCGGCGACGGCGGCATGGGCGACATCGGCTATCAGAACGTGTCGAAGGTGATGCTGCAGAATCGGCCGAACGTCAAGGCGGTGATGCTCGACACGCAGGTCTACTCGAACACGGGCGGGCAGAACTCCGACTCGACGCCGATGCTCGGCGGCAACGACATGAACGTGTTCGGCGCCGCGACGCAGGGCAAGACACACGAGAAGAAGACCGTCGCCGAGACGTTCCTGGCCGGCCACGGATCGCCGTTCGTGGCACAGATATCGATCGCGAACGCTCCGAAGCTGTATCGGGCGATTCTCGACGGAATCGAGTACCGCGGCACCGCGTTCCTGCAGTGCTTCACCACGTGTCAGCCGGAACACGGCGTGGCGGACGACATGGCGCTCACTCAGGCGCAGCGCGTCCGCGACTCGCGAGGAGCACCCGAATTCGTCTTCAACCCACGGCTCGGGGAAACCTATCAGGAGGCGCTCGATCTCAAGGGCAACCCGTCAGCGGATCTCGACTGGTACGAGGCGAAGGTCAAGGGCGGCGAGAGCTATCGCTATACGGTTGCTCACTGGTGCGCGACCGAGGCGCGCTTCCGCAATCATCTGAAGAAGATCAAGAAGGACGATGCGGACAAGCTGATTCCGCTCGACAACATGCTCGTGCGGATCACGCAGCAGGACGTGGTCTACCGGCGATATCTCGTCCGCGACCATCGCGCGTACGTGCCCGATTTCGGAGTGTTCATCAAGGTGCCTGGCAACAACGGCGACGTCGAGTACCGTGCGATCTCCCGCCAGCTCGTGCTGTTCTGCGTCGAGCGTCGGAAAGCCTGGCGGCTGCTGCAAAGCAAGGCGGGCATCGAGAACCGCGAGTATCAGGCACAGCGCTCGCTACTGGCGGATGTCGACGCGGGCAAGGTGTCGAAAGAGGATTTGTTCGCGCATGCGGAGCTGATGCTCAAGGAGCGGATGCCCGCACCAGCGGGGCACAAGCCGCAAGCGCCACCGCGTCCGACGACGCCGGTTCCGCCGGTCGCGGCGAGTACGAAATCAGCCGCGCCGCAGGTGTCTTAAATCGTTCGGATCGTTCGGCGCGTTCGAACGTTCGGAGGGTTCGAACGTTCGGGTCGTTCGGAAGGTTCGAAGCGTTCGGATCGTTCTAACAACACATGGACGACCCGAACGATCCGAACGATCCGAACGTTTAAACCGACGCGACCGCCCCGGACCGCGGCTGGCTGAAGACGCCGACGACCGGATGCGCGATCTCGACGAAGTCGTAGTAATGCATCCGGATACAGTCGGTGTGCGTCCCCGCGCTGAAGACCATCTCGGGTTCGCCGACGAGGCTGGCGTCCGCGAACACGCGCTGGCCGTACAGGTCGCCGAAGGGCGGCATCGCACCTTCTTCGCAGTCCGGATACAAATCACACAGCTCGGATGCCTGGGCGAGGCGGACCGCCGTCGCACCCGCCAGCGCACACAGGCGATCGAAGTCGATCGTGTAATGGGCGGGAAGGACCGCCAGAATCGGCTCTGTGTCGGCAAAGCAGACGACGGTCTTCGCCCAGCATCGACCGGGTACATGTGAAACCGCGGCCGCCTGCATCGCCGTAAAGGCGCGCGGGTGGTTGAACGTGGTGTAGGGAATCCGTGCCTTGTGGAGGAACTCGCCGACGAAGCGCGGTTTCATGTAGCCTCCGCGCCGGCTCGCCGTGGCCGGCCCCGACGAAGTCGAAAACTAGAGAAGTGGAAAAAGTGGAAGAGTATAGCGTCGACTTTTCACTTTCAACTTACTTTTCCACTCTCCACTTCTCAACTTTTCCCCTTCGTTCAGAGCGCTTTATTGATCTCCGCCCAGTTCACGACGTTCCACCACGCCCCGATGTAGTCCGGCCGGCGGTTCTGGTATTTCAGGTAGTAGGCGTGCTCCCAGACGTCGAGGCCGAGAATCGGCATCTTCCCTTCCATCAGCGGGTTGTCCTGATTCGGCGTGCTCGTGATCGACAGCTTGCCGGAGTCATTCAGCAGCCACACCCAGCCGCTGCCGAATCGTCCCGCGCCCGCCTTCGCGAATTGGTCCTTGAACGCGTCGAAGCCGCCGAATGACGCATTGATCGCGTCGCCGATCTTTCCCGTCGGCGCGCCACCGGCGTTCGGCGCCATCCACATCCAGAACCGGCTGTGATTCCAGTGCCCGCCGCCGTTGTTGCGGACCGCGGTGCGAACGTCTTCGGGAATGCTGTTGATCCCGCGGCAGAGCTCCTCGACGGACTTCCCTTGCAGGTCCGGATGCTTCTCCAGCGCGGCGTTCAGATTGTTGACATACGTCTGATGGTGCTTCCCGTGATGAATCTGCATCGTCTGCGTGTCGATGTGCGGTTCGAGCGCAGCGAAGTCGTACGGGAGCTTGGGCAGTTCATGCGCCATGCGGGTCCTCCTCGGAGGAAATCGTTCCGTGTTGCAAACACGGAATCGTACCGCACGCGTTATTGAATGGACAACATGCGATCGAGGGCGACCCTGGTCCAGTACTTCTGCTCGTCGGACACGACGATGCGGTTGTGGACTCGGCCTTCAACGAGCTCTTCCAGAATCCACAGCAGGTGATTCGGAGAGACGCGGAACATCGTCGAGCAGAGGCAGCCGAAACGATCCAGCGAGAGAACCGTGCGATCGGGTGCCACCTCGTTCGCGAGTCTGTTGACGAGGTGAACCTCGGTCCCGACAGCCCAGACGGATCCGGCGGGGCTGTTCTTCACCGTCTTGATGATGTATTCCGTGCTGCCGTTGTCGTCGGCCGAGTTGACCACGGCCCACGGCACCTCAGGATGCACGATCACGCGCACGCCAGGATGCTGTTTACGAACGCTCTCGATCTGCGCCACCGTGAAGCGTTCGTGCACCGAGCAGTGACCCTTCCACAGCAGCATCCTTGCGCGCTTGACAGCGTCCGGATCGAGGCCGCCGAACACTTCGTGCGGATCCCAGACGACCATCTCGTCCAGCGGAATCCCGAGTTTGTAGTACGCCGTGTTGCGGCCGAGATGCTGGTCCGGCAGAAACAGCACCTTGTCGCCACGCTCGAACGCCCACTTCAGCGTCGCCAGTGCGTTCGATGACGTGCACACGGTGCCGCCGCGCTCTCCCACGAACGCCTTAATGGACGCTGCCGAGTTGATGTAGGTGACGGGGACGACGCGTTCGATTCCCATCTGCGACAGCTCTTCCCAGCAGATCTCGAGCTGGTCCTGGTCCGCCATATCGGCCATCGAACATCCAGCGGCGAGATCCGGAAGGATCACCTGCTGATGCGGTGCGCAGAGCACGTCCGCACTCTCGGCCATGAAGTGCACGCCGCAGAACACGATGTAGTCCGCCTCGGGACGGTTGGCGATCTGACGCGCCAGCTTGAAGGAGTCGCCTGTGTAGTCGGCGAACTTGATCACCTCGTCGCGCTGATAGTGATGTCCAAGGATTACGAGTCGGCGGCCGAGCTTCTCGCGTGCGGCTGTGATGCGCGCATCCATCTCTGCATCGGAAAGGCCGAGATACTTCTCCGGCAGAGGCTGTCGCTCGGTAATGTTCTCTTTCTCGAACTCGGTGAGCAGCGGAATGATCGAGGACATCGCTCTATACGCGATTATATGGGACGGAAATAGTCGGTGATAGTTGAGCAGTTACGCGGGGACGGGCTCGCCTTCGAACGTACGGACGACGTTGTAGAGCGTGTCGCGTTCGATCGGCTCGCGACCGGCAACGCGCACAAGTCGCGTCAGCGTGTTGGTCGTCATGCCCTCGGGCGTAGACGAGCCAGCCATGTGGTAGATCTTTTCTTCCTGCACCGTCCCGTCAAGATCATCCACGCCAAACCACAATGACGTCTGCGCGAGCTCGACACCGGTCGCGATCCAGAACGCCTTGATGTGCGGGATGTTGTCGAGCATCAGCCTCGACACCGCGTGCACGCGCAGCGTGTCCGTGCCGGTCGGCGCCGGCAGCTTCCTCATCTGATTGTTGTCCGGGTGAAACGCCAGCGGGATGAATGCCTGGAACCCGCCCGTTTCGTCCTGCAGCGTCCGCGCGCGCAGCATGTGATCGACGCGCTCCGCCATCGTCTCGATGTGCCCGTAGAGCATCGTCACGTTCGTGCGAAGTCCCATTCCATGGGCGATGCGATGGATCGAGAGGTACCGGTCGGCGTCGCACTTGTCGTGGCAGATCTTTCGACGCACGCGCTCGGCAAAGATCTCGGCGCCGCCACCCGGGAGTGAATCGAGACCCGCGTCACGCAACTCGCGAAGAACCTGCTCGTCGCTCATCCCGTAGAGCTCGGAGAAGAACGCGATCTCGACGGCCGTGAAGCACTTCAGGTGAATCGTGGGGCGGATTCGCTTGAAGCCCCGCAGCAGGTCGGTGTAATAGCTGAACGGCAGATCCGGATTCAGACCGTTGACGATGTGCAGCTCGGTGAGGGGCTGATTGGCGCGCTGCCGCAGCTTGTCCCACGCCTGCTCGAGTGACATCGTGTAGGCCTCCGGCATGCCGGGACGCAAACGCGCGAATGAGCAGAACAGACAGCTCGCCTGGCAGACGTTGGTCGGCTCGAGCCGCAGGTTGTAGTTGAAATACGTGCGCGCAGCATGGCGCTTCTCGCGCTCACGATTGGCGAGCCAGCCGACGGCCAGGAGGTCCTCCGCCTCGAACAGACGCAGGCCATCGTCGAACGTGAGCCGTTCTCCGGCGCGAAGCTTCTCGTCGATCCCGGTGAGACCGGCAGCGTGGATGCGTGACTGCACAGCGTTGCTCGTTGATGGTTGCTCGTTGGTGGAGAGTGGTCCCACATACCATGAACCACATCCACCACCCACGAACCAGCAATTTTAGCGTGCTATACTCCGCCGACCAAAACCGACACCGCCCGGGTGACAGGGGAAGTGGGTGAGAAGCCCACGCGGTCCCGCCACTGTAAGCACGCCGAAGCCCGAAGGGCGTAGGCGGCGAGTCAGGAAACCTGCCCAGGAGCTCTGTCCGTATCGGCGCGATGGACGCCGGGGAGGACAATGCCTCTTTCCGCTCAGCACGTTTCCTACAGCTACACATCGCGAAGAGGCACTGCTTCGTTCGCGCTGCGCGACGTCAGCCTTGCCATCGAACGTGGAACGCTGACCGGACTTCTCGGGCCGAACGGCTGCGGGAAGACGACGCTGCTGCGCTTGCTCGCAGGAATTCTGCGGCCGCATGCCGGCACAGTAACACTGGACGGACGCGCTCTCAGCGACCTGTCGCGTCGAGCCGTGGCGCGACGGATTGCGGTGGTTCCGCAGGAGACACATCCCGCGTTCGACTACACAGCGATCGAGATGGTCCTGATGGGCCGCCATCCGCATCTCGGTGTCTTCGAGCTCGAAGGACCGCGAGACTTCGATATCGCGCACGAGGCGATGGTCAGCACCGGGACGGACCATCTCGGCGACCGCGCCTACATGACGCTCAGCGGCGGTGAGAAACAACGCGTCATCATCGCCAGCGCGCTCGCGCAGCAACCCGCCGTCCTGCTCCTGGATGAACCGACGGCATCGCTCGACCTCGGTTACCAGGTGGAGATCGCATCGCTGCTGCGGCAACTGAATCGTGAGCGATCGGTGACGATGGTCATGGCGACGCACGACCTCAACCTCGCTGCCTCGATCTGCGACACGTTGGTGTTGATGCGCGACGGTCGGATTCAGTCGTACGGCGCAACGAGCGACGTCCTCGACAGCGACGCCGTGCGGCGCCTCTATGGCGTCGATGCGGACGTGCGATTTCATGACGACGCCGGGCACCTCGTTGTCGTCCCGGTGGGGCCGGCCCCGAGCGCAGTCGAGGGGCGGACGCGGTGACGTCGCCGACCGACGCGACGGCGCACGTCGCTCCGGCCACTCACCAGGCGCGCGAACGACGACACGCGACTCGAGGTGCCAGGGCCACGAGGGCGCGCATTGCTGCGACCGTCGGTGCCTTTGGCGCGCTCGCCTTTCTCACCTGTCTGCTCGCCCCGCTCGTGGGCAGCACGCATATCAGCCTCGTGCGCGCCTTCGATCGAAGCATTCCGTTTGCCGACAACGTCGACGCACAGATCTTCTTCGTCGCGCGACTGCCGCGTGTGCTTGCAGGCGCGCTGGTCGGCGCCGGGCTGGCATCAGCCGGAGTGGTGTTTCAGGCACTGCTGCGTAACCCGCTGGCGGATCCGTTCACACTCGGCGTCTCGGGAGGCGCCTCGGTGGGCGCGATGCTGGCTATCACGTTCGGTTTGTCGATGGCCGTTGGTCCCGTGTCGCCGGTGCCGTTGGCAACCCTCGCCGGCGCTGGCGCAGCGGCTTTGCTCGTTTATCGACTCGCCACGGCCGCGGGTCGCGCGATGTCGACCTCGGTGCTGCTGCTCGCTGGTGTGACGCTGAACGCGTTCTTCTCGGCCGTGATCATGCTGCTGCAGTATGTGTCGAGCTTCACGGAGGTCTATCGCGCGATGCGCTGGTTGATGGGCGATCTCGACATCGGCGGATTCGCGCCGGTCATCGCCGTATTACCGTTGATGGCGATCGCGTTCGTGCTGTTCGCGCTGCTGCCGTCGGCCTTGAACCAGTTGAGCGTCGGGAGCGACGCGGCCGCATCGCGTGGAGTCGACGTCGCGCGGGTGCAGCGCCTCGCATTCGTCAGCGCGTCGCTGGCCACGAGCGGCTCCGTGTCGCTTGCCGGACCCATCGGCTTCGTCGGCATCGTGGTTCCGCATCTCGTGCGGCTGATCGTCGGGGTCGACCACAGAGTGGTGCTGCCGGCGTCGGCGCTCTTCGGCGCGGCGTTTCTCGTGGGGTGTGACCTGGTGGCGCGGACGCTGTTTTCACCCGTCGAGATTCCACTCGGCATCGTGACGGCGATGATTGGAGGGCCATTCTTCCTGTGGCTGCTCGTGCGTCGCGGCTGACGTTCATCATCGCGGCATCGTGCGTGGCGAGCCTGTACGGCTCGGCGCATCTTCAAGCACCGTCCCCTGCACCGGCGCGTGCGCCGCAGCGCATCGTCTCGCTGGTGCCTGCCCTGACCGAGACGCTCTTTGCCATCGGCGCCGGACCGCAGGTCGTCGGCGTGAGCTCGTACGACCAGTTCCCGCCCGAGGTCAAGAAGCTGCCGCAAGTCGGCGCATTGCTCGACCCGGACACGGAGCGGATCCTCGCCCTTCGGCCGGACCTCGTCATCACCTACGGCTCGCAGTTGAACGCGGAGGCGCAGTTCGCGCGAGCCGGCATTCGCACGTACAGCTACCGCCACGGCGGGATCGCAACAGTCCTGGAATCGCTGCGCGACCTCGCCATGCTGACGGGTCATCGTGCGGATGGCGAGCGAATCGCGCGAGACCTGCAGGCGCGATTCGATGCGGTTCGCGCTCGCGTCCGAGGACGACGACGTCTGCGAACAATGGTCGTCTTCGAGCACGACCCCGGTACGTTGAGAAGCATGTTCGTCAGCGGCGGCATCGGGTTTCTGCACGACATGCTCGATATCGCCGGAGGCGAGGACGTCTTCGGTGACGTGAAACGCGAGTCGGTCCAGCCGTCGATGGAAACGCTCATCTCACGGGCACCGGAGGTGATCGTGGAGATCCGGGGCAATCTTCCGTCGAACATCGACGCCGAACGTCGCGCCTGGCTGGCGCTGACGACGGTTCCCGCCGTGAAGAACGGCCGCGTTCATTTCCTTGCAGGCGAGTATCTCGTGGTGCCGGGACCCCGTGTGGCCCAAGGCGTCGAAGCCTTCGCACGCACGCTGCACCCGGACGCGTATCGATGATCCCCGGTTCACACTTCTCGGTTCTGGGTTCTCAGTTCGTGTTCAGTTCGGTTCGAAGTTCGAGGTCCGAGTTCACTTCGATGCTCAGAGTCGGCTTTGCACGAACCCAAAACGGCGCACCAGGAACCGAGCACCGAACGTGAACACGAACCGAGAAGCGAGAACGGAGAAGCGTGAACGACACGTATCCACGCCGCATCGTCTGTCTGACCGAGGAAACAACCGAGACGTTGTATCTGCTCGGTGAAGGCGACCGGGTGGTTGGCGTGTCGGGCTACACGTTGCGACCGCCGGAGGCAAGGCACAAGCCCCGTGTGTCGTCGTACCTGACGGCGCGCTACGACAAGATCGACGCGCTCGACCCGGATCTGATCCTCGCGTTCTCCGACCTGCAGGCGACGATCGTCTCAGACCTCATCAAGCGCGGTTACCCGGTCGTGGTGTTCAACCAGCGGAGCGTTGCCGAGATCCTGCAGATGATCCGCATGCTCGGCGGCCTCGTTGGCTGCGCGGATCGCGCCGACGCCCTCGCTGCGGGCTTCGAGCGAGACCTCCAGTCGATGCGCGAGGCAGCACTCGCGCTGCCCTGCCGTCCGCGCGTGTACTTCGAAGAATGGGACGATCCGCTGATTTCCGGCATCCGGTGGGTCGAGGAGCTGGTCGAGATCGCCGGCGGCGATCCGATCTTTCCAGAGCTGCGCGATGCGAAGCTTGGCAAGGAGCGCATCGTCTCACCCGAGGATGTGATCCGGCGTAGTCCCGAGGTGATCGTGGCTTCGTGGTGCGGCAAGCGAGTCAATCGCGAGCGGATTGCAGCGCGGGCCGGTTGGCAGGAGGTGCCCGCGGTCCGAAACGGCCACATCTACGAGATCAAGTCAGCCTTCATCCTTCAACCGGGACCGGCCGCACTGACAGAAGGCGTTCGTCAGCTCCACGAAATCATCACTCGCGTCTCATGCAAGACGTGAGCTTGACGCCGGCGGTCGAATCGTTCGCGCGTTCGAATCGTTCGGGCGTCCGAAACGTTCGGCCGTTCGAAACGTTCGGACGGTTCCGTCGTTCGAACGATCCGAACGACCCGAACGACCCGAACGACTAGAAGAGCGGGATCGAGTAGCAGAGTACGTCGCACGCGCCCGGGCCGAGATTGGGAAACACGGTGTGGCGCGACAGCACGCCTTCTCGCGTCAGACCGCATTTCTCCATCACCCGCCGCGACGCGTCGTGATCGACGTGGCAGATCGCGTACAGACGACGAATGCCCATCGACTGCGCCAGCTCGATCATCGCTTTCAGCGACTCGCTGGCATAGCCCTGACCCCACGCGTCGCGCGCGAAGACGTAGCCGGTCGACGCCAGCTCACGCGACTCGAACGCCAGGCCGGTGCTTCCCAGCAGCTCCCCGTTTTCGCGCGAGAACGCGAGATAGGGACCGCATCCCCATCGCTGCCATTCGCCGTCGCTGAAACCGATGAACACGTCCGTGTCCGTGATCACACGGTGACGCGGCCACGCCAGGTATCGCGTGACCTCGGGGTCCGCCGCGTAACGCTCGAAGATCAGTCGCGCGTCGTCGGCCAACGGACGACGAAGCGTCAACCGATCGGTCTGCACATGCTCGGGAGCCTGAATGGTGGTCATGGGATCAATTCCGCGCGAACACGAGCCGACCATCATGGTAGCTGCAACGGACTCGAATCACACCGGGGGCGTCCGGCTGCTCGGAGTCCGCAGCGATCAACCGGCCGTCGGGCGCGGCCAGCCTGAGCACCGCGGGAAGGTAATCTGCGATCGTGTCCTTGAGAAGCTGGCGCGTCTTCCCGTCTTCTCCGATGAGCAGGATGGCGCCAGGCCCTTTCGTGCTGGCAAGCGAATCGACCAATTTGCCGGAGAAGACGAGTTCGTCGTGCATCTCGCGGCTTCGCGA
>Ga0111538_10005159_pt1 | contig 17900 bp, 17 predicted proteins | sample SoiMethybrSBSTD1_FD_79669 | JGI IMG/M metagenome (GOLD analysis project Ga0111538, IMG submission 79669) | Bulk soil microbial communities from a Populus tree surrounding site in Tennessee, USA - Soil MetaG P. TD hybrid SBSTD1 (version 2)... | ecosystem: Environmental > Terrestrial > Soil >...
ATCCCTGTCACTAACAACAGGCAACCAGCGCGTCCGCTCCTCGGGGCGCGCCCATGAACTGCAGGATGGGCCCGGCCACATGAACCAGAACATCGAGCGCGATTCCACGCACGGACCTCAGCTTTTCGGCCAGCCGCGCGGACTCGCGACGCTGTTCATGACGGAGATGTGGGAGCGATTCACGTACTACGGGATGCGCGCGATCCTGATCCTGTTCATGGCAGGCGCGGTCGCGGACGGCGGCCTCGGCATCGACGACCGGACCGCGAATGCGATCTACGGTCTGTACATCGCCGCGACGTACCTGCTGGCGCCGATGGGTGGCTGGATCGCAGACCGGCTGATCGGACAGCAGCGCTCCGTGTTCTGGGGCGGCGTGCTGATCATGCTGGGCAACGGCTTGCTCGCAGTGGGCGATACGCGAATGTTTTTCATCGGGCTGCTCGTGATCGTGCTCGGCGTCGGCCTGCTGAAACCGAACATCAGCGCGATCGTCGCGCAGCTGTACCCGGAGGGCGGCTCACGCCGCGACGCCGGTTTCTCGATCTTCTACATGGGCATCAACAGCGGCGCGTTTCTCGGCTCGACGCTCGTGCCCATCGCCGCGCAGGCCTGGGGCTGGAATGTGGGTTTCGGCCTGGGGGCGATCGGCATGCTGTTCGGCCTGGTGCAATTCCAGGTCACGAAGAGTCATCTCGGCACGGCCGGCGTCGTGCCGCTCGGCAAGGCCGCGACGTGGTGGCCCATCATCGGCTTCATGATCGTCGTGGTGCTGATCGCGGTCCTCGGAGTGAGCGGCACGCTGCAGTTCAATCCGGTGCGCATCTCGGTCATCGCCAACTGGACCATGATCGCGCTCGCCGCCAGCTACTTTGCCTACCTGGGTTTCTTCGCCGGGCTCGAGCTGAACGAGCGCAAGCGCGTCGTCTCCATGGTCGCACTGTTCGCCGCGTGCGCGATGTTCTGGGCCGGCTTCGAGCAGACCGGCGCGTCGCTGAATCTGTTCGCCGACCGGCATACCGATCGCGTCATCTTCGGCTGGGAGATGCCCGCCGGTGTCCTGCAGAACGTGAACCCCGCGTTCATCATCATCTTCTCGCCGGTGTTCGCCGCGCTCTGGGTGCAGCTCGGCAAACGCAACCTGGATCCTTCCGCGCCGTTCAAGTTCGCGCTCGGCCTGATCCTGATGGGCGTCGGCTTCATGGTGATGTTCTTCGCCTCGCGCTACGTCGTGATGGGCGAGAAAGTGCTGCCGACCTGGCTCGTGCTGACGTACCTGTTCCACACGTTCGGCGAGCTGTGCCTGAGCCCGGTCGGGCTGAGCTCCATGACCAAGCTGGCGCCGGCGCGCTTCGTCGGGCAGGTCATGGGCCTGTGGTTCCTCGCGACCGCCATCGGCAACAACCTGGCAGGTCAGTTCGCCGGCGAGTTCGATCCGAACAATCTGCCGAGCATGCCGGGCCAGTTCATGTATCTCTTCTGGTGGGGTGTGATCGCCGGCGCGGTGCTGCTGATCCTGACGCCGTTCATCAAGAAGATGATGGCGGGGGTCAAGTGAGAAATTCGTTACCTCTTGCGGCCGCGATCGCGGCTGTCATCGCAATCGCCAGCGGCTGCCTCCGCGACACGTCGCAGCAGGCTGCAGCGCCGAAGGAATCCGCCGATCAGTTCGTCGAGCGTCTGAACCACGAGCTGGATCAGCTCGGACACGAGCAGGCCGCCGCCGGCTGGGCCTACGCGACCTACATCATGCCCGACACCGAGTTCCTCAACGCCAAGGCGACCGAGCGCACGCTCGAGTACTACAGCAACGCAGTCGAAGCCGCCAAAGCGTACGAGGGACAGCAGCTCAGTCCTGCGACCGCGCGCGCGCTGTTGCTGCTCAAGCTCGGTCTCGCAGCGCCTGCGCCGAAGGATCCCACCAAGCGCGCCGAGCTCGCCGGCATTACCTCGAAGATGGAAGGCATGTACGGCGCTGCGAAGTACTGCCCGAAAGGCCCCGAGTCTTGCAAGGACCAGACGCAGCTCACCGACGCCGTGGCCAACAGCCGCAACTATGACGAGCTGACCGAGGCCTGGACCGGCTGGCATTCGACTGCGCGTCCGCTGCGCAAAGAGTATGTGCGCTTCGTCGACCTCGCGAACGAAGGCGCGCGCGAGCTGGGGTTCGCGGATCTCGGTGCGATGTGGCGCTCGGGTTACGACATGCCGCCGGACGACTTCACCAAAGAGGCGTCGCGGTTATGGGGCCAGGTCAAACCGCTCTACGACTCGCTGCACTGCTACGTGCGCGGCCGTCTGCAGAAGACCTACGGCGCGGAGCACGTACCGGACGGCAAGCCGATCCCGGCGCAACTGCTCGGCAACATGTGGGCGCAGCAGTGGGGCGAAATCTATCCGCTGGTCGAGCCGTATCCCGGCGTGAGCGACCTCGACGTGACCGGCGCGCTGAAAAAGCAGAAGTACGACGCCGTGAAGATCACGCGGTCGGCGGAGAGCTTCTACCTCTCGCTGGGATTCCGGAAACTGCCTGACACTTTCTGGGAACGCTCGCTGCTTACCAAGCCTCGCGATCGCGACGTGCAGTGTCACGCCAGCGCGTGGCAGATGGACACGAACGGCGACGTGCGCATCAAGATGTGCATCCAGCCGACGCAGGATGACCTGATGACCGTGTACCACGAGCTCGGTCACGTCTTCTATTACCAGTCGTACGCGCAGCAGCCGTATCTCTTCCAGAGCGGCGCGCACGACGGCTTCCACGAAGCTATCGGCGACACCGTGAACCTGTCGATGACTCCGGCGTACCTGCATCAGATCGGCCTGACGGGCGCGGTGAAGTCGAGCCCCGAGGCCACGATCAACCAGCAGATGAAGCTCGCGCTCGACAAGGTCGCGTTCCTGCCGTTCGGCAAGATGATCGACGAATGGCGCTGGAAAGTGTTCGACGGCGAAGTGAAGCCGGACAACTACAACGCCGCGTGGTGGCAGCTGCGCGAGCAGTACCAGGGTGTGGCGCCGCCGGTCCCGCGCAGCGAAGAAGACTTCGATCCAGGCGCCAAGTACCACATTCCCGCGAACACGCCGTACACGCGCTACTTCCTCTCGTTCATCCTGCAGTTCCAGTTCCACAAAGCGCTGTGCGAAGCGGCCGGTTACCAAGGTCCGCTCAACGAGTGCTCGGTGTACGGCAACGAAGAAGCCGGCAAGCGCTTCCGCGAGATGCTGGCGCTCGGCCAGAGCCAGCCGTGGCAGGACACGCTCGAGAAGCTCACGGGCACGCGCCAGATGGACGCGTCGGCGATCCTCGACTACTTCGCTCCGCTCCAGGCGTGGCTCGCGGACAAGAACAAAGGTCAGTCCTGCGGCTGGTAATTGCTTATGAACGCAACTAGTGCCCGAACCGCGCCGCAGCTGTCGGCGCGCGCGATCGTTCTCTCGATCGTCCTCGCCATGGTGCTGGCCGCAGCGAACACTTATCTCGGATTGTTCGCCGGCCTGACGATCGCCACGGCGATTCCCGCCGCGGTCGTCTCGATGGCAGTTCTGCGGCTGTTCGGCGGCGGGCACATTCTCGAGAACAACATCGTGCAGACCGGCGCATCGGCCGGCGCCTCGATCTCGGCGGGTGTGATCTTCACGCTGCCGGCGCTGGTGATCATCGAGTACTGGAAGGAGTTCAACTACTGGTGGGTGCTGGCAATCGCCGGCCTCGGCGGCGTGCTCGGCGTGTTGTTCTCCGTGCCGTTGCGGCGCGCGCTGATCGTCGAGCAGAACCTCGCGTTCCCGGAAGGCAAGGCAGCCGCGGAAGTGCTCAAGGCCGGTGAGAATCCGGGACGCGGCATCAGAATCCTCGCGGTGTCCGCGTTGCTGGGCGGCGGCGCGAAGCTGCTGGCGCAAAGCGGCATGAAGATGCTGCCCGACGTCGCCGCGACGGCGGGCTCGATCGGCAAAGCCTTCGCCTACGTCGGCACGAATCTGTCGCCCGCGCTGCTCGGCGTCGGCTACATCGTCGGCTTGAATATCGCGATCGTGATCGTCGCCGGCGGCGTGCTGTCGTGGGACATCGCGATCCCGATCTACACGCAGTACTTCATGGACACTGTGCCCAACGGCAACCCGGAAGCCGTCGCGTATGCCGTGTGGGGCTCGCAGATCCGCTATCTCGGTGTCGGTGCGATGCTCATCGGCGGCATCTGGACACTGTTCTCGCTGCGCTCTTCGCTCCTGTCAGGCGTGCGCAGCGGCCTCGCTGCGACGCGTGCCGGCGCGACGAAGGTGATCGAAGAGACTGAGAAGGATCTGCCGATGAAGGCAGTGCTGGTCGGATTGGTGGCGTTCACGCTACCGCTCGCGGCGCTGTACCAGGCGATCGTCAACGATGTCACCGTGTCGATCCCGATGACGATCGTGATGATCGTCGCCGGCTTCCTGTTCTCATCGGTGTCCGCTTACATGGCCGGCCTGGTCGGCTCGTCGAACAATCCGGTCTCCGGCATCACCATCGCGACCATCCTGTTCGCGTCGCTGATGCTGATCGTGCTGCTCGGCAGCGGCTCGAAGATCGGCCCGGTCGCGGCGATCATGATCGGCGCTGTGGTGTGCTGCGCGGCCGCGGTCGCCGGCGACAACCTGCAGGATCTGAAATGCGGCTATCTCATCGGCGCCACGCCGTGGCGGCAGCAGGTGATGCTGGCGATCGGCGCGATCTCGTGCGCAGTCGTGATGGCGCCCGTGCTGAACCTGTTGAACGAGACGCGCGGCATCGGCGTGCCCACCGCGGAACATCCGAACCCGCTGCTGGCGCCGCAGGCGACGTTGATGGCCACGGTCTCGCGCGCGATGTTCGGCGGCGAGTTGCCATGGACGATGGTATGGATCGGCGCCGCCGTCGGCGCTGCGATCATCGTCATCGATGCCATCCAGAAGAAGCGCGGCTCGAGCTTCCGCGTGCCGGTGCTGGCCGCAGCGGTCGGCATCTACCTGCCGCTCGACGTCACCATGCCGATCTTCCTCGGTGGCGTTCTTGCGTACTTCGTCGAGCGCATCGCCGGCAAGCCGGCGAATCCCGCCGACCATGAGCGCATGCATCAGGACGGTGTGCTGTACTCGTCCGGCCTGATCACCGGGGAAGCGCTGATGGGCATCGTGGTGGCGTTCTTCGTCTGGAAGTTCAAGAACCCCGACGTGATGGCACTGCCGGTGCGCTTCCAGTTCGGCGAAGCGGAGTGGCTCGGCGTGCTCGTGCTCGCCGTGATCGCCTGGCTGCTCTACCGCACGGCAGTCACCGGCGCACGCCGCGTCTGCAAAGGAATGTAAGTCGGATGCAGGTCGGGCTTCAGCCCGACTTCTTCACAGCCGGCGCGTCATCACTTCGACTTTGCCCTTGTTGCCGATCAGGCCCGACGCCACCCAACCCGTGATGCTCACGATCAGCGCACCGCCGACTGCAGTCCAGAAGCTGCTGATCTGGAATCCCGACAACAGCAGGGCGACTAGGCCGAGCATCGCGGCGTTGATCACCAGCAGGAACAAGCCGAGTGTCAGCAGCGTCAGCGGCAAGGTCAGAATCAGAGCGATCGGTCGGACGATCGCGTTGACGATACCGAGCAGCAGCGCGGCCGCCAGCAGATAACCGGGGCTGGCGAATTGCAGGCCGGGCAGCAGGTACGTGGCAAGCCACAGGCCCAGGGCGACGATCGCGGCGCGCAGCAGAAATCCAGTCATGGTCTCGCCTCCGGAAGTTCGCTAGGCTTCGGGTCCAAGTTTCAGGCCCAAGTCTGATGATTATGGGACGTCAATAACAAGATCGGGTTCAACAGCGGGGAATCAATATGCCTTACGTTGCCATCGTCACTGCCGTAGCGCTCCTGCAGTTCTTCTGGTTCGGCTGGCAGGTGGGTGTAGCGCGCGGCAAGTACAACGTCCCGGCGCCGGCGATCACCGGCAACGACATGTTCGAGCGTCATTTCCGCGTGCAGATGAACACGCTGGAACAACTGCTGGTATTCATCCCGGCGCTCTGGATCTTTGCCAGCTACATCAGCCCGCTGTGGGCGGCGATTCTGGGCGCGATCTTCGTCGTCGGCCGCGGCGTGTACGCGAACACCTATGTCCGCGACCCGAAGAGCCGCTCGATCGGCTTCGCGCTCACGGCGATTCCGAATCTGCTGCTGCTGCTCGGAATCCTGATCTGGGCGGTGTGGGCGCTGGTGAAGTCGCCGGCAGTCTGACTTACGCGGCTCCCGTGGGATTACCGCGCGCCGCGCTCGCCTACGCTCCCGCCGCCCTCGGGTCAGGCGGGCGGCGGAGCATGCGGTCCTGCTGCATGCGCTGATCGGCGAGGATCATCAGCTCCTTCGGATAGAGGTGATCGTCCGGGAAGTTCGCGATGCCGACGTTGACGTTGGCGCGGATCAGCCGGTTCGCCACCGACACCGTGCCGGCATAAACGTTGTTGCGGATGCGCTGCGCAATCGCCCCGCCGGTCTCTGCATCGGCTTCCACCAGCAGCACGATGAACTCGTCGCCGCCGAGGCGCGCAGCAACATCCGAACCGCGGATGGAGCGCGTGATCGCGCTCGCCACCGTGCCGAGTACCTGGCTGCCAGCGTCATGCCCGAGCATCTCGTTCACCTGCGCGAGATTGTCGACGTCGATCACCGCGAGCGTGTACGGCCGGTTGAAACGTTCCGCCTTGCGATGCTCCTGCTGCAGCACTTCCTCGAACGCACGCAGGTTGAGCAGACCCGTCAGCGAGTCGGTCGACGACAGATCGCTGATGCGCTGCACGGCGCTGTGCATCCGGCCGATCAGTGCAGCCACGACCAGCGCGATCGCGGTTGCCGGCGCGAACGTGTTGAAGAGTAATCCGAGGAATTCGGGATCGCCGATGTAGGTCTGCGGCGTCAACGCGCCGAGCACGAGGCCGAGCGTAGCGACGACGACGGCCAGCAGGATCACGAGCCACCAGCTGCCGAACGCAACCGCGATGCCCGCGAGCGGAATCGTGAACAGCGAGAGCAGCGAGCTACGCGCCGCGCCAGTCGCCGCGCAGAGCAACGTGACGCAGAGCGTTGCCGACGCGACATCGATCCAGTGCTGACGCGCCACCGGCCGTTGCAATGCCGGAACCGAGCGCGAGATCAGAATGCACGCCGTGAGGAAGCCGAGTCCAACGACAGCCAGCAGGGGTTGCACGACGACCTGCGGAGCGAAGACGAACTGCAGCGCGCCCGCGGCCAGGATCAGCAGATGCAGCCAGAGCAGCACCGCCGCCGCGAAACCTCGATTGTCGCTGGCCGGCTCCTCGGCTCGCATGCGTGCTCAGTTAGCGCTGCTTTGACGGATCGTGCTCGGAGACTTGAGCAGATCCAAGGCGGCATGCAGCGCGCGGTCGTCGCCATTCTTCTCATCCTTCTGATCTTCGATCGCGACGTCAGGCGTGATGCCGCGCTTCTGGATCGATGCGCCGGAGGGAGTGAAGTAACGGGAGGTGGTGAGCTTGATGGCGTGGCCGTCGGACAACGGCATGACGGTCTGCACCGAGCCTTTGCCGTACGTCTGACTGCCCACGAGCCGCGCGCGATGATGATCCTGCAACGCGCCGGCCACGATTTCCGAGGCGGAGGCCGAGCCGCCGTTCACCAGCACGATCAGCGGCGCGCCATTGATGTCGTCGCCAGGCCGTGCATCCATCGAGAATTTCGCGTCCGGAGCCCGGCCGTTGGCAGTGACGATCACGCCGCCGTCGAGAAACACGTCCGAAACGCCGACTGCAGCTTCGAGCACACCGCCAGGATTGTTGCGCAGGTCGAGCACGAGCCCACGTAGCGCGCCGCCGCTCGCCTTCTGCAGCTTCGCGATCGCGGACTCCAGATCCGCCGTGGTGGTCTCGCTGAAGTGCGAGATCTTCACGTAGCCGAGGCCGGGCTCGAGCAACTCGTGACTGACGCTGTGGACCTGCACGCTCGCCCGCGCCAGCGTGAACTCCATCGGCTTGGGATCCGGCCCGCGCGCGATCGTGATCTTGACTGGCGTGCCGATGCGGCCGCGCATGCGGTCGATCGTATCGTTGAGGTTCTGCACGTCGACGGGCACGTCGTCGACGGCGAGGATGCGGTCGCCCGCCAGCACGCCGGCCTTGTATGCAGGCGTGTCCGCGATCGGATTGACGACCTTCACCACGCCGTTCTCGAGCGCGACCTCGATGCCGACGCCGGAGTATTCGCCGGTGGTGCTGATGCGGATCTCGTCGAACTGCTCGGGATCGAGATATGCGGAGTGCGGATCGAGGTCCGCCATCATGCCGCGGATCGCGGCTTCGATGAGCTCCTGATCCGAGATCTGCTCGACGTATTCGCGACGCACGTGCTCGAGCACTTCGGCGAGCAGGCGCGCGTCCTGCCACGGCAGGGGCGAGCTCGCATTCTCGTCATGATGCGCGGCAGACTCCGGCGGCGGGGCGTCGCGCTCCGCTTGCACCGTGCGGCCGACGGACAATCCGAAGCCGGCGACGAGGCCGATCGTCAGAACGAGCGCGAAGCGGAGCGGAGTGCCCAGGCGGGACAGCGTGCGCGACGACATTGCTGAGGAATTCTGGACGTTGGAAGGGGGCTTGATCAGCATAGTACACGGTGACGGGTCGGCCAATGCGACGGAAGATTCAGCAAATCCCTGACTGCCTCATGTGAGCCTCGCACTAAAGGCCGATGCGCGACGGCCGCGTCGAGCCGCCGCGCGGCGCAGGACCGGAGCGCAGCAGCTCCTGCAATACGATTTCGAACGGGCGCGGCCGGCCGATCGCAAAGCCCTGGCCGTAAGTCACGCCGAGCTGACCGACCGCGCTCAGGATCGATTCGGTTTCGACGCACTCGGCCGTGGTCTCCAGTTTCATAGATTGCGAGAGCTGCACGATCGCAGTGACCATCGCGCGCGAGCGCGCGTTGCCCGCGAGATCGCGGATCAAGCCGCCGTCGATCTTCAGTTGCGACACCGGCAGCGACTTCAGATAAGTGAGCGACGACAAGCCGCGGCCGAAATCATCGAGCGCGATCGCGTGGCCGAGGTCCTGGAGCCTGCGGATCAGCGTCTCGGCGCGCACGATGTTGGCGACTGCGGCAGTCTCGGTGATCTCGAACGACAACATGCCCGCCGGCAGGTCGTACTCGCGCAGCTTCTGCTCGAGGAACACCGGGAACTCTTCGTCGCCGAGCGACTGCCCGGAGATGTTGATCGCGAAATGCGCATCCATGCTGGCGAGCCGCGGCGCTGCCGACGACAGGATCTCCAGCGCGTATTGCACGACCCAGCGGTCGATGTCGGTCGCGAGCTGGTAACGCTCGGCGGCCGTCAGAAACTTGTCCGGCGCGACGCTCTCGCCCGACGCGTCGATCATGCGCAACAGCAGCTCGAAGCGGCGCGCGCCGCCCGTGTGAGCGAGCTCCACGATCGGTTGCGCATCCATGCGGAAACGGTCGTTGAGGATGGCTTCGCGCAGGTTGCCGATGATCGCGACGTCTTCGTAGCGGCGCACGATGCTGCGATCGGCTTCCTGATACAGCTCGACGCGGCCGCGGCCGCGATCCTTCGCTGCCTTGCAGGCAGCTTCTGCGGCAGCCAGCGCGTGCGACAGCGGAAACTTCGTGCTCGCAACCGCGGCCAGGCCGAAGCTCGCCGACAACGCGACCGCGGTGCCGTCGTGATTGAAAGCGATCTCGTTGACGCTCTGGCACAGGCTCGTCAGGAACGTGCGCGCGTCATCGAGACTTTCGTTCGCGAAGAACAGCGCGAACCGATCGCCGGAGATGTGCGCAGCGGAAACGTTGTCGGGCAGCGCGCTGCAGAGCGTGTTGGCGATGCGCACGATCGCTGCATCACCGACGTGCATGCCGTGATTCTCGTTGATCACGTGCAAGCGATCGATGTCCGCGTATGCGATGCAGTGCTCGTTCGAGCCGCCGTCGGCCGCGAGCACCGCCAGCGCACGTTGTTCCAGAGCGGGCCGCGTGAGCAGCCCTGTGCTCGGGTCGTACGCATTCTGCAGTACGTACGCGATGTGGCGCGTCATCATCTCGAGCACGCGCACCTGGCGCGTGCTGAAGTCGCTGGCGGAAAGTGGCTTCAGCAACATCAGCAAGCCGACTACCTGCTGCGCGCCGTACCGGATCGGGCACGCGAGCATCTTGTACTGCAGGCTGCCCATCGGATTGTTGGGCGGCAGCTTGTTGAGCATCAGCGTGCGACGCTGGACCTGCACCCACGCGAAGAGATTGCGTTGCGTCTTGTCGAGCAGCTCGCGCTCGGCAGCACTCAGCGTTTTTTGAGTGTGCAGGAGCGCGATCTTCTTGTCCGGCACCAGCAGCGCGCCGGCCGTGCACTGCATGTGCGTCACACAACTGCGCAGCAGCTGCTGGAGATCGTCGCTGCCCGCTTCCTGCGGAACGCTCGCGTCGAGCAACAGCTCGAGATCCGCGTCCGTCTCGGCTGGCTGCTCCGGCGGGCGCAGGAAACCAACGTTGTACTGACTCGCCAGCTCGCGGCCGAGAACCTGCAGCGCCGGGCGCAGCAGTCCCTGCAGAAGCGAGAAGGGGCGGGCGCCGCCGCTGCCGTCCTGGCACGACACGCCGAGCGCGCCGAGCAGCGTCACGCCATCGCGAAGAATGAACACGTAAGCGGTGTCACCGCTCCACGAGCGCGCGAAGCCTTCGCGCTCGTCCGGATCGGCCTCGCCGCTGTTGGCAGCGTTGAGCGCCTCTTCCATGAGATGCGTGAGATCGGTGCCGTCGCAGCCGTCCGAGTGCCACAGGGCCGTGTTGGTGCGATCGTAGATGGCGATGCAGCTGGCGCGCGGCATCAGCATCTTGACCAGCTGGCCATAGGGATCGAGCGACGTCGACAGAGCCTGAGCTTCTATCGTGTCTTCGTCGTCGAGGATCGTGCCTGCGGCCAAGGTACCGACCTGCTGTTGACGGGTTTTTCGCGCCTGGAGGCATCATCAGGCCACGCCGGGCCAGGTTCCTTGACGGTGGCCGCAGTTTTAGGGGGTTCTACGCCACCCGCGTGACCCCCGTCACTTTCTCCCTACGGCTTACCCAGCCAGTCCTGCGGATCCAGCGTCTGCTTGCCCTTGCGGATCTCCAGGTACAGCCCCGGCCGGCCCAGTCCGGCAGCCTCACCGACCGCTGCCAGGACGTCGCCGGGGGCGACCCGATCCCCGACCCGACGATAGACCTGCTCATTGTGGCCGTACAGGGTCATATAGCCGCCGCCGTGATCGAGCACGATCAGCAGCCCCAGCCCGGGCAGCCAGTCGGCATAGACCACCCGGCCGTAGAACGGCGCCCGGACCTGGGTGCCGCGGTCGGCAGCAATGACCAGTCCCTGCCATTTCAGCGGTCCGCCGGCCCGCAGCTGGCCGTACTTCGCCAGCAGCGAACCCTTCACCGGCCAGGGCAGCTTGCCCTTCACGCGCTGGAACGGCTGTTCGGCCAGCTCGGGAAATTCCTCGATCGCCCGCCGCAGCTGCTCGACCAGCTTTTCCAGCGCCTGGGCATCCGACTGCAGTTTTGCCAGCTGATCGTTGCGGGTGCGCAATTTGGCCTGGACCTCGGCGAGCGTCTGCGCGCGCCGCTCGCGCGCCCCGGCCAAAGCCTGCACGTCGCGGGCGTTCTCGGCCTCGAGGTCGCGTAGCCGCGCCGTCTCCGCGGTGATGCTCTCGCCCAGCAATTCAAGGTGTGCGAGATGCTCGGTGATCTCGGTGATGCGCTCCGCGCGGGCGCGGCCGAAGTAACCGTAGTAAGCCATCATGCGGCCGAGCGCCGCCGGATCGCGCTGGTTGAGCAGCAGTTTCAGCTGCTCCTGGCGCCCGTTCATGTAGGCGACCTTGACCTCCGCGGCGAGTTCGTCGCGTTCGTCGGCGACCGCGCGCTGGGTCTGGGTTTGCTCGTTGCGCAGCCCGGCAAGCTTCTGCTCCGACTCGATGCGGCGGCCGCGGACTTCGGCCAGCCGCTCGCGCGCCGACTGAATCTGCAGGTCCGCCTGCTTGAGCTGGCCGGTCAGGGAGTCGCGCCGCTCGGCGTCGGCGTGGATCTGCTTGCGGATGGCCTCGATGCGGGTGCGCACCTGTCGCAGCTCGGCTTCCTTGGCATCGACGCCGGCCGCGGACGCTTGAAAAGCCGTCGACCACAGCAACAGTACATAAGCTGCCGCTGAAATGACCGACACGCGGCCCGGGGCCGGACCGCTCACGAGCTCTGCCGCAAGCGGCGCGGCATGTCGGCAACCGGAGCGCTGTTATACTTCGCGGCCTTTTGACAGGGCCGTCGGCACATTGCCGGCGGCGAGTCTGCACATTGCAAGCAATGAACCGCTTCTTCGAATACGTCGTTCATCATCCTTTCCTGGTCGGGGCCGCGGCGATTCTCGCCGTTCTCGCCCTGGTGTTCGAGTTCCGCCATCGCGCCCGCGCCGGCAACGCCGTCGCGCCGGCAGACGCGGTGCGCCTCGCGAACTCCGGCGCGCTGCTGCTCGATGTGCGCGACAGCCAGGAATACGAGGCCGGGCACATCATCGACGCGCGCAACCTGCCCGCCGCCGAGCTCGGCCCGAAGGCCGAGACGTTGAAGAAATACAAGGAAAAGCCGGTCGTCGTCTATTGCGAGAGCGGCGCGGCTTCCGGCGCGGCAGCACGCACGCTGCGCGACAGCGGCTTCAACAAAGTCGTCACGCTGCGCGGCGGACTGCAGAGCTGGCGTCAGGACAACTTGCCACTGGTGAAGGGCGCGGCCCGCAAGGACGGCAAGCAAGCATGAGCACACCGGAAGTGGTGATGTACTCCACCAACTGGTGCGGGTATTGCCAGCGCGCGCGCAACCTGTTCGAACGCAAGGGCATCGCGGTCCGCGACATCAAGCTCGACGACGAGCCGGACCAGCGGCCGGATGCTGCAGCGGAGCGGCGGTGAGCGCACAGTGCCGCAAATCTTTATCGGGGAGCTGCACGTCGGGGGTTATGATGAGCTGGCTGCCCTCGACCGCTCCGGCGAACTGAACAAACTGCTCGGCCTTGGGCCCTGAAATACGAGAAGAGGATCTGCATCATGGCTGACGAAGCTCCGGTACCCAACGACCAGAACGTCGACCCGAATGCGCCGCAGTTCGCGCCGCAGGCGGTGTACGTCAAGGACGTGTCGTTCGAAGCGCCGGCAGGTCCGCGCATCGCGGCGAATGCGGCCAATCCCACGATCGCGCTCAATCTCAATACCTCGGTCACCGACCTCGGCGGCGACATGAAGGAAGTCGTGCTGACCGTGCGCGTGGAAGCGAAGGCCGCCGACAAGACCGTGTGGCTGGTGGAGCTGCAGCAGGCCGGCGCGTTCGGCATTCGCAACGTTCCGGCGCAGGACATGCAGCGGCTGCTCGGCATTTTCTGTCCCAACTATCTGCTGCCGTACGCGCGCGAAGTGATTTCGGATCTGCTCACCAAGGGCGGTTTCCCGCCGTTCCTGTTGCCGCCGGTGAACTTCGACGCGCTGTTCAATCAGGCCGCGACCCGCGCGCAGCAGCAGCCGCAATCGCCTGCGGCGTCGGTGAACTAAAGGCCAAGGTGACGAAAGTCACGAGGTGACGAGAGTGACGAGCGAACGCCGTGACTCACGTGACCCTCGTGACTCACGTGACCCTCGTGACTCACGTGATTCCTCCTGCGTCGTGCTGGGCGCTGGCTCCTGGGGCACTGCTCTCGCAATCCAGCTTGCTCGCCTGTCGCGGCCCGCGGTGCTGTGGGGTCGCGATCGCGCGCACACAGCCGCGCTCGCGCGCCAGCGCAGCAACGAGCGCTATCTCCCGCAAGCTGAGTTTCCCGACACGCTGCGGGTCGAGACAGATCTCGCCACCGCCGTGCGCTCTGCACGCGATCTGCTCATCGTCGTGCCGAGTCACGCACTGCGTTCCCTCCTGCAGGAGCTTGCGCCACATCTCGGCGCGGACGCGCGGGTCAGCTGGGCCACTAAAGGTTTCGAGCTCGCGACCGGACTGCTGCCGCACGAGGTCGTCAATCAGGTGCTCGGCGAGCGCGTGCCGAAAGCGGTCGTGTCGGGTCCGACGTTCGCGAAGGAAGTCGGCGCGGGCCTGCCGACCGCGATGACTGTCGCGGCGAGCGACGCGACGTTCGCCGGCGATCTCGCGCAGCGCCTGTCGGGTCTGAACTTCCGCGCCTACACGTCAGCGGACATGGTGGGCGTGGAAACCGGCGGCGCGATCAAGAATGTGCTGGCAATCGGCGCCGGTATTTCCGACGGTCTCGGCTTTGGCGCGAACACGCGCATCGCACTCATCACTCGCGGGCTCGTGGAAATGACGCGGCTCGGCGTCGCGCTCGGCGCGCGCAAAGAGACGTTCATGGGCCTCGCGGGTCTCGGCGATCTGGTGCTGACGTGCACGGACAACCAGTCGCGCAATCGCCGCTTCGGCCTCGCGCTCGCCGCCGGCACGAGCGCGGCGGCGGCGCAGAAGGCGATCGGTCAGGTCGTCGAAGGCGTGCAGGCGGCACGTGCCGTTCGCGAAGTCGCTGCACGCCTGTCAGTCGAGATGCCGATCTGCGAGCAGGTGTATCGAGTCGTGTACGAGGGCACGCTGCCCAAGGACGCAGTCAAGGAACTGATGAGCCGCGCATTGAAACCGGAGTAGGTCGGGCTTCGCAGCGTCGACCCCCCTTCGGGTGCTACACCCTCCCAGCTAACGTGTTCCTTCTTCGATGACAAGCATGAGTACGACGATTTATTCCGTCTTCGTACAGCTTGCGTCCTGCAGGAGCGCCGACACTTCCGAAGTGAACGGGCGGGCGCCCTCCTTCAGGCCGGCCGGGTAGTATTGAGAGTGCACGTCTCTATGCGGGCGTTCGACAGTGATCTGGCGGACCCAATGAAAGCCGCCATCGATCGGTCGTTGCGTCACGACGAACGTTGCGACCCGCCGCCCACCGATCTCGACCGAGCCCCTGCCCGTCACCGTGATCTCGATCTCACGCAACCGCTGGTTCTCGCGCCCGCGCCATCGATCGATCATGTAACCGCGCAGCTTCAGCCCGTCCGACCATGCGATCGTTGGTCGAGGACCGCGACCCCGGGTTCGGCAAGCACGCGCTGGTCCGGCTGGAGCGCGATCCGCTCCGCGGTCGAGCCGTCGCCGTTCAGGCGTAGCACGGTCCCGGGCGTTGCTCGGTAATCGAAGCGCGTGACATTGACCGCCGTGCTCGCGGAACCTCTCGTGCGGTGCTCGCCCTGCAGGGGCGCAAGCGTTGCACGCTCCACATCCAAAACATCGAAGCCGGGTGTCATGCCGTTACGAACGTCCTCCGAGCTTCTGAGCATCGTATGCATGATGCGCCACACGGCGCGACCGTCTACTTCCAGCGGCATCACTGTCTCGATCATCTCGTCTGGCGATCGTCCGGGACCCGTGCCGAGACGCCAAACGGTGGCGATTGGGCAGACGCGGCTCGCTTCTGCTACGGACCAGACGTCAGAGGGTTCCGCGGCGCGCACGAACGGCGCCAACAGCACGATGGACGCGGCCGCCATCTTGAACAGCGGATTTCGAGCTTGCGACATTGAGACCTCCTTGTGGCCGGGTTGATGCCGGCGACTCGGTTTTCGCGTGCCGCCCGGTGACCAAAGTACCTGCGACGCTCGAACATCAGATAACCCGCGGATCCGATCGTTCCTTCGCGAGCGAGCACGTGGAGCGCCTACCGGAAACCGCGCTGACGCCACGCCTCGTACACGAGGATCGCGGCTGCGTTCGAGAGATTCAAACTGCGATTGCCGGGCCGCATCGGAATCCGCAGGCGCCGCTCCGCCGGGCACGCCTCGAGCACCACCTCCGGCAGTCCTCGCGTCTCCGGCCCGAACACGAACGCATCGCCGTCCGCGAACTGCACGCTGTCGTATCGGACCGTGCCGCGCGTCGAGACCGCGAACCATCGTGGCTTGCCGATCGCTTCCATGCACTCGTCCAGACTCTGCCAGACCTGCACGTCGGCGAGCTCCGCATAATCCATGCCCGCGCGGCGCACGGCCTTCTCGTCGATGTCGAAGCCGAGCGGCGCGATCAGGTGCAGCCGCGCGCCGCTGTTGGCACACATCCGAATGACATTGCCCGTGTTCGGCGGGATCTCAGGCTGGTAGAGGATGACGTGAAACATGGGCCGGAAGCGTAAACTATCGGCCCATGCTTCCCACGAGCCTGTCCATCGATTTCTGCGGGCTGAAGCTCGACTCGCCGATCGTACTGCTGTCGGGCTGCGTCGGCTTCGGCGAGGAATATACGCGCGTCGAGGGGTTCACGAACCGCGATGCCGGCGCGATCGTGCTGAAGGGCACGACGCGCGAGCCGCGCCTCGGCAACGCACCGCACCGCGTCTACGAGACGCCGATGGGCATGCTCAACGCAATCGGCCTGCAGAATCCCGGCGTCGAGCATGTGATCACCCAGATCCTGCCGGCGCTGGATTTCACCGAGACGCGCTTCATCGCCAACGTCTGCGGCTCGACGATCGAGGACTACATCGAAGTGACGCGCCGCTTCGACGACTCGCCGATCGACGCCATCGAGGTCAACATCTCCTGCCCGAACATCAAGGAGGGCGGCGTGCAGTTCGGCAACTATCCGCAGATGTCGGGACGCGTCACGGCCGCATGCCGCGCGGCGACCAGGAAGCCGCTGATCGTCAAGCTGTCGCCGAACCAAACCGACATTCGCGAAAACGCACGCTACTGCATCGAGGCCGGCGCCGATGCGCTCGCCGTCATCAACACCGTGACCGGCATGGCCATCGACGTGCACACGCGCCGGCCGGTCATCGGCAACATCCAGGGCGGCTTGTCGGGCCCGGCGATCAAGCCGATCGCGCTGCTCAAAGTCCACCAGGTGTACGAAGTAGCGCGGCGGCACAACGTGCCGATCATCGGCCAGGGCGGCATCGCGTCGGCGACCGACGCGCTGGAGTTTCTGATCGCGGGCGCCACGACCGTCGGCGTCGGAACCGCGCTGTTCTACGATCCGCTCGTGTGCAAGAAGATCAACGAAGGCATCGCCGCGTACCTGGCGAAGCACGCAATGCAATCGGTGACTCAGCTCATCGGTACTTCGTCCGCGCACCCGCCGCTGGAAGAAGATGCAGGTCGGGCTTCAGCCCGACAGAAAGAGTCGGGCTGAAGCCCGACCTACTCGTCATCCATCGTCAGCTCTTTCAGCTTGCGCGTGAGCGTGTTCCTTCCCCAGCCGAGCAGGCGCGCAGCTTCCTGTCGTCCGCCTTGCGCCTGGCGCAGCGCTGCACGGATCAATGTGCGCTCGAACTCCGGCAGAGCGTCGTCGAGCAGCGGTGTCTCGCCTGCCGCGAGCCGCTTCTCGGCCCACTGCGTGAGCTGACGCGTCCATTCGTCCTGCAACTTCGCGGCGCCGGGTACGCTGCCGCCGAGATCCGCGGGAATGTCTTCCACTTTGATTTCGCGGCCGGGTGCGGTCGCGGTCAGGCGCCGGCACGCATTGACGAGCTGTCGCACGTTGCCGGGCCAGTCAAAGTTCGACAGTGCGGCCGCCGCTTCCGGCGTCAGCGTCTTCGCTTCGGCGCCGAGCTCGCGAGCCGCGGCCCCAAGGTAGTGAACGAGCAGCTCCGCGATATCCTCGCGGCGCGCGCGCAGCGGCGGCACCTCGATGCGGATCACGTTGAGCCGATGCAGCAGGTCCTCGCGGAACTGGCCCTGGCGCACGCGCTGCTCCAGATCCTGGTGCGTAGCGGCGATGACCCGCACGTCCACCTCGACCGGCTCGCTGGAGCCGACGCGCTCGATGGTCTTCTCCTGCAAGACGCGCAACAGCTTCGTCTGCACCTCCCAGCTG
>Ga0111538_10005161_pt1 | contig 17897 bp, 14 predicted proteins | sample SoiMethybrSBSTD1_FD_79669 | JGI IMG/M metagenome (GOLD analysis project Ga0111538, IMG submission 79669) | Bulk soil microbial communities from a Populus tree surrounding site in Tennessee, USA - Soil MetaG P. TD hybrid SBSTD1 (version 2)... | ecosystem: Environmental > Terrestrial > Soil >...
AAGATCGCAGCCGCGACCGAGGTGCGGCGCGTGCTGCGACCGGGCGCGGCTTATCACCTCAGCACATGGGGCAGTCCTTACGACAACCCCCTGGCTCGCATCGCGCAAGAGGCCACCGAGGCGTGCTTCGCGGTGGATCCGCCGACGTTCTATTGGACGCCGTGGAGCTACTCCGACCGTCGGCAAATCGAAAGCGATTTGCGCGCCGGCGGATTTCGCCACGTCAGCATCCAGTCGGTCAACTTCGTCGGCCGGGCGCCGTCAGCCGATCACGCCGCGATGGGGCTAGTGCAGGGCACGCCAATGGCGCTCGCCATCGAGGAACGCGGCGGGATGTCCGTCGACGCATTTACGGCCGTCTTCGCTGCCGCACTTGCGCGCGAGCTCGGCAGCGGGTCGCTGGCGATTCCGATGCGCGCCTGGATCATCCGGGCCTCTTGAAAAAGCTGACGCTGGCCAGTTCCGGGAACTCAGAACCGAAGAACCCGGAACTGACACGTCTTTATTCACTTAAAGAGGTCGTCGAACGCCTGTCGCGCGGTGGGCGGCCCGCTGGTCGTCCCCGTCTGGCGCTCGACCGTGGTTCGCGGAGCGAAGAACGTGCACGTGTTGCGCTCGTCCTTCGGGCTGACTCGGGCGGTCAGCGCGGTCTGGGCACATTCCCACCGCGCGCTCGTGTCGAACGAGACGCAATTGAGGCAGCTATGGACGTCGACACCGCATCGCGGACATCGACTGTCCAAGCCCACCTCGAGCGATAGGCGATTGCCGCATCGGCCGCACTTGAAGACCTCGTGCGACGCCATGAGGTTCGGCGTGCGCGGGCCAGAGGCCTCCTGCAGAGGACGGCCCGGCGCCCGGGATTCCGGCGCTTTTTTCTGCGGCCGCGGGCCGTGCTCGCGCGGCTCGTCCTGGTATCCACGCTGGCGGTACTTGCGGTCGCTCATGCGGCATCGTGCAGCAAGTCAGCTGACGCGCGCAACTCTCGCGTCATAATGGCCTCATGGCCCTGCTCACACCGGAAGATCAGCAGCAGCTCCGGGCAGACTTCGCCCAAATGAGCCGCCGCGTGCACCTCATCTTCTTCACACAGACGCTGGATTGCGAAACGTGCCTGCAGACGAGGCAGATCCTCGACGAGTTGCCGCAGCTGTCAGACCGAATCGTCATCGACGAGGTGAATTTCATCCTCGACCCGGCGCGGGCGGCACAGTACGGCATCGACCGAGTCCCGGCCATAGCGCTCGCGTCGGCGGCTGACGACGCGACGGGGCCGCTGGAAGACTCGCGGATCCGCTTTCTCGGGATCCCCGCCGGCTACGAGTTCATTGCCCTCATCCAGGCCATCCTGATTGCCGGCGGCCGGTCGCCAAACCTGACCGAAGCCTCGCGGCAACAGTTAACGGCGGTCGACCGCCCGATCACGCTGAAGGTGTTTTCAACGCCCACGTGTCCGCACTGCCCGCGGGCCGCGCTCCTGGCATTCGAGATGGCGGCCGCCAGTCCCTTTGTCACGAGCTACGCCGTCGAGGTGACCGAATACCCGGATCTCGCACGCCGCTATCGAGTAACCGGCGTGCCCAAAACCGTCGTCGACGAACAGGTCGAGATTCTCGGCGCCGTTCCTGAGGACGCCTTCATCGAGCAGGCGCTGTCCAGTTTCACCAGTCCCAGCTGAGCATGCGCCGCACGATTGCCTTCGTCTTCGTCGCCCTTACGGCGCTGCTGCCGTCTACCGTGTGGGTGGACGAGCCGATTGCGTATCGGTTCTCTTTTCCCGAGCCCGAGCACCATTGGATGCAGGTGGAGGCGGTTTTCGCCCAGCTCGGCTCGGCCCCTCTCGATCTGAGAATGAGCCGCTCGTCACCTGGCCGGTACACAATCCACGACTTCGCGAAGAACGTCTACGACGTTCACGTGTTCGGTGCCGACGGACGGGAGCGCGTCGCGAGCCGGCCGGATCCATCCGGGTGGCGGGTCGAAGCGCACGGCGGCGCCGTCCGCGTTCGTTACCGTGTCTACGGCGATCGCGTCGACGGGACCTATCTCGGCATCGATCCCACGCATGCACACATCAACATGCCCGCGGGCGAACATCACCGTCGCGGGCATGTTCGCCCGCGGACTCGAGGATCGCGCAGCGACGATCGCGTTCGAGGCGCCGCCCGAACGTTCGTCGTGGCGGGTTGCGACGCAACTCATGCCCGGCGCGTCTCCACTCGAGTTCAGCGCGCCCAATCTGCAGTACCTCATGGACAGCCCGGCCGAGTTCGGCCCGGTCGCCATCCAGCAGTTCGCCGTCGACGGCCGGACGTTCAGATTCGCCGCACACCACACGGGAAGCACGGGCGAGCTGGAGACCCTGGTCAAGGACGTCGAGAAGATCGTCCGGGCGCAGCGCGCCATCTTCGGCGAGTACCCGGTGTACGAGCCCGGAACGTACACGTTCCTTGCCGATTACCTGCCCTACGCTGACGGCGACGGCATGGAGCACCGCAACAGCACCGTGGTGACGTCGTCCGCGTCGATTGCCAGCAACCGACTCGGGCTGCTGCGAACCGTCGCCCACGAGTTTTTCCATAACTGGAACGTCGAGCGGATACGTCCGCGATCGCTCGAGCCCTTCGATTTCGAGCAGGCGAACATGTCCGCCGAACTCTGGCTCGCCGAGGGCTTTACTCAGTACTATGGCCCGGTCACGCTCAGCCGCGCCGGCCTCGAAGACGTGGCGACAACGGCGACGACCCTTGGCGATTTGGTCGCGTCGGTCACGCTCAGTCGGGGCTACCGGCTGCGTTCGGCCGAGGAGATGAGCCGAATGGCGCCGTTCACCGATGGCGGCCGGCCCATGGACCGGACGAATTGGTCCATCTCCTACATCTCCTACTATCCATTCGGCGGCGCCATCGCACTCGCCCTCGATCTCACGCTCCGGCAGCGCTTCGACGGCGTGTCACTCGACGACCTGATGCGCGCGATGTGGCGCGACTACGGCAAGCCGGGAGGGAGCCGGCCGGGGTATGTCGATCGGCCGTATACCCTGGCCGATGTCGAGGCGCGGCTTGCCGAGATCACGCGTTCGCCGGACTTCGCGCGCGACTTCTTCCAGAAGTACATCGACGGTCACGAGGTGGCGGACTACGCGCCGCTGCTCGATGCATCGGGCTTCGTCCTCCGCCGCGTGCGCCCCGGCCGCGCCTGGATTGGCGCGTTGACCTACGAGCCCGGTCACCACGGCGTTCAAGTCGACAGCGCGACGGGGCCCGACACTCCCGCTTACGCGGCGGGAATCGATCGCGGAGATGAGATCACTCAGTTCGGCGGCCGCGACGTCTCGAGCGAGTCGCAGATTCTCACGGTTCTCCAGGCCCACCGCCCCGGCGAGACACTGCCCATCGTCATCTCCGATCGCGCCGGCGCGAGGCGCTCGACCACCATCAGCCTCGTGGAGGATCCCTCCATCGAAGTCGTGCCCGTGGAGCAAACGGGCCGGCGCCTGAGTGCCGCCCAGGAGGCTTTCCGCCGCCGCTGGCTGGCCGAACAACCCTGAGGAATCGGACTATGGCCGTGCCCTGGCTTCGGATCTTCGACACCGCGCTCGGCCTCGCTGACATGGCGCGGCGCGCCACGCGTCCGGCCGCCGCGCTCCGCGACGCAGCCGAGACGCTCGCGCCGGCACGTGCGGCGACCGAAGCGCGCCTGGCCGGCGTCGTCGTCGCCGCGCTGAAGGAGGCATTCGATCGCGATCACCAACGCCTCGAGCTCGAACGCGAGCAGCGTGACGCGGAACGCCGCCGCACCGAGCGAATGCTGAAGATCGAAGTGGCGCGCCAGGCGGGCGATCGCGAAGTGGCGCGCCTGCGCTGGCTCGCGGCGGCCGCGATCGCCGGCTGGATTGGATCGCTCTCCCTGATGATCGTTCTTACCACCAGTGATACGAAGGTCCGCGTGCCGATTGGCGTCGGCTCGCTGCTGCTCCTGATCGCGCTCGCGAGCGCCCTCGCCGCGCAGACCAGCATCGGCGCCGAGCTGGCGCGTCTTGCCGACGGGCGCAGCGAGCCGGACACGCCGACCTCTGGCGCGGCCGGCGCCGCCGCGGCGTGGTTTTTCGTATCAGGGCTGGCCTTGATTGCCGTGGGCGTGATCCTCCACTAACACCCGACCCATCCGCATGTTCCACATGCGGCCCATCGGCGAGGCCGGCGGCCGAATCCGAACGAAGACGTGGAACGACGTCGGTCGCCCGTAGCTTGGCTGCAAGACATCGGGAACGGCGTAGAACGTCACATCTCCGCCCATGCCAATTTCAACGCGCTTGATCGTAGGAAGATCGAGGACCGTTCCCAACGTCAATGCGGTGACGACGTCCTGCTGGTGATGGTCGCCCGCAGCGGTGTGCCCGACGAGCGCCGCGGTTTCAACCTGCAGTGTTTCGAGACGCGTGAAGAGCGTCAGGTATCGGCGGCGTTCGGTCGCTTCGACCAGCAGAGCGGCTCTCGACCCATGGTCGGTGTCGTTTCTGCCGACAGCAATCGTTGCCGCCGAGAACCCGTCGGCCCTGGGGCGCCACCACTCCACGGACCCGGTCGTCCGCCGGACGTTGCCTGGTTCGAGAGCCTCGGGCTGCGTCAGGAACCCGTGCGAGAGCTGAAACTGCCAGCTGGGCGTCGGCTGGAACCAGCCGCGCACGGACCATGAATCGAGCGGGCCGGGATCCATGAGGTCCCAGCGGTTGTCATCCGGCTCGCCGCCGTGAAAGATCGACGACTCGACGGTCCACGGTCCACGTTCGATGCCGGCGGTGAGCACGCCCATGGAGATGTGCGTCGAGTCGAGCGTGTGATGTGACAGGGGCGCCGCGACGTTCTCCGCCGCCGAAGGGCGATGCATGAACGCCGTCGGGCCCAGCGCCGGCTCGCCCACCGGCGCACCGGCCAGCGTCAACGCTGTCGTCGTGCTCAGTGGCACGCGCCACGCCACCGCGGCCTGCATCAGCAGATCGTGTGGATGCTGGCGATCGACGAGCGGCGTGTCCTGGTACGTCTCGCCGACCTGAAAGAGCTCGCGATAGCCGTCGCCGCCCGTCGTCGCCGGATCGAGGCTGACCATGCCCGCCAGCTGCAGCTTCCCGGAGCCAGCCGGCCGCGAGGTCATCACCATGAACCAGTCGGTCGACACGAACTCGTCGCCGCCGCGCGGCCCGCCCTGATGATTGAAGGTCCCGAACACCACACCGTCGAACATCGTCATCCACGGCGTCGGACTTGCCATGGCCGACATGTCGTGGCCGGTGTGATCGACTGGCGGATTCTGGGCCTGCGCGACCGTGCTCGCCGAAACCAGCAGCAGCACCGTGGCGGCCGGCCATCCCGCTCTCGGCATCATTCCCCTCGACAGCTCGTCACTGACACACACCCATCCCGCCGATTCCAACGGCAATCGGCACGTCACGTTCTGATGGGGAATCGATCAGATTCGCAGAACGGAGCGTGTAGTGACCGGTGGGGACGTTGGGGCGAAACGATCGAGGAGAAGACCAGCGTCGACGGATGGTGGCGCGAAAAGGCGCGGTGAGATGACCGCGACTTCTGCGACGGCCGCAATCGTCGTCAGGCGAACGACCTTGCGAGCGTCGGCGCCCAGCGCTTGATCGCGTCCGTCATGATCGCACGGGGGTGGATGCGAGGGTGTTTCGTGGGAAGACCCGGCGTCGGCTGCCGGCATGTCGGCCGCGTCTCCGCCCTCGCCGCGGTGAAGCGGGCAGTCTGCCGCATCAGCCGACACTGTTTTGACGGATGCCTTCGCCGCGTCGAACGGGCAACCTGCGTCGCACACATGACTCAGAGCTGGAACCGCGGCAAGGAGTCCGCTCAGGATGAGCGCACAAACTCTGAACACCCTCACACCTTACAACCCGAGCACGCCGGGCGCAAGGCGACGCTGGGGATCGAGAGCGTCCTTGATCCGTCGCATCGCGGCCACTCCGCGGTCGCCGTAAAGATCGCGAACGAGCTGCAGCTTGACGGCGTGCCGTCCGACACCGTGCTCGGCGCACGGACTTCCGCCCCAGTCAATGGCGGCGCGGCCGATGGTTAGCGCCGCCTGGGTCCCGGCAACGTAATCCTCGAAGCTTCGCGGGACCACATTGGGATGCAGGTTGCCGTCGGAAATGTGGCCCCACACGGCCCCTGTCAGACCTCGGTGGTCGAACTCCGCCTGACAGAGCTCCAATAGATCGGCCAGCCGGTCGTACGGAACGATGACGTCGGCGGCAACTTTGGCGATGCGGGGATCGACCGTCTGTTGCGCTCGAGCGATGCGTCTGTTGACCGCGGCTGGAACGGCTTCTCGGAGCGCGATGAACTCGGCCTGCCGCGTCTCATCCTCTGGCAGTGCAATCTCGGTGCGATCGAGGAGGTGTTCTCGAGAGAGAATCCGGCACAACTCGACCAGCGGCGTGCCCGCCACCGTGCTATCGAGCGCTTCGGCGATTTCCTCGAACGACCTGCGGTTGTCGCGTTCAGCCAGCTCGAGGGTGACGATCAAGACGAGGTCGGTGTCGAGGGGCAAGGTGACGTGATAGTCGACGTCGGTGTGATCTTCGCGCAACAACTCGAGGCTCTTGCGATCCAGGTGCTCGATGGCGGCCACCCCTGGCGCGTTCCGCAGCGCGGACGCCAGCCGCAGTCCGGTCCGGCGCGCCGTGCAGCTGACGAGAGCCAGCGCGATGGCAGGCCGGGGTGACGCCGTCTTGACGGTCACCGAGGTGATGATGCCGAGCGTGCCCTCGGCGCCGATGAACAGATCGATCAAGTCCATCCCGGGCGCGGCGTAGTAACCGGCAGAGACCTTCGGAACGCAGGGCAGCCGATAGTCGGGTACTTGCACTCTGACGGTCCCGGTTCGCAGCTCGATTTCGAAGTAACCGTCAGGGTGGGCGTGGACGCTGCCGCGCCGAAGGTCGAGCACGTCACCCGTCGCGAGCACCACCGTCAGCGCTTGGACCCACGGCCTGGTCGTGCCGTACTTGAACGTGGCCGCGCCGGCGGCATTGGTCGACACGACGCCGCCGACCGTCGCGCCGGTGAAGGTCGGCACCGGCGGATACCAGGCATCCAGCGGACGTAAGGCCGCATCGAGATCCGCCAGGGTCACGCCGGGGCCGACGATCGCACGGTCCCTGGCCGCGTCGATGTCATCGAGGCGCGCGGTGCTCAGGAGCAGCTCGCCCATCGGCGTCGCACCGCCCGTCAACGACGACTGGACGCCGATCGGCAGCACTGGATGTCCGGCGCCGAGCACCGCCGCCACGTCCGCCTCGGATCGGGGAAAGATGATGCCGGCGGCGTGGCCGCCCGGCACGTGCGCGGCGTCTTCGAGGTAGCTCCTCAACCGATCCGGATCGCGATCCGGCTCGAGATGGCTGGCGACACCCCGAGGGGGCCGGGCGCGAATCACGTGGGAAGACACGAATTGGATCATACGAAATGGGGAGTGAGGGAATGAGGGAATGAGGGAATGGAAATCAGGGAATGATGGATTGGAGAATGGATGAATCGTTGACTGCGGGCACTGCAAATTCATTCCCTCATTCTCCATTTCCATTCCCTCATTCCTCATTCCCTCATTCCCTCGTTAGAGTGCGTTAGACTCGCTCGAGGCTTGCCCGTGGGTTCTGGCGCCGTCCACTCTGTTCCAATCCCGCTCACGCGTCTTATCGGTCGCCAGCACGAGCTGACCGAAGGCGCGGCACTCCTGGCCGTTTCACGGTTGCTGACGCTGACGGGTCCCGGCGGCAGCGGCAAGACGCGGCTCTCGATTGCCCTGGCGGCGGAGGTCGATTCTCTGTTCACCGGCGGCATCGTCTGGATCGAGTTGGCGTCGCTCGCCGATCCGCGGGCCCTGGCCGAGCACATCGCCGCCGCGGTCGGCGTCCGCGATTACGGCGCACGGCCGGTGCTCGAGGCCATCGTCGAGCAGCTCGAAGGCGATCCGACGCTGCTCATCCTCGACAACTGCGAGCACGTCGTCGATGCCTGCGCCGAGCTCGTCGAAGCGCTGTTGCGGCATTGCCCGCCGTTGAGCGTCATGGCCACGAGTCGTGAGGCGCTCGGCATCGAAGGCGAGCGCACGTGGCTCGTGCCGCCGCTGCCATGCCCTGCCGCCACGGCGGAATCCGTCGACGAAATCAGCCGATCCGACGCTGTTCAACTCTTCGTTGAACGCGCGCAAGCCAACCTCGCGGGCTTCGCGCTGACATCCAGCAATGCGGGAGCGGTCGGCGCCATCTGCCGACGTCTCGACGGCATTCCGCTGGCGATCGAGCTGGCGGCGGCGCGGGTGGGAGTGCTGGCGCCAGAGCAAATCGCCGAACGCCTGGAAACGAACTTCTCGCTTCTGACCGGAGGCACGCGCAAGACCCTGGCGAGACATCGGACGCTGCGCGAAACGATTGAGTGGAGCTATCGGCTCCTGACCGAGTGCGAGCAGCGACTCCTGGCGCGGTTGTCGGTGTTCGCCGGTCATTTCACGCTCGAGTCCGTGGAGCAGGTATGCACGGACGACCGCATCGATCAATCGACGGTCATTGACGTCCTCTCGGGGCTCATCGAGAAATCGATGGTCATGCGCGACGCTCAGGGCACCGAAGCACGGTACCGGCTGCTCGAGACGGTCAGAGAGTTCGCCCGTGAAGCCCTCGATGCTGAAGGCGTCAGGCCGGTCTTCGAGCGGCGGCACGCCCAGCGGTTCCTGGCACTCGCCGAGGGATACGCCCCGCGACTCTTCGGCGGCCCGGCCGATCGTGCGCTCATCATGGCGATCGAAGCCGACCTCGACGAGTTTCATGCCGCTTGCGACTGGGCGGTGGGCGACCCGAGTCGCGCGGAGATTTCCGTGCGCCTTGGCACGGCCCTCAACTGGTTCTGGTTCTGCTGTGGCCGCTTTCGCGAGGGCCGCCGCCGTCTGACCACGGCAATCTCGCTGGCCGCGGACATGCCAGCGCTCGTGCGCGGACGCGGTCTGACGGCTCTGGGCACATTGGCGATCTGGCAGGGTGACTTCGAGTCGGCGCGTCAGCCAATGGAAGAAGCCGTCGCCGTGCTTCGGGCGCTGGATGATCGGCCGTCACGGGCATGGGGCGTGACGGGCCTGGGCACGGTGCATCTCGGTCAGGGACGACCCGGCGAGGCCATCGCGCTCTTCGACGAAGCGGTGGCAACGCTTGGGCCGGCGGACCGGACGGTCCTGTCGGCGGTCATCGAGTACTGGCGGGGTCTCGCTCACCAGGCGACCGGCAACTTGCGAATGGCGCGCGCGTCATTCGAGCGCGCACTGGCAATCGGCCGCGGGTTGAATCATCCCGCCGCCATCGCACATCCGTCGTTCGTGCTCGGAAGGCTCGAGCACCTCGAGCACCGCGACCGCGTCGCACGGGAGCGCCAGTCCGAGAGCCTGCGAATCTTCCACGCGATGCACGACCGCTGGGGCGAATTCCAGGTCATTGGCGCGTTTTCCGAGCTGGCCGCCCGCGCCCGGGACGGCGTGCGCGCGGTGCGCCTCGCCGCCGCCTCGGAAGCCATCCGTAAGCAGATCGGCGTGCAGCTCCTGCACAACACCGCCGAGTTCACCGCGCTGATGAACACGATCCGTTCGCTCGTCACGCCGGAGCTATTCGAAGCCGCGTGGCTCGAGGGCATGACCATGGGCAGCGACGACGTGTTCAACTACGCGCTGGCGCCGGACTCGGCACCTCCCGAGTCGCCCGCGCCAACCGCTACGGCCCGGGTGCCGTCACCGCCGCCCAAGACAGGCAAAGATCGGACGCCGCGACTGAAGGTGCGTGCGCTCGGACCCCTGGAAATCACCCGCGGCGCGAAGCGTCTCGACGCGCGCGCGTGGGCCTCGGTCAAATCGCGCGAGCTGCTGCTGTTGCTGCTGTCCCACCAGAACGGCTGCACGAAAGAAGAAGCGGCGCTGGCACTCTGGCCTGAGGCGTCGCCGGCGCAGGTGCGCAACAACTTCCACGTCACGCTCCACCGCCTTCGCAAGACACTCGGTCATGCCGACTGGTGCGTCAGCGACGGCGACCGCTATCGCCTGAATCCGGCGTACGAAGTCGACTTCGACGTGGCGACGTTCGAGCGCGACATGCGGTCGCTTCTGACGGCGGCGCGCCGCGAAGACGTGACCGACCGGCTCGCGGCGGCGCTCGCCGTCTACCGCGGCGATTTTCTCGAACGCGAACAGATCGGCGACTGGCACATCGAGCGGCGCGACGCGCTGCAGCGGCAGTACATCGAGGGGCTGACCCGGCTCGGAGCATCGCTGTCCGCCGCGGGTCGGCATGGTGAAGCCGCCGATGCGTACCGAACGCTCGTCGCGCGCGACAATCTGGCCGAGGACGCCTATCGCGGCCTCATTCGCAGCTTGATCGAAATGGGAGAACGCACCGAAGCGCGCCGTACCTACGACGTGCTGGTCCGCCTGCTTCGCACCGAGCTCGATGCCGAACCGGAGCCCGCGACAAAGGCGCTCATGAAGTCTATGGGGAATTGAGAGGGCGCTAACTTCCTTCAATGGCGCTGCGGCCCCACCCCCAGCGCGAACTGACGCTGACGCCTTCGCTCGGATCTCCATGTCCTTGCTCAGGCGTGGCCGCAGGCGCTCTTCCCCGCCCTCCCTGCCTTCCCTGCCTTCCCTGCCCTACCCGCCCTATCAGTAAGCACCCCGTAAGCACCCCACTGCGGCCAGTAAGCCGCCGGTAAACACCTGTGCTTCACACTGCGCTCAATCGATTCGTTTCATTCATGGAGGCACTGTGATGAGCTCTCGGTCATTCATTCTCACGTTCGTCGCGTCGGCCGCCGTCGTCGGCATACTGGCCGTCACCGCATACAGCGTGTCCAATGCCTCGGCAGGGGACGTCAACGCCGCCCGCGTGGCCAGGGGGAAGTACATCGTGAGCGCCGGCGGCTGCCACGATTGCCACACGCCGCTCAAGCTGGGGGCGAACGGTCCGGAGCCCGACTTCGCCCGGTCGCTGATGGGCCATCCGGAAGACATCAAGATCACGGTTGCGCCGCCGATCGCCGAGGGCTGGATGATGGCAGGAGCGGCCTCGGGAACGGCGTTCGCCGGACCGTGGGGCATCAGCTTCGCCGCGAACCTGACACCCGACCAGAACACCGGACTGGGTATCTGGACCGAGGACATGTTCATGCGAGCGATCCGCGAAGGAAAGCACATGGGTGTGTCGCGGCCGATCCTGCCGCCTATGCCGTGGCCGGTCTTCCGTAACTACAACGACGAAGATCTGAAGTCGATCTATGCCTACCTGCGGACGATTCCGGCCATCACGAACCACGTGCCCGAGCCGGTGGCGCCGATGCTGACGGAGAACCTGGCCCGGTGACGCCGCGGGTCCTGGTCATCGGCGCAACGGGGACACAGGGGAATGCAGTGGCCCGCGAACTGCTGGCGCGTGGACGGTTTCAGGTCCGCGCCCTGACGCGGCGGCCACGATCGGCGCTCGCCTGTGCCCTCGATGCAGCCGGCGCGGAGATCGTCGAGGGCGACCTGGCCAGCCGCGCCAGCCTGCGTGCGGCTCTACGCGGCTGCCAGGCGGTGTTCGGTTCGGCGCGGCGCATGGGATCACCCGATGTGCGGGACGTCCTCGGGCTGAACCTGATTAACGCGGTCGCTGGTTCGACCGTCGATCAGTTCGTCCTGAGCGACCGGCTCGGGCACCTCGAGCGCTACGCGCGGAGCCTGCAACTTCCAGCGACTTACATTCGCCCTGCGCTGTACTACGAACGAATCTATGCCGCACTTGCCGGATTTGACGACAACCCCGCGAGCTTGGCGTGCTTCGTCGGCCGAGGCGACGACGATCGCTTGCCGGGCATCGCCAGCGACGACATCGGCGGCCTCGTCGCGCGCGCGTTGGAACGGCCCGGTGAATGCCTCGAGTGGCGCCTTCACGCCGTGGGCGACAGCCGAACGATCCAATCGTACGCGGCGGCATGCGCGCAGCGCTCCAGCCACCTCGATCAGAGCGACACGCCGTGGCGGGCTAATCTCGCGTCAGTCGATGATCTGCTGACGGCCGACGCGACTGCCTCGGCCGGAACCGGCGGACCCGACGATGGAACGGCAGCCCGAGCGATCTATCCGGAAGTCCGCGACTTCGACACGTGGCTCACGGATTTCCACTCCCACCTCACACAGACACTCGTTCAACTCCCCCTGCACGACGCGCTTCCTGATCACCGCGCCGAACCCCACCGTATGCCGTAAGCTGCTCGAGCTTTAGGCGGGGCCAAAGGACAACGGCTGAGAATTGTCGTCGGCTCCACAAACCGTTTGCGTTTGGTCCCTGACGCGGGTAACTCTAAGGCGGACGTAAGTGGGCCGGTTCCGGCCCTGCCTTCCGGGGAGGATTGGATGCAGACATTGCGTGTCACGCGTTCGCTCGTGTTCGCTCTCGCCACGGTCCTGGCCGGTGCCTCGATCGCGTTGGCACAGGCCCAGGCCGGATCCAAGCCGTTCGAACCGCAGGTCGGTCAGCAGGGAAAAGACGTGGTGTGGGTACCGACACCGCAGGCGCTGGTCGACAAGATGCTCGACATGGCCAAGGTCACGCCGCAGGACTTCGTGATGGACCTCGGGTCGGGCGACGGCCGCACCGTCATCACGGCGGCCAAGCGCGGCGCCACAGCCCTCGGCATCGAGTACAACCCAGACATGGTGGACCTCTCCAAGAAGAACGCCGAAGCAGCCGGCGTGGGAACCAAGGCAACTTTCACGAAGGCGGACCTCTTCGAGACCGACTTGTCAAAGGCGACCGTCATCACGATGTTCCTGCTCCCCCAGATCAATCTGAAGCTGCGACCCAACATCCTGAATCTGAAGCCCGGGACCCGGGTTGTTTCGAACACGTTCACGATGGACGATTGGACGCCCGACGAGACCGCGACGATCACCGAGCAGAACTGCACCAGTTGGTGCACGGCCCTGCTCTGGATTGTCCCGGCGAAGGTCGACGGCACGTGGCGTCTTGGTCAGGGTGAGCTGACCTTGACGCAGCAGTTTCAGAATCTGACCGGCACGCTCCGCAACGGATCCACCAACACTTCGATAACCGGCAAGATGCTCGGCGACCAGATCACGTTCAATGCCGGTGGTGTCGAGTACCGCGGAAAGGTCAATGGCACCAACATGCAGGGATCGCAGGGATCTGGAACGGCCTGGACGGCAGCCCGCAGCGGAGCCCGCTAGCTAGACCTGGTCAGAGACACGCGATCAGGCCCCAATCACCCGATGTCCAGCCGGGGACGGCACGGCCAGCACCGGTCGTCCCCGCGGCATCCACTCTCCTGCCCGCGAAGAATGCGGGAATCCTTGATAGACTCGTGGGTCGGGTCAAATCAATCGAAGGCGGATGTCGCATCTGAAGGTTCCTCCGGCGGGTCTCCTGTCCCTGTTTACCCGGGCCCTCACGTTTGCATGGCTGGTAGCGGTGTCTGGACCGGCGTTCGCGCAACCCGCGCCACAGGCGCGGGCGGTGGATAACGGCATCGCCGCATCGCCCCCTCCCACGGTTGTCGTCCGCGAGGCTAACGGAACCGTCACGGTTCGCGCGACCCGCATCAGCGAGCCCATCGTGATCGACGGACACCTGGACGAGAACGTGTATTCGCAGATTCCCGCGATCAGCGACTTCGTCCAGCAGGAGCCGAACGAGGGGCAGCCGACGACGGAACGGACCGATGCGTGGTTGTTCTTCGACGACGAAAACATCTATGTCGCGGCCCGGTGCTTCGATTCGGAGCCTGACCGCGAAATCGCCAACGAGATGCGCCGCGACGGTCAAGGCACGAACGACAACGAGAGCTTCGCCGTCGTGTTCGATACCTTCCACGATCAGCGCAACGGGTTTCTCTTCCAGACGACGTTGGCCGGGGGACTCTTCGACGGCTACATCACCGACGAACGCGACATGAATCGCGACTGGAACACCGTCTGGGATGCTCGGAGCGATCGCACCGAGGACGGATACACGGTCGAAATGGTGATTCCGTTCAAGTCGCTCCGCTTCCGCGGCGGCGAGCAAGTGTGGGGGGTGAACTTCAAGCGCGTCATCCGGTGGAAGAACGAGATGGTATACCTCACGCCGATTCCGGCCGCGCTCGGACGGCGTGGGATGAACAAGATTTCATCGGCCGCGACGCTGGTCGGCCTGGAGACGCCGCAGAGCGGTCGAACGTTCGAGATCAAGCCGTACGGCATCTCCGGCTTGACGACGCTCAAGCCAAGCGGATCCACGAGCAACACCGATCCCGATGCGGATGCTGGATTCGACGTGAAGGTCGGCCTCACCGAGGGGTTGACCGCGGATGCCACCTACAACACCGACTTCGCACAGGTCGAGGAAGACGAGCAGCAGGTCAACCTCACGCGCTTCAACCTTCAGTTTCCTGAGAAACGCGAGTTCTTCCTGGAGGGCCAGGGAATTTTTTCGTTCGGCGGCGTCCAGGGTGCCCAGCGGGGCGGCGGCGGTGGCGGTGGCGGCGGCGCGGCCGGTCAGACCCAGGGGAATCCAAACTCGCCCGACATCCCGGTGCTCTTCTTCAGCCGACGCATTGGGCTCGTCGGAAGTGGGCCGGTGCCCATCGATCTCGGCGGACGGGTTTCGGGCAAGGCCGGACGCTACAGCATCGGACTCATCGACATCCGCACCGGTGATGAGCCGACGTTCGGTGTTCGCCCGACCAACTTCGGCGTCGTCCGGATCAAGCGCGACGTTCTCCGGCGCAGCGCGATCGGCGTTCTCTATACCGACCGTTCCATTTCATCGAACAACGGCGGCCGCTCGCAATCGTTCGGCGCCGACGGTGTTTTCTCTTTCTATCAAAACCTGAATTTCAACACATACATCGCCAAGACGACGATGCCCGGCGCCCGGACCGACTCGCTCAGCTATCGTGGCCAGCTCGATTACAACGCCGATCGCTACGGCGTGCAGGTCGAACGCGTGTTCGCCGACAGCAACTTCAACCCTGAGGTCGGGTTCATGCGGCGGCTGGCATTCCGCCGCGACTCCGCGTATCTGCGATTCAGCCCGCGGCCGGCGTCCAGTGACGTCGTCCGGAAGTACATCTGGGATCTCACCTACGACTACATCACCAGTCCGAACGGGCGGTTGGAATCACGGCTGGGGCAGGCGGCCTTCCGCACCGAGCTGCAGAATGGCGACGCCGTCGGCGTCGAGTACGCCCTGAACTACGAATCAATCCTGCAGCCGTTTCCACTTTCGAGCCACGTGTCGGTGCCGCGCGGCGACTACAGCTGGCCGGAGGTTCATCTCGGTTACAGCTTCGGACCGGCGCGGCGCGCGTCGGGGTTCGTCAACGTCGAAACCGGCAGCTTCTACGACGGTAAGCGCACCGGCCTCAGCACCGGCCGGGGCCGCGTGGAGATCACGCCGCAGCTCTCCGTCGAACCTACGATCAATGTGAACTGGGTGGACCTGCCGAGCGGCTCGTTCACGACCACGTTGCTGTCAACGCGCACGACGTACTCGCTCTCGCCGCGGATGCTGGCCAGCGCCTTGTTCCAGTACAACTCCGATGCCGGCAGCGTCAGCACGAACATCCGCTTCCGGTGGGAGTATCGGCCGGGCAGCGACCTCTTCATCGTCTACACCGACAACCGCGACACCACTGTCCGGGGATTCCCCGAGATGCGCAACCGTGGACTGGTGGTGAAACTTACGCGGCTCTTCCGGCTCTAAGGCGGGACTGGGAGCCAGGGTCGAGGCGCTCAGCGCCGGATGAATTTCTGAACGCGATGGCCGTTGCCGACTTCCGCGGTGTAGATGTTGCCCTGCGAGTCGGTCGCGACGTTGTGCAGGAAGACGAACTGCCCGGCGTACCGGCCGATGCGTCCGAAGCGGCCCACCTCGTTCATCGAAGCACGATCGTAGACGTGCACCAGGCCATTGCCGGCGTCGGCGAGATAGAGGAACTGCTCGCCGCGCGGCGAGAAGGCAATCGAGAAGGCGGTGCCCAGCAGCTTCGTCTTCCGCTCGACGAAGATCTCGCGGACGAACTTCCCGCCTGTTGTGAACACCTGCACCCGATTGTTCCGGCGCTCGGCAACGTAAACCAACCCGTCGTCAGAAACGCGCACGCCGTGGACCAGATTGAACTGCTGCGCGCCGGGACCCTCGTAGAGCGGACCGTTCGGCGCGGCATCGTCCGGCTGGTTCCCGTAGGCGCCCCACATGCGCTTGAATTTCCCGGTGTCCGCGTCCAGCACGATCACGCGGCGGTTGACGTAACCGTCGGCGACGAACACTTCGTTCGTCTTCGAGTAGACGAAGATGTCGGCGGCGTTGTTGAAGTTCTCGGTGTCGAGGCTTCCCTTGCTCTTGCCGCGGTGCCCGACCTGGAACAGAAACTTCCCCGCCCGCGTGAACTTCAGGATCTGATTCTCGGTGCGTTCACGCAGCCTGGGGCCGCCGGCTGAGGAGATCCAGACGTTGTCTTTGTAGTCGACGTGGAGCGCGTGTTCGTCAGCCGGCCACTCGTAGCCGTCGCCGGGTCCGCCCCAGCCCTGAATGAAGTTGCCCGCCGCGTCGAATTCCATTACCGGCGGTGCCGGTGTGCAGCACGGCGCCTCGGGATTCTGTGCTTTCTCGTCGTCGGGAACCGACCACGGCCGCTGAAGAATCCAGACATGATCGCGGGAATCGACAGAAAGACCGGCGACCTGCCCGATGATCCACTGAGGTGGCATCTTCGGCCAGAAGGGGTCGACCTCGAAGCGCGGCGAGGGCGGCGTTTGTTCCGCCTCAATGACGGCCACCCGCTCGACACCGGCGAGCGCGAGGAGAACAGCGCCAAGAACGACCCAACGGCTGAGCTTCTTCATGTCGCCTCCTGGTGCGGGCCGTCACTGTAACGCAGAACCGGTATTGTCGTTTTCAGGCCTGTTTCTGCTAGTCCTAATTTTTTAGTTGACGCAAGTCGTGGTTGCGGGTATCGTCGGCGCCATCTCCTAAATTTTTAGGAGATAAGGAAACCGCCAGTAGATGCCCCGCCGTGCCTCACCCGCGCTCACCGACGCTGAGCTTCGCATCATGCGCGTGCTCTGGGAGCACGCGCACGCGACGGTCGGCGAAGTCGTCGATGCCATCGACGGCAGACGGCCCGCCTACAACACCGTGCTGACGATGCTGAAGATCCTCGAACGGAAAGGCTACGTCACCCACGAAAAAGATGGCCGGGCGTTCATCTACCTTCCCGTTGTCGATCGGTCCCAGGCGAAGCGGAGCGCCATCTCGCATCTTCTCTCCCGCTTCTTCAATGGCTCTCCCGAAGCGCTCGTACTCGATCTGCTCGGCCACGATCGCGTGAGCGACGATGAACGGCGCCGGGTACGCGAGCTCCTGGAGAGCGCCGGCGAGGCTACCTTGAATCGCCACGAGCAGAGCGAATCCAAGCCTTCCGGAGTAAAGCGATGACCACGATCATCACGTCACTGTGGCAGGGGCTGGCCGTTGCCGCGGCCACTGCCATCCTCCTGCGGTGCACGCCTCGAGTCAACGCCGCGACGCGCTATGCCGTCTGGTGGATGGCGCTTCTTGCGGTGATCGCGCTTCCGGTTTTCCACGTCTTCTCCGCGCCGCCCGCCATCGTCACCATCCCGTCGGGTCTGACGCTGAGTGAGTCGCCCAGAGCGCTGGTTCTGCCGACCCCTCCGGACTGGGCGATCGCGTGCGTCGCCGGTGTCTGGTTGGGGACGGTTCTCCTCGGTTTCTGGCGCATGGTCGGTGGTCTTGCCCGCATGAGCGCGATCAGGCGTCGATCGCGACCTGTTGACGCCGCGATCGT
>Ga0111538_10005162_pt1 | contig 17897 bp, 12 predicted proteins | sample SoiMethybrSBSTD1_FD_79669 | JGI IMG/M metagenome (GOLD analysis project Ga0111538, IMG submission 79669) | Bulk soil microbial communities from a Populus tree surrounding site in Tennessee, USA - Soil MetaG P. TD hybrid SBSTD1 (version 2)... | ecosystem: Environmental > Terrestrial > Soil >...
ATGTCTTCCGTGCTTGACCGTTCCGAGCTCGAGCAGAGCCCGCTCGCGGACCTTCACCTGCTGGCCAACGAGCTCGGCGTCGACGGCTTTCGCCGCCTGCGCCGCGAGGAGCTCATCGACGCGATCGTGAGCCGCCAGACCGGCGAGAACGGCGCTGCGGCCGAAACCGTCGACGAGGAGCCCGACTTCGTGGCTGGCGGAGAGGGACATGGGGCCGTTCATCCGCTTCATGCCGCGCTCTTTGAGCCACGCTTCCGCTTCGCGGACCAAAGCGCGCGCGATCTCGACGTCGTCGATCGTGTCGAAGTAACCGAAGTGTCCGGTGTCGTCTTTCCAGGTGTCGAGCCACGCGCGATCGACGGTGGCCGACGTGCGCCCCACGAGCCGCCCGTCCTTCCACGCCGTGAAGAGCATGACCTCGGCGTGACGGTGGAAGGGCTCTTTTTTCGGATCGAGACGATCGCCGATCATCATCTGGAGCGGCGCAATCCACGCCGGATCGTCGCGAAAGATTTCGGTGCCGGCGCGAACGAAGTCGGACGTGTCGCTCCCGGGCGCATGACGGCGGATCTCGACGGTCATGTCGACCTCCTTAACACGGACCCGCAGAGTGAGCCTCGCCTCATCGCCGCTCGGCGATGCGAACACCGCGCTAATGACAAGGGATCGGAGGCGGAGGAATGGGCGGCGGGGGAGGCGGGGGCCCTTTGGGGGGCGCCGGAGGCGGTTCCGGGGGAGGATACGGCGGTTCCGGCCCGTCCGTCTTGGGACTCATGCACCCCGAGAGATAGAAGAGCATGTACTCGAGGAGCTTGTCCTGCGTGGACAGGCTGAGGTCTGCATCGCACTCGGAAGGGAAAATCGATCCCGAGGGCGCCGAGCTGCCGGCGTGAAAATCGGCAAAAACGACGCGCCCGCACGCAAGGTCGGGAGGAGCGCCGACGGGGGTGTCCGCAATCATGAGCTGCGTGTTCTCGACGTTCATCGGGAGCGGCGCGGTCAGCCATCGTTGGCCACCGATGCCTACAGCGCCGAGGTCGCCATGCGGATCGGTGAGGATCACGTTCGGTGGGGTGCTCTGGGAGAGGGCGCCGACGTAGGAAAGCCATTCCGCGAAAATGGCGCTGCGTATCGTGCCTGTGTTGACGTACGCCGTGAGAGGCGCGGCGGGATCGGGCCCACCTCCGGTCCAGGTGCCAAGGCTCGCGAAAGGCCCGTTCGTGTGAAGCCACACGAAGCTGTCGTGCGAGACGATCACCCGTCCGCCGCTGTTCACATAGCTCTTGAAGTTGTCGAGCGCCTCGGGCGTCTCGTTCTCGACGGCCCCTTCGCATGGCAAGAGCACCTGGCTGTATTGCGACCACGCGCCGCCGCCGGCGGTCGTGCCTTTGAGAAGGGTATCGGCGGGGGTGTTGGCGTCGATGATCGCGCCGTTGGCTCGATAGAAGTGGATGCGGCCGCCGCCCGATGGGTTGCTGAACTCCGCGTCGTCGATGCCCAACTTGCGGAGCAAGCACTGCATGCGATCGGCGTTTCCGGTGGCGATCGCGGTGAGGGGAATGTCCCCTTCGCTCTTGTTGCGTGGCAATCGCAACGCGCCGGCGGGGAGCACGTTGTCGGTGCAAGGTGCGACGTCGATCGCAATTTGACGGCGCCAGCGGCCCAGCTGCGCGACGAGTGGAATCCCCGTGCCGGCCGGTACCCCCGTCAAGATGAAGGTGCCATCGGGCCGGATAAGCGCGCTGACGATCGCCGTGTCGAAGGGGGGCGGGTCGCACTGATCGCAAAAGGGCCCATCGGGAAGGGGCGGCAACTTCGTGCCCGGAGCGATATTGGGAACGTAGACGAACCCTCCCGGAATCGGATGGGGGTTCGTGAGAGCGCCCGAAAAGACGGTTCCTCTGATCGTCGTGGTTCCGCCGTCGTCGCACTTGGGCACGCGATCACAGAAAGGACAGACGGTCGCACAGAGTCGCGGGATCCTGAGACCGCAGACTTGGCCAATCGGACAAGCGCCGCACTCGAGTGGCCGACCACAGCCGTCCCCGACCGTGCCGCAATACTTGTACTGGCCCCTGCCACATATGCCGGTCGACGTGCAGGGCCCGCCGTCATTGGAAGGCGCGCATTGATGGGCAACGCCGGCCGCGCCGCACGATTCCCCCGCGGGACAGACGCCGCAATCGAGTAAACCCCCGCAGCTATCCGAAATGATGCCGCAGAAGCGTGCGCCGGGTGGGTTGCATACGCCGGGCACGCACCCATCGGGGTCGTAGCCGCACACGTTCGCGAAACCACCCGCGCCGCATCGGGTGTGAGGTGCGATGCAGTCGCCGCAGTCGAGCGTGCCGCCGCAATTGTCGCCAACGACGCCGCACCAGTCCGAAACGCAGGTCGCGTAGCAACCGACGTCGGATCGCTTCACGTCGCAGACATCGGCCGAGCCCGCATCCACGGCGCCGTCCACCCCTGCGGCACCCCCGACGCCCGCGTCGCCGCCGCCCCGCCCGGAGATCCCCGCCGCGCCACCGCGACCGCTGGCGCCACCTTGGCCACCGGTCGCCGCGCTTCCTCCGGATCCCGTCGTGGCTCCGCCCGATCCCGTGGCTCCCCCCGATCCCGTGGCGCCCGTGTCCGTCGATATGTCGGCGTCCGCCGACACGTCGGGGTGGGTCGAAGCATCGCGAGGCGTGTTTCCGCCGGCCCCCACCGGTACACCGTCAAGGTCGGAGGTGCGTCCGCCGCAAGCAGCTCCCGTTGCCAGCGCGCATGCGGCAAGCCACGTCCAGCGCATCAGTTTAAAATATCGCGCACCACAAAAGCGCGCCAGGCCCCGCTCTTAACAGGGCCTGGCGTCGCGCGCCCGCTCGACGGGGCGCATCGGGACAACCTCTTCGACTCAGAACGTCGTGCGTAGTCCGAAGCGGAACACGCGCGGCGCCTGGTAAGCCGTGGGCCGGCCGAAGTTCGGGTTGCGCTCCGTCGTAGCATCGAAGGGCGTGCCGTCGCTGTGCACGAGACCCGAGATGGAACCATCGGGGTTGGGCGAGCCTCCGAGGACAGGACGAACGTCCGACGCCGTGTAGCGATTGTCCGTGGTGGTGACGGCCTGGAAGTTGAAGAGATTGAAGACATCGATCGTGGCTTGCACGGTCTTGTCCTTGTCGATGTTGAATCGATAACCGAGCTGCAGATCGACGCCGAACTCCCAGGGCGTGCGCTCGCCCGATCCGCGGGGAAGGATGAACGACTCGTCGAGGCCGTAGAGCGTGTGAGAGCCCAGGTACCCCGTGGGCGTCCCAGAGCGCCCCTTGAGCGACACGCCGGACGTGACGTGGTGCTCGTTGGTGAGGACCCAGTCCTTCGCTCCGTAGAGCTTGACCTGGTGCGTGCGATCGCCCGGGAGCGGACCGTCGCGGTTGGCGAGCAGCGATCGGAGGTCGAAGTCGGAGTTGATGTTGGGGTCGATCTGCGCCGTCTCCGGGCGGAAGAGTCCGGCGTAGTTGCCGCGCAAGTAGGAGACGGTGTAGCTCGCTTGCGCCAGCCAGTCGTCGGCAAAGACCTTCGTGAGATAGAGCGTGACTGCGTCGTAGTCGCGCTTCGGCTTGGGGAAGTCGTTGGAGATGCCGTACCCGGGGTTGCCGAGGAAGTAGGTGGAACCCTCGTCGCGGCTCATGTCCTCGATGACGTAGTTCATCCAGCGCTTCGTGTAACTGAGACCCATGCGGGCATCGCGGAGAATCTCGTATTCACCGCCCGCCACGAACTCGTCCGACGATTGCGGCTTGATGTTGGGATCGATCGGGATCGAGCCACCACCGCCGGCGATGTTGAGGAAGTTGTTGGGGGGGGTGCCGGCTCCCGGCAAACGGTTGGCGGCGCCGACGCAGGGACCGTTGGGCGAGATGTCGTTGCAACCGGGGCGCTGGGCCGCCGTCGCGCCGGCCTCGCCGGAGAGCGCGCGGTCGGCCATGTCGAGGGGGACGCTCTCGTAGAAGCGTGCGTAGTTGGTGAACAACTTGGCGCGCCCCGACTGCGTGGGATCCCAAATTACGCCCGCGCGTGGCGACCACTGGTTGGGGAGGGAGAGCCCGCGGTTGCCGTACGCATCGTAGAGGAACTGCGCGTCGTAGCGGACGCCGAGGTTCAGCGTCACCTTGTCCATGACGCTCCAGCTGTCCTGCAGGAAGCCGCCGGCCGTGAGCGATCGCGTGGTGTTCGTGATCTTCGGGAGCACCACGACGTCGTCCGGAGCGGTCAAGAATCCGTACCCGCGGTTCCAGGTGAAGCTCGTGCCTCGCGTCGCCTCGCGGTAGCGCACGGTGCCCGAATAGGCTTTGGTGTTCTCGTACGACATCGACTCGACGTCGACGCCGGCCTTGATGACGTGGTGTCCGGCCGCCTGCAGCAAGTAGGTGAGGATGCTGCGGCCTTGGAAGCGGTCCAAAGCCTGTTTGCGCAGGAAGTCGGGGCCGCCGGTGTTGTACGTGGTCACCGGACACGCCGCGGCCGTTTGACAATAGCCGGCCGGTACTTGCTCGAAGTCGGTGATGTTGTGAAATCCGGGGTTGGTGTTGCGGCGCCACACCACGCGAGGCAGACCGGCCAAGCCTTGGCTCGTTCCCGGCTCCGAGCCGTCCGACGGCAGAATGCCGCCCGTCTCGTGGTGCCAACCGAGGGTGGTGTCGAGCAAGACGCGCTTGTTGCTGAAGGCGGACGTCCACTTGAGGCTCGTGTCGAACGAGCTGCCGAGCTGCTTGTGGGCGAGCGCTTGGTACGGACCGTTGAGGCCCGCGGTGACGCGCGGGTCCGTCTCGGGCTGCCCCGTCGCCGGCGTGATGGAGTACTTGCCGTTACCGCCCGTTTCGGTGGGCGTCGCATAGACGGCGAGCGCCAGCTGGTTGTCCTGGTTCAAGGCGTACGTCAGCTTGCCCATGGCCTGAATTTGCGTCGATTCAGCGACCCAGTTCGACTCCGTTCCCGGGATGAAGTCTTGGATGCCCTGGTTGGCGGCGTTGCGGTCGATCGTGCCGTCGGGGTTCAAGCGCGTTTGATTGAGCGTGCGGCGCATGTTGAACCGCGTGCGCGCGAAGTCGACGCCGGCGTAAAACCACAACTTGTCTTTGGCGATAGGACCGCCGATGTCGAGACCGATATCGCCAATGTAACCGAGCGTCGTGTCGGTCCCCACCGTTTGGCCTGCTGCTCGCACGAGGTTGCGCTTTCCTTCGAGCGCGCCCGGCGAGTAGTAGCCGAACACGCCGCCGTGAAACTCGTTGGAGCCCGACTTGGTGACGACGTTCATCATGCCGCCGGTGGCGCGCCCGTACTCCGGCATGTAACCGCCGCTGATGACGTTGACCTCTTTGATGAACTCCATCGAGAGCGGCGTGCCCACGACGCCGAAGGCGGGGTTGTTCACCGACATGCCGTCGAGCACGTACTGATTCTCGGGGGACGTCGTGCCGTTGATCGACGTGCCGTACGTGTCGCCGTTGGCGCCGGGTGTCGTTTCCGCCACGGCCTCGAACGAGCGCGAGCCGCCACCTTTTCCGCCCGGCGCACCGACCGGAATGCGTCGCGTGAACTCCTGCGAGATGTTCTGCCCGGTGGAGCTCGACCCGATGTCGACCGAGGGGGGGCGCGCGACGACCGTTACCTCTTCGACGATTCCCGTTTCCGGAAGCACCTGCGCGTCGAGGCGCAGCGTCGTGTCCGCGCGCAGCTGGATGCCGTCGCGCGAATACGGTTTGTACTTCTCCTTTTCGAGACGAATCGTGTACGTGCCGGGGGGAAGCGACGGGATGCGGTAGAGGCCTGCCGAATCGGTGACGACCATCTGCTCGCCCTGTAGGTTCGGCGAAGTGGCGGTCACGACGACGTCGGCGACGGGCTGCTTGTTCGCCGCGTCGATGACGGTGCCGGTCAGCGTTCCCATGCTCTGCTGCGCGAGCGAAGCGTTCGGCCAAAGCCACAGCGCAACGGCCGCTGCGCAAACCAACCAACGCCAGAAAGTCCTCTTTAGCATTGTCACCAATTCCTTTGCGTGTGATCGGCAATAAGCGACCAGCGACGAACGGCCCGCGCGCGGGTCGATCGCAATGGAGCGTCCTCGGGACAGGACGGTTCGTCGCCGGCCCCCGGCGAAGCGTGGCTACTTTCGTTAGCGCTTTTGGAAGATTCCCTTTACGGCTTGGGAAGGGTCAGCGCTGTCTTCAAACAACCGGAGCAACGGGACACGCGTGCTTTGCAGCCGAACTCGGCGGCTGCTCGCTGGACGCATGTCGTCGATCCGGATCGCCGAGCGCGCAGGCTGCGACCCTTCCTGGGTTCGTCATACCCAAGAAGACGGAACGAGCCCTGCAGTTTGTACAACACCTTACCCGAGCGAGCGCAGCCAGCTGGGGTAAGGCGAGGTTATCTAGCGGTGCGCAGCGCGCCGCCTAGAGGCACTCTTGCGGCCAGCCGTTGGGCGCGGGCTTGGTTAAATCGGGATCGCGCACGCCCTTGCCTTCGTGGCAGAAGACGGTTCCGCAGAGCTTCGGATCCGGTTCGCAGTCCCGCCAGCGGTAGGTCAGCTTGTTGGGATTGCATTCGATCTTCACGTTGCGCCCTGAGACGGGAAGATCGAGCGGGCCACCGGTGGAGCCGTCGCTGTCGCACGTCTCCGGATTGCAGATTTTGGCGCGCACCTCGGGCGAGTTCCAGTCGCGCGTTTTGTCGGACCACTCGTCCGACTTCTCCTCGGAGTTCGTGCCCCAGAAGCCGCGACACGCATACGATTGAAGCTTGGGATCGTTGGACACCGTCAGGATGAAACCATCGGTCTGCTCGGTCACGTCCTTGGCGGGTTCTTTGATGGACGAGCGGCAAACCGGTTTCCACGTGTCGCCCGGCTCGTGGCTGGGTTCGCAATCGCGCGCGTCGGGAGCGGACTTGATGGGTCCGTAGGTGAAGCTCCAACCGAGCTGCACCGGCTTGAACCCGCGCTGGTCGGTGGGTGCCGGCGATCCTTCGCTGAGCCACCAAACGCGCACCCCTTGAGCTCGCCCGACGACACGATCGATCGGTTTGGCGGCCGGGTCCACGATGTCGAAGGCCCGGTTGTCGTTGCGGTCCTCGTAAAGGACAATCTCGGCTTGCGCGTAGCGCATCATGTCAGTCCCCTCGATGGCGGGGGGGGGCGGCTCTTGCGAGATGTTCACCTCGAAGGAGCCCCAACCGAGCTGTTGATGCTTTGCGTATTGGCTAAACTGCCGCTTCCACGAAGCGGGCGATATCGGAAACCAGACCAGCGCGACGCGCAGGAGCGCGGGATCCGCTCCTACGGGCTCGCCCGCAGTTTGACCGCGCATCGTGGCGAGCGTCGGTTGCTGATCGTTCCCCGCCGGCGGCAGGTCATAGTTGTAAGACGCGGCACTACCGCACGCGCAAAGCAACCACGTTAGTGAGCAGAACAGCCCAGCTTGACGTGTGTTCATCCGTCCTCTCCCGCGACGGCGAATAAAGCCTAAGGAACCGCCCTTGGCCATTAGAAGGCATAACCGAACCCAACGTTGCCTGCAAGGACTGCATGTGCGGCAATCGAGGAGGGTTTGTCACGTTCGTGCTCACGGCGGAAGAGGGGGGTAAAAGCCGCCTCACCCGAAACGGTGATGTCACGGCCGACGGGCAATCCAAACCTCAAAGCAGTTCGCGGACCTATCTCTGTAAACGTGTGATCTTCGCCGGCTACCCCCTGCTTGTCGTCGAGGCGTTGCCAAGCAACGCGGACCTCGGGGCCTATGCCAAAGCTGAGGCGCGCGCGGTCCCCCCATACGGCGCGTATCCCTACTGTGGCGGAAAAGCCGACAGCTCGGGCGTCGCCGAAATAGTGGGGTTCGGGCCCCACCGTGATGTTACCCGCCACGAAGCGCGCCTCGGCTGCGTATTCGAGAGCGGTCTGATACGAGACGCGAATGGCTGTGGTGAGTGCGGCAGTTTCGACCCGCTGCGGGGCCCATTCGAATCCGACCGTCTCTTCGAGCTGCAGGGAACGCAGCGAAAGGCGGCCGCCGCGGGTGACCAGCTGTTCACGGGCGACAGGGCGGAAGTCCTTTTCGGCGAGCGTCTTGGTTCCCCCCATGCTGAGGTCGAGCTCTGCGACCCGCGTGTCCTCCCCATGGCGCCGTACGACGAGGAGTCGGCTTTGCGGAACGGCCAATCGCGACGCGCCGATGCCGCTGAGCTCACCGACGACGCGCGAGCTCGGCAAAGAGAAGATGAGATAGCGGCCGGGGTTGGCGGGGACGTCGAGCGTCGCCGACGCGAGCTTCGGTCGCGTGAGCACGACCTCTCCCGCGCCGGAAAGATCGACGGCGAGCTCCGGATGTTGCACTACCTGCGCGGTACCGCTGCGAAGCAGCGTGCGTCGAAATGCATACGAATAGAGCTCGTTCAACGTCACGCCGCCGTCGGCATCGAGATCGGCGGCGCCGCGCAGTCCGGAGATGAGAAAATGGCTGAAAATAGCGCCCTCGAGCTCTTCCGATTCCTGCGCGGCTTCTCCTTCCGAAGAAGCGCGGAGCTCGACGGTGCCGTGGGGACCTTCCGGCCCGAGTGCCACTTGAACCGAGGGTCCACGTGTGATGCCCTTCATGCGCCCACCGGTTCGGCAAGCGTCGAGCATCGTGATCTGAAGGCGCGCGGGCACCGCCGCGAGCTCGCGACGCAGATCGACCAATGGGATGAGCCCGGCGGGCAGATGCAGCGCCTCGCCGTCGCCGTGGCCGGAAAAGTAAAAGAGCACGGTCGAGCTCTTTCCCATCCGCGACAGCTCGGCCACGCGGCCGCGCACTTCGCTGAGCACGCGCCAGAGCCCTTCGGGCTTGCCCCCCAAAAGAAGAAACGCGCGCTCGGCGGGCACACCGCCGAGCTCGACGAACAGATCGCGCAACCGCTCGGCGTCGCTTTCGGCATAGCGGAGCGGGTCGTCATTGGACGTGCCTATGTTCGCTCCGACGACCACCACGAAGCGATTGTCGGCAAGCGGTTCGGCCTTTGCACTCCTTACGTACAACGTGAGGATAATGAGCCCGCAGAACAGCGCGAGTCGTTTCATTCGCACCGCAGTTGGCGAGCCAGACAACCCTTGGGAACCCAGTCGTCGCTTCCGGCGCGCGGCCCCGGCCCCAGCCGCTTCAACGTCGCTTCGGCGTTCGCAGCCGCCGCGCCGCCCACGCCAACGACGACCCACATGTCCGAACAGGGAGCGTCGACCACGGCGCTGCCGGGAAGGGTCTGTTCGCCGCCACCGAGCGACAGGGGGCCCGCCGCGAGAAGGCGATCGACCCGCCCCGTCGCATCGACGAACCAAACGTCGACCGGCTCCGGATGAGGAAGCGTGACGACCACACGAAGTGCATCGCCCGCCTTGATGCGATCTCCGCCTTCCATCAGCTTGGCCATACCATCGCGATTGCGATGAACCTGCAAGCCCGAACCGCGCAGCGCGACCGCATCGTTCATGGGAGCCCGGCGCGGCATCATGATCAGCGACGCCGCTGCGGCCATCGCGGCCGCCACGCTCACCGACGCCCAGCGCCGAAACTGCGACACGCGGCTCCCTTGCTGCCCCATGCGCACCGACAGCTGCGCCACGAATTCGTCGGCCGGAAAGCGCGCGAGATCGCGCTCGGCTTGATCCTTGATCTCGCCGACCCGCACCTGGCACGACGGACAGCTCTGCAGGTGAAACACGGTCTTGTCGCGCTCGGCAGGCGAGAGATCGCCCACGCAATGTCGCTCTAGCATGAAGCGGCTCGGATGCTCGCTCATCGCGCTTCGGCTGACATCAGCCGCTCCGATCGAAAGATTTCCACGCGCTGTTTGATGGCGGTCAGGCGATTGACGACCGTTTGTCGCGAGCAGCCGACCGCCCGAGCGATCTCCTCTTGGCCCATTTCGTCGAGGTAATGCAATACGGCCACCTGCCTCAGCTTCTCGTCGAGGCCCCCCAGGAACTTCATGACGACGTCCCGATCCTCGGCCTGCATGGCCGAGCTCGGCTCCCACGGATCACCGGTGCGAAGCTCTTCGAGAGGACGCGAGGCGCGGGTCGCCGGACGCGAGAGCTGATCGAAACAACATCGCTCTGCTACCCGGTACAGCCACGCCAGTTTGGATTCCGCGCCCGCGAACAAATCTGCACGCCGCACAAGGCGCATGAAAGCCTCCTGCAGCGCATCCTGCGCAGCTGCTTCGCTGCCTAGAATGCGCCTACACCGCCGCAAAACATAAGGCCCGTACTTAACGTACGCCTCGGTGATCTCCTCCGGTGCCATTGCGGCTCTACGTTTGAATAGACCCAACGACGATACGAAATTGTACAAGGGCGACCGACCCTCGGGCACCAGCGGGGCGGCAAAGGGGCGTTCCCGCGTCAAAACATTAGCGTTAACCAGTGCTTACGGTCTCGGTTGGGGGGCGGTCGCACGCCGCGCCGCCGCGGAGAGGGCGTCAGCGAGGCTCGGTGGGGGCCGCGCTCTGGCTCGGAGCTGGTGGGCTCATTTGCTCGGGAGGCGGGCGAATACTGAGGCAACGCCCGATAGCCTCGCACGTGGCCGCGAGAAACCCCTCGGGGCACTGGGGCGCGGCCGTCAGGTTCGACCCAGGCTTCGACAACGCGAGGCGTCTGGTCTTTTGCGACATCCAAACGGTCGTCGCGCGCCCTCGGATCTGATCGACGGGAACGCCTTTCCCCCGACCTTCGGACCAATAGCGCGAGTCATCACTGTGCTCGCGGTTATCGCCGAGAACGAATACCTCATTATTAGGGACGGTGAAGGGACCCTCGTTTTGACCACGCGGCGGGTGTTCCTCCGCTTCTTCGCCGTGGCTGTGCTTGGGGGGATCGCGAAAGACGAGGTACGTCGCATCGCCGATGAGCTCGAGCACGGCGAAACCTGCGCGGGGGCCCTCACCGCTGTCCACATCGGCGAGACCGGCCACGCAGGTGGGGATTCTCCATCCGTTGATGAACGCGGCGCCGTCTTGCACGGTGATCGTGTCGCCAGGGAGCCCGATGACGCGATCGATGGAATCGCGATCGGGGTGCTCCGGGTCGCGAAACACGATGATGTCGCCGCGCGCGGGCCCCCGGCCTTTTCCATAGGCATCCTTGCGCACGAAGATGCGATCGCCGAGAGAAAGTGTCGGCGCCATGCCGGCGTGGGCAACTTTGTGGGTCTCCACGTAGAAGCCACGCGCCACGGCGCCGCCGAGGAGGAGCAGTCCGAGCGCGACGGGCAGCACGATTTTCAAAAGAGAGCGACGCGTCGGAGGGGTCATCGGCGGCGGATCGCCAGCAGCGGTCATCGCCGCAGTTTCGGCGATTGCGGCCCACGGTACAACCCCGGCGAAACTCGGCAGCCGTGTGCGGCGATGCGCAAACGGTCGAGGCGAGCGAGAGGGCGCCGGGTGCGCCGAAAGGCCCGGCTCCTCGGGCACGAGGCGTGCGTATGGGTCGAACGTGGGAAAACTCGAGACGATCTTGACCGACCTCGTCCAGCTCGGGGGCGACCCCGCGCAGTCGGCTTCGACGGCAGGTCTACGCTACGTCGCGGACCTCGCTTCGTGTGCATGCATTCGCCGCATTCGGGCCGGCAAAGGGTTCCGCTACGTGGACGCGACGGGGGGCAAAGTCAAAGACGAAGCCGAGCTGCGGCGCATTCGCGCGCTCGCCATTCCGCCGGCGTGGACCGACGTGCGGATTTGCAGTCAGCCCGACGGCCATGTCCAGGCCACCGGTCGCGACGCCAAGGGGCGCAAGCAGTACCGCTACCACGCGAAGTGGCGGCAGTTCCGAGACGAGACGAAGTTCGGTCGCATGATCGCGTTTGCCGAAGCGCTGCCGGCCATCCGTGCGCGCGTGACCAAGGACGCAGCGCTCCCCGGTTTGCCGCGGGACAAGGTGCTCGCCGTGGTGACGCAGCTGCTCGAGCGAACGCTGATCCGTGTCGGCAACGAAGAATACGCCAGGCAAAATCGTTCGTATGGGTTGACGACGCTGCGCGGGAAACACGTGGACGTGGAAGGCCCGAAGGTGACGTTCCGCTTTCGCGGCAAGAGTGGAAAGGAGCACGTCGTCGACGTCAAGGACCGTCGTCTGGCGGCCGTCGTGCGGCGCTGCCAAGAGCTGCCGGGGCAAGAGCTATTTCAATACGTGGGCGACGACGGCGAAGTGCACGGCATCGAGTCGGCCGACGTGAATGCCTATCTCCGCGAAGCCGCGGGCCAAGAATTCAGCGCCAAGGATTTTCGGACCTGGTACGGAACGTTGCTCGCCGCGCGCGCTCTCGGCGAGCGTGCAAAGGTCGGCGCACCTCGCCAGAAACACGTCGTAGCCGCCGTCGCTTGGGTCGCCGACAAGCTCGGCAATACGCCGAGCGTTTGCCGTAAGTCGTACGTACATCCCGCCATCATCGCGCGTTACCTCGGGGGCAAGCTGGAGGCCGCGCGACCCGCGAAATCGACCACGCCGACCGCCCATGCTCGCGATGGGGTCGCCGAGGACGAACGCGCGCTGCTTTCCCTTCTCAAAGAGGAGCTCATGCGGCCCACGTCGTCGCTCGAAACCGCGCTTCGCGCGAGCATTCGCGGCGTCGCCAAAGCACGCGCCGTCAATGCGAAGAAGAACGTGCGGCGGCACGCTGCTTGATCGCTGCGGCCCATTAGGCCAAAGGTCCCGGATCTTCCGTTCGTTGCGACTTGCGGCGCGCGGCGCGAAGACACCGCCTCCCTTTTACTCCAACGGAGGAACCCATGCGGATTGCAGCCTTGGTCGGACCTGGCTTCGAGGATTCGGAATTTCGTACGCCCTACGACCGCTTCAAAAAAGCAGGGCACGAGGTGGTCATCGTGGGGATGAAGAAGGGCGAGACGCTCAGCGGTGCCAAAGGCCGCGAGCGCGCACAGGTCGAGCTCGAGCTCGGCGATGCCCGCCCCGATCAATTCGACGCGCTATTCATCCCCGGCGGCTACTCGCCCGACCATTTGCGCGCCGACGATCGCGCGGTGGACTTCGTGCGGCGCTTCCGCGACAAGCCCATCTTCGCCATCTGTCACGGACCGCAGCTGCTCATCACGGCGGACTTGGTCCGCGATCGCACGATCACCGCTTGGAAGACGGTTCAAGTCGATCTCCGCAATGCCGGCGCCAAGGTGGTCGACAAGGACGTCGTGGTCGATCGCAACCTGATCACGAGCCGCAAGCCGGACGACATCGAGGCGTTCGTTCGCGAATCGCTGCGCTTGGTCGAGAATCAGAAGACCGCGCACGCCTGACGAACGGTCAATGCGGCGAGGGCGGTGCGCCCCATCGTTCGTGCGATCAGTGCTGCGTGGTGAGGCTGTCCGATGCCACTTCTTCGACGGGCTCGATCGGTATCGAGTCGAGTGACGGCTCCACCGCGGCGTCGATATCGCGTTCGATGGGCGCGCGCCGCGCCAGCGTCATCACCGCTTCGCGTTCGCTGTCCGCCGAGCGGAGCAAACGATCGAGCTCGCGCTCGGCGTGCAGCAAACGGTGCTGCCACGCGCCTGCCGTCGCTTCGTTGACCTGATGCGCGGCGGGCAAAGCTTTTGCTTCGACGAGCATGCGCTGGAGCTCGACCTGCAGCTTGAGGACATCGCCGTTGTCGTTCATGGCGTTCTCGGCGGCGGCTTCGAATTGTCCTACGGGATCGCTGCGATAGGGGTAGACCGCTTTTCTCAGCAGATCGTCTTTCAAATCCGAGCCCAGACCGTCGGCGATCCACGTCAGGAATTCGCGCATGGCGGACGGCTCGGGATACGTCATCGCCGTCGCCGCGAGCACGGCATGGAGGCTGCGGCCGAGCGGCGGTTCGTCCAGCAGAAAGCCGCGGCGAAGATGCTCGGCCAAAGCCCGCCGATCGAGGTGCAGATCGCGCAGCAGCTTGTAGTCGGCGGGCAGCGGCTCCGGTGGCTCGATTCGCGCGCGTGCCTCGAGGAGCGTCGTGTAGACGAGCGCCTGAAGGTGCGCATACGCTTTTTCGGCGGGGGTCCCCGAGGTGGCCAGCCACGCGTCGACGGGTTCGAGCAAACGACGCACCTCCGCCGGCTCGGGGTCGATGGCGAGTCGCGGTCGCTCGTCGGCGTCGCTCAGCATCGCTTTGAGCTGGCGCGCGCGCTCGCGCGCCACCACGCCGAGCGCGTCGCCGTACGTTTTCGCAATCCGTGGAGCGCGGTGCTGCTCGAGAAGCGTGTAGCGCATCGGCCGCGGCGCGAAGCGAACGGGCTCGCTCGCCTCTTTCTGTCGTTGCAAAAGAGCGCTGAGCTCGTGGACCTTGGCCGATAAATCGCGAATGCGCGCTTCGATCACCGCCGTATCGACCTGCCCGTCGAGGTTCGCGGTCGCCTCGAGGGCGACGGCGTAATCGCGTTCGGCGCTCTTCACCGCGTCGAGTCGATCGGGGCGTATCGTGCGCGCGCGGCGAGGACTGTCGCGATGAGCCGGACTTTGCGGGGCCCGCGAATCGAATGCCTGCGCTCGCGCAGATGCAGCGAATCCGAGCGCCAGCGCGCAAATGCGCATGGCCAGCAGTGTGCGCCTCGATCGACCTTTTTCCACTCGCGGTCGGTGGACGAACTTTGCTTGCATGTCTCGGCTCCTACGCACCCCCGGGACACGTGTGCCTACATTGCACTACAGCTCCGCCACCGCAACAGAATCTGTCATTCCGAAGCGATAACCGGACGATTTTTGACGCCGATGGGATGGCACTACCGGAAATGTTCGGGCCTACCGCGCAACCGTCATGGGGCCGCGACGTCTGCGAGCCAAACGAGCGCCCTCTCGTGCACCTTTGTCGAGCTCGCGGCGAGGATGTCCGGACCACCGAGCCCGAGCGGCTCGCCGCTGCAAGCCGTGACGATGCCCCCCGCTTCTTGAACGAGCAGCGTTCCTGCGGCGATGTCCCAAGGAGATAGGCCGATCTCCCAGAACATGTCGAATCGACCCGCGGCGACGTACGCGAGATCGAGCGCCGCGGAACCGAGCCGACGAACGCCCGCCACCTGGGGCATGATCTTCGCGAGCGCCGTCAAAAACTTGTCGTGCATCGGGCGGCCCAGATGAGGAATCCCGGTGCCGACGACGGCGCGCGCGATGTCTGCGTTCGTCGAGACGTGCAGCCTCTGCTCGCCGAGCCAACTCCCGCCGCCGCGTTCCGCCCAAAAGACCTCGGACGTCGTCGGATTGAGCACGACTCCTGCGACGACTTCACCCTGTAGCTCGAATGCCACGGACACCGCGAAGTGCGGAATCCCATGCAAGAAGTTGGTCGTTCCGTCGAGCGGATCAATGATGAAGCGCGCGTCCGACGGTGCTTGCGCGGACGTCGCTGCGTCGCCGCCGACCGCTTCCTCGAGGAGAAAGCCGTAGCTCGGAAAGGCAGATGCGAGCTCCGTACGAAGCACGTTCTGCGCGTCGATGTCGGCGCTCGACACGAAATCGCTCGGACCTTTTTCGGAGATTGGAAGACGAGAAAGGCGCGCGAAGTCGGCAAGGAGACTTTGCCCCGCGAGCTTTGCGGCGCGCACCATGATGATTCGTTCGGAGGAATAGGACGACATGAGCCCACGAGCTCGCGAAGGTGAGCTCCCGCGGCGAAGGTATCACTTGGGCGCTCTGATGATACCCGCGTCTTTGCGTAGCCTCGGCGGATCCGGGGAAATGGTGCTCGATGCCGTCGCGAAGTAGACGTGGGTGGCATCGATCGCCACCCGCGAGGGCCAGCACTGCTGGCTGGCTATGACGGTAGGCGCCCCGCCGCCGAGCGGCACTTTCTCGATCGTGCCATCGCAGCGCCGGTTCGCTTTGGTACCGATGGTGGCGTAGTAGATGTTGGCGTCATCGACGGCGAGGTCCCACGCGGCGTTGAGGTTGGGGACCACGACGACCGGGGGGCCGCCATCGATGGGCGCCTTCATCACCGAGCCCGTGCCCGGCGTGTCGTAGTTGCCGAACAATCCGACGTTGACCCAATAGACATGATCGCCGTGGGCGGCGATGCTTAGGGGATAGGCTTGACCGGAGGCCACCGTGGTCGGCTCGCCACCGCTCTTCGGTGCGCGCATCACGAAGCCAGCGGGAGGCGGCGCGCTGGTGCTTCCTGGCTCGATCGAAACCTTCCCGGTGGCCGTCCAGTACACGTTCGCATCATCGACGGCAATGCCGTACGGGTGCTGATCGTCTTTGGCGAACGTCACCGCGACGAAGCTCCGATCGATCGGCACCTTCATGATCGCGTCGCCCTTCGAGTTCGTCCAAAAGATCGACGCGTCGTCGAGCGCCATACGGAGCGGGTCCCATTGATGCTCGGCGAGGATCGTTGGCGACGAGCCTCCGTGCGACAGCCAGGAAATGCTGCCGTTGTTGATCGTATGGTGGGTGGCCATGGCGACCCAATAGAGCCCAGTGGGATGCGACACGATGTCCACGGGCATGTCCAAATCGGGCACGAGAACCGTGGTCGGTCCCCCAGCGAGGGGGGCCTTGTTGATCGCACCGTTGATCATGCCGTCTCGGGTCCAGTAGACGTATTGGCTGTCGACCGCGAGCCCCTCGCCCCCTTGGTTGCGTACCAGCAACGTGCACGATGGGCACCCGGCCACGGACCTGTCGCCGTCGTCGCCGTCCGGAGCATCTGCCTTACCCGAGCCGGCATCGTACGGAGGATAGACCGGCTCCGGGTCCTCGCTGCTGCACGCGGCGAGTAGAGTCGTAAGAAGGACAGCTTGGATGGCGCGGTTCGGGGACATGACCCTTCGTTCTCCTTTGCGGCAGGTGTTACGCTGCCGAAGTACGAACCAACGAGCCCGAGGGATCGAGACGGCGAGCGCTACGGCTCGTACGTGATCGTCAGCTTGGGCCTCAGCGTGACGGCGCGTGCGTTGGCGTTTCTTTGCGGCTGCACATAGCCCATATGGACCCCCGTCACGCCGGTGAGAATGCGCACGCCGTAGTTCGCTCCACCGAGCCATCCTTGCACGACCGCCGCATCGATTTGCGACGTGTAAGGCAGGGGATTGTGCCCTAGGCCGACGAACCCACTCTCTGGGAGCCGAAACGATTTGCCGGCGACTTGGTCGGTGCCGGAGGCCGTCGCACCGAGCCCGCCCCAGGGGGCACTGACGCCGTCACGGTAGCGCCACCCGACGGCCGCGTTGGAGCAACCCGCGCAATTGACGTCGGCGTTCCATGCCGCCGCGAGATAGCGACCGTCCAAGAACAGATTGCCGTCGGTATCGTTGCCGTACGCGTAAACGGTGAGCGTCGCGTCGACGACGTGCGCGCTCGCAGCGATGCCGAGATCCTCGAAGCGAAGCAACCAAACCTCGGAATACGGAGACGGCGGAATGTCGACGCCGGTGCACCAATCGTTGGCTCCGTCGCCGAACGTCGTGCCGTTGGCGTTCCACTCACCGACGTTGCCGAGACCGCCGTACGTCGAGATGCCGACGGACTTGGTCCCCGCGTAGTTGTCCACCCCTTGCTGAAAGCTCTTCGTGACGGTGGCCACCGAGCCGTCGGGGGGCGTCGCTGTGTCGGGAGGTGCGTCGGAAACCGCCGGCGCGTCGGTGTTCGAATCGGGCATGCCCGATGCGTCAACGGGAGTCGCGCCGTCGTCGCGATCGCCGGCGGTGTCGCCCGTCGAGCCATCGTTCGCGGAACCAACGTCGCTCGTTACTGCGTCGCGGCGATCGGTTGTCGCGTCACCCGTGACGGTGTCTTGGGGCGCCGGGGAGTCCGTTGGCGCTGGGGAATCGGCACGAGCGTCGGTCGACCCATTGCCGTCATTGCGTGCGTCGTTGCCTTGCGTCGTGTCCTGACCTGC
>Ga0111538_10005163_pt1 | contig 17896 bp, 18 predicted proteins | sample SoiMethybrSBSTD1_FD_79669 | JGI IMG/M metagenome (GOLD analysis project Ga0111538, IMG submission 79669) | Bulk soil microbial communities from a Populus tree surrounding site in Tennessee, USA - Soil MetaG P. TD hybrid SBSTD1 (version 2)... | ecosystem: Environmental > Terrestrial > Soil >...
GACCACGACCGCCCAGAATCCGCCGCGGCCGATGAAGTCGATGCCTTCGGCGCCAATCACCCCCAGCGACGCCAGCAATGCGTTGATCGCGCCGGCGCGGCCGAGCAGAAAATGCAGGCCGATCGCGCCGACGAAGGGCGGCAGGATCATGGGCACCAGGATCAGCGCGCCCAGGGCCTTCTTGAGAGGGAAGTCGAATCTCGTCGTCAGCACCGCCAGCGGCAGGGCGATAAGCGTCGTCGCGATGGTCACGCACAAGGCGATGCAGAAGGCGTTGACCAGGCCCTTGCGCAGCGCGGGATCGACGAACACCTGCTGGACGTGATAGAGCGTGATGCCGCCATCGCGCGACTGGAAGCCGCCGCGAACCGTCAGCCAGATGGGATAGAGCAGGAACACCGCCAGCAGCCCGAGCAGCGCGGCCATGATCAGGCCCTGCAAAATCTGTCGTGGTGCGTGCATGGCGAGGCAGTGTAATGAGGGCTGACACGCAACGGGCCGCTCCAGACGCGCGACTTCCGCCATCTTCACAGCGCCGCGATTGCCTCGACTCATTCCGGTGTTAGACTTTGCTTCGCCCACCACCGACCCGGCCTGCGTGCAGTCGCCGGCACTTGGGATTTCATTTCATGCTGCCAAGAAAGATGCCCGTTCGATCCACGTTCCGACTGCGCCGCGGCGCCAGCCAGCTTGCCATCCTTACATTCGCCGTCGGCGGCACGCTTTGGACGCCGCGCCAGGCGACCGCCCAGTCGATCGCGGACCAGGTTGGGCTGACAGCGCTCATCCAAAGGGTGGGCGCGGGCAATCAGCCGACGGGCGCGGGGATTGCGGTTGGCCAGGTCGAGGGCGATGGAGACGGGGCGCCTGGCATTCAGGCCTACCCCGACGGCACCGCCTTTCCCGGCAAAACCATCACGCAGATGTCGGGCGCATTGGGCGTCTCAGGGCATGCCACGTTCGTGGGTCAGAATCTCTACGGCCTGAACGGCATTGCGCCGGGCATCACTAACATCTTCGCCTATGAGGCGAATCACTGGGCCTTCGCCGGATACCTGAACGCGTATGCCGGACCGCAGCCTGCCGCTCCCGCCGGTGGACTTCGCGTGTTCAACAACAGCTGGATTGGCGATGCAGGCACATTCGACAACAACAACAACATCAACAGGCGCGCCGACTATGCGGCTGACCAGCACAACGTGCTCATGGTCAACGGTGTGAACAACGGGTTCGTCCCGGACCCGACGCAGAGGCCGCTGATGGCATACATGTACGGCGGGCTGTCGGTTGGGCTTGCGAACGGCCAACACACTTGGGGCGCCGTCCCGGCGGGTCATGATGCGTTCGGCCAGTCACGGCCGGAGATCGTCGCCCCACACGATGCCACGAGTTACGCGGCAGGCATCGTCTCGGCCGCCGCGGCCCTCATGTATCAGACCGCGTTGACGGGCACGGGACTCTCGTCGAACCTCAACGCCCGGACCAGCGAGGTCATCAAGGCGGTCATGCTCGCGGGGGCGAATCACGGCGCCGTCGGCACGCCCAACGCGCATGCGTGGACCAACAATCCTGTGGCCAGCGGCCCCAACCGCGGAGTGACCTCGACGCCGCTCGATCCGATTTACGGGGCAGATCTGGTCAACGTCGATCGCAGCCATCGCATCCTGACCGGGCTCGAGCAGAACGGCAGCGCCACCGTGCCAACAACTCCCAACGCCACGGCTGCCGGCTGGGATTTCGCTTCGCTGGCGGCCGGCGGCACGCTGAACTACCGTTTCCGCACCTATCAGCAGGTGAGCAGCGTTTCGGTCCTGGCGACATGGCACCGTACGGTCGCGGCCAACTTCGCTTCGTTCACGCTCGCGAATGTCGACCTCACCCTCAAGCGCATTGATGCAGGCGGCTCGGCGGTGACTCTGGTCGGCGATCCAGGCCTTCCATACTTCTCGTCCGGCAACGTGGTCAGCCAGAGCGCCGTGGACAACATCGAGCACGTGTTCGTGCGCGATCTGGTCCCGGGCGACTACGTCATCGAACTCCGCCGCAATAACGACGGCGTCGCCGGCAGTCGCGAAGTGGCACTGGCGTGGATCATGCCCGTGACGCTGCATCCCGGCGACGTGGACGGTAATGGAATCGTGGACGTCAACGACCTGCTCGCGGTCATCAGCGCCTGGGGACCGTGTCCCATTCCCAGCAACTGCCCGGCTGATCTGAATCACAACGGCATGGTTGAGGTCAACGACCTTCTGCAGGTCATCACCAACTGGGGCTGACGCATTCGTGCGCCGCTGCCGCCGAACTCACAGGCGGTTGAACGCTGCCTCGAAGAGTTTCTGCCGGCGTTCCTCGTCCAGGGCCTGGTAGACTTTTCGCGCCGTCTCCTGCTGCTGCTCGAGCGTCGGCTCCAGCCCGCCGGCCCGAATCAGATCCAGCAGGATCCCGCGGATCGCCTGCTTCTGCTCGTCTGTCGGCTGCGTGGCGTTGACGATCGCCTCGAACTTCGCCCGGTACGGCCGCAGCGTGCGCTCGTAGGCTTGGCGGATCTCCTGCTGGAACATCTCGAAACCGATGCGCTCGGTCACGCGCTGCCTGGCCGCATCCGACTTGTCCTTGGAGTTCCGAAGTTCCCAATCCAGGCACGCTGTCCAATAGTCCTCAACCAGGAGCGTGAGTTGCTGGCCCTGCTCGCTGCCAAGCACCGCTGTCAGGGCCGGCAGCACGGGGTCGCGCTGGTGCTCCGGATCGATGCGGTCGCGCATCTGGCGCATGATCTCCGTCGCCTTGTCGCGCTGCCCGGCCTCGATGGCATCAGTCCCGGCGATGATCAGGTCGAGATTCTCCAGCACCGCCGCCCGAAGCGTCTCGCGCCGCGCCGCCGCCGCCTGACGGGCCTGCTCGCGCAGGTCTGGGTCCAGCTCGAGAATCACCAGGGCAGCCTCCTCGGGCCGGCCTTCCACGCGCTGGAAGCGCCCGCTGGCATCCAGCCGCACCAGCGTGTGAGCCGCGCTCGCAGGCACCTCGGGCCCGCGCAGCATGTCGTCGGGGGAATCCCGCGCCGGCCCGTCCATCATCGACGGCTCACCGGCCGGATGATCGCTCGGCTGCTGGGCCGGAGCGGTGGCTGGAACGTGCCCGGTCTGGTGTGCGGGCTGCTGCTGCCCGGCAGCGATCAGCCCAAGCGCGCACGCCGCAAGCGAGGCCGACAGGGATCTGGCCGACTGATTCATGGTGAAGGCTCCCGTGTGGCCGCGCTGCGAGGCAAGGCAGCGCTTGGTTGATCGTATCGCCGAGCAGATGGACGCCGCCTTCGCCTGCCGCACGCACTCGCGTCGACATCCGCAATGTTCCACCCAGATTATCACCATCGCCATCGAGCAGGGAATTCACCCGAAAAGAGTCGCGCGACCGCCGCGGTCCTCGTTGGAATTCTGAATCGCCCGAATTCACTTGGACGATGACCGAGCGTGATCTATTCTTGCGGCAGGACCCAGCCCATCGGTGCAACTTAGTGCCTGCTTATCATACGCCAACGCTCAACGAACGGAGGGCGAGCCGGCTGGCCGACGCGCACGCGCCGGCTCCGGCTCGTCGAATGACCACATCGCGCACTGGATTGCTGCTGACAGGGGTTCTGGCGGCGCTCCTGGGGCTGAATCCAGCTCCCGTGATGGCGCAGATCGTGTGCAACTCCGCCACGGGGCCTGATGTTGTCGTCGCTGATCTCGTGGTCATCAAGAAATGGGGCACGGTCGGCGGCATCACGGGCTATTCGATCGGCTCGCTGGCGTGCAACATCGGCGATACCCCGCTGGAATGGTTCGACAACGTCAACCGCCATCCCGTCATCGCGATGAACGCCTATCGCATGCGCAACGGCCGGTTCGAGCAGATCGGCATGTCGTGGCTGAAACACGGGTTCTATGCCCTCGCCAACAGCGATTGCTGCACCTGCCAGGACCCCAACGATTCCAACTACCTCGGCGTGGGGTGCTCGGACGCGTACGACTCCAATCTCAACGGCAATCAGGCAGGCTTCAACGGCGTGGCGGGCCTCGGGCCACGCAGCGAGGTCAATCCCACCACCGGCGAGTATCCCTTCCCATACGGCTGGCAGGGCCAGTCGGGCAATGCGATCTACAAACGGCTGCAGATCCACAATTCCGACCTCAACCCCGCGACCAACGAAAGCGCGTTGTACTTCGCTGAACTGCAGTACATCGCGCATGACGACGCCGAGGCGGGCAATGATCTCAACAACGCCTCGTACATGCCGATCCAGGTCGGCGAACCGGACAACGGCGGCTACCCGTTGAGTTACGCCGGTCCGCCGCGGCCGACCAAGCCGGCGATCTACGCGTGGCGCGAGTTCGATGACACCGTCACCATCACGCCCGTCGATGTGCCCGGTGACGGCCGCTTCTTCATCGCACAGAAGGTCACCGACCTGGGCAACGGAAGCTGGCACTACGAGTACGCGGTGTTCAATCTCAACTCGCATCGCGCTGCGAGGATGTTCCGCATCGCGCTGCCCGAGGGCGTGAATGTCAGCAACATCGACTTTCACGATGTTGACTACCACAGCGGCGAGCCGTTCGACGGAACCGACTGGAACGGCACGGAGTCCGAAGGCTTCGTCTCCTGGAATACCGACATCTTCGACGACAACGTCAACGCCAACGCGTTGCGCTGGAGCACACTGTACAACTTCCGCTTCAACGCCGACGCGCCGCCCGGGGCGTCGACCGCCAGCCTGGGACTGTTCCGTCCGGGCTCCCCGAATCTTGTCAACGTCCCGGTCGCCGGCCCAGTGCCCAGTGGAGGCGGAGGTCCGGCCAACGATGAGTGCGCCGACGCGTTGGACATCGGCCTGGGATCGACGCTGTTCAGCAACGCCGGCGCGAACACCGATGGGCCGGACTTCCCGTGCGCCCCGGCAGGCGGCGCGACGCACGATGTGTGGTTCCGCTTCACGCCCACCTTCACCGGTCGGACCCGCATTTCCACCTGCGGCAGCGCCGCGTTCAACGCCATTATCAGCGTCTACGAGGGCTGCGGCTGCGGCGAATCGGTTCTGTCCGATCCCATCGCCTGCAACGACGACGGATGCGGCAGCGACGCCAAGGTGACGCTCCAGGTCAATGCCGGCCAGTGCTACCTCATCCGCGTCGGTGGAGCGGGCGGCGAAACCGGCGTGGGTACGCTGAAGGTCGCGTGTCTCGACGCTAACAACGCGGTTCTGGCCGACGTCGTTCTGAACGGCGAACACGCCGGCGACCGCTTTGGCCAGAGCGTCGGGTTCGCCGGCGACTTCAAGAACGACGGCGTGGATGACGTGGTGGTGGGCTCGCATCTCAGCGATATGCAGGACATCAACGCCGGCCGCGCCCTGGTGCGCATGGGCAGTTCCTTCACCGCCGTCAGCGGATTCAGCGGCGAGCATGCGGGCGACCAGTTCGGGCGCGTCGTCGCCGGCGGCTCGGACTACGACGGCGACGGATTCGACGACATCCTCATCGGCGCGCCGTTCAACGACGACAACGGCACGGATGCAGGCAAGGTCTACTGCTTCTCCGGCTTCGATGACAGCTTGATGTGGACGGTTCGCGGGCAGGCAGCAGGGGATCGTCTGGGCTCCGCCATCGCCTGCGTGGACGATGTCAACGGCGACGACGTGGATGATGCACTGATCGGCGCGCCACTGAACGATATCGGCGGCAGTAACGCCGGGCGGGCATATCTTGTCGCCGGTCAGGATGGCTCAGTCATCCACATCCTGCCAAGCAACCGCCCGGGTGCGCAGTTCGGCGCCGCGGTGGCGGAACTGGGCGACGCTAACGGCGACGGCGTGGGCGACTTCGCCGTCGGAGCCCCGCGCAGCAACCAGGGCGGAGCGAGCGCCGGCCGTGTCATCGTGTACAGCGGAGCCGATTTCACGGTGCTGCAGACCCTCATCGGCGGCGCTGGCGATCGACTTGGTTCGTCGTTGGCCGGCGTGACGATGCCTGTCGGTGCGCAGACGCGGACGTATCTGGCCGTCGGCGCGCCCAAAAGCAGCGCCGCCGGCAGCAACTCAGGACAGGTGCGCGTCTTCGTGCGCAATCACGCGCAGCCCAAGTGCCCGCAACTGCTGTGTTCGACGCTGACCGTGAACGGCCAGAACTCCGGCGACTTGTTCGGAGCTGCGCTCGACATCAGCGATGTCGTCGGCGGCAGTGCACCGGAATTGATCGTCGGCGCGCCGGGTTCGGATGCCAACGGCGAGGCCAGCGGCTCCGGGTTCGTCGTCAATTCTGCCAATGGATCAATCCTGCGCCGCATCACGGGCGAGGCGCCGGGCGATGCCCTGGGAACCGCGGCGGCGGTGATCGGCGACATCAACTCCGACGGCAAGAGCGACTTCGTGCTTGGAGGACCCGCCAACGATGCGGTCGCCTCCAACGCCGGGCGGGCGTACATCTTCCTGTCGCAATCCGCGACGCTGCTGCGCGCGGCCACCGGTGCGGGGGAGGATGAAGGTCAAGAACTGTTCGTGGCGTCGGTGCCGGGCGATGCGGATGGCGACCGCGATGCCGATGCCGATGACCTGCTGCAGATCCTGCGGAACTGGGGCCGGTGCCGCTCGGGCGGTTGCATGGGCGATGTCACGGGCGATGGGGTGGTGGATGCGGCGGATGTGGCGCTGACGCTTGTGGGGCGGCGATAGGCGGGAAATCTGCTTGGACTTGGGTGGGGCGGCGTTTATAGTTGGGGCGGAGGCCGGTGCTACCCGCCGTTGCTCAGCGGCCAGGGCACTGGACACGCCGGCCCCAGGAGAAACCAGTCATGAGCGATGCCACGCGCGTTCTGCATCGATTCTGCTTTGCGATTCTGGCGGTGGGTGGGTTGAGCGCATCGGCTCTCGCGGATGATCACCTGCTGCTGTCGGAAGTTTGTCCGAGCGATGCGTACGAGTTCATTGAGATCTACAACCCGCTGGGCGTGCCGGTGGATCTGACGAACTATTACCTTTCGGACTCGCCGATTTACTGTCGGCGGCCGCAGCAGATTCCGCCGGTGCCCTCGCCGGGAGATTTTGTGGTGCAGTTCCCGTTGGGATCGAGCATCGGTCCCGGTGCGCGGAAGGTGATCGCGCTCAACGGCACTGCGTTTGCAACGCATTTTGGATTTGACGCGGACTTCGAGTTTCCGCCTGGCGAAGGCGATCCCGACGGCCCCGCGGCCAACATGGTGGGCCCGTATCCGGGCTCGCTGAACCTTCCGAATATCGGCAACACCGGTGAAGGGCTGACGATGTTCTTCTGGAACGGCGCAAGCGATCTTGTGCAGGACGTGGACATTCTTCGGGCCGGACAGCCGTCGGCAGGCGACGATGTGCAGAGCAAGACGGGCATTTCGGTGGACGGCCCGGATCCCGACAGTGTCCAGACCTTCTACGTGCCTGAGGCGATCACGATGCCCGCGATGACGCTCAACGCCGGCGCCACGAATTCGTACAAGCGACGATTCCTCGAGGGCACCAATGAGTACGCCTGCGGCGGCAATGGCATCACCGGCAACCAGGAACTCAGCGAGAACATCGCAATCAACTGGGACGGCAACGTCGGGCCGCTGACGCTGCCCAACCCCGGTACGGGCGTCAACCTCTCGACGCCGCCGGGTCAGTGCTTCGCGGACATCGTGCACAACAACGCGGTGGATGTGAATGATCTGCTGGCGGTGATCAGTACGTGGGGCGCCTGCGGCGATTGCCAGGCGTGCCCCGCCGACATCGCGCCGTCCACCTGTCACGACTGCACCATCAACGTGAACGATCTCCTGGCGGTGATTACCACGTGGGGCGCGTGTCCGTAGGACGCCGACGCAACTGACCGGCCAGATCATTCCAGCGCACCGGCCCCGACGCGCGACAGGCGCGAGCGCAGGCACTTGATGATCGAATCCAGGCGCTGCGACACGCGGCTTTCGCTGCAGCCCAGCGTCTGGCCGATCTCCTTCATGGTCATCTGCTCGTAGTAGTAGAGGATGACGATGAGGCGATCGCGGCGCGAAAGGCCTTCGGTCAGCCATCGCCGCAGGTCCTCGCGCTCGATGCCCGTCACGGGAGCCGGCAATCGCTGGTCGCTGAAACCGGCGAATCCGTCGGCGTCGTCCCAGCCGTTCCCGCCGCTGCCGCTGCCCGCCCCGCCGCCGTCCGGGCCGCCCGAGGCGAAACTCACTGTCAGCGGGGCCCGCGCATCATCCACGAACTTGCGGAACTCGACTTCATCCGGAAGGTCAAGGAGCATCTGCAGTTCACATTCGTCGGGGCGCCGGCCGTGCATGGCGAGGAATCGCATCTCGACATCGCGCAGCCGCTTGCAGCGCTGCCGCGACTGCCGGCCGGAGGTGTCGAGGTCGCGCAGGTAGTCGCGCATCGCTCCGACAAGCCGGCGCGAGGAGAACGTCTCGAACTGCACGTCGCGCTCCGGATCGAAACGCTCGATCAATCGCACCAGGCCGCGATAGACGTGCTGGACGAGGTCCTCGGGATCGATCTGCCGCGGCAGTTGCGCGCTCAGGCGATGCGCGATCCGCCGCACGTGGCCGGACATGTAATGGATGATGAGCAGATCGCGGGAGTGCACCGAGCCCGTGGCCTTGAACTCGCTCCACGCGCCGATGATCACATCCGGCGATGATTCGCGCCAGCCCGTCGATTCATGCTTGATTTCCAGAGCGACGCGAGCCCGCCGGCGCGGTTTCTCCGGCCGGCGCTGAGGCTGGTCCTCGCGGCCGTGCTGCGCCCGCCTGTTCACGAATCCTGATGGCGACAGCGATCCCGGATGGTTCCCGGGCGCTTCGACACAGACAGCCGCACTTTCCGGCTCACGTTCGAGGCCTCGCATGACCGATTCCTGCTCAAGGCGTCCGGCGTAGAGATGGCCGGACGATCACACCTGCTGAGCGCCCGCCGTCCCTGGCGCGCGCAACGGGTGGATATCGGCAGCGCGCGCGAACTTCCGCACAATTCGCGGCGCGATTGCTTTCCATCCATCCGGGGCGGATTATCGGAAGCGCAAGATTCGTCCTACTCGGCCGGCAGCCAGGGAATGATCACCTGCACCAGCAGCGTGACGCCGATAGCCAGCGCGATCATCGCCAGCACGATCTGCACGGTCATGATCGTCGTCTCGCGCCAGAAGCCCTGCAGATCCCTCATGCGCACTCCCTTGTAGACGACGGAAATGCCCACCGACAGCGGCAGCAGCAGCAGGTACCACCACTGGTGGAAGATGTTCAGCGGCTCGATGAACGGGATCCACGCAAGCATCACGCTGTCGGCCCCCCAGGCTCCCCGGCGCCCCCGGGCCCCTTGATCTCCGCTGACGGCGCCGTGCCGCGGCGATCGATGAACTCGCTGCGCCTGGCGGTGAACATTGCGTCGAGAATCACCACCAGATTCATCAGTCCCGCCAGCGCGACAAACAACGTGCCCATCTCGTTGGGCTTGTTGAGGGCGATCGAATTGAATCGCTGCGGCTCAGGCAGTTGCTGCACGTAGTACTGATTGACGGCGTCGGCAGCGAAGGCGATCGGCCCGCACACGCTCTGGGCCAGGAACCACAGACGATCGCGCTTGCGATCGACGCAATCGACGCCCCCGACCAGCAGGCCGGTGAGCACCAGGAAGAGCATGCCCATCATGATCAGGCGGCCGCGCCGGCGTTCGCCGCGCACGATGTGCCCAAGGCCGGGAAAAATCCACGCCGCCACGCCCGCGGCAGCGTTGAAGGTCGAGTCGTACTCATCCAGGTCAATGTCGGGCATGTCCGAGAACGCGTAGTGTAGCCTCATGTCGCGATGCTGCCTGCCCGATGGATTGCCTAGGGAAGCCGTATCGCATGATCCAGGACAACAAGCAGCCGCCGCAGTCAAAGCCGCCATCGGCCGAGGACATCCTCCGTCGCAGCGCCGCGTCGGCCATGCGCGAAGATGACGATCGGCGCGACAGCATCATTGATCGCCGCTCGGGCTTGGACCGGCGCGACACGCAGAAGTTCGTCGAGCGCCGCCGCGCAAATGATGCGCCCCCTGCAAGCGGTCCTGACACTCCTGAGGACGCGTCGGCCGCCGCGAACCTGAACACCAACCTCGAGCGTCGCCGCGGCCCGGGACGACGGCGAACCGATTTCATGAAGTCCGCTGACGAAGGCGAGATGACGCAGGAGCAGTTCCTGTTCATCATGGCCATCGACGCCTTCAAGCGCGTCAACGGCAAGACGTTCCCCACCTGGACGGATGTCCTTGAGGTCATCCGCAAACTCGGCTACCGCAAGACGATGCCCAGCGAGTTGAAGAACCTCGGCGCCAACGTCGAGGACTGGACCGAACGCCCCGATGCACCCGCCGGCGTGTTCAAGCAAGCCGAAGAAGAGCCGCAGGACTAAGCACAGGCCGGGGGCGGGGGTCGGATCATGCCGGCTCGATCACGCTGTATTGATCGAGATTGAGGATCGACATCTCGCCATCATCCAGGCGCAATTCCAGCCGGTCCAGCCACAGCCTGTCATCGCGTGCATGGGCGAACCACGAGCCGGTCTTGGCCTGCTGGTAGCGCGTGATCACGCCTTCAACGCAGTTGGTCCACACGCGGTCGCGCTGCGCCAGTTGCTGCGTGACGCGCACGCGCCGGCCGGGCTGATACAGATCGGTCTCCAGCGTCATGCCGCAAGTGTAGGGAAAGGCGAGCAGTTCCAAAAGTCCCGGTCGCCGCGTCAGCAGGCGGTCTGGAAGAGGAACTGCTGCTTGACCTCGACCTGCAGGCCAGGTCTGAGCACCTGCAGGAGCGGAGTAGGTTCGCGCTGATTGGTGATGGTGAGCCGCTTGATCGCATGCGGCATCTCGCGATGCCACAGCCGGGTCACATGCCGGGGGCAGTTGCATTCTTCCGAGAGGTGCAGCAGCGCGATGTGGCTCAGCCGCGAGCGGCGTTCGATTTCGCGCACCGCCTCGATCGCCTGTTCGTTGGAGAGATGCCCCATGCCACCCATGATGCGGCGCTTGAGGAAGACCGGCCGTCCGCTTTGCTCCTGCATCTGCCGGTCGTAGTTCGACTCCAGCGCCAGTGCATGCAGGTTCACGAAGCGCTTGAGCATTGTTCGCGGCACCGCGCCGAGATCCGTCGCGAAACCCAGGCGATGGCCGGCATGCTCGATCACGAAGCCAACCGAGCCCAAATCATCGTGCGCCAGCAGCACGGGTTCGGCTCGCGCATCGCAGGGGAGATCGATTTGCTCTTCGAACAGCGAGACCTCGCGCGCTGTCAGGCCGCCGCGCCATGCCGCATTGCGATGCCGGCGATGAATGTGAAGCCGCAGCGGCGAGCCATGCGCGGCTCGCTTCGCGAGAAACCTTACCCAGCCGTGATAGAAGTGATCAGCATCAAGATGCGTGAGCATGAGCGCCGTCACATCGGCGAGCGTCATTCCCAACGGTTTCAGGAGCCGGGCGGTCCGTCGCGGAGAGAGACCGGCGTCGATCAGGAAACACGCGCGTCTCGCGCCACTGGATTCGACATGCTCGGCCGAGCGATCCTGCACAACCACCGCCGTGCAGTTGCCCGCTGACCCGCTGGCCAGCACGCAGAAGGCTAGAGGCGAGGTCCAGGTTGAAGCAGGGGGGGCGGACATCCGTGTCGGACACATCGTATCGCACAGCGCCGTCCCGGGGACAGAGTCCCTGGGCTTCCTGCGACGCATTATGATGCGCGCTGAAGGAAGGATGGTTGCGACATGCCCACGGATCGCCTGGCCGTCGACAAGACCTTCAAGTTGTACGTCAACGGGGCGTTTCCGCGCTCAGAATCCGGCCGCTCGATCATTGTGCGCGGCGGCGATGGCAGCGTGCTGGCGCATGTGACGCAGGCGTCGCGCAAGGATCTGCGCGACGCCGTGGAAGCAGCCGCCGCGGCCCAGCCGAAGTGGGCGGCCGCATCCGCCTATAACCGCGGCCAGGTGCTCTATCGCATGGCGGAGATGATGGAAGGCAAGCGCGACGAGTTCGCCGAGGCGTTGAGGCAAACGCAGAAGGGACGAAGCGCCGCAACGCCGCAACGAAGAAAGAAGGAATCGTCCAGCAGCGGGCGGCGTAGAGGCCCCGCGGACGCGCACCAAGAGGTTGCGGCTGCCATCGATCGCCTCATGTGTTTCGCGGGCTGGGCCGACAAATACGCGCAGGTGCTCGGCTGCAACAACCCGGTCGCCGGGCCCTACTACAACTTCACCGTGCCCGAGCCGACGGGCGTGGTGGGTGTGCTTTCGCCGGGCGAAGGACCAGGCCTGCTCGGGCTGATCTCGCTGCTGGCCCCGCCACTGTGCGCGGGCAACGCGGTGGTGGCGATCGCCGATGATCAGGCCATGCTACCGGCAGCGATTCTCGGCGAAGTCTGCGCCACTTCCGATGTGCCCGCTGGCGTGATCAACATCCTCACCGGCAGGCGCTGCGAACTCATCGAGCACCTGGCGCAGCATCGCACGGTCAATGCGATCTCAGCGGCGAACCTCTCGCGCGAAGAGGCAACCACGCTCAAGGCGGGCATCGCCGACAATCTCAAGCGCGTGCGCATCGCATCGATTGGGCCCGGCGAATGGACCGATCCGGCAGTGTGCGAGCACCCGTGGACCATCGAGCCGTTCATCGAGATGAAGACGATCTGGCATCCGAGCGCGGCGTGAGCGACGCCAGAGCGAACCGAGGCCTGCCATGAAACACAAGACCTGGTTCAGGCTCGTGCTCAAGGCCATCGGCGTGCTGTTGATTGGCATCGCGCTGCCGACGTGCGGCCAGCTCGCCGCGCACGTGTTGAGTTATGTCTTCATCGATGCCACGAACTCCATCTTCGGCAACGACTATTGGGCGATCCAGTCGCTGTACCTGGTCGGCGGGCTGCTGCAGATGGCCTTCGGCCTGTACTTGTTCCTCGGCGGGAAGTGGATTGTCGACAAGGCGATTCCGTCGAATCGGCCGTATTGCCCGGAATGCGGTTACGACATGTCGCGAGCGCAGGGCGCTCGTTGCCCCGAATGCGGAGTGGAACTCCCTCGCGATTCGGCCGGCGCGGTTTCGCGCGACGTGCAGGCCGGGAGTACGATGAATCACCGTCATGCACATAAGTGACATTTTCCAGCGGGATCGCACGACGTTCAGTTTCGAGTTCTTCCCGCCGAAGACCGACGAGACTTGGAACGACCTGTTCAACCGCATCAGCGACTTCGAATCGCTGCGGCCCTCGTTCGTTTCGGTGACGTACGGCGCGGGCGGCTCGACGCGGCAGCGCACGCATGACCTGGTGTTGAAACTCAAGGAGCGCGGCCGGCTTGATCCCGTGCCGCACCTCACCACCGTCGCGCACAATCGCGACGAGGTGCAGCGGGTCCTTGAGCGCTACGCCGACGCGGGCGTCACCAACATCATGGCCCTGCGCGGCGACCCGCCACTGCCGACGCCCGGTGCACCCAAATACGATCCGTCGAAGGACGAGTTCAAGCACGCGATCGACCTGGTGAAGTTCATCCGGCAGTTCAATCGGCATGCCCGGCACAGCGATCCGCGCGGCTTCGGCGTGGGCGTCGCCGGCTTTCCCGAAGGCCACCCCGAGACCGCCAACACGCTGACGCTGATGGATCACCTGAAGGCCAAGGTCGATGCCGGAGCCGACTACGTCTGCACGCAGATGTTCTTCCACAATCCGGCCTTCTACGACTGGCGCGAGCGCTGCGAACTGGCGGGCATCAGCGTGCCGCTGATCGCCGGCATCATGCCCATCACGTCCATCGCCGGCATGAAGCGCATGGCCGAACTCTCCGGCTGCACGAACTTCCCCGCGCGTCTGCTGCGGCACCTGTATCGCGTGCAGGATGACCTCGAGGCGGTCAAGCGGGTGGGCATTCACTGGGCCACCGAGCAGTGCCGCGACCTGATCGATCACGGCGCCCGCGGCATCCACTTCTACACGCTCAACCGCTCCGACGCGACGATGCACATCTACCAGACGCTCGCGCTGGCGCGCACGGGGTGATCCGGCAGGCCTGCCTAAGCAGGTCTGCCCGGACCGGTATGATGGGCGGCGCATGGCCCAGCGTCGGTTCCATTACGAACAGGCCTTCGAGCACTACCTCCGCGCCAATCGCGTGCCATACGTCGCGGTGGACGAAGCGAAGAAAGCGCTCATGCCCACCACCGCCAAGAAGAAGGCGGCCCAGTCGATCGATGCCGTCGCCGCGCTCAAGTCGTTCGACTTCGTCGTCTACGCTCCGCACGGCAACCTGCTGGTGGACGTCAAGGGGCGCATGTTCGGCCAAGCGAAGACCGACAACCCCATGTCCAATCGCCGCTACGAAAGTTGGGTCACGCAGGATGATGTCGACAGCCTGACGCGCTGGCAGGAACTCTTCGGCAGGGACTTCACGGCCGTGTTCGTCTTCGCGTACTGCCTGCGGCAGCAGCCGCCCGATGCGCTGTTCGATGAGCTGTTCGCCTTTGGCGAGCGCTGGTACGCGTTGCGCGAGGCGACCCTTGCCGACTATGTTCGCGAGATGCGTCTGCGCTCGGGCAAGTGGCAGACGGTGCATGTGCCCGGTGAGGCGTTTTCCCGGATCTCCCGGCCCTTTCTGGCGCGATCCGCCAGCCCGCAGAAGCAGAGGCATGGAGCCTTGTTCGGCAGCGCCTGAACCCGCGACCGCTTCGACATGAACGTGGCCATACCTTGCGGCCGGTGGCCGCGCCTCGTATGCTTTCATGCATGATCCGACGTCGTTCCACTGCTCCAACCCGTCGCCTGCGCATGCTGGCGGCCGCGCTTCCGCTGCTGACGATGAGCGTGGCTGCGTGGGCGCAATCGACCGCTGCGCCGCAGCCCAATCTGCAGAAGTCGCCGCCGGTCTGGCTGGGATTGCTGGTGATCTTCCTGATGCTCGTCGCGGTGGTGACGGTGAGCCTGCTGCCATCGCGTCGCGGTCACCAGGATTGACTGCTTTTCGCCCGGGTCCGGATCATCCTGAACCAATTGCTTTCACTGTGCCAGGTGCCTGTCACGATTGAATGAAAGTCGCGTCTCGAAGGTGAATCCGACAGTTCGGGCGACGCCTCGCATCCGGCTGTCTAAGAGGAGTTCAACATCATGAACATGAAGACTCGAACCAGCGGCATGCGCGGACTGCTGCTGCTCAACGCCCTGCTCCTGGCTGCACTGGCGGCGGTCACCTTCGGCTCCAGCGCCGGCGCCCAGAACGCCGTGCGCGGGCGCGGCGAGTACACCATGGTCACCGGCGGGGCCAACGGCACCGACGCAGGCATCATCTACATCGCCGATGTCGCCAATCAGGAACTCATCGCGATGCTGTACAACAACAACACGAAGGTGCTGGATGGCGTGGGCTATCGCAATCTCGCCGCCGACGCCGAGAACGTCGTGAAGAACCGAGCCCGCCCGGCCAATTGACGTTGACGCAGCGATCGCTGCTCAAGGAGCACCGCCATGACCAACACCCCCACCAACTCCGCATCGACCGTCAGCGTCAACGTGAACTTCGCCGCCGCCGCACTGTGGGCCTCGGCGTTCGTGATCCTCGCGCTCATCATCATTCAGGCTGGCCGCCTTCCCGGCACTTCGGCGAATGCCGCCGTGCAGGCCGATCGCGGCTCCTACACCATCATGACCGCTGACAGCGGCAAGGGCGGCGACACCGAGCCCGATGAGATTCTGTGCGTGCTCGACAGCCGCGAGCAGATTCTCATGGTGTACGAGATCGAGGATGCCCGCCGGGGCGGAATGATGCTTCGCGACGGCTACGCGCTGAGCGACCTGTTCCTCAAGGCCCGACGCTGAACGCGGCTTCCAAAGATTCATCATCACGCTGTGAAGAGACTGCGGCCGGTCATCTCATCCGGCTTGGGAAGGCCCATCATCGCCAGCACGGTTGGCGCGATGTCGGCGAGCCTGCCGCCCGGCCGAAGCGTCATGCCTCGATACTCCCCACCCACAACGATCAGCGGCACGTCGTAGGTGGTATGCGAGGTGTGCGGGCAGTTGTGCACCGGATCCCACATCTGCTCAGCGTTGCCATGATCGGCCATGACGACGAGCGACCCCGGTCCCTCCGCGCGGCCAAGCGTCGCCTCAACGATCCGGCCGACGCATGCATCGACCGTCTCAACCGCCTTGATCGCCGCATCAAGTTTGCCAGTGTGTCCGACCATGTCCGGGTTGGCGAAGTTGACGACGATCAGCGGCTGGCAGTCGGCGGCCTGGAGCCTGCCCAGTACCGCCTCGCATACGCCCGAAGCGCTCATCTCCGGCTTCTGGTCGTAGGTCGTCACTTCCTTGGGAGATGGAATGAGTTCGCGCGTCGTGCCGGGGAATGACTGCTCGCGATAGTCATCGAAGAAGAACGTCACGTGCGGGAACTTCTCCGTTTCGGCGCAGCGGAACTGCGTGAGTCCGGCGGCGCTGACCGCCTCGCCGAGGATGTTGGGCATCTTCGGCGGCTTGTCAAAGGCAATCGCGCTGACCGGCAGGCCCTGCTCGTAGCCCGACATCGTGGCGAAGAAGAGGTTCTCGATCTTGCGGCCGCGCTCGAAGCCGCCATTGGGAACCTTCTTCCACTCCGCGTCGCTGAGCATCAGGGCCTTGACCAGTTCGCGCGGGCGGTCGCCGCGGAAGTTGTAGAAGATCACGGCGTCGCCGTCGGCGATCGCGGCCAGCGGGCGGCCGGTCGTTGGACTGACGATCTGTGTGGGAACCACGAACTCGTCGCCGGTGCGCGAGGGCTCGCTGGGATGCTCGTAGTAGCGCTGCACGGCATCGATCGCGCTCCGGGCGGACTGCGGCCGTTCCTCGCCGGGCGCAAGCAGCGGATGGCTCACGCTCTGCCGGGTAAGCACGGCATAGGCGCGTGCGACACGCTCCCAGCGGTTGTCGCGATCCATCGCGTAGTAGCGCCCGCAGACCGTGACGATCCGCGGCCGCTGCGACGCCGGCGCAGGGGAAGCGGCAATGCGGGCCTCCAGGGCCTTGATGTAGCCGATGCCGGTCGTCGGCCCGACGTCGCGGCCGTCGGTGATCGCGTGAATGAACACGCGATCGCCGGGAAACTTCTCGCGCTGCGCGACATCAAGCAGCGCGTAGAGGTGTTCGATGTCGCTGTGCACGTGGCCGTCGGACAGCAATCCCAGAAGATGCAGGTTGGTGTTGTTGGCCCGAGCGTGGGCGATCGCCTGGAGAAACGCCGTCCGCGTGAAGAACGAGCCATCGCGGATGGCCCGCGTGATGCGCATAAGTTCCTGATCGACGATGCGGCCCGCCCCGATGTTCTGATGTCCAACCTCGCTGTTGCCCATTGTGCCGGCGGGCAGGCCCACATCCTCGCCGCAGGTGATCACGAGCGTCGTCGGCCACTCGCGCATGAGTTGATCGGCGACGGGCGTGCGGGCAAGTTTCACCGCGTTGAACGCATCATGCTCCGGATGCGGGTTGGCGCCCCAGCCATCGCGGATGATCAACACCACCGGTCTGCTCATGCCGACAGTGTAGAGCAATCGTGATCGCGGGCATCGATCGGGGCCGGATCGATGATCGTCGCAGCGCGCGGCGTCGTGCGCGCGAGGTCGAGGCGCGCCGGCATGTCGCCGAGGTGCGTGATGCGCACGCCGAGATTGTCGCCCACCTTCACCGCGCGACCCGCGCCGATGGGCATGTTGCTTACCGACACTTCGAGTTCATCGCCCGCCGATTGCAACAGTTTCATGACTGAACCCGGCGCGAGATTCAGGACATCGCGCAGCGGCATCTCACACGCGCCAATGGTGACGATCAGCGGCACTTCGAGATTGAGGATGGCTTGCGTGGCGGCGGGCA
>Ga0111538_10005165_pt1 | contig 17892 bp, 12 predicted proteins | sample SoiMethybrSBSTD1_FD_79669 | JGI IMG/M metagenome (GOLD analysis project Ga0111538, IMG submission 79669) | Bulk soil microbial communities from a Populus tree surrounding site in Tennessee, USA - Soil MetaG P. TD hybrid SBSTD1 (version 2)... | ecosystem: Environmental > Terrestrial > Soil >...
GTGATGCCTTCGCTCAATGAAGGGCTGTCGAACGTGCTCCTCGAATCGATGGCGGGGGGGCTGCCCGTGGTCGCGACGCGTGTCGGCGGCACGCCCGAAGCCATCCAGGACGGCGTCAACGGCCTGCTGGTGCCGCCCGGCGACGCGCTCGCGCTCGCGAACGCGATTGGCTACGTGCTGGCGCATCCACCGCTGGCGGCACGGTTGGGGCGGGCGGCGCGTCAATCCGCCATCGCACGATTCTCGACGGAGCAGATGGTGAGCGCGACGGAGCAACTCTACGAGTCGCTGCTGGAGAGAGTGCAACAGGCATGAAACAGCTATTCCCGAAGGACGGCACGTCGCGTCCAGCATTGCTGCTTGTCGCCGGCCGTTCTGCGGGTTTTGCCGCGGCGTTCGCGATCCCGATCGTGCTCGCCCGCACGTTCGACCCGGGCGCGTTCGGCACTTATAAGCAGTTGTTCCTGGTCTACACGACCCTCTACGGACTCGCCCAGATCGGCGCGGCCGAAAGCCTCTATTACTTCGTTCCGCGCAGCTCAGGCAAGGCCGGCCGCTGCGTGGGCAACGCGCTGGTGACCCTCGCGTTGATGGGGGCGCTGTGTTTCGTGGTGCTGTATCTGACCCGGACCACCATCGCCGCGTGGCTGACCAACGCCGACATCGCGGGCTACCTGCCGTTCATCGGCCTGTTCCTGGCGTGCACGCTGGTGACGGCGGCCTTCGAAATCGTCATGGTCTCGCGAAACGAACACCTGAACGCCGCCAGGACCTACGCCGCCTCGGATCTGATTCGAACGGTACTGTTCATCCTGCCAGCGTTGGCGATCGGCACGCTGCGGGCGGTGCTGGTCGGCGCGGCCGGATTCGCCGTGCTCCGGCTGGGTGCGATGCTCGTGTATCTCTGGCGCGAATTCGGCGGTGAGTTGAAGCTCGACGCCGCGCTCTGGCGCAACCAACTCACCTACGCGCTGCCGTTCGCGCTGGCGGTGGCCATCGACGTCATCCAGGCGAACTTTCACCAATGGGCGGTCGCCTCGAACTTCGACGCCGCGACGTTCGCGATCTACGCCGTCGGGTGTCTGCAGATTCCGCTCGTGGATGTGGTCTGCAGCTCCACCGCCAACGTGATGATGGTGAGGATGGCCGAGGCAGACGGCGAGCATCGGGGTTCGGCGCTGAGACTGTGGCACGACACGACCGCCAGGCTGGCGCTCCTGATCTTTCCGCTGGCGGCGTTCTTTCTGCTGAACGCTCACGCGGTCATCACCTTTCTCTTCACGACCCGCTACCTGGCCAGCGTCCAGATTTTCAGGGTCTGGTGTCTGATGATTCTGCCGTCGGTGTTCGCGGTCGACGCCGTCCTGCGTGTGTACGGCCAGACGCGCAGCCTCGTCGTGCTGAATGCGGTTCGGCTCGCCCTGATCGCGGGGCTCATCGGCTGGTTCATGTCGACCTTCGGGTTGATCGGCGCGGTGCTGGTGACGCTGATCGCCACCAGCCTCGTGAAAGCCGCGGCCGTTCTGCGGATCGCTCGCCTGTTGCACGTCGGCGTGGCCGACGTGCTGCCGTGGCGACGGCTCGCCGCCGCGGCGGTTCACGCGGGTATTGCAGTCGTGCCGGCGTGGTGGGTCATGCGCTTTCCATCGCTGCCGCCTCTGGCGGCGCTGACCTTGAGTGCCGCGGCGTACGGCACGTCGTTCGCGGCCATTTGGTACCTGCGCGGGCCGTGGAAGCGGCCCGCCGACCGATCGGCAGTAGCGCCCGGGCTGTCGGCCTGCCCGAGCGAGGAAGTCTGACGCGAGGATCCTATCGTGTGTGGCATAGCCGGCATCGTGAGGTTCGACGGCCGACCCGTCCTCGAAGACGACGTGCGAGCGATGTGCCGGGCGATGGTGCATCGCGGACCGGACGAGGAAGGCGTCTACCTCGGCGCGGGCGTGGGCCTCGGCATGCGCCGATTGAGCATCATCGACCTGGAGGGCGGGCAACAGCCGATCTCGAACGAAGACGGCTCGATCTGGGTCGTGTTCAACGGCGAGATCTACAACCATCGAGAACTCCGCCGGCAGCTGACGCGCGACGGCCACACGTTCCGTACGGCGAGCGACACGGAAACGATCGTCCATCTTTACGAGGATCTGGGCGCGCGCGCGGTCGAGCGCCTGCGCGGAATGTTTGCGTTCGCGCTGTGGGACGCGCCGCGCCGTCAACTCCTTCTCGCCCGGGATCGACTTGGCATCAAGCCGCTCTATTACGCAGATCTCGACGACGGCGTCGTCTTCGCGTCAGAGCTCAAGCCGATTCTGCAGCGGCCCGACATCGGTCGCGATCTGAATTGGGAGGCGGTCGGCCACCTCTTCACCTTCCTGGCGACGCCGTCGTCCTCGAGCATCGTGAAACGCGTGCGCAAGCTGGAGCCCGCGCGCTTCGCGACGGCTGCCGACCGACGAGGAGTGCGGGTCGAACGGTACTGGGATGTCGAATTTCAGCCGGATGAGCATTCCAGCGAGGACGAGCTCGTGGAGCAGCTGCGCGAGCTGCTCGTCGAGTCGGTCAGGCTGCATCAGATCAGCGACGTGCCGATCGGAGCCTTCCTCAGTGGCGGCATCGACTCGAGCGCCGTGGTTGCGACCATGGCGCAGCTCACGTCCAGCCCGGTCAAGACCTTTGCGATTGGCTTCGTCGAGGAAGACTACAGCGAGCTCGACCACGCCAGACGTGTCGCCGAGCAATTCGGAACCGATCACCACGAGCTGATTCTGCGACCGGATGTGGTCCAGATTGCCGAGGACCTCGCCTGGTACCTCGACGAGCCGTTCGGAGACACGTCGGCGATTCCGACCTACATGGTCTCGAAGCTCGCCTCCGAACACGTCACGGTCGTACTCACCGGCGACGGTGGCGACGAGCTGTTTGCCGGGTATGACAAGTACGTGACCGAGGAGCGCGAGCGACGGTACGACCGGGTGCCGGACTCGATCCGGAAGGTTCTGGGCGCCGTCGGCCGCGCGATGCCCGAAGGGATGACGGGCCGAAGATTTCTGCGCCACCTCGCCCTTAACGGATCGAGGCGGTACCTCGACGCCTCCACGCTTTTCCGAACCGACGAATTGCGCCAGGTGTTTCGACGCGAGGCGTTCAATCGGATCGCCGTTCACGATCCATGGGCTCGTTCGCTCATGGAGCTCGCGAGCATCGGCTCCGACTGGGTGGCCGCGCTTCAGTATTGCGACCTCCAGACCTACCTGCCGCTCGACATCCTCACCAAGGTCGATCGCATGACGATGGCGCACTCGATTGAAGCGCGCCCGCCGCTGCTCGATCACCGCGTCGTCGAATTCGCCGCAACGGTTCCTGCCCGCTACCGGCTGCGTGATGGGACGACGAAGTACTTGTTGAAGCGCGCGATGCGCGGCATCCTGCCGGACGCGATCATCGACCGGCCGAAGCACGGGTTCGCCGTACCGCTGGCCCGCTGGTTCCGGGGCGAGCTCGCTGGTTTCACGCGCGACGTGCTGCTGTCGGACACCTGCCGGCAACGCGGGCTGTTCGAGCCGAAGTACGTCGAGCGCCTCATCCGACTGCACACGCGCGGACGGGACCTCGATCTTCAGTTGTGGACCCTGCTGTCGTTCGAGCTCTGGTGCCGTCGCGTGCTCGACGTTCCGATCCATCGCCTTCAACCGGCCGCACGCGCGGCGCACGAGCGGATCCTGCCCGCCGTAATGGTCTAGACGACTTCTCCGCAAGAAAGACCGATGAATCGACGAAAGCCGCGCGTGGCCGTTGTGGCGGCCAGCCTCGACATTCTGGGCGGTCAGGGCGTGCAGGCGCGCAGCCTGCTCGACGGGCTGCGCGATGATGGCTACGACGTCACCTTCGTCCCGATCAATCCCCGGTTTCCGCGCGCGCTCGGCTGGATTCGTAACATCCGTGGTCTCCGCACGCTGGTCAATCAGGCGATCTATCTGCCGCTGCTCTCGTGGCTCGCGTCGGCGGATGTCGTGCACGTGTTCTCAGCGTCGTATTGGTCGTTTCTCCTGGCGCCGGTGCCGGCCATGATCGCCGCCCGCGCCATGAACAAGCGCGCCGTTCTCCACTACCACAGCGGAGAAGCGGAGGACCATCTTTCCAATTGGGGATGGCTCGTTCATCCATGGCTCGGGCTGGCGCACGAGATTGTCGTGCCCTCCGAGTATCTCCGTGAGGTCTTTGCGAGACACGGCTACCACGCGCGAGTCATTCCCAACGTCGTGGACCTGTCGAGGTTTCAATACCGGGAGCGACGCCCGCTTCAGCCTCGCGTGCTGTCAGCGAGAAACCTCGAGCGCTACTACCGTGTGGACGTCGTCATCGAGGCGTTCGCGCGATTCAGCGCCGAAGTGCCCGCCGCCACTCTCACCGTCGCTGGCTACGGCAGCGAGGAAGGTCGACTGCGTGACCTCGCAGCGTCGCTCGGAGGCGACGCCATTCGATTCGCCGGCAAAGTCGATCCGGAGACGATTCCACAGCTGTATGCCCAGCACGACATCTTCGTCAGCGCGGCCGTGCTCGACAACCAGCCAGTGTCCATTCTGGAAGCGTTTTCGGCGGGGCTGCCGGTGGTTTCGACTTCAACGGGCGACATTCCGTTGATGGTCGGCCACGGGGAGATCGGTCTCCTCGTGGCGCCCGGTGATCCCGTTGCGCTGGCGGAGGCGATGACGGCTGTGTGGCGCGCCCCCGATGAGGCTCGTCAACGAGCGGCACGAGCACGCCGGGAAGTCGTGAAGTACACGTGGCCGGCCGTGCGCGACAAGTGGGCCGCCGTCTATTCAGTCCCCCTGGACGCGCGGTGACGACTGTGATGCACGAACGTGTTCACCCACTGGCCCAGTCGTCGATGCCCCGACATCGAGGCAGAGGCGTGCGGCTCGGCCGCATTCGAAAGATGAGCTTTGCCGAGGTGGCGTACCGCGGACACCAGGAGACGGCCAAGCTGATCGAACGGGTGGCGGCGCGCGATCGTTATCCCGATCCAGCGGTGTGGCTTCAGGGTCGCGCGCCGGCGATCGCGACGGCGCGCGCGGCGCTCAGGCTCGAGCGCGACATATTGCCTGGCCGCTTCTTTGGCGGCGCCGGCGACCAGGGGTCCCTGTCCGCCTTTCGCGAGCGGCTGCCCGCCGAGTGCGTCGACCTCGCCTGCTCCGCAACCGACACGATGGTCGGCCGCCGCTTCGATTTGCTCGGATACCGAATGCTGTCATTCGGCGATCCCATCGACTGGCACCTCGATCCCGTGTGCGGTCGTCAATCACCGTTCGTGCACTGGAGCCGGATCGATGCGCTCGATCCGGCGGTGGTGGGGGACAGCAAAGTCATCTGGGAACTGAATCGTCATCAGTGGGTCGTCACGCTGGCGCAAGCCTGGGCGCTGACCGGTGACGAACAGATGGCCCGGACGTGCATGGGATCGATTGACGCATGGCTCGAGGCGAATCCCCCCGGAACCGGCATCAACTGGACGAGCAGCCTCGAAGTGGCCTACCGGCTGATCTCCTGGTGCTGGACGCTGGTCCTCCTCCGCGACTTTCCCGGTTTGTCGGGCGAGTGGATGATGAAGGTCGTTTCGGCAATCGGGATGCACGCCTCGCACGTGCGCCGCTATCTCTCCTATTACTTTTCTCCCAACACGCATCTGACCGGAGAGGCGCTCGGCCTGTTTTACGCCGGCACTCTCTTCACCGAATTCCTCGACGCGCCGCACTGGCGCGAACTGGGTGCGCGCATCCTCGTCGCCGAGAGTCGGCGACAGGTCTCCTCTGACGGCGTTCACTTCGAACAGTCAACCTGCTATCACCGGTATACCGTCGACATCTACCTGCACTTTCTGCTGCTGGCGTCGAGCAACGGCCTCAGCGTCCCTCGCCACGTTGTCGACTGCGTTCGCCAGATGGTCGAGTTCCTTCTCGCCGTGCGCCAACCGGATGGATCGATTCCCGCCATCGGAGACGTGGACGGTGGAGCGCTGCTCCCGCTGTCACGTCGCCGGCCAGAAGACGCGGCCGGCACGTTTGCCACTGCGGCGGCGATGTTCCACCGATCCGACTTCGCCTGGGCGGCGAACGGGATCGCGCCGGAGGTCCTGTGGCTCATGGGGCTCGACGGGCTTCGCGCCTTTGACGCGCTGGATCCGGTGCCGCCTGCCGGTCCGGCCTCTCGCGCCTTTCCGGTGGGCGGCTACGCGATCATGCGGAACCAATGGGACGACGATGCCAGCCAGATGATCGTCGACATCGGTCCGTTGGGCTGTCCCGGGAGCAGCGGACATGGACACGCGGATCTGCTGAGCGTTCAGTGCGCGATCTTCGGTGAACCGTGCCTCGTGGACGGCGGGAACTTCTGCTACACCGCGGATGCTGAATGGCGCGACTTCTTTCGCAGCACCGCGGCGCATAGCACGCTGGCCATCGACGGCCGGACTCAATCCGAGCCGGCCGGACCGTTCGGGTGGCGCGAGCGCCCCCGAGTGCGACTGCGGGAATGGCACTCGAGTCCCCAACTGGATTTTCTGGATGCGGAGCACGATGCGTTCAGCCGCCGCGGCGATCCGATCGTGCATCGGCGCCGCATTCTGTTCGTGAAGCCCCGTTACTGGATCCTCGTCGACGATCTCGTCGGAACGTCCGAGCACCAGGTCGATCTGACGTTCCAGTTCGCGCCCCTGCAGGTGACGCTCGGTCCCGATCGCTGGGCGCGCGTCGAGACGCCGCGGGGTCGCGCGCTGTGGGTGAGGCCGTTCACCTCGGCCGCCACTCGTGTGCAAACCAGCCTCGAATCGGGGGCGCGGCAACCGATTCGCGGGTGGGTGGCTCCCACCTACGGTGAACGCCGGCCGGCCCCCATGCTGGTCTACTCGGCCACGATCGTGCCGCCCTGGCGCGTCTTGACCCTGCTGTTGCCGGATGCAGATGGCCTGACCTCGCCGCCGCCCGTACGCCTTGTATACAACGAGAACCGCCTTCCGGCCGGCCTGTTTCTCGAGGACTCCGGCGAGACCGTGCGCGTCGACGATGGTGTCGTCCTCGTGACGCGAGAGTGAAAACCCATGTGCGGCATCGCTGGCATCCTGAAATTCGATCCGCGTGAACGCGCAGAGGAGCACCGTCTCGTGCGGATGCGGGAGGCTCTGCGCCACCGTGGTCCCGACGGGAAGGGGCTTATGGTCGAGGGTCCGGTGGGGCTGGCTCACCGGCGCCTGGCGATCGTGGATGTCGACGCCGGCCATCAACCCATGTGCAACGAGGACGGCAGCGTCTTTGTCGTCCACAACGGCGAGATCTACAACCACGCCCAGCTTCGGCCGGGACTGGAGGCCAGCGGTCACCGCTATCGGTCGCGGTGCGACACCGAAACCATCCTGCATGCCTACGAGGAAGAAGGACCGGACGCCGTGGAGCGCCTGCAGGGCATGTTTGCGTTTGCGATCTGGGATCGATCGCATCGCCGTCTGCTGCTGGCACGCGATCGGTTGGGCATCAAGCCGCTCTACTACGCGTGCACCGACACCGAGCTGATTTTTGCGTCGGAAATAAAGTCGATTCTTGCGGCGGGCCCGATTCGGCCGGCGTTCAACGAGCAGGTGCTTCCCGAGTTCCTCGCCACGCGCTTCGTCTCGACGGAGGACACGTTCTTCAAGGGGATTCGAAAGCTGCTGCCGGGACACGTCCTCTCGTGGTCGCCGGCCGAAGGGATCAGCACGCACCGGTATTGGCATCTGTCGGTCGCGGCCAGTCGGCCCGTGGGCACGTTTCAGTCGGAGGTGGACGGGCTCCGGGATCGACTCGAGGCTGCGGTTGACAGCCATCTGATGAGCGATGTGCCGCTTGGTGTGTTCCTGTCAGGCGGTCTCGACTCGAGCGCCCTGGCAGCCCTGGTCGCGCGAGCGATCAAACCGCCGCTCCGTACCTTTGCGGTCGGCTTTCTCGAGCGGGGCGCGAACGAGCTCGACTTCGCGCGCCTTGCTGCGAGGTCGATCGGCGCCGAGCACCGCGACGTCGTCGTGACCCCCGCGCAGTATTTCAACGCGCTCCCCGACCTGGTGTGGCATGAAGACGAACCGATCGCGTTTCCGTCCAGCGTCCCGCTCTATTTCGTCTCACGCCTGGCTCGCCGGTATGTGAAGGTCGTGCTCACGGGCGAAGGCGCCGATGAACTGTTCCTCGGCTACAACCGGTACCGGGTGACGTTGTGGAACGCGCGCTTCGGGAGTGCGTACTGGGCGATCGCGCCGCGGACCCTGCGCCGGCACGTGCGTGATCTCGTCGAAACGCTTCCCGAGTCGATTGCGCGTTACGCGCGTCGAGGCTTTGCCGCCCTCGAGCCCGGGTATCGCAGCCTGTTTCTCGAGAACTTCGCCGTTTTCCCCGAGGCCTTCCGGAGCCGGCTCCTTGCGTCCTCGGGCGAGCTGGACCCGTTCGTCGTCCAGGCCCGCTGCTACGAGGAAGGCGTGGGCACCATGCTCGAGCGCATGAGCCGCGTCGATCTGCAGACCTATCTGCAGGAACTGCTGATGAAGCAGGACCAGATGAGCATGGCCTCTTCGATTGAAAGTCGAGTGCCGTTCCTCGACGACCGTCTCGTCGAGCACGTCGCGGCGATGCCAGGGCGGCTCAAATTGCGGGGATGGACCACCAAGGCGGTGCTTCGAGCCGCGGTGGGCGACCTGGTGCCGCCGGCGATCCTCGCGCGCCGCAAGATGGGGTTTCCGGTGCCACTCGGCCGCTGGCTGCGCGGCGACTTCTGGCCGGTGGTCGAGGAGCTGGTTCTGGGACTGCGTGCCCGATCGCGCGGGTTCTTCAATCCGCACACCCTGCGGCAGTTGGCCTACGAGCACCGTGGCGGACGCGTACGTCACGACGATCGGCTGTGGCTGCTGATCAACCTGGAAATCTGGCTTCGAATGTGTTGCGAGGGTGAAACATCCGCCGATGTCTTGCGCGACATCCGCGCGAAGTCGTCAAGGACTTTCTATGCGAATCCTCTGGGTGAAAATGGGCGGCCTCTGGCCATCGACGAGCGGCGGCCGCGTCCGCAGCCTGCGGATCATCGGGGAGCTCTCCCGGCGTCATCAAGTCACCATCATCACGACTCACGGCCCTGACGAAGACCCGAAGGGCCTCGCTCGCCAGCTGTCGCGCTGCAGCCGCGTCATGTCGATTCCGTACGTCGTCCCGAAGAAAGAGAGCGCGAGATTCCCGGCCGCGGTGGCCCGGTCGTGGCTCTCGCCTTATCCGGTCGATCTGTGGAAGTGGTGCGTGCCAGACGTGCGGGATGAGGTGCGCCGGCTGATGGCCGCCAATTCCGTCGACCTGTGCATCGCCGATTTCCTGTGTGCGGTGGCGAACGTTCCTCTTGGCGGAGCAGTCCCCGTTGTGCTGTTCCAACACAATGTCGAACACCTGATCTGGCGGAGGTTGAGCGAGCTCGAACGGAAACCGTGGCGCCGAATGCTGTTCGAAATCGAATGGCGGAAGCTCCGCCGCCGCGAGGCCGAGGCGTGCGCCGGCTCGGACTTGACGATTGCCGTTTCGGAGCAGGACCGGCGTCGGCTGACCAGTCTGGCGCCTGGCGCGCGCGTCTCTCCGATTCCCACCGGCGTCGATACGTCGTACTTCGTGCCGGACGGAACGGCGCAGCTGCCAGCCCGGCTCGTCTTCACGGGTTCGATGGACTGGTATCCCAACGAAGACGCGGTGCTGTATTTCATCGACGCCATCCTGCCCCGTATTCGAACCGACGTGCCGGACGCGTCTTTTGCCGTCGTCGGTCGGAACCCGAGCGATCGGCTGCGCGCGGCCGGCGAGCGCAGCGGCGTGCTCGTTACCGGAACCGTCGACGATGTGCGCCCTTTCGTCAGAGAGGCTGCGGTGTACGTGGTGCCTCTGCGAGCGGGTGGTGGAACGCGCCTGAAAATTTTCGAAGCACTCTCACTCGGGAAGGCTGTGGTCTCTACGACGGTGGGCGCTGAAGGGCTCGCGCTTGCGTCAGGACGAGATGCGGTCGTCGCCGATGGCCCGGCCGACTTCGCGCGCGCCGTGGTGTCGCTGTTGCGGGATCCGCAGCGGCGGGAGGCGCTGGGTGCCGCAGGACGGCGTCTCGTCGAGAGCCGCTACACGTGGACGCATGTCGCAAGCGAGTTCGAAACACTGTGCGTGGACGCCTTCGTCAGTCATGCAACTCGTCACCAGAATTCCGGCTTTTAGGGAGGTTGGTATGTTCAGAGCGTCGTGGCAGCGCTCGCGGCTCTGGGCCGTGGCGTGGTTGTGTGTGCTTGCCGTCATCAGCTCGGCGTGCAGCAAATTGGGGCTGACTGGTCCTTCAGAGAATGGCTCGGAGCCGCCACCAAACCGGGGAAGCGTCATTGTGAGCATCAATCCAAATCCGGTTCCCTACAGTGGCGTGCCTGTCACCGACACGCCTGAATGCAGCGATCTGAAACACACCTGGTACTACGATCAGATCTTCGAGGAGACAGCGGGCGTTGGCGTGACGTTGACGGCCCGCGTCGATTCCTTCGACGGGTTCGTCGTGAACGATCTGAGCGGACTCGGCATCACCATTCAGCCGGGCGGGAAGTTGACATTGCACGCCCGGTGGTGCAGCGGCAACCCGATCGACCACACCGCTCTCTCGACGTTCACTGGTACGGACGACAGAGGGGGCGCGGTAAGCGTCTCGACCCCGTCCATCCAGCTCCGGAAGCCGTAACCCTCACTTTCCGCTCAGGGAACTCCCATGAATGTCAGTGTCTTCGGCCTCGGATACGTCGGGTGTGTCTCCGCGACCTGTCTAGCCAGGGCCGGCCACCGGGTCGTCGGCGTGGACGTCGTGGCGGAGAAGGTGACGATGATCAACTCGGGCACTGCGCCCGTCGTCGAGCCGGGGCTGGGCGAGTTGCTCGCTCAGTTGGTAGCCGACGGACGGCTGTCGGCGACGACGTCAGCCGACGACGCCCTCCGCGAATCGGACGTTGCGCTCATCTGTGTCGGCACGCCGGACGAAGGACGAGGACATCCGAATCTCGATGGCCTCATGCGCGTTGGCGCCGACATCGGACGCTGCCTCCAGGGGCGCGAACGTGCGCTGACCATCGTCCTGCGCAGCACCGTACTGCCAGGTACGACCGAACAGGTGCTCGGCAACGTCTTGGGCGGGCAGATCGGTCAGGCGGTCACGCGGTTTCCCGTGGCTGTCAACCCGGAGTTCATGCGCGAAGGCTCGTCGCTGCAGGACTTCGAGCATCCGCCTTTTGTGCTCGTCGGATGTGCGGAGGCCCGTACCGCGGACGTGCTGCGGTCGTTGTACGCCGGAGTCGATGCGCCGTTCGTCCAGACGACCGTGCGAACGGCGGAGATGGTGAAGTATGTCTGCAACGCGTTTCACGCGCTGAAGGTGTGCTTTACCAACGAGGTCGCCGACCTCTGCGACTCGCTCGGGGCTGATGCCCAGGAGGTGATGCGAATCTTCCGGATGGATCGGAAGCTGAACGTCTCCGAGGCGTACCTCAAACCCGGCTTCGCCTTTGGCGGCTCCTGTCTCCCGAAGGATGTGCGTGCACTGACGAATGCGGCTCGCATCCACGACGTGCCGGTGCCGCTGCTCTCGGCGATCATGCCTGCGAACGAACATCAGGTGCTTCGGGGCGTGGAGGCGGTCCTGGGAGCAGGACGGCGCCGCGTCGGCATCGTCGGTCTGGCATTCAAGTCGGGCACAGACGATTTGCGCGAGAGCCCGATGGTCACGCTGGTGGAACGGCTCATCGGAAAAGGCTACGACGTGCGCATTCACGATCCTTCCGTGTCGATGGCACGGGTCATGGGCGCGAATCGCCGATACATCGACACCGAGATCCCGCACATCGCGTCGTTGTTGTGCGATCGCGTCGAGGAACTGGTCGCACACGCCGAGCTTCTGATTCTCAGCGCGGCCGATTCGCAGGCGGCTCGTGCCGTCGCGTTGGCCGGGCCCGAGCTGCCGATCGTCGATCTGACGCGAGGCGCGGCACCCCGAGCGGAGTCCCGGCCGGTGGAGTTGGCGGCATGCGCCGCAGAGTGAGAAGCATCCTGACCATCGTGGCGGCTGTCGCGATGTGTCTCGCCGCGTCAGTCCCGCGATTCTCGCCGGGAGATGTCACCGGAGCGTTCGGCCCAGGATCATCGCCCGGGGCTCGGCCACCTGAGCATCCACGCCAGAGCGTCGACACTGGCGAGACGCTCCAGCCCCAACGAACGATTCGCGTTCCGGCCCGCGGCGATCTGCAGGAGGCGCTCGATCAGGCCAATCCTGGCGACTTGATTGCGCTCGAGGACGGTGCGACCTATGCCGGGCCGTTTCGGCTGCCACGGAAACAAGGGTCGGGCTGGATCGTCATCACCGGCACGTCCTCGGACGCTCGCATCCCACCGCCAGGGCAGCGGGTGAGTCCATCACACGCTCCGGCGATGCCGAAGCTCGTGGCCTCGTCCGGCTCGGTGATCGTCACCGCACCCGCGGCCCACCACTACCGGTTCGTCGGCATCGAATTCAGTCCGGTACGCGGCTCATTTCTTCACGATCTCGTCCAGCTTGGTCTCAACCACACGGACGTCGATGACCTTCCGCATCACATCATCTTCGACCGCTGCTACCTGCACGGCGACCCGCAGAAAGGCACCCGTCGCGGCATCGCCATGAACTCACGGAGCACGGCCGTCATCGACTCCTACCTGTCGGACTTCAAGGAGGCGGGCGCCGACTCGCAGGCGATTGCGGGATGGAACGGCCCCGGGCCCTTCAAGATCTCCAACAGTTTCCTCGAAGCAGCCGGCGAAAACGTGTTGTTCGGCGGCGCCGATCCATCGATTCCGGATCTCGTGCCGGCGGACATCGAGATTCGTGGGAATCATCTCGCCAAACCGCTCCGATGGCGCGCGGGACACCGGGACTTCGAGGGCACGCAGTGGTCCGTCAAGAACCTCTTCGAGCTGAAGAACGCGCGACGCGTGATCGTCGAGGGCAACGTCTTCGAGTACAACTGGCCCCAGTCCCAGAACGGGTTCGCGATTCTGTTCACCGTTCGGAACCAGGACGGCGCCGCCCCCTGGTCGGTGGTGGAAGACGTGATCTTCGCGAACAACGTGGTCCGGCACGTCGCGTGCGGCATCAACGTGCTCGGTCGCGACGACATCCATCCGAGTCGGCGCACTACACGCATTGCCATCCGGAACAATCTGTTCCTCGATGTCGGGGGCCGGTGGGGTGGCGGCCGCCTCTTTCAGCTGCTCGACGGCACATCCGACATCAGCATCGATCGCAACACGGCTGTTCAAAGCGACATGCTGCTCTCCGGTGGCGATCACGCACCGCACACCGGCTTCGTCTTCCAAGACAACATTGTGGTTCACAACCGCAACGGCATCATCGGGTCTGGAACCGCGCCCGGCCGCCCCTCGCTCGATCGTTACTTCCCTGGCGCGCTGGTCCGCAGGAACCTGATCGTCGGCGGCCGCCCCGAGCAGTACCCCTCTGGCAATTTCTTTCCGGCCTCAGTCGAACAGGTCGGCTTCGTCTCTCCGCAAGACGGCAACTACCGCCTCGCCGCATCGAGCTCCTACCGGCACGCAGGCCCGGAAGGACGCGAACCCGGTGCCGCTCTCGACGCCATCGCCAAATTCGACGCCGTTCCTGAAACCAAGACCCGCTAACCCAGGGGTGACCCATGTTCGTGTTCTGGATTGAGCTGTCGCTATTGGTCTATCTGTATTTTGGCTATCCGATTCTGGCGTGGACCCGCGCGAAGCTGTGGCCGAGAACGTGTCACCGCGGGGCCGTGGAACCGGCGGTCACGGTCATCGTCGTGGCACACGACGAAGAACAGCGGATCGGATCGCGACTCGACAACCTGTTGTCGCTCGACTACCCGCGCGAGAAGCTCGAGATCCTGCTCGCGTCAGATGGTTCGACGGACGGCACGGTCGAGCGCGCCCGCCAGTACGAAGATGTCGGCGTGCAGGTTCGAGCATTCGCGAAACGGCGGGGCAAACCGGCCGTGCTGAACGACGTCGTCCCCTCGGCGCGCGGCGAGATTGTCGTGCTGGCCGACGCACGCCAGCGCTTCGACCGTGACGCCATCCGCGCCCTGGTTGCGAACTTTGCGGATCCGGCGGTAGGGGCCGTCGGCGGGGAGCTGATGCTGGCGCCCACGGGAGGTGCCACGATCGGAAAGGGCGCCTGTTTCTACTGGCGTTACGAGAAGTTCATCCGGCGAAGCGAGAGCCGCACGGGCTCAACCGTTGGCGCGACGGGGGCGATCTATGCGATCCGGCGGACCCTGTTCGCCCCGATTCCCCACGACACGATTCTCGACGATGTTCTGATACCGCTCGGGATCGTCCGGCAAGGCTACCGCGTCTGCCTGGAGTCCGCGGCGCGAGCGTACGATGCGACACCCGCTACCAGCCATGACGAGTTCATCAGAAAAGTGCGGACCATCGCCGGCACGTTCCAGCTCTTTGCCCGCGAACGCTGGCTGTTCGACCCGCTGCGCAATCCGCTCTGGTTCGAGACGATGTCGCACAAAGCGCTGCGGCTGGCTGCGCCGTTTCTGCAACTGATTCTCTTCGCTGCCAACTTCGGTCTCGCGGACCTGTGGTTCTACCGCTGCCTGCTGGCCGCGCAGATCGTGTTCTATGCGGCAGCCCTCGGCGGCCATGCGCATCGTCATGCACGGCATCGTCTCTACGTGCTGACGGTCCCGTACGCCCTGTGCGTGTTGAATTGGGCCGCTATCGTCGGATTCGTCCGGTTTCTGACAGGCCAACAGCGTGTGACGTGGGAGCAGGTGGCATCGACCGCGCTCGTGTCTCCGCGAACTCGTTAGGTGAAGGCGGGGCTGCGCCCGTGAGTCTGGCCTTCGGAATTCGCACGATGAACGCATCGAGGCGGTTCGTTCCGGCGTTACCCGTCCAGATGTAGTACTCGCCGGTGACGTCGAGGTTGCCCTTCGGAAGCTTCGCGTAGTCGTCGCTGCCGCCGCCGGAAGCATCGAGGCTGGTGAGATTGGGTGCGACGACCAGGACGTCGAGCGATCCATCCAGCCGGTAGCAGAGGATTTCGTTTGCACGCGACAACGCCTTGCGGCTGGCATTGGCGCTGCACACGTACTGCTGACCAATCGGCACGCCCGCTTGCGCGTTGCCGAACGCGACGTGGCCGACATCGGTGTCCCAGGTCGTCGTCTGAAACACCAACGTGCCTTGTCCCTCGACCGACGCCACCGGCTCTCCGCCGTGCAGATCGAGATTGAAATCCCAGAGACGCACGGCACCCGGCAGCGAGCTGTGATTGTCCGATGCGACCAGGTAGCCGAAACCCGTATCGGAGTGTCCTCCGGCGCCGTTCCGATCGAGCAGATCTCTTTCCGCGCCGGACTGCAGGTCGATGACGCGATTGTCAACCTCCGACGCCGCATCGGTACCGAGCTTCTCCTTGATCACGAGCCAGCGACCGCTCTTGTCGATCTGGCACTCGTCGTAGCGAAATCCCTTCTGGGGAAAGTACGAGAACTGATTCGTGTCTTCGCGGTACACGAGACAGCCCAGATCGGCGTAGCTCGCTCCGTCCTTCAGCGTGGCTGAGTGCACGCGGTCGTCGTCGCTCGAATGAAATTGCCAGATGTAGCGGTTTGTTCCGAAGAGGTCCGGCCGTGAGGCGACGTCGAAGACCGTGGTCAGCCCGTGGCTGACGACGTCATAGCGCTGGAGCGCGGAGGTTGCCGGCACGTTGACATAGAGCATCGTTGGCTGCTTGGCGCTGAAGTACCACCCCTCGCCCGTGGCCCAGCTGAATGGGCTGTCACCGGGAAAGAGCGGGCCCTCGTTGCGAACCTGACCGGTGCGCTTGTTGAAGCTGAAGAGCGTGGGCCCTCCGCCACCTTGCCGGCGCTCGAGGCCCAGAAAAACCAACATCGTGTCGCTGCCGACATGGTTGTTGATGTTGCTCCAGTAGGAATAGCCGACCGGGCGGACGCAGTCCGTCCCGCCACAATCGCTGGCGTTCGTGACGCGTACTCCCTGGGTGAAGTAAGGCGATGGGAACCTGAAGGATCCTCGTTCGGGGAGGAACGTCTGAATCTCGCCTGCCGAGAACGGTGCTCTGAGGCCGGCGCTGGTCGCCGAGTCCATGAATCCCTCGGGCGCGGTCTGCGCATCGGCCGATGACACGGCGAGCAGGCACACAAGGGCGTTGATTCCGAGGATCTTGCGGGTTCCCAACAACACTTCTCCTGACCGTCGGGCAGACGGATATCGATCACGGCGTCGGCCGCGAAATTCGCGTGTGGATCGACGAGAGGGTCCCGGGAAGCCCTGCAGTGAGCGACGAACGAAACGATGCGAGTCCTCAACCCCGCCTCAGGCACACAAATGCGTCTGAGGGCGAGTGCGTCCACAACTCGTGGGAACGCTAAGGTTTAAGGGTTGTTGATAATAATGGTGCGCGGCAGCGGATGAGTCAAGCTCGACAGAAAAATAAGTGGAGAGAACAGCGGGTCTACTGCAATTCCTTCCTGGCGAACGCGTCAGCGACCTGCAGGGCGAACGGGTTCACGCCGCTGGCATCCGTGACGTTGGCTGCGGCGGCAATCGCGAGCCCGAGATCCGGGAACGTCAGCAGCGAGACGCTGCCGCCCCAGGGACTGCCCCGGTGACTGACGATCCGTACCGCCCTGCCGGCGACCAACGTACTTCTGACCGTCCAGCCGAGCGCGTATGTCGTGGACGCTCCAGACACGAGGCGAGTGGGCGTCTGCAGGTCGGCGATCGTCTCCGCTTTCAAGAGCCCGGGCTTCAGCGCCGCCGAGCCGAGCCGCACGAGGTCCGTCGGCGTTGACAGAAACGCACCAGCGCCCGCCAGACAGGAATAGTCCGGCCGCCGCGCCTTCTGGACGCCAAGCCTTTTGCCGAAGACCGAATGCGGCGACAACGCCGTGACGCCGTCGAGGTCCCTCGTCTCCGAAACGACGGTGCGCTCCATGGCGAGTGGCTCGAACACCTGGCGGGCCATGAAACGCGCCAATGGTTCCCCGGACGCCCCTGCGACAACCGCGCTCACCAGAATCCAGCCGTAGATCGAGTAGCGGTGCTGCGTGCCCGGCTCGAACAAGAGCGGGTCGCCGGCAAACAGCGCCACCGCCTCGTCGAGGCTCGCGCAGTGTTCGACCGGCATGGCGTCGTTGTTGTCGCCACGGATGCGGTGGATGCCCGCGACGTCGCCCATCAACTGGCGTGTCGTGACCGTCCACTGCTTTTTCGGGTACGCGGGCACATAGCGTTGGACCGGCGCATCGAGATCGAGGCGCCCCCGGTCCCGTAGAAGCGCGGCCGCAACGGCCGTCAGCGGCTTCGAGAGGGCGCCGAGACGGAATCGCGTGAGCGGCGTGACCGGCGTGCGGCGATCGGCGTCGGCCCAGCCGAAGCCTTCCGCCCACACGATCGCGCCATCTACGGCGACGGCGACCGAGAAGCCCGGCAGGTTGTCACCGGCGACCAGTGCGCGCGCGAGCCGCCTGGATTCCTCGACGGAACGCGCGTAGCGGCCGGCGTCCGCGACGGCCGCGTTTGACGGTACCGCCGCGGCATCCTCCTGAACGGGCGACGTCGACGAGAGCCAGACGGCTCCGCCGCCCACGACGACCATCAGGACGGTAAAGAGGACGGCGAGCGCCGCCTCGGCACGCCAGCGCGTCGATCTCACGTTCGAGACACCGTCAATGTGTCTTCCATGTCCGTTGTTGATAAACTTTGCTACTTAAAGTTATTTGTGTCAAGGGTTCGTCGCAAGTGTTCCGTCCACCGACGTCGTGGCCGCCGA
>Ga0111538_10005167_pt1 | contig 17892 bp, 13 predicted proteins | sample SoiMethybrSBSTD1_FD_79669 | JGI IMG/M metagenome (GOLD analysis project Ga0111538, IMG submission 79669) | Bulk soil microbial communities from a Populus tree surrounding site in Tennessee, USA - Soil MetaG P. TD hybrid SBSTD1 (version 2)... | ecosystem: Environmental > Terrestrial > Soil >...
ACGTTGAATTCGACAAATTCACTTGGATCGGAGTGTCTCAGTCGCAGCTCATGAACATTAAGCTGTTCTGTCGATCTGATCTGTTTTACGACCTCGGTGACGTAGCTGATTCGCTTCCATCCAACACCTTCCGTCAGACTGTCGCCGAGAAACACCCAATTCATGTCCTGATCAGAATACGACCGAAAGCCCGAAGGCGGCCGCTCAACGGTTCTGCGAACCCGCGAAAGTTCAGCCGCCGCACGCAGCCGAGAAACTGGCCCGTCGTCTCCACGCCGAAGTACAGCACGACCAACCCGAACGCGCGCAGAAAGCGATACTGCAGCGTCCGACGCAGGATGAAATAGCGGTTGAAGAGATCATCTTCCGCGGCGAGAAACTTCGTCACTCGCCCGCCCGGCGCGTGATGATGGGCCATGCGAGCGTCGGGACAGAACATGATTTGTCCGGTACGACGCAGTTTGAGACCGAGATCGACGTCTTCATTGATCGTGCAACGATGCAGGAAGAAATCCGAGAAGCCCCCGGCACTCACGAACGCCGACCGTCGCACCAGGCTGCTTCCCGAACCGAGCCATTCCATCGGTTGCGGTATAGACGGCACGGGATTGAAGCCGAAACGCAGCAATGGTCCAACGACTCTTCCCTGCCACTGCTCGCGTTCCAGCTTCAGAACGCGGCGCAAGTAAAGCTGCCAGATACGCGTCGGAGTGGGCCACGTTTGGTTGCTGAAATCGGCGGTCACCGCGCTGATGCCGGCATTTGTTTCCAGCAACGAGATCATCTGCTCGACGCAATCGCGTTCGAGCACCACGTCGTCGTCGAGCAGCAACAGATGATCGCCGCGAGCGATCTCGATTGCGGCCATACGTTGGCGCACGGCGTTTGGCGGTGAGACCACGATGCATCGCACCACCAGACCGGTCGACTGCCAGTTGTTGATTAAGTCGCACGTTTCTTGATCCGCGCTGGCGACGATTATCTCGTCGACCGGGCGTGTCTGCGTGGCGAGCGATTCGAGCAGGGCGTTCAGCGAATCGACGCGACCGATCGTTGGGACGATGGCACTAATCATTTCGTCTGTAGAACCAGAAGCTTGAGCTCACCGAATCACCCGGCCACAATGCGCGCACTGCTGAACTGTGGTCCAGCGTTAACCAGTGGTTCGCGAGCGCAACCTGAAAATCGCGGTTGAACGAGAGAAACGCCTCGAGCAGGTATTGTTCATTCAGCGCAAGTCGCCGTTTCAACAGCCACTCGGCGGGATAATCGTGTGGGAAGAAGACGTCGTGGACGTGCACCCACACGCCTGGCCTGAGTTCGGGCAGCACTTCGAGAAACTCGTAACAGACGTCGCTGCCGAACTTGACCGTGTGGCTCGAGTCGATGAAGAGAATATCGTTGGCTTCGAGTTGCGAAAAGAATGCGACGTCGATCTCTTCAACGCGTTTCTCAATCACGTCGACTTTGACGCGCAGTCCGTTTAGTCGTTCCTCCGGATACGGCTCGATGCACGTCAGCCTGCCGCGGCCAGCATTGCGCGCCAACGCTTTGCTGGCAAAACGAGTCGAGTAACCGCTCCCGATTTCGATAACTCGCTTAGGCTTCAAATGTCGGATCAGCGAATAGTAAATTGCGGCGTCGAAACCATTGAAGTAATCATTTTTGAAATCCGCGCGGTTGATCTCATCCAGCTCGTGAGCATACGCGGATAATTCGTGAAGCAATCGCAGTTGATCGTCCCAGCGGAAATCGATCGATCGGAACTCTCGGCGGCGTTCGAGTTGTTCGCTGGTGATCGCGCGGAAGTCGGGTGTGGGTTCGTAGTAGTGGATCGGGCGGATGTGGTAGCCCCAGTGATCGACGACTTCGGGATGGCTTTGCGCGAGGAACAAGACGTGTCGCATCGCGCGGTTAATGAGTTTGGAGACCACGGATTTACGCGAGTCCTAAAGCCCGATTGAACACTGCCTGCACCGCGTTATGCGCGAAGTACTTCTCGCCGATCTTCAAAGCTTCTCTACCGAGTTCGACACGACGTGAAGGATCATCAGCCAAGCGGCGTATCGTCTCGTCGAGACCTTCCGCGGTTTGAACCACTTCCGCGACGCCTGGATTCTCGTCGGCCCAACGCACCGCGGAACAGTAGCCCGGTCCATAGATCAATAGAGGCACGCCGACCGCCGTGCAGTCTGCGAGCTTGCTGGGAAACGCCATCTCCATGTTGCTTCGGTCGCAGGCGTCGAATGACATCGGAACGAACAGCGCGTCCGCTTCTTCGCGCAAACGACGCATCAGTTCAGGCCAACTCAACAGTCCGCCGATTGTGATGTTCGGCAGATCGAGACCAGTCTGGCGCGCTTGTTCCGCAGTCAATGGTCCAAAGATCAGCAACCGACCACGAACTGCCCTCAACGCGTCGTGCAACGCGATCAAGGTGCGCGTGTAGCCATCCGTGTTGATGGTGCCGGCGAACGCGACAGTAAACTGGTGATCGTTGCTCGCCAACCGCGCCGGTGGTTCATCAAACTGACCCAGGTCAACGGCGCGACTGGGATAAAGCACCTCGGCATCGACGCCATAGCGCTGCTCATAATCGAGCTGCATCGACGGCGAGACACACATTCGCGATTGCGCCTGTCTGTAAACTCGCGCAAATCGCTTATCCAGCCAGTTCCGCAAGCTACTCGGCACATTCGCGGCACGCGGCCAGTCATCATGGACCATCAGGTGCAGCGGCACGCGGCGCTTCTCCGCCATGCGCGCCGCCGCCAACCACCCGAAACCATGCGCCACCGTCAGTATCGAATCGAACCCGGTGCCGTTAAGCGACGCCGCGATCTTTGGCGCGACCTGCGTGGCGCGACGCGAGTACCAAACAACCGCCTGCGGATGAAACCGAGTATTCAACCAGCGCTGCTCGCCAATCGGCCACGACAGATACTTCGCATTCGCCAGCCGCCGCGCCGGCTGCGACATGGTCGTGCCTGTTTCGAGAATCGTCAGCTTCCCTGCGGGATACTCCGCCAACAACCGGTGCAACAACGCCGATCCGTGATACGTCGATTCAACCGGAACATCCCCGACGTAAAGCAGCGGCTGCATCGCTTAGCCCTGATAAACGCGCCTCATCCAGTCAGCCGTCAACCGCATCCCGTCTTCCAGACTGTACGTATTCTTATGATCCAGATCGCGAACCGACTTCGACGTATCGACGCGCTTCAGCTTCGTCGTCAAGATCTCCGAATCCTGCTGATGGACCAACGCAGCACTCGCGCCGGTGACCTTCAACACGACCTCCGACAACTCTTCGATCGTGTGCAGATCGTTGCCGCCGATGTTGTAGGTTTCGCCGGGGCGAAAGTTCTCGCTGATGTTTGCGACGGTGCGAACCGTGTCTGCCAGGTAAGTTGACGTACGCGAGTGGCCGCGAAAAACGGTCCAGGGAAGACCGTGCAGCGCGCAGTAAAGAAACCGGCAGTTTACCGATCGATAAGGACTGTAGTACTCGCCTGGCCCATACGTATTGAACAACCGCACGACCACGCTTTCAGTACCGTACTGCAACGCTGAATTGCGGATCTGCATTTCGTTGACCCACTTCGTCATCGCATAGTCGTTCAGTTGTTTGATCTCATACTCGTCCATCACCGTTTCGACCATCAGATCGGGCCAGTCGCCGTAGACTTCCGACGACGAGAAATGAATCAGCCGAAACCGCAACCGTTCCTGTAAACGAATAACGTTCTTCGTGCCGATCGCATTTGTGCGCCACAGCGTTTCGTAAAAGTCTTCGCCGTTCCAGCGGCCAAATTCCGCCGCGCAGTGATAGACGTAATCGAACGGCCCGCAGCGCTCGAACACCCGCTCCAACTGGCGAAACTCGCCAACGTCGCAGCGCGCGTAAAGCGGCGCCTCAACATCGGTGCGCAGACTGAATCCGATCTCATCGGCCTGATGATGCAGATCGCACGAGACGACCTGATGTCCCCGCCCGCGCAGTTCGTTGATCAGGCCCCCGCCGACCGTCCCGAGTCCACCTGTTACCAGGATGCGCATTAATTACGCTTCCTTCTCGTAATACTTCCGCCCGTAATAACTCTGGTAGTAGTAATAGTCGTGCGACTGTAAGTTGACGTTATTCAGCACGACGCCAAGGACCTTCGCGCCGACGTCATTCAGCAACTGCTTCGATCGGCGCACGATGTGTCGTGAGCTCTTGCCGCCGTGGACCACGAGCAACACCCCATCGACCATCGTCGAGATCAAAACGCCGTCGGTGAACGAACTGATCGGCGGCGAATCGACGATTACATGCGTGTAACGCGCCTGCAGCGCGGTCATCAACCGCCGCATCTGGTCCGAACCGAGCAGCTCCGCGGGATTGGGCGGAATCGGACCGGAGCTCATCACGTCGAGACCGCTCGCTTCGTCAGTTTCGACGATTGCAAGCATGTCCGCTTCAGTCGCATCGCTCGAAAGCACGGAACTAAGTCCCTCGTCCCTGTCGACATTGAAAATGTGTTGCAAACGCGGACGGCGCATGTCGGCGTCGATGATCACGACGCTCGCGCCTGTTTGCGCCAGACTGATCGCAGTATTGACCGCCGTCGTCGTCTTTCCTTCACCGGGCAGACTCGACGTAATGAGCAACGACTTAGGCGTCCGGCCCGCGGTCGACAGCAACACCGACGTGCGTAAGTGACGATAACTTTCTGCAAGTGGCGAACGAGAGTCGAGATTCATCAACAACTCGCCGTGCGCCGCTCCGTTTCCATTGCCGTTCCCGTTCTGCTTTTGCAACGCAGTGCCACCGGTAAGCACCGGACGACGTGCAGAGCCGGCGACAGTGGGAATCACGGCCAGCGCCGGCAGATGCAGCAGACGCTCGACCTCCGTGGTCGAATGCACCGTGTCGTCGAGATATTCGAGGAACAGCGCAACCCCGACTCCCAATCCGATCGACAAGAAAAACGTCAAAACGATCGTGCGCCCGCGATTAGGCCCAACCGGAGTGTCCGGGGCCAACGCGTAATCGACGATCGAGATATTATTTGGTTTACCCGCGAGCACGACGTCGTTTTCTTTCGCACCCTGGAGCAATCCGTTGAGCAGCGTACGGTTTGTTTCGATCTCCTGCTGAATGATGCGGTAGTTGATCGCGGCTTCGTTTTGCGAAAGCGTTTGCGCTCGCTGTTCATCGAACGACTTACGCAACGCTCGTTCGCGTTCAACCGCCTGTTGATAACGCGTGTTCAGATTTGTCAGTATCGTTGCCGACTTGCGATTGAGCAGATCTTTGAGTTGCTTATCGAGTGAACCGATCTGTTGGTCCACTTCCTTCACTTCCGGCGCCTCTTCAGTCGCGTCAACCAGCAGCAACGCGCGCTTCTGTCGCAGGTCGACCAGCTTCGACTCGATCTCGTTCGCTTGTTTCGCATCTGCATCGGCCAGCGCCGTTGCCGCGCCGGGCGCTTTGGCGGCGTTGTAAGCGGCCTCAGCAGACTTGCGTTCGCTTTCGGCTTCGAGCAATTGGCGGTTGAGTCCAGCGAGGCGCTCGACGACCGTGTTTTGGTTTGGATCGAGCGAGATGATCTGATTGTTCCGCGCGTAGTTGACGAGCCGTTCTTCACCGGTCCGAATCTGCTGTTGCAGTTCGGCGATGCGCTTCTGAAGAAATCCTCCGGTGGTGCTGTTCGTCTCCGTCTTCTTTTCGAGATTGGAAAAGACGTAGGTCTCGGCGATCGCGTTGACGACTTTCGACGCGACCTGCGGATCGGTGTGGCTGTACTTGATATCGATCAACCGCGTCTCTTTGTAATAACCGCGGCTCTCCTTCACCGGCTCGACTTTCAACCCGTTCAAAATCATCCCGACGTACGGCGCGAGACGCTTCGCTTCGTTTAGATCTTCACGCGCTGTAGCCTGCGCGACGGAGTTTGTCAGTGGAAGCTGATCGGGCGATTTCGATCCGTCGTCCTGCGGCTGACCTCCGAGTCCGACCATGCGTCGCAACCGTTGCCACGTCGATTGACGTTGTGCGGCATTGCCTTTGAAGAAGTCGGGGTTATGTTCGAGGTCGAGTGTGCGAACGACGCGACGCAACAGTCCCGGGCTGACCAGGATTTGGAGTTGCGTGTTGAAGTAGATCGGATCGTCGGTTGGTACATAAAGAGGACGCGCGCCGTTGACCAGCCCGCCATTGTCTTCGAGGTCCACTTGCACGCGAGCCTGCGCCTCGTAGAAGTCCGGCTTGCGCGCGACGTAGACGACGGCCAGCATCGTGACCAAGGCAACGATCCCGAGCACGAGCCACAGCCGTTTGCGGATGGCGCGCCAGTAGTCCAGGAAGTGGACTTCGTTCTCGGCATTCGGATCGACGCCGTAGTTATACGACTGAGGCGGATCTATGGGAGCGTCGAGAGAGGTAACCTCGGAATCTCTCTTGACGAGTTCGCGGTTTATTTTCATGTGATTTATTTAAGGGACGACTCTGACGGGCAGTTGGCTGACGCTGGGCACGACGCCCTGCACCAGACTGCGGAAGAAGCTTTTTCCGGCGGAAGTGGGAACGTCGACGATATCGTTCGGCAGGAGCGCCAGATCTTCCGAGCGCTTCTTCTCGATGGCTGAGAGGTCTACGGTGATCTCCTTGCGCGTGGCGGCTCCCGGCTCCTGTCGCAGCACGCGAATCTTGTCTTTCTTGGTGTCTTGCTTGAGGCCGCCGGCCATAGCAATCGCGCGCGTGAGCGTGACCGGCTCGCGCAGCGCAATCGTGAGCGGCATAAAGACGTTGCCGACGACGTAGACCTGATCGGCTTCGGCACTGTCACGATGTCGCCGGATTCGAGGTACGGATTTGCGGCAGGGTCGCCGCGCAGGACGTCGCTCATTTTGTAACTCGAGAACATCGATGCGACGTCAGTGGTTTCGTCCGGCTGTTTGCACGGCGAAGTTGCGCTCGAGTGGACGATGTTGATTGTCTGTCCGGCTTTCTGTGACGGGCCCTTGGCGTACGTCAGTAGTTCGAGCAAACGCACACGCCGTTGCAGCTCAAACCGGCTCTGATCGTTTACGGCGCCGATGATGGCGACCTGGCGCGAGTGATACTCCTTTATAAATACGTCGACTTGCAGATTGCGGTAGTACTTTGCGTAGCGAGTGGAAATCTCTTTCGCCAACTCGCCTTCCGTGAGACACGCCGCCTGGATCTCGGTGTCGATGAGCGGCATGCGAATCATGCCGTTGCCTTCGACTCTTACTGCTTCACGTGATAGTTGCGGACGGTTGTGAATGCGAATGTCCAGCACGTCTGCCGGACCGATGCGGTAACGATCGTCTTGCTGAGCGGCCACGCTGCCGAGCGTCAGTAACAGAAATGTTAGCGCGATGACGAATCGAAGCACTCTGTTTACCTCCCGGATATTCCGAGTCGTCGCGAGAGCAGTGCTTCGCGCATGTGGTTGGGGTGCGCCAGGTTCAGCACCGTGTTGCTGAGCAGCACCAACAGCTCCTGATGCTCGCGTCTGAAGAGCCCGGTCAGCGGTTGTTCACCTGTTTTGACTACGACGCCTTCCCGGACCCACTGCCAGAATTGCGCCTGCGTCGTCCAAAACTGTTTTCGATCGCGGCACACTACGAGCGCTGTTTTCTTTTTTCTTTTTTTCTTCATTGAATACACCTCTGCGTTTGCGTGACAAGAGTTCGTCACACACGTACCCCGGAGGGAAGCCTCTCTTGCGAGGCAGCAGCGAATTGTCAAAACCTAAAACAAACGCTCACTTCACCGATCACAGAAATCGGGATTCGTTCTGCTTCTTTCGACGGGGATGTGACTCAGCAGTGGAAGTGAGTTAGTAAGGTAAAACTCGAATTTAGAAAGTCCGGGCAGTTCTTGAAAAAACATCAACGTCTCAGTGAATCACTCACGGCGACTCCGTCGGGAAGATCCGCGCAATCCAAAGGACCGATCCGTAATCAAAAACCTAACTCTGTCAGTGCGTTCAGACTAAATAGATCGCTCGCATGTGTCAATGTTTTTATTCGAGCTGATCGACCATTTCGCACCACAGATGACCGATGGTGATGTGCGCTTCCTGAACGCGCGACGTACGCGAAGTGGGGACTGCGACGGTGAAGTCGCACATCGATCCGAGTGGATCAGACGATGCTCCGGTTAAAGCGATCGTGCGACAGCCGAGTTCCCTCGCCCGTTCGACTGCTTTCAAAACATTTTTCGATCGTCCACTCGTGCTGATCGCGATCAGAATGTCGTCTGCTTGTGCGAGGCCTGCGAGTTGGCGCGCGAAGACTTGTTCGTAGCCGAGATCGTTGCTGACTGCGGTCAACGCTGACGTGTCCGTGGTCAAGGCGATGGCAGGCCACGAACGGCGCTGCTTTTCGTAACAGCCGACGAGTTCGGCGGCGATGTGTTGCGCGTCGGCTGCGCTGCCGCCGTTTCCGCACAGCAGAATCTTTTTGCCGGCAACAAGGGCGGCGCAGATCATCTGGCCCGACTGTTCGATGTCACTGATATTGGAGCGAAGTAGCGCTTGAATGGTTTCCAGGTGTTCCTGGAGTGAGTCCGTCAGCAGACTCGCGGCGAGTTTCGTTGAATTGCTGTCCACGTTGCCGGGGAAATTAGCATAGTTTATTATTCACCGCCATTTACCAAAGCATTACTCACAGATGAATCAACCGAATCCAACGCCAATGCTGCGGCAGTACCAGGAACTGAAGCAGCAACATCCCGGCACTCTGTTGTTCTTTCGGCTCGGCGACTTCTACGAGCTTTTCTTCGACGACGCCGTTACCGGATCGCGCGAGTTGCAGATCACGCTGACGGCGCGGCAGAAGGAAAGCGGAAATCCGATCCCGATGTGCGGTGTGCCTCATCACTCCGCCGCCAACTACATCGCGCGTTTGGTGCGCAAGGGTTATCGCGTGGCAATTTGCGAGCAGACCGAAGACGCCGGGAAGACCAAGAAGCTGGTGCGACGTGAAGTCGTGCGCATCGTGACGCCGGGCACGCCGATCGATCCGCAGTTGCTCGACGCGCGTGAGTCGGTCTATCTCGCCGCAGTTTGCACCGCGGGCGAGACAATTGGTGCGGCCTTTCTGGACATTTCGACGGGCGAGTTTCGCGTGACGCAGGAAACAGGGCGTGATTCGTGGACAAGGATTCGGGCAGATCTCGAGTCGTATGCGCCGCGCGAGTTGTTGTTTCCGGCGTCGTTGGGTGCGTTGATTAAGACGGGGTTGAGTGGACGGGTGCAGACTGCGCTGCTGCCGTTGCAGGTTGATGCTGACGGTACGGGTGCGAGTTCTGCGAGTGAGATTTCTGCGAATGAGTACGGCTTTGACGCGACGTTGACTGCGCTCGACGACTGGCAGTGGCAACGTGACGACTGTTATTCGCTGCTTGTCAATCACTTCAAAGTCCGAACGCTGGATGGTTATGGGTTGGCGCGGAAAGATGAAGCGATTCGCGCTGCGGGCGCGTGTCTGCGTTATGCGCAGGAGACGCAGCGTGCCGCCGTGGCGCACGTCACGGATCTGGTTTATTTCGAGCCGCAGGATCATCTTGTGCTCGACAGCGTTACGGTTCGGAATCTTGAACTGGTTGAATCGCTCGCGGGTGGCAGTGGGCGTTCGCTGCTACAGGTGATCGACGAAACAGTCACCGGCATGGGCGCACGGCTGCTGCGTTCGTGGTTGCTACGTCCGTGTGTGAAGCGGGGTGAAGTGGAAGCGCGACTCGCGGCGGTGGAAGAGTTGTTTGCGTCGCAGATGCGTCGTGACAAGTTGCGGGCGCGTTTGAAAGAGGTGTCGGATCTGGAGCGGGTCATTGGCCGGATCAGTCTTGGTTCGGCGACGCCGCGCGATCTCGTCGCGATGTTGCGTTCGCTCGATCAGGTGCCCGCGATTCGTGAAGTGCTGCGGGGTCTTAAATCGTCGCTGCTCGAAGTACTCGCTGAAAACAGCGACGAACTTCCCGACATTCGTTCGTTGATTGCCAGTTCCATTCAAGACGATCCGCCGGCGAAAGTGGTCGACGGTGGCGTCATTCGCGATGGCTACTCGCCTGAGCTCGACGAACTTCGTTCCGTCAGTCGCAATGCGAAACAGATCATCGCCACTCTGGAAGCGACTGAACGCGGACGCAGCGGAATCAACAATCTGCGAATTCGTTTCAACGGCGTCTTTGGTTACTTCATTGAAGTGTCGAAAGCGAACGCCGCGCGCGTGCCGGTCGAGTACGAACGCCGCCAGACCCTCGCGAACGCCGAGCGTTTCACCACGCCGGAATTGCGTGATTGGGAGAAGAAAGTTCTCGGCGCGGAAGAACGCATCGTACAGCTCGAGACGGAACTTTTCACCGACGTCTGCCGCCAGATCGCCGCCGAGACGAAACGAATTCAAATGACCGCACGCGCGCTGGCAGCGCTCGATGCGCTCGCGTCTTCCGCGGAAACTGCCGCGCGACGGAGATACGTCAGACCCGAGCTTCACGAAGCGGATGTTTTGGAGATCGTTCAGGGACGGCATCCGGTAATCGAGGCCTTTATCGAAGAGCCATTCGTGCCGAACAGCATCCATCTCAACAACTCGACGGATCGTTTGCTGATCATTACTGGTCCAAACATGGGCGGCAAGAGCACCGTGTTACGTCAGACAGCGATCGTCTGCATCCTTGCGCAGACCGGATGTTTCGTTCCCGCCGAACGCGCGCGATTGCCGTTACTCGACCGAATCTGGACCCGCGTCGGTGCTTCCGACGATCTGACGCGCGGACGTTCGACGTTCATGGTCGAGATGACGGAGACGGCCGCGATCCTTCACAGTGCAACGCCGCGTTCGCTGGTGTTGCTCGACGAGATCGGGCGCGGTACGGCGACGTTCGATGGTTTGTCCATCGCGTGGGCCGTTGCGGAGTACTTGCACGACTCACCCGATCATGCGGCGAAGACGTTGTTCGCCACGCACTATCACGAGCTCACCGAGCTCGCCGAAAGATTGCCGGGTGCGCAGAACTATCAGATCACTGCGACCGAGCGTGAAGGTGAGGTCGTGTTTCTGCACCGGCTCGAACGCGGACGTGCTTCGAAGTCGTACGGCATTGAAGTGGCGCGATTGGCGGGCTTGCCGCCTGCGGTGCTGGCGAACGCGCGTGAAGTGTTGGCGCGTTTGGAGCGTTATGAGTTAGACGTCTTTGCCGAAGAAGAAACGACGACCGATGTAGAAGAACCGCTCTCGTTGCAAGCCGCGGCGGCAAACAGCAGCGCACTCGACAAAGCAGCAACGCGCGCAGGCCGTCGTAAAGCCGCGGCGCAGGCTTCCCTGTTTGATCTGGCAAATCAAAAAATAATCGAAGAGATCCGTGTTGCTTCTTCTTCGCTCACGCCTGAAGAAGCGAAAGAGCTGTTACTGAAACTGAAATCGCGTTTGATGTAACTACCGCTCTTTCTTACTCACGCGCCCGATATAGAACCCCGCCCCAAAAATCATCGTAAGCAGGACAAACACGGGAATCAGCATGATAAAGCTGTCCCAAATCTGCTGGAACATTTGTGTCTCCGTTCTTCGAAACCGTAGCGAGGTGGAGGGGCTGGACGATTAATAATCTAGTTGATCCGGTTCGTTGAGGGCAAGATTCTTTTGCACCGGAGAATTAAGTTGACAAGTCACTGAGACAGCGTATAGTGCGTGAACAATTCTCAACTCCCGTTACCCAGGATGTTTCCCGACAAATAGGTTTTAAAACATCAACATTTGAATCGCACTAACGGACGCTCTTACCTCGAAGAGTATCTGTCACTCGACTCCTGCAACCCGCAGTAAGTTGCAAGATGTCGACTGGTTCCAGGTCTGCACAGGGAGAAACTATGAATAAGAACCATCTAAAAATTTATATCGCGACCGCGTTTGTCTTAGTGGCAATCGCGTTAGCGCCGAGGACACTCACTTCGGTATCCGGAAACGGGCAACAATCGTCTTCAATGCGTGACCAGAAGCGAGAGGAAATGGAACAGAAGAAGGCATCTTTTAAGTCCGGACGCGAACTCCTGATCAAGCATGGAGTTCCGTTCGATCCGGATTTGCTGATGGAACCTGGTTTTGAGAAGCGCCTGAAGCCAGTGTTTGACAAGATGCCGGAATTTCGAGAAACCCACGTTGTGGGAAAACAACTCAAGGGGGTTGAACTCGCCGACACGGTGTTTCTTCCGGAAAACGTCGAGCTAACAGGCGATACTGTAATCATCGCCAACACCATGATTTTTTCTGGGAAGAAAGCTGTAATCAAAGGACCTCATGATCTGCATTTCTTCGCGCTTGGTCCGGTTTTTTCTGTGAATATGAGCGCGCAAAAAGGCGGGCGCGGACGGTCAGCCGAATTTGTTAGGGCAGCGTTTTCCAAGATTAGCCTTGCTGAAGCAAGAAGTCAGGGCAAGCTGGTTGAGCCCGACAGCATCACCCTTAACGTTGATGGACTCGGGCGAGACGAGTGGCTGGAGAGCCAGAAGGCCGCCAGGGGCCGATTCGCCAATCACGCTTCGCTTCAGCAGCAGGAAAACATCGATAAACCGCCAGGTGCAACTGGAAGTCCGGGAGCAAACGGACTCTTTTCAACGGAACCTGCAGAAAACGGCGAAGGCCCTCCGGGTCTTTGTCCAAGTATCGATGGCGGGACAGGAGATACCGGACACAACGCACCTATTGCGGGACCTGGCTTTACTGGTCTTCGCGGTACCGATGGCGATAATGGCGGGACCCTTAATGTTACCGTTACCTCCGCAAGTGACACTCACTTCTATAATCTCTCAGCCAAAGGCGGACAGGGCGGCCAGGGTGGTCAAGGCGGCGATGGTGGACTTCCTGCCCGTGGTGGAAAGGGAGGAAAGGGCGGACCGGGTGCTGCTTGCGCCTGCCCGCAACAGTCGACAAGGGGCGGCAGGGGCGGCACGGGCGGACAAGGCAGCAAGGGAGGGAGAGGCGGAGATGGTGGGCCTGGTGCTGACGGCGGCCAGGGCGGCACTATTAACTTCACTTATCCCTGCAACTGGACCGGGAGTTGGGCGGCCGACGTTAACCCCGGACTCAAAGGGCCGGGAGGCCCTCCGGGTCCTAATAGCCAGGGAGGTCCCGGAGGGTTTGGGGGCAATCCGGGAGATGGCGCAAGTAACATCAGTTGCCTCGACAAAGCATCAGGAAGCATAGGAGCAGGTCCAACGGGTCCAGTCGGCGAGAACACCACCGAGGTACCAGTTCAGGGCGCCCTCGGCAGCCAAAAAGGGATGGGCACTCTCCACATTACTGTGAATAATGCCAATTGCCAGGCTCCAGGTGGTTGTGGACAGTCTTCGGCAGGTGGATGTCAGTCCGGATTCACTAACCTCGGTGGTTACTGCGGCCGCAGCTATGCATTTCAAGGCCGGTGCGCAGAACCGAGCGGCTACGATTCATTTACCTGTAGTTGTCCGGACGGAACTACCACGTCGCCAATACTCATAGACGTCGATCGTACCGGCTACTCAATGACGAGTGCGGCGAACGGGGTCTTGTTTGACATCATCAGCGATGGCGTGCCGGTACAGGTTTCCTGGACTGCCGCTAGTTCGACCAATGCATTCCTGGCACTTGACCGAAATGGGAACGGAACGATCGACAACAGCATGGAGTTGTTCGGCAATATAACTCCGCAGCCCCCGTCAGCAGACGCAAACGGGTTCCTGGCCCTGGCCGAGTATGACAAGCCGGCGAACGGCGGCAATGGAGACGGAGTCATCGATAAGAACGACTCAGTCTTTGACTCATTACGACTGTGGCAGGACGTTAATCATAACGGCATCTCCGAAGCGAGCGAGCTGCACACCATACCAAGTCTCGGCATCGACTTAATCGAGCTTAGCTACAAAGAGTCGAAAAAGACGGACCAGTGGGGCAATCAGTATCGCTATCGTTCGAAGGTTGACGATGCGAAGCACACTTTTGCGGGCCGGTGGGCGTGGGATGTATTCCTACAAGTGCAATAAGTCCACGGCTTGAATAAGTCAAAAACGCGTGCAGGCGAGCCTAGCGACTAGGCCGCCTGCTCGCAAGAATCCAGCGTAAGGCCCGGACACTCGTCTCCGATATACCGGCAACTCTTACGAATGTTTTGCCCTCCATCCTCGAACCTCCTACAATCTCTGCCACTATGAAGACCCAAACTTCCCTTCTCGCTCTCATCGCTATCGCACTACTGATTTCAGCCAACGCACTCGGTCAACAAGCCAACTCGAGTGCGCCGACGGCTACCGTGGTGAAAGCGGTTCAGGTATCTGTTCCGGTCAAGGAAGCTGAAGTTGGCCAACAGGTGCAAGTCACCGTTACCGCGACTGATGCTTCAGGAAAGGCGGTGAACGAGAAGCCATCGACGTACTTCGCCGGCCCGTTCGATATCGCTGCTGTCGACGATAACGGGAAGGTGAAGCTGTTCGGCGCTGGACAGGTTACGGTGGGCGCGATTGTCGGAGGCGTGCCCGCGTTAACGACTTTCGTGGTGAAGCCGCCCAGCGTCAACGCTATCGAACTGACGTCGATGAAGACTCCGCTCGTGGTCGGCGATAGTGTGCAGATCAACGCTGTGACACGTGTTTTGAATGGCGTTCCGCGAACGGGCGTGCCTCTCAACTGGTCCTCCGACAACACGAGCGTCGCTACGGTCGATGCCGGTGGTGTCGTTACCGGCGTTGGAGCTGGCAAGGCTGTGATCTCCGCGAGCGCAGGATCAGCGACGACAAAGACCGCGGTCGCCGTTATCAAAAGCAATCTCCGCAGCCTGTCGATAACGCCGGGCGCGAAGAGCGCACGCGCAGGCGACGTCGTCTATTTCAAAGCCGCTGGAGATCCCGCACAAGACTTCATCACGCGTTGGTCCGTGAGCGGTAGCGGCGCGAGCGTGGATGCAGATGGCGCTTTCGTCGCCGAGTTGCCGGGCACCTACATCGTAACGGGAACAAGCGGCACGCTCTCGTCGAGCGCTTCAATCGTCGTCACACCTCGCAACCTGGAACGCGAGGTCAAGCTCGTTGGCCGCGCGCCGATGAAAGAGTTCCAGGGCGCCGAACAATGGATTATCGGAAACTACGCTTACTACTCGACGATCGCGGATCGCTTCTTCGTCTATGACATTTCCGATCCGGCGAAGCCGGTGCTGACCGATACCGTCAAAGTCGACGCACGCCTGGTCAACGACATCATGACCACGGCCGACGGCAAGATCCTCGTCATCTCGCGCGAGAATGCATCGAATCGAAAGAACGGAATCGCTTTTTACGACACGTCTGACCCGGCTCATCCAAAACTGATTTCAGAATACACGACCACCGTTACCGGCGGCGTTCACAGCGCGTTCGTTAACGATCATTACGTGTACCTCACCGACGACGCGACGGGCTCGATGCGGGTGATCGATTTCAAAGACGTTAAGAACCCGAAAGAAGTGGCCCGCTGGCAGACGGAGAATCCGCTCGCCGGTATGGTGCAAACGAAGGAAGGCGAACACATCGCCGGACGCTACCTTCACGATCTTCAGATCAAAGATGGTCTGGCATATCTTGCTTACTGGCATGATGGGCTGGTGATTCTCGACGTCGGCGCGGGGCTGAAAGGTGGCAGTCCCGAGCATCCGCAGTTAGTCAGCCAGCTTCGTTTTAATCACAACGAGCTTTACGGCGATGGTTGGCTGGCGGGTACGCACTCGGTTTATCGCTACAAGAATTACGTCTTTCTCGGCGATGAAGTGTTTCCGGCGTTATTCGACATCAAGTCGACTAAGCGCTTTCCGATACGAGGGATCATTCACGTCGTCGACGTTTCCGATATCAACAATCCACGAAAAGTCGCGGAGTATCCGGTGCCGGAAGGCGCCGCGCACAACATGTGGGTTGAAGACGATGTGATGTACGTAGGTTACTACAGCGGCGGCGGGCGCATCGTCGATGTATCGGGTGAGTTGCGCGGCGATCTTTATCGACAGGGACGCGAGATGGCGCGCGTCTGGACCGGCGATCCCGATGGGTTTCGGGCAAACTTACCGTTCACATGGGGCGCGCAGCCACACAAAGGGCTGATCTATTTCAACGACATTCACTCGGGACTGTGGATCGTGAAGCTTGGTGAAAAGATCGACAAGGGATCCACCACCGCACCCGGCCCATGAACAATTAGGGTTTCATCCGTGGTTCTGTTTTGTAGAAGTCGATACCGGCGGCGGTTGGGCCGACGTCGACTGTGGCGACTGTTTTCAGCGCGGTAAGATCAATCACCTCGACTGTCCCCGGCTCGGAACCGATTCCTTCCACCGTGACGAACGCATAGCGATCGTCAGGCGTCACTACCACGCCGTGCAGTACTTTACGTTTCGTCGGCAGACGGGCGAGTTCCCTGCCACTCTTCAACTCGTAGATCGATACTGACTGGTCGCGCTTGTTCGTCGCCACTAAACGCTGCCCATCATGCGTGACGTCGAGGTTATAAACTCCCGCGCGCGCAGCTATGCGACGCACGACCTGCCAATCTCTTGTGTTCACCTCGACGATCTCACTCGAATTATTGCAAGCGACATAAACTGAAGCGCCGTCGATCGAAGGCTCGGCCCACGTCGGCGAACAAGTGTTATCACCAGGCCTCGGCGGCTCCATCCCATGACCGCCACCACTATGTTTCATGCTCGACATCGAGTCACGCGTTTTCGAAACGGCAAACTGATGCGTGACTTTCAACGATCGCGTATCGATCTCCACCAGCATGTTGTCCATCATGCAAGCCGAGTATTGTTTCGTCCCCGACGAATTCAACCGTGAACCATGCGGCATCGTACACGTCGTCAACCGCGCGACTTCCGTCATCGTTTGTGTCGAAACCACAGAGACTGACGACGGCACCATGTCGCCATGCAAATTGAAATTCACGACGAACAGAAACGCGCCGTCGGGTGTGATATCCAGTGTTGCGGGGAAATAACCGAGCGTCGTTTTCGCAACCAGCGAATCATCCCTGGTCGAATACTTCCACACGGAACCAAACGGCCGGCCATGCGCGATCGAGACGTAATAAAACTGTCGATCGGGCGAGATGACAATGCCGTGCGGCCCGTCAATGTCTACCGGCATGTCGCCGGTATCGACTTGTCGTTCGATGCGCGCACCGTCAGGCCCGAAACGAACCAGTGCGATCTTGTCGGCTGACTCCGACAGGACGTAAACGAGATAGTCCCGATCGGGTTTTACCTGTGCGTGTAACGAAGCGGCGGGAGCTGCCACAAGCAGAACTGCCAGGACAACTCTCGAATAGACATTTCTCATTAATCGGGAGTTTATGATCAATTGATTTCTAACACCACGCAGAAAACTTTTTTCACCTCAGGCCACCTGATGTACGAAAACCTGCATCAATAGCGTTAGCCAAATGGTGAATGCGGGTCTCCCCCGCATGGTCCTAAGTTAGATACGATCTGAGACCTCGCGTTCCTGGTCTCAACTAAAAAACAAACTGCGATCTTTCAGGCAGCGAATGTTCCTGTCTCGCTAGCACGCCCTCGAAGTGTGCTTGCCGAACAAAACTGCGCGCTGCAAAGGGACAAGACTATGCACCGCCGACTCTTCCCAGCCGCATTCATTTCACTGCTGTTGATTTTCACCGCAGCGAACGTTGCGCATGCGCAGACGCAAACAGCTAATCAAGACCGAGTGCCGAACGCTGGTTCACTCCAGGCAACGGACGCATCCGGCAAGCCGGCGGGCGAATGTCCACTCAAACACACAACGGTCAAAGCTGAAGTCAGCGGTTTCCTGTCCCGCGTCACCGTCACTCAGGATTTCGAAAATCCATTCACTGACAAGATCGAGG
>Ga0111538_10005169_pt1 | contig 17889 bp, 16 predicted proteins | sample SoiMethybrSBSTD1_FD_79669 | JGI IMG/M metagenome (GOLD analysis project Ga0111538, IMG submission 79669) | Bulk soil microbial communities from a Populus tree surrounding site in Tennessee, USA - Soil MetaG P. TD hybrid SBSTD1 (version 2)... | ecosystem: Environmental > Terrestrial > Soil >...
GTTCAGGAGGGCGTGCCGGCTATGATTCCGGCTGAGGCTTGCTATCTCGGCTGGCAGGAATCGCTAACGTTGTTGGCGCAACTGGTCCAGGCTGAGATTCCGGATACGATGTAAGTATCAGCCGCGGATGGCACAGATGCAATCCGGAGTTTTCCGTGTCATCCGTGGCTAAATTTACCGAAAGCCATCTCTCGCCCAGTTGACGGCGTATGTCAAAGCCAGCGCGAAATGCTGTTGCACCATGTCGATGTCGTAACTGTACGAATCGAATTTGCCGGTATCGGTAAAGACTCGAATCCCGTCCTTGCATTGCTCCAGTTGACCAATCATTCGTAGTGGCACTGCGCTCATTCCTGGTTTTAATACTCTTAGGCTTTCGGTAACTTGCTGAAGATCATCTGCTGCTTCCAACAGTTGCTGCTTTACATCTTCCGGGATTTGATGAGCGCGCAACTGGTCCAGGACCCTGTCATACTTGGCCCGCGAGCAGAGAATTAAACTGAGTTCGTGCGGTATTACTCTCGTTAGACCTTCATCTGCGAGGACGACTGACAACTCCGGCATTTTCAGAGTTTGGTTTGCCGGCACCTGAGCTTCGTCTTCGATATGGTTGTAGAGCTTGATAATGGGGTAGTAATTCTGATGCCCGTATCTTAGTTTCGCAATGCTTGCGAGCGTTTCGCCTTCGCGCAGTGTGTAGTCAACTGTCTGTAGCTTTGCGAGCGGCTCCAATGCAGATGCTTGCAGGTGCTCGTGTGGGTAGCGTTGACGAAAACAGCTAACGCTTCCGAACAGCAGCAGTAACAGAAGCATGAAGATGGCAAAGCTTTTCATATGCGCTTAACGAGTCACGCTATCCCAAATGGCTTTGGCAATTTGGGCGATCACTTTCTCGCGCGTAACGAGATCCGCTGGAGAGTCTGACACGTAAACCGCGATAGCCAGGTGCCGGCCGTTCGGAAGAGTCACGATGCCGATGTCGTTCGTTGCGGCGGTGATACCGTTGTTACCGCCGGACGAGCCGGTCTTATGTGCGACGACTGCCGTTTTGGGCAACAGTCCTTTCAATCGAGTGGGGGAGGTCGGCGTTTCGATCATGAACTTGAACAAGAGTTGCTGACTTGCTTCGGAGATTCCGCGTCGTTCTTGCAGACTGCGCAGCAACTGAATTGATGCGGCAGGCGAAGCCCAGTTGCGATACTGCGTTTCCCAATCCTGTCCGATTTCCTTTTCACTATTCGCAATTATTATCTCGTTAATACCGAGCTCGTTTAGATACCTGGTAACTGCGTCGACGCCGACGAGTTTGAGCAACACATCCGAGGCGGTGCCGTCACTTTCCGATACCGCATAGCGCAACAGCTCCCTCAGGCTCAACTCGACGCCGTTTGGATTCTTATCACGAATCGGACTGCGCTGCCCGCTATGCACAAAGTCACTCTTCTCCACGCGCACGAGCTGATCGAGAGTTAGTTTCCCGTTATCAACCTGGGCCAGCACCGCCATACCAATCGGCAGTTTATAAACGCTCTGCATCGGAAAATGTTCGTGAGGACTGAGCGAGATTGCTTGCCCGGTTTCGAGAACCTCCGCTGCAACTCCGACGCGTCCCTTAGCCGCAGCAGCGATCTGTTCGATCTGCTTTCGCAGTTCTTCATTCTGGTTGTCACTCGCCTTTGTTTGCTGAGATGTGTTTGTTGGTACAGATTGGTTTTGAGTGGCGGCATTGCAGGAGCAAATCGTAATCAAGAGAAGAGAAACTAAACCTGGCCGACACAGCATTCTTTTCATCCGTTTACTCCGTCAGGTCGAACCGGCGAGTCAATCATCCATAACCTGGTAGATCTTGCAATCCGGGACAGCGACTCTCCAGATCTCTCTTCCCGTTTGGAGATCAAGCGCGAAGATCGAACACGACTGTTGCGAGCTCGCAATTATCATGTTCCGCCAGATTACCGGCTCAGACATCCCATCATCCACGCTTTTCGCAAACCATAGTGCCTTCCCGTCCGCTGCTCGGAAAGCGGCGATGCCTTGTGAACCCTGGACCACCAGCACGTCCCCGCTCAAAACAAATCGGCGGGACCAATAGTTTTCGTAGTCGAATTCAGGTCGCTCTTTCGAGCGATCGAGATCGAGTTTGGCGAGATCTCCCAGCGGCACGCTCCATAAAACTTTACCCGTGTTACGCTCAACCGCCTGTATCGAATCTTGTCTGGCCGTGAACACTCGCTCATTATCCACAGCGGGCTGGGTAAAATGAGTGCCTTGTATTTCCCACAACATCTTTTTGGTCTTCAAGTCGAGTGCACCGAAACGATCGACACGCTGAACGCCGTAGATTACACCGTCAACTAAAGCTCCATTACCCGTGCCGCTCGAATCATTCCACGTGCCCGGGTGATCTGCGATTCGAAACATGGAACGATTTCCGGAATCGAGTGCGACCTCGGCCCAATGTCCGTCGTTTTCATCGGTCTTCCGAGAATCAGCAACCGACTCTTCAGCAATCATGTAATAGACTGAATTATTGTAGACATACGGCCGCTTGACTCCGTCACTGACGCGACCCATCCAGTTGTCCACGTGCCAAAACTCTTTTCCGCTTTGCCGATCGAGGCAGTGGAGATGTTCGCGAGCGCATACCAGCACACGATCGCCAGCAAGTACAGGATATGTTCCATACGAGCCATATCCTCCAGCGCCTAATGGAAACTTCCATTGGACCGTGCGGGTTCCCAAATCGAGCGCAAAGAAGGTCGAGGCTGCCGGATGGTGAGCGAACTCGTCTGTATATTGCAGGCCGCCGAAGTAGACCGTGCCACCAGCGACTATCGGTTGCTCAATCAGAAGGCGATCCGACGAAAAAATCGTTTCCAGACTTCGGCTGGCGAGATCGAGCCGGTAGAGGTGATAACCGGCTCCGAAATAGAGTGCGTCACCGTCGAGAGTAACGTTGGAGATATTGTGGCGCTTTTGAATGACCGGCTCGGACGCCCAGCCGCTAAAGCAGCCCGGCATCGTCAGGAGTAGTGTCAGAATGAGTGCGATAGAACTTCGTGAACGCACCATTAGTAAACCGGTCTGATCCGTTTCCACAACTCGTCGAAGGCAATCGAATCTTCAAAGGAGGTGGCACTGACGATCTTCCCGTCTCGCATCTTCAGGTACCAGGAGTATGTGTTCTCGTACGACTTGCCATCGCGAGCCATCGCAGCTCCGTCCCACAACACAATTACCATGTCGCCATCAGTGTAGATTGCCCGCACTGTGGGTACGAGCGGTGTCGACAGTCTGTTGTTGAAAGGAATGGTAACCTGATCCATGAAGTCACGGCGGCTGTGATATGTTCCGGCCACGACCGACCTTCCCACTATGGTCCATTTTACGTCTGACGAGAGTAGATCGACGATGCCCTTTCCAGCGCCACGCCGCCAGTTGTCGAAACCTTCCTGAACGGCACGACGATTTTTCTCTTGAATGTCCGTTTGTGCCTTCGTTGTAGCTGGTGTCGCCGACAAGACAAGAAGTACTCCGACGCCGACCCACATAACATTTCTAAATTGCGTACCTCGATTTGACATGTTCTCTCCTGTTCGAGATTCGATCGTCTCTACTGCTTCAGCACCAATCGTCTTCCCTCGTCGAACAGTTTATCCTTCTCTTTTTGGTTTTGTTTCATCAACTCGGTCATATGAGCAAACTTCTCGTTGAACGTCTTTGCGTCGGTGATTGTTTGGTCGGAGGCAAGTTGCGCCTGTGCTTTGAGCAACTCGTCGATTTCTATGCTTTTTCTGAACGATGCATTAAGGAGAGTCCATCCCTTTCGCTGTTGCTCGTTGCTCAACAGCCGGCCTCCCTCTTCATATTTCGCTAACGCCTCGTTGCTGAGCCGCAAACTTTCATCGATGCGCGGTAAAATTGATTGTGCACGACTGTTCAGCCAATCTCGATTGCCGGGAAACTGCGCTCGATTCTGCTCTGAGAACACTTGACCAAACTCGCGAGCCCACTGATTCATGACTTTTATTTCCTGGTCACCGATCTTGGTGGCCTCATCGAATAGGACCTGAGCCCGTTTGTCTGACGTTGAACGACAGCCAAGCAAGCTGAGTAACAGTAGGAAGAGGAGTAAGAATCGAAGTTTGGGTAGGTTCAAGACTTTTCGTACACGGATCGATCCGCGCAAATCCGGTTATTAACGATCCGTCCCATCTGTGTTACGTGGTTTGACTAACCTGATATAGACAGGTTTCTTGTCGATCAAAACAAGCGCGAGACCTTCGGAGAAAGAGTCAGCCGCGTCGAACTGAGGTTCAATAACGAAGTTTCCATGTCTGTCGATGTAGCCAAACTTGCCGCGAACGTTGACCGATGCAAGACCGTCAGAGAATCGGCTTGCTATCATGAAACGCGGTTTCGCCACAAGCTGACCATCCCTGCCGACGAAACCATAGTCACCAGCGACTTTGACTAACGCCAATCCTTCCGAAAAGTCGTCAGCCTCATCAAACTGAGGCCCGATAACTATCTTCCCGGTCTTATCGATATATCCCCATTTTCCATGCACCAGAACTTTGACGAGGCCATCTGAAAACTTTTCACCAACGTCCTCATAGGACGGAGCAATGACAACCTGACCACTCCGATCGATGAATCCATAACCGCGATTGGATTTCGGCTCAAACTCAATCCTGACTTTGGCCAGTCCCTCAGAAAATTCTCCGGCGGTCGTGAACTTTGTTCTGATGACAGGCTTGCCGGTTTGATCGATATAGTCAAAGGGACCATCTTGTATTGGACCAGCACTCACGCCCGCAAGACCTTCTGAAAAGACCGTCACAGATCTCCACTTTCCCTTGAGTACGGCCTTACCGGATTTGTCGAGGTAGCTTACGACTCTATCGGGAGAACTAACCAAAGCGAGCCCGTCGGAATAGTCCTCGGCATATTCAAACTGCGGTTTGACGACGATCTCGCCACTCTGGTTTATGAAGCCCTTTTTGTAGTCGATCGTAACGCAGGCCATACCTTCGGAAAAATCCTCGGCCTCATCAAATTGTGGCGTTATAACGACTCTGCCGGTCTTATCGATGTATCCGTACTTGCCACCCGTTTCGATAACAGCCAGTCCTTCAGAGAATTGATGCGCTCCTTCGAACGGTTGCTCGAAAGCGATCTCCCATGACTTAGGTTTTGGCTGATTGTTCTGGTTGGTGCGTTGAGTGTAGTACGAGTAGAGCAGCGTCAGCGCGAGACCAACAAATATGAGTGTCTGCTTGATTCTCATGGTCATAACGAACCCAGCGGGCCCATTTTACCGTAATCTAATCGATATTATCCGTGAAAGTTTAGAGTTCAGTGGCAGGCTTTTGTTCCAGCAAGCGAGCTAAGAAGTTGAGAACTTTGGATTGTTTCTGATACCAGGAAACTGCTTCGTCGACTTCAATCTCCGCAAATGGTGAGGAAGCGGATTTTCTATTGCTTAATCAACTTCAAAATCATCACCTCCGACATAGGCACCTCGCACGTGGAGCACGTGAACTTTGTGCTTTCTGATGGTAAATAATACACGATAACGGCCCACAACCATCTGACGAATTTCCTCGGCAAACTCTTCGTCTTCGGGCGCAAGCGGAAAGCCTTTCGGGATGAGTGCCAGTTGCTTGAGAGCGGCTGCCTGTAATTCGCGAATCCATCGTTGGGCTTTTTTCTTGCCCCAGACACGACAACCCCAATCGTAAGATCCTCGCACATCCAGTTGCGCCGATTCCTCGAAGACAACGGCGTACCTCTTCATTCGCGCTCCGAGATGCCTTTCTCTGCGAAAAACTCCCTGAAGAACTTTTCTGCCGGCTTACCCGCGTTTCGCTTCATACTCTCCAGCCCACGCTTTATGCCTTCGATCGTTTCCATCCTATCCTGTGCCTCAAGGAGTTTCTGATAACTCACAGCATCTTGGATCACCAGTTCGGCTTTTCCGTTAACCGTTAAGACTACCGGCTGTCCGGTCTTCTTTAATTGACGAACGAACTTCGCAGTGTCGCGTTTGAAGGTGCTGAGGCTCTGAATATCGCGCGTAAGTTTCATCGACCCGGCTCCGTTGCTAAATCTGCACTGAATTTAGTGCCCAGTGTAACACAATTTTGAGCGTAATCCGCGGGGTTCGAGGGTGCGGAAGATACTCGGGAGCTGAATGCAAAGTCTTGAAACTGGCGTGAATTCTTTATGAAATGGTGTGAAGGAGTTCTGAGAGAATAAATTTATGGTTAGAATCAACTCATGAATTTACCCTACGATCGCGACGCATTAAGAGGACGGATAGCAGTCGTTGCCGGGGCGACACGCGGCGCCGGCCGTGGTATCGCGGCGGCGCTCGGCGAGGCAGGCGCCACCGTTATCTGCACCGGGCGGACCAGCAGTGTGCGAAGCCTTAAGTCGGATTACGATCGCAGCGAGAAGATCGAGGAGACCGCGGAGTTGGTGACTAAACTGGGCGGGACCGGGATCGCAATACCGATGGACCATCTCGTGCCCGATGAAGTGCAGGGACTTTCAGAGCGTCTAAAAAACGAGTTCGGAAGTATTGACATTCTGGTGAACGACATCTGGGGTGCAGAAGTGCTTAAGGGTGGTCCGGCCGAGTGGAACATCCCCGTGTGGGAACTCGATTTGGAGAAGGGGCTGCGTATCCTGCGCCTGGCAATCGACACTCATATCATCACCTCCAAATATCTCTTACCGTTACTCATCTCCCATCCTGGTGGCCTGCTCGTCGAAGTTACTGACGGCACGACGAAGTACAATGCCTCGCATTACAGAATTTCCGTCTATTACGATTTGGCAAAAGTCGCGGTGAACCGGCTCGCCTACTCACAGGGACACGAACTGGCGCCTCATGGTGCGACGGCGGTGTCGATCACGCCGGGATGGCTACGCTCAGAAATGATGCTGGAACACTTTGGCGTCACTGAGAGCAACTGGTGTGAGGCGCTTGATCCAGCGCGCGCGCAGAGTGGACAACCCGTCGCACCGCCAGATTTCGCGCTTTCAGAATCGCCTCGTTACGTTGGCCGCGCCATCGTTTCGTTGGCGCTGGATCAGGATCGCGCCCGTTGGAATCAACAGTCGGTCAGCTCAGGTGAATTAGCGCGAGTGTATGGCTTCACCGACGAGGACGGCACCAGCCCGGACATTTGGCGGCACATGGAAGAAAAGCCCGAATAAAGTCCTGAGTTGGACCAAAGGATTAACCTGGTGGACCAACGAGCAACACACCTTCACCGCCGCTGAACATTCCTGCTATGCAGCCAGTCATCAACGTTGCCAACGTGGCGGCGAGTAATGCGCGCAATCCAAGACTCGCGAGGTCGTCGCGGCGGGAGGGAGCGAGAGCAGCAGTACCACCGACGAAGATGGCCATGGCGGCGACGTGCGCGAAACCGCAGAGCGCGTAGCTCAGGATGACGACTGTCCGCGGATCGGTTAGTTGACCACCTGCGATTACCTGGGCCAGGTGATTGTAGGAGAAGACTTCAGTCAGTATTACTCGCTCGCCCAGCAAACGCGCGGCTATCGGAACATCGGTCGACTGTATTCCGAGTAAATACGCAAACGGATAGAACAGCCAGCCCAGAATTCTCACGATCGAAAGTGGCTCGCTCATTCCGAACCACGAACTCGCGACACCGAGTAGCTTGTCAAGCAGCGCAACGATTCCGAGGATCGCAATGATGAGCGCACAGATTCCGGCGGCGAGTCTCAGACCGTCCATTGCTCCGTTGATAATTGCACCGATCAGATTCTTCGCCCGGTCGGATTCATCTTCGGCGGGAATCGCCGCTAGTGTTTCGGGTGTTTCAGTTTCGGGAATCAACAGCTTGGATATGACCACGCATCCGGGAATGGCGAGGATCGAAGCCGAGATCAAGTGACCTGCGATCTGTGGGAAGACGCCGGTGAGAAATGCTACGTACACGCCGAGCACACTCGATGCGACGGTGGCCATCCCCGTAGTCAATATTAATAGCAACTCGGAACGCGTCATTCGCTCGAGATACGGCCGAACCACGAGTGCCGATTCGATGCCAACAAAGATATTCGCCGCGCTCGAGAGTGATTCCGCGCCGCTGATTCTCATGGTGCGATGAAAGAGCCAGGCGAAGAGTCGCACGAAGACCTGCAAGACGCGCAGGTGATAGAGCATCGCAGTGAATGCCGCGAAGAAAATCACGACGGGCAGAACCTGAAAGACAAGTATGAAGCCAACGGAGCCTGACTCACCGGGGCTTGCAGCGAGTGGTCCAAACAGGAACGTCGAACCGCTCTTCGAGGCGTCGAGCAGAACCACGACAGCATCGTTCAGCCAGAGCAGGATTCGCTGCGAGACAGGCAACCGAAAGATGATCAGACCAATGATCAGTTGCAATGCGACGCCCCAGGCGATCGTCTTCCACGCAATGCGGCGTCGATTGCTGGAAAGTAACCACGCCAGACCCGCGAAGACCACGAAGCCCAGGACGGACATGCCGTGATGAATCATCGGTCCACAGATTACACAGATTACACAGACTTATAAAAGCAATCTGTGCAATCTGTGGATACGATTTTGGCTAAATCCGTACTTTCCCGTACAATGACCGTCCCCTAATACCCTTTTTCTGATTTGCCTTTCCGCACCCCCGCGACCGGCAAAATCTTGCCGGGTAAGTGTGTCTTTACAAATGTCCGACGATCTCAAGATGAACAATGTCTTAGTGGTTGATGATTCGCCCACGATGAGGCGCATGGTGATTACGTCTTTAGGTTCCCTGCGGAAGGTCAAGTCCACTCAGGCGGGCAGCGGCCTCGAAGCAATTGAACGGCTGGCAATAGAACCAGTTGACCTGATGGTGCTCGACCTTAACATGCCGGACATGCACGGCATGGAGGTGATCGGTTTTGTACGCAGTCATCACGCCTATCGGAACATTCCCATCGTCGTGCTGACGACTAAAGGTGAGGAAACCAGCCGCACAGAAGCCCTCGCCGCAGGCGCGAATCGTTACCTGACAAAGCCTTTTGACCCGCGGCAGTTGGCGGATGTGGTCGGCTCACTGCTGCACGCAAGTTGATGGATACTCCAAATCCCGACAATCGTGGTGAGTTCTTCGATCAGTTCCTCGACGACTACTACGCCGAGTGTGACGAACATCTCGTCTCGATTCGCCGCTCCCTCGTGACGCTGGAAGACGAAGTCGACACACGCACAGTCGATCGGGCTTTGCTCGATAATCTCTTTCGCAGTTTTCACACTCTTAAAGGTATCTCCGGAATGGTTGGTCTGGGCGCCGCTGAACAAGTTGCCCACCATCTCGAAAGCTATCTGCGTGAGTTGCGCGAAGGAACAGCCGTCTTGAGCGACACGGGATTTCAAGCGCTCGGATCCGCCGTTTCGTTACTCGAAAACGTTATTAACGCGCGCCGTAACGATCAACCTATTCCCGCAATTGAGGAAATCGTTGAACGACTGCAAGCGGTCTCTGCCGATTCAGCAGTTGCTGAGTTAACGACTGAGTCTGCTCCTCAAAACAGTGACGATGCGACAGTCACTAGTTGGCAGATCGAGTTCACGCCCACTGCTGAACTTGCCGAGCGCGGCATCAACGTTAACAGCGTGCGATCACGGCTGCAGAAAATTGGACAACTTACTCAGGCGAAGCCGGTCGTCAAAGGTGCGGGCGAGATCGCTTTCGAGTTCATTGTCACAACCAGTGCGGACAAGAACGCGCTTTCGAGTCTTGAAGCTGATGGATTGACGTTCAAGCCTGTTGCGGTTGATCCGACACCGCGAACAAAGGAAGTCCCGGCAGTCCCGATTATTGCTCCTGCGAGCGTGGTGCGCGTCGATCTCGATCGGCTCGACGATTTGATGCGAATCGTCGGTGACCTCGTCATCAGCCGTACCCGGCTTGAAGAACAACTTACCGAGTTAAAACGTTCTACGCCGCCCGCAGCCTGGCGTTCGCTTCAGGAAACAAGTTTGAGCATGGGACGGCAGTTGAGAGATCTGCGCGAGAGCGTCATGCGCGTGCGCATGGTCCAAATCGGCGAGATCTTTGAACGCATGAACTTCGTTGTCCGCGACCTCGCGCGCGAGAGCGGCAAGAGAGTGATTGTGCAACTCAGTGGCGGCGAAACGGAGATCGACAAGTTCCTGGTTGAGCGGATGATGGGTCCACTAATGCACCTGGTGCGCAATGCCGTCAGTCATGGGCTGGAAACGGCCGCCGAGCGGGAAGCACAGGGCAAGCGAAGCGAAGGTTTGTTATCGCTGAGCGCGATGACCGCCGGCGAGAAGATAGTCATCAAGATTGCCGACGACGGGCGGGGCATCGATCGCCGGCTCGTCCTCGAGAGGGCAAACGCTCGCGGCCTCAGCAACGGAAACTCTGAGCTTGATGACGAAGCCCTACTGACTCTGCTTTGTACTCCGGGATTTTCAACACGCGATGAAGCTGATCGAGAGAGCGGCCGCGGCGTGGGAATGGACGTCGTCAAAAAAGCAACTGAAGAACTCGGCGGGCGAATTTCACTCGCGACGAAAGTCTCCGAAGGAACGACGTTCACGATCGAGTTGCCTTTGACACTCGCGATCGCTGAAGCACTCATCGTCAGTGTGAATGGGCAGAGGTTTGCAGTGCCGCAGTCGGCCGTGACGGAAGTTCTGGAAGTCGAGTCGTCGGCAACGAAGGTATTGGAGAATAACGAAATCATCTCTTATCGCGGAAGAGTTCTTCCCTTGATTCGACTCGCGCGCGTTTTTGAGATGAATCACCAGCGCGGCGATAATTTTCATGTACTCGTGACTGGTGACGAAACCAACGCAGTCGGCTTGGCGGTCGATCGGATACTGGGACAGCGCGAGATCGTGGTGCGGGCCATCAAAGATCCGCTCGCACAAAGCAAAGGCATCGCGGGCGCGACTGAACTCGGAGACCAGCGCGTGGTGCTGATTTTGGACATTAGCGCACTCCGACAGCTTGCAGTGACCTCAAAACATTGAGACGCAGATGACACAGATAGAACCATTCATACTCTTTGAGTTATCGGACACCACGTACGGGGTGCGCAGTCGTTTTGTTCAGCAGATCGAGATGATCGACGATATCGCCTCGGTTCCCAATGCTCATCCGGCGGTCGAGGGAGTGGTGCTGGTACGTGGCCAGGTAATCCCGGCTTTGAATCTACGCACACGTTTTGGATTCGAGAGAATCCAACGCGATCTGCGTTCGCGATTGGTTGTTATTAACACAGAGAAGAGGGTAGTCGGGCTCGTCGTCGATACGGCGCGCGAGTTTATAAAGATTTCTACGGATTCGATCGCACCGCCGCCAGAAGCGCTCACCGGCTTGAGCGGTCATTACCTTGAAGGCGTCGCGACGATCGGTGAACGCATGATTCTGATTTTGAATTTAGATGCGGTGCTCGATCTTGAGTACGAAGTCGAGCCGCAGATTCCATAAACGACGGGAGATAGAACTATGTCTCAGGCGATACAAAGCTCAGGCAACAATCTCGACAGAGACATCGGATTGGTTCGCCGGCAGGCGCTCCAGGTTGCTCAATCGGCCAATCAAATCACGGTAACGGCGAATGAAGTGGCCGAAGGCGCCGAAGTACAGCTACGCGTGCTCGAAAGAACGGTCGGTATTTCCGATGAGATGACTACTTCAATGAGCGAGACGACGACTCAGCTCGAGTCGATCGCGACCTCAACGGAAGAACTCGCGTCGTCAGTCAACGAGAGCGCCGCGTCGATCGAAGAGGTCACCAAGAATGCCGAATCTCTTTCTGCCTCGATAACGCAGATCTCGGCTGCCATTGAGCAGAATACACGTTCCATCGAGGGTGTCAGCAGCACGACCCAGAGCATGGCCACATCCGCTGAAGAGGTGACCGGCGCGATGACGGAGATTGCCAGTTCCATCAGGTCCGTAAGCGCCGACACGGAAGCGCTAACCGCATCGGTTAATGAAACTGCGGCGAGCATGGAAGAGGTGGCAGCCTCGATTAATAGTCTTTCCGGCAACGCTGACGATCTCACGGTATCGGCAGAGGAGACGTCTTCCGCCATCAACGAAATGGCGGCGTCGATCGAAGAAGTGGCGGCGATGACCGAGAGTCTCGCGTCGTCAGTTGAAGAAGTGTCGACCTCGATCGAGCAGATGGCGCGTTCGGTACAGGGAGTGGCTCAAAACGCAGACCGCATCAACGATGCTGCGACGAATGCTGCCGGCAGCGCTAATCAGATGGACCGTTCGTTACATTCGGTGGTCGCGTTGACGAAGCGTGCCGAGGAAGCCACGACGCAATTAACCAGGCAAGCTGAAGAAGGCGGTGCCGCAGCGCAGAAATCGATCCAGGGATTATTGCGCGTGCGGTCGGCGATGGAGCAGTCAGCCGGCGTGATCCGCGAAATGGGAAAACGTTCAGACGAGATCGGCGGCATCGTCAACACAATCAATATCATTGCCGAACGGACCAACATGCTTTCGCTGAATGCTTCGATCGAGGCCGCTCGCGCGGGCGATGCCGGTCGCGGTTTTGCAGTGGTGGCGGAAGAGATCAGAAACCTCGCCGATCGATCTGCTCAGGCCACTACTGACATCGCTGTGATCATCAGGTCGCTTCAGGAAGTTGTGCGCGAAGCGGTGACTGCCGCAAGCGATGGAATGCGAGTAGCCGACGAAGGTGGACAACTTGCAGAAGAAGGCGCGGCGGGTTTGAAGAAGATACTTGCCGGAATCAATCAAACGACGCAGCTCGTCGGACAGATTGCCGACGCAACCGAGGAACAACTGACGGCGGGTCAACAAGTCGTTACCGCAATCGGTACTACTGCCACACAGACAAAACAGGTTTCGAGCGCCGTGATCGAACAAGCGCAGGCGACGCAACAGATCGTCAAGTCGGCACTGCAAATGCGCACGACGGCAAAGGAGGTCAGCAAGGCAGTAGGCGAGCAAGGCCGTGCGGCAAGGGAGATCATCAAAGCGGCGCAGGCCACGAGTGGAGCGGCGAAGCAAGTGCGCAAGTCTTCCAGCGAACAGGCTGTCGCGGCAAATCAGATCTCCGCCGCCGTCGAGTCAATGCGTCGTGGGGCAATGTCTACTGCGCGGGCGCTGAGTGAACAGGCAGTTGCCGGTGATCAGGTTTCGAAAGAAGCAGTCCAGCTTGCGATGCAGATCAATGAAGTCAACAAGGCAGTGTCTGAGCAGGCAAAGGCGTCGTCAGAGATTACTCTTGCGACGCAGAGCATGCGTTTGCAAGCGGATCAGGTTACGAAAGCGATGCGTGAACAGGCACGCACGTCACAAGAAATGAGTATCGCTGTCTCAAATGTTTCACAAGATGCGCTGCGGATTACCAATACCAATCGCAACCACCTCGGGTCGGCTGACCGGATTCGTACGGCGGTTAACGAGCTTCGCCAGATTACCGATCGCAACGCTGAGGGTGTCAAAGCAACGCTGGCCAGCACAACCGGGCTTGCCGACCGCGCGCGCGAGCTCGGCGAGATCATGGACGGCATGGTCGCCGGAAATGGCAACCACGAAGCACAACCAGCCAGGACCAGACGCAGGCGCGCGAGCAAAGCCGCCACGAAGATCAATGGTTCGAATTAATACGCCGAAGGCGTTCGCTAACCTCAGCCCTGGGGAGAGCAAAAAGGAGTTTTGAACCCTGAAAGGGTTCGCCGCGGAGGAACCCTTTCAGGGTTTAGCGCTTCTTTTTTTAATCGGATCCCAGGGTTCTCGTTGCACTCGAACCATGGGCTGAGGTTAGCGAACGCCTGCGGCGTTAATTGGACAACGCTCCGCGGCGTTCTTGAGATAATTCGTGACTAAAACCCAGCTCTCAATCGGCGTTTTCACAACAGATTCACAGCTCGTGATTCGCGTTTGGGATTCCACTCTGGCGCGACTCACCGGTATCAGCGAGGAAGCGGCCACGGGTCAGCCGTTGACTGCGCTCCTTCCTGATCTCGAGGCGCGCGGGCTCTTGAAACGATTCCAGCGATCGCTGAACGAAGGCGTCGTGGAAGTGTTGGCAACCGCCTTTCATCACTACCTCATTCCCTGTGCTCCTGAAACGCCCTCCAAATGTTTCGACAAGATGCAGCAACGAGTCACAATCGCTCCGTTGCGTGATGACGACGCGATTGCCGGACTCATTGTGACCGTTGAGGACGTCACCGAGCGGCTCGAACGCGAACGCGAGCTGTCGGCGCGTTTGGCCCAGGGCGATGAGGCGACGCGGTTGAGTGCGGCTCAGGCTCTAAGCGACGACGCGTCGTACGACACCGCGCCGCTGCTCGATGCTTTGAGTGATGAAAGCTGGAGAGTTCGCCGCGTCGCAATCAAAGGAGTGTCCGAGCGAGCCGCGCCGGAAGCGATCGCAGCGCTCGTCAGCCTCGTAGTCAGGAATCATCACAACCCATCGCTTTTGAACAGTGCGCTTCAGGTATTGGCTGCGAGTGAGGTAGACACTCTCTCGCCGTTACTGGAGTTGCTCAAAGATCCTGATCCGGATCTGCGGATGCAAGCAGCGCTGGCTTTAGGCGAGCAGCGCGATGTTCGGGCAGTTGAAGGATTGATCGAGACGCTGAAAGACGAAGATACCAACGTGCGGTATCACGCGATCGAAGCGCTGGGCAAGCTGAAGGCAGCCCAAGCCGTGGATGCGCTAGTAGAGATCGCTGAGTCAAGAGACTTCTTCCTTTCGTTTGCGGCCCTGGAAACCCTGGCAAAGATCGGTGACGCGCATATCGCGCCGAGAGTGGTGCCGTTGCTGGAAGATGAATTTCTGCGGGAGCCTGCGATTAATCTGCTGGGCCAACTCGGTGATGATAGCGCTGTTGGTCCACTGACAGCGTTATTGAATACACCGTCTGCTCCGACCGAGGTGATTGCGAATGCGCTTGCAGCGCTTCACGATCGATACGAGGAGCAGTATGCCGAAGGCGCTTACATCGCAGACTTAGCTAGTCGTGAGATTTCGCCCACAGGTTTTCAAAACTTGATCGACGCAGCGGCGCTGGCGCCCGGCAAGGAAAACCTGCGTTCAATTGCGTTGGTTCTGGGCTGGCTCAAGCGCGCCGGCGTGGATCGTGCCCTCACGCGCCTGATGGGACGTGTCGATCTGCGCGACGAGATTATTGAAGCGCTCGTGCGACACGGCTCCGCTACGGTCGAGCTATTGATCGGGCAATTGATATCGGAAGACCTTGAAATAAGACGCTCAGCGGTCGTCGCGCTCGGGCGCATCGGCGACTCGATGGCAACGCCCGCGCTGATCGAGACTCTGAATGACGAATCCCTGACGATTGATGCTGCGAATGCGCTCGGCCAGATCGGAGATGCGCGTGCAGTTGATGGCCTGGTGAATTTGATCGGAAACCCTGACGCTTCGGTGCGACAAGCTGCCGTCAGCGCGTTGAATTCCCTCACGCTGCCGTCAATGTCGGAACGTATTATTCCGCTGCTGCATGACCCAGATCCGAACGTTCGAGAGTCGGCTGTGAAGATTGCCGGTTATTTTGGATATCCTGAGGCGACCGCGGCATTGCTCGAATTAAGCCACGACTCCAACGAGCGAGTTAGGTGCGCGGCGCTGGAGCACCTGCCATATATCGACGACGAACGTACTCTCGACGTCCTCATCCAGGCGATGAAAGAAGAAACACCGAACGTTCGTGCCGCTGCGGCACGTGGGTTGGGTCACACGTTTGCACCGGAGGCGGGGCAATCGTTGATTGAAGGACTTTCTGATGATGATGTCTGGGTGCGTTATTTCAGCGCCAGAGCTCTGGGACGCCTGAAGTCGGACGAAAGCGTTGAAGCACTGAAGGGAGTTGTTGAGAAAGAGAAATTCAACCACGTTCGCATTGCGGCCCTTGATTCGCTGGGGCAGATCGGTGGCGAGCGTATCGCCGGGATTGTTGGCGAACTGGTTAAAGATGACGATCCGGACGTAGCGCAGGCAGCGAAGGTTGCATTGGGGAAGAGCGGTTAGCATCACAGGATTGCATGATCAACAGGATTTACATGATTCAGAATTCCATCTTGTACATCATGTGAATCCTGGAAATCCTGTCTAACATCCCCTTCGCATAACGCTCGTTTAGTCAGTTGTATGCTATCGCGTTCACAAAATCTGGCATTGCCTGACGGCACCACGGCTCTGATTCAAAGCTTGATCAGTGAACGTACCGGAATGTCCTTTGATAACGGCAAACGTGATCTGTTGATCGATAAGCTCTCCGCGCTCGTCATCGATCGAGGTTTCAGCTCATTTCTCGATTATTACTACCTGCTGAAATACGACGCTTCCGCACGCGCGGAGTGGCTAAACGTAATGAACGCTCTCTCGGTCCAGGAGACGTATTTCTGGCGAGAATTTGACCAAATACGTGCCCTGGTCAAAACGCTCGTGCCTCAGTGGCTGGCAAAGAAACCCAGTTCGACGTTGCGGATCTGGTGTGCAGCCTGTGCTACGGGTGAGGAGCCATTGACGATTGCCATCGCATTGAAGGAAGCTGGGTTGTTCGAACGTGCTTCAATCGAGATTCTCGCCAGCGACGCGAGCTCAAAAGCGATCGAGCGAGCGACCGCGGGCGTCTATCGAGCTCGTGCGTTCCGAAATCTGCCGCTTGATTTGCGCGAACGTTATTTCACGGACGAAGGCTCAGCCTGGCGCGTGAGAAGCGATATACATTCACGAATCTCGTGGAGCATTGCAAATTTGATTGATGAAAGCCAGATAGCGCCGCTGGCGTCATCCGACTTTATCTTCTGTCGAAATGTTTTCATCTACTTTTCAGAAAGCGCCATCGGTCGGGTCGTCCGTTCTTTTGCCAGGCATATCCGGCCTCCCGGTTACCTTTTTGTCGGCGCCGCCGAATCGTTATTGAGGCTGACGACGGATTTCGACCTGATCGAAATAGACGACGCTTTCGTGTATGTGAAGCGCGAGCGAGTGTTTGACTAACAATTAATAGGGCGGAGTATCGATGGATCGAGTTTTAAGAGTAGTGGTGGTCGACGATTCAGCTTATGTGCGGAAGGTCGTCAGAGAAATACTCTCGCGCAGTCCTTTTGTTGAAGTTGTCGGCACGGCACGCGATGGTCGGGAGGCATTGGACCTTGTGGCCCAACTCGATCCGGATGTGGTTACGTGTGATCTGATCATGCCGGAGCTTGACGGAGTCGGTTTCGTACGCGAACAGATGCAGCGACGACCTGTGCCCATCATTATCATGAGCATCGCGAACGAGACTGCCGAAGCCGCGCTGACGGCGCTCGACGCCGGCGCGATTGATTTCGTACAGAAGCCGACGGCGCTTGCGAGTGAAAAGATCTTTGAAGTCAGCGCGGAGTTGATCGAAAAGGTCAAAGCAGCCGGCCAGATCGAGTTGAAACGAATTGTCACCACACCAGTGCCGGCGATCACAAACGTAAGCGAACCGGCGCCGAAGATTGCCGGAGATCATTCGGTAGATCTGGTTGTTATAGGTATTTCGACTGGCGGACCGCAGGCACTTAAACTTTTGATACCGCAGTTGCCGGCGGATTTCGCGGTTCCGGTTTTGATCGTGATGCACATGCCGGTCGGTTATACCGAGATGTATGCTGCGAAACTGAACGAGTTATCTCAGCTTGAAGTAAAAGAGGCAGCGGAGGGCGACGAAATCAAACCGGGTCGTGTTTTCCTCGCGGCGGCGGGTCGTCACCTGTCGGTCAAACGGGAGTTAAGCGGCAAAGTCGTGACACACCTCGATGCGAGGCCTTTCGATACGTTACACAAGCCTTCGGTCGACGTGCTGTTTCAATCAGTGGCGGAAGTCTA
>Ga0111538_10005170_pt1 | contig 17888 bp, 18 predicted proteins | sample SoiMethybrSBSTD1_FD_79669 | JGI IMG/M metagenome (GOLD analysis project Ga0111538, IMG submission 79669) | Bulk soil microbial communities from a Populus tree surrounding site in Tennessee, USA - Soil MetaG P. TD hybrid SBSTD1 (version 2)... | ecosystem: Environmental > Terrestrial > Soil >...
ACCGCTACATCGCCGACCGCTTCCTGCCCGACAAGGCGATCGACCTCATCGACGAGGCGGCCTCGCGGCTGCGCATGGAGATCGACTCCGTGCCGCAGGAGATCGACGAGATCCAGCGCCGTATCATGCAGCTCGGCATCGAGCGCGTGTCGGTGGCGCGGGAGAGCGATCCGGTGTCACGGGAGCGGCTCGCCCGCATCGACGCGGAGCTGGCCGAGCTCAAGGAAAAGCTCGACGCGCTGAAGGTCCGCTGGGGCGCGGAGAAGGACGCCATCCTCGCCATTGCGAAGATCAAGGAGGAGATGGACGCGGCCCGGCAGGGCATGGCCGACGCGGAGCGCCGGGGCGATCTCCAGAAGGCAGCCGAGCTGCGCTACGGCACGCTGCACCAGCTCGAGCAGCGGCTGGAGGCGGAGAACGCCCGGCTCGAGGAGCTGCGGAAGCACGGGCGCATGCTGAAGGAGGAAGTGGACGAGGAGGACATCGCGGAGACGGTGGCGAAGTGGACGGGCATCCCGGTCTCCCGCCTCCTCGAGGCCGAGGTCCAGAAGCTCGTGAAGATGGAAGAGCGGCTCTCTCAGCGGGTGATCGGACAGCGGGAGGCCATCGTGGCGGTGTCGAACGCGGTGCGGCGGGCGCGCTCCGGCCTCGCCGATCCCAACCGCCCCATCGGCTCGTTCCTCTTCCTCGGCCCCACCGGGGTGGGCAAGACCGAGCTGGCGCGGGCGCTCGCTCAGTTCCTCTTCGATGACGAGCGCGCGATGATCCGCATCGACATGTCGGAGTACATGGAGAAGCACACGGTGGCCCGCCTCATCGGCGCGCCGCCGGGCTACGTGGGCTACGACGAGGGTGGCCAGCTCACCGAGGCGGTGCGGCGCCGCCCTTACTCGGTGATCCTGTTCGACGAGATCGAGAAGGCGCACGGCGACGTGTTCAATGTGCTCCTGCAGGTGCTCGACGACGGACGGCTCACCGACGGCCAGGGGCGCACGGTCGACTTCCGCAACAGCGTAGTGATCATGACGTCGAACCTCGGCAGCCACCTCTTCACCGAAGGGGAGCCGGCGGACACGGTGCGCGCCCGCATCATGCAGACGCTCCGCGACTCGCTGCGGCCGGAGTTTCTGAACCGTATCGACGAGATCGTGATCTTCCACCCGCTGGGGCGGGAGGAGATCCGCGAGATCGTGAAGATCCAGCTCGCCCGTCTGCGCGAGCGACTGGCCCAGCGCCGCATCACGGTGGAGCTCACGCCCGCCGCGGAAGAGCTGCTCGCGCGGGAGGGCTACGACCCGGCCTACGGGGCGCGGCCTCTCAAGCGGTCCATCCAGCGGCTCATCCAGGACCCGCTGGCCCTCGCCCTGCTCAACGGCGAGTTCCACGATGGCGACACCATCTTGGTCGGGGCCCAGGGCGGCCGCATCGTGTTCGAGAAGCAGGTCGAGGCCCACGCCGTCTAGAACACCGGCGCCCGAGTTCGACCGCTCGCCCCCACCATCACCCTCTCCCTCGCAGGGGAGAGGGCGGGTGAGGGGCCCGAATCTGCTGGTCCGGATGCCGCGTCTGAAGGCATGATCCTCGGGGAGGAGCCATGACCGCGACGCGGACCCGGATTCACTACGGCTGGATCGTCCTGGGCGCCGTCTTCCTCATCATGCTCAGCGCCTCCGGGCTGCGCGCCGTGCTCGGCGTGTTCATCAAGCCCATGGAAGCCGAGTTCGGCTGGGACCGCTCGGCCATGTCGCAGGTCGCCGCGATCTCCCTCCTCCTCGTGGGCGCAATTGGCCCCTTCGTGGGCTGGCTGGCCGACCGCTGGGGGCCACGCAACGTGATGGCGCTCTTCCTGGCCATCCTGGCCGTCGGCGCGATCCTCTCGTCGAGAATCGGCAGTTTGTGGCAGGTGACGGTCACCGCGGGCGTGATCATGGCCATCGGCGCGGGGGGAATGGGCATGGCCACCGCGTCCACGATCGCCGCGCGGTGGTTCGTCGCGCGGCGCGGCCTCGTCATCGGCATCCTCGGCGCCGGCATGTCGGCCGGCCAGCTCGTCGTGATCCCCACCGCGGTGTGGATCACCACGCACTACGGCTGGAGGCGCGCGTTCCTCTGGCTGGGCGCCCTCGTCTTCGTCACCGCCATCCCCCTCGCGCTCCTGTTCGTCCGCGACGATCCCAAGCTCAAGGGCATGACCGCGTATGGCGCGGACAAGGCCGGTCCTCAGAGCGGCCTCGCCGAGACGGCCTCCGAGGCGCGCATCGCGGTGAGCGAGGCGATGGCGTATCCGGCATTCTGGCTCCTCGCCGTCACGTTCTTCATCTGCGGCTATACCTCGAACGGCATGGTGCTCACCCACCTCGTCCCCCATGCCGCCGAGCACGGGTTCTCGGAGATGCACGCCGCGCAGGCGCTGGGCGTGATGGGCGCGATGACCATGCTCGGCACGATCATGTCCGGCTGGATCTGCGACCGTTTCGGCCGCAAGGGTCCGCTGGCCTTCTACTACGGCGTGCGCGGCCTCTCGCTCGTCTTCCTGCTCTACGTCTGGAACGTGCCGTCGCTCCACCTGTTCGCCGCCATCTTCGGGCTCAACTACATCTCCACGGTGCCGCCCACCACGACACTCACCGCCAACATCTTCGGCCGCTTCTCGGTGGGCGTGCTCTCGGGCTGGATCTACTTCGCCCATCAAGTGGGCTCGGCGCTCGGCGCGGCGACGGGGGGCTGGATCTTCGACTACACCGGCTCCTACTCGTGGGCGTTCATCTCCTCCGCGATCCTGGCTTTCGTCGCGTCCGGGCTCTCGCTGGCCATCAAGGAAGAGAACGTCTCGAAGCGGCCGACCCCGAGCCGGGCCCCCTCCGGCGTCCCCGTCCCCGCGTCCTGAGCCTCTCGCCTCGCCCCCCCGGGGAAGAGTCAGGGCGAGGGGTCGAAGTGCACCGCGAGCCAGACCGTGGGTCGCGCGGGATCCGTCCACTCGACGCGATGCCGCGCGTGCGCCGGGATGCGCAGCCAGTCGCCCGGCGTGAGCGTCCGCTCCCGCGCCTCATCCTCGAAGCGCAGTCGCGCCGCCCCCGCGAGCAGGGCCACCCACTCGTCGCGCGCACCCTGGTACCACTCGCCCGGCGGAGTCGCCTGCCCCGTGGACACGATGCGCTCGATGCGGAGTCCGGGTACGTCGACGAGCGCGTTCACCATCTCCTCGCAGAGGGATGCGCCGGGGAGCGCGGCGAAGAGATTGCCGCCCGTCACGGCGTCAGGCGCTCGATGAGCGCGCGGTGCTGCGGGAAGCGGGCGAGGAGCTCGTCGCGGCGCGCGAGCTCGAGCTCGGCGAAGTCGAAGCCGGGGGCCACCGTGCAGCCGACCAGCGCGTAGGTGTCAGGCCGCTCGAGCACCGCACCGAACCAGTGTCCGGCGGGCACCACGTGCTGGAACACGTGCCCGGCGTCCGGGACGGGACCCAGTACGGCGCGCCCGGCGGCCCCGTCGGGCGTGATGGACTCGATCACCAGCGGCCCGCCGGCATGGAAGTGCCACACCTCGTCGGAGCGGAGGCGGTGCAGCCGCGACACTTGCCGGCCCTCGAGGAGGAAGTAGATCGCGGTGGCGAAGGCGCGGGCGCCCGCGAAGCGCGCGGGGAGATGGGCGGAGGCGATGGTCTCCTCGGCGCGGTACGTCTCGCGGAAGAACCCGCCCTCGGGATGCGGGGTGAGGCGGAGGAGCTCGATCCAGCGCGCGGCGTCGGGGTGCACGCGCGCGGCGGGGGAGGCTACCAGCCGATGGCGTGCGCGCCGCGCCGGGGATCGGCGCCGCCCAGCCGCGCGCCGTCGGCCCCCACCATCACCGCGCACACCGCGCCCGCGCGCCAGTCCCACTCCGGCCAGTCGCTGACCTGATGACCCAGCGCGGCCAGCCCTTGCCGCGTCGCCGCGGGCATGCGCTTCTCCACCTCGACGACGCCGGGGGCGTTGGGATGCGGCCAGAAGGAGTCGGGGAACGAGCGCGTGGCGAGGCGCGGTGCCTCGATGGCCCGCTGCAGCGGCATGCCGTGCGCGGTGACGTTCAGGAACACCTGCAGCATGGCCTGCTGCTGCACGTCGCCGCCCGGGGTGCCGAACGCCATGAAGAGCCGCCCGTTCTTGAACGCCATCGACGGCGCGGGCGTGAGCCGCGGCCGCTTGCCGGGCGCGACCTCGCTCGGATGCCCGGGCACGAGCCAGCCCTGCGAGCCCCGCGGGGACACGACACAGCCCACGCCGGGAATCACCGGCGAGTCCACGCACGGATCGCTGGGCGTCGAGGAAAACGCGTTCCCCTCCTCGTCCACCACCGCCACGTACGAGGTATCGAGGGCGGCGCTCACGCCCGTGGGGACGGGCGGCGTTCGCATCGCGCCGTTCTTCACCGGGGCGAGCCCGTAGGGGTCGCCGGCGGGCGGCATCTCGGGCCACGCGCGGTCCTCGTGAATGAGAGCGCGGCGCGCCTTCGCGTACACCTTGGAGAGGAGGCCGTCCATCGGCACCTTCACGTGCTTCGGGTCGCCGTAGTAGGCCTCGCGGTCGGCAAAGGCCAGCTTCATCGCCTCGAGCATCACGTGCAGCGCCCGCGGCGTGTTGTGCCCGAGCGCGGTGAAGTCGTACGCCTCGAGGAGATTCAGCATCTGCAGCAGCACCGGCCCCTGGCAGGAGAATCCGCAGGCCGCCACCTCGTAGCCGTGGAACGCGGTGCGGAGCGCGGGCGCCACCTCGACGTGGAAGCCGGCGAGGTCCTCGTAGCGGAGGAGCCCGCCCTCCTTCTCGTGATAGGCGGCGATGCGCCGGGCGATCGCCCCCTTGTAGAAGGCGTCGCGCGCGGCGCGGATCGCCTTCACGCGGCCCTGGCGCTTCGCCCGCGTCTCGGCGTCCATCATGGTCTTGATGGTGCCGGCCAGCTCGCGCTCGACCAGGATCTGGCCCGGGGCGGGCGCCTTGTCGCCCGGCAGGTAGAGCTCGGCGGAGGACCTCCAGCGCGCCATCTTGTCCGCGCTGCGCGCGAACATCGCGGCGCTGAACGTGGACACCGGATAGCCGTGCTTGGCGCACTCGTAGCTGGGGGCGGCGACCTCGGCGAAGCTCTTGGTCCCCCAGCGCGCGAGCGCGGTGCACCAGGCGTCGGGCGTCGCCGGCACCACCGTCCGCAGGAGCCCCGCGGGGATCTCGCCGGCGCACTGACTGCGGTAGAACTCGGAGGAGGCCAGGCGCGGGTACGGGCCGACACCGCTCACCTCGTAGGTCTTCTTCGAGCGCGCGACGTGGACGAGCGTGGGACCGACCCCGGCGAAGCTCACCATGTCCGGGTGCACGGTGCCGAGCATCATGCCGGCCGCCGCGCCCGCGTCGATGGCGTTACCGCCCGCCTCGAGGATGCGCGCGGCCGCCTGGGCGGCCAGCGGGTGCCCCGCCGCCACCATCCAGCGGCGGCCCATCACCTGGTTCATGAGTCCGGAGGCGCCCGCTCCCTGCTTCTGGCTCTGCACCGAGTCGAGGCTCATGACGGCATGGTAACATAGCGTCATGTCGACGTTCCCGCTCATCGGCGTCAGCACGTCCATCACCGTCGGCACCTCTCCCGAGCGCGCGTACGTGAACTCGACGTACCTCAATGCGATTCAGCAGGCGGGCGGCGTGCCCGTGCCGCTGCCGCCGCAGCTCTCCAGCCGCTCGTGGAAGCGGATGGCCGCCGGGCTCAACGGCCTCCTCCTCACCGGCGGCGGCGACATCGACCCCGCGCTGTTCGGCGAGGCGCCGCATTCGAAGCTCTACGACGTCGCGCCGATCCGCGACACCTTCGAGGCCAATGCCGCGCGCTGGGCCCTCGAGCATCGAATTCCTCTCCTGTGTATATGTCGTGGGATCCAGGTGCTCAACGTGGCGCTGGGTGGAAGTCTCTATCAAGACGTCGGCACGGAGCCCGGCACTCCCCTCACTCACAGCCAGAAGGAGCCGCGCGATCAGCCGACCCACAAGGTGAAGGTCGCGCCGGGCTGCCGGCTCGCCGAGGTGATGGGCGCGGAGGAAGTCGACGTCAACAGCATGCACCATCAAGCGCTCAAGGCGCTGGGCCGCGGCCTCGTCGCCACGGCGTGGGCGCCCGACCAGCTCGTGGAAGGCGTGGAGATGCCCGAACAGCCGAGCTTCGTCCTGGGAGTTCAGTGGCATCCCGAGGAGCTGATCGGCCACTCGGACGCCGCGCGCCGCCTCTTCGCCGCCCTCGTGACGCACGCCCGCAGGTAACACGCCGCGCGCCCGCCCCGGCCCCGGGGCTCCGGAGGATTCCATGCCCAAGACCCGCGGTACCGGCCTCCTGATGCTGTGGACGGACGTGGACGCCGCGCACGAGGCGGAGTTCAACCGCTGGTACAACGAAGAGCATCTGCATCATCTGCTGAAAGTCCCCGGCTTCCTCTCGGCGGGACGCTACGAGGCGATCTCGGGCGGGCCCAAGTACCTGGCGATGTACGAGCTGGAGGACGTGAGCGCGCTGCGCACCTCCGCGTTCCTCGATGAGGTGCGCTTCCGCCCCTCGCCGTGGCGGACCAAGGCCTCGGGCGGCCACGTCGGCCGCAACTATCTGGTCCAGGGCTATCGCCAGATCTTCCCCGCACGCACCAATCCCCTCGAGCTGACCATGGGCCCGTCGCCGTATCTCCAGATGGGCCGCATGGACATTCCCGCGGCGTTCGAGGAAGAGTGGAACGCCTGGTACAACAGCGTGTACGTCCCTGACTACCTGGGCGTGCCGGGGGTGATCCGCGCGCGGCGCTACATGGTGGTGGACGGCCAGCCCAAGTACCTCACCGTCTATGAGTTCGAGCGGGCCGACGTGCCGAAGAGCGAGGCGTGGAACCGCGTCCGCGATCTCAATCCCTGGACGCATCGCATCCGGCCGTTCATGCGGCTCGATGCGGGCTCGCCGGCGGTGTTCAAGCGCATCTACCCGGACCCGGTGTAGGAGGCGCGGCGTGCGCGGGCTGCGGACAGCCGGCCTCGCCCTCCTCACTGCCCTCGTGCTGCTCGGCCAGGCGAGCGCCGCGGATCCCGCGCGGAAGCCCGCCACGTATGAGGAGCGCGCCGGCCTGCTCGTCACCCCGATCACCGCGCTGCCGTCCGACTCGCCCGCCATCAAGGAGATCACACCGCCCGCGTTCCCCGATGCCTACGCGGTCTGGAGCTCCACCGGCCGCGACCTCGGGGGACGTATCTGGTACGGCATTTCCGCCAACGCCCCGCGCATGAGCGCGCACCTCATGCAGTACGATCCCGAGTCCGACACCTGGAAGGACCGCGGCGCCGTGCTCGAGCAGCTTCGCGCGGCGGGCCTGCTCCGCGCGGGCGAGGGGCAGATCAAGATCCACTCGCGCATGGTCACCGCCGAGGACGGCTGGATCTACTTCGCCTCCACCGACGAGGACGGGGAGGCGGAAGACGGCAGCGTCCCGCCGCGATGGGGCGGGCATCTCTGGCGGATCGATCCCGACTCGGGCACCTGGCAGCACCTCCTGACTGCGGCGGAGGGCCTGGTGGCGGTGAGCGGCGTGGGGCGGTACGTCTACGCCCTCGGGTACTGGGGCCACGTGCTGATCCAGTACGACACCACCACGGGCGCGCTCAAGCGGACGACGGTGGGCTCCGTGGGCGGCCACGTGTCGCGCAACTTCCTCGCCGACGTCAACGGTCACGCCTATGTCCCGCGTGTGACGAAGGCCGGCAACAAGGTCGCCGCTGCGCTCGTCGAGTACGACGCCGAGCTGCGCGAGGTCGCCGCCACGCCGCTCGAATTCTACGCCGGGCGGATCTCGATCGACCAGAACCACGGCATCATCGGCGTCGCCTACCTGAGTGACGGGCGGCTCGCCTTCACCACGCACGTCGGCCAGCTCTACCTGATCGAGCCACGCGCGGATGGGCCCGCCAAGGTGAGCGCGATGGGGTGGTTCCATCCCCAGGCCGGGACGTACGCGCCCTCGCTCTTCGCGGTGGACGGGCGCCGGTTCCTCGCCGGCGTGACCCAGCGGGGGCGGCGCTTCGACTGGGTGACCTTCGATCTGCAGTCCAAGAAGTCGGTCGCCCACCCGCTCGACACCAAGGGGCTGCGCGACGTGCTCCTCTACTGCTCGATGGCCCGGGACAACGCGGGCCGCTTCTACCTCGGCGGCTGGGCGTCGAACGGCAAGGGCGGCCAGCGCCCGCTCCTGCTGCAGGTCACGCCGGCGCCCTGATACGCCCGGCGGCGCGACCCCCTCACGGGCGCGTCGCGCCGATGACCGCCACGTGGAACCGGGTGAAGCGGTCACCCCAGCTCGGCACGTCCGGCAAGAAGCGAACGTCGGCGAAGCCGACGGCTTCCAGGGCCGCCTTCCATTGCGTCGGCAGCAGGAACCCCGCGGGAGGCTGCCCGGGCGCGTCGGGGCGCCGCGACCGGAAGGTCGCCATCAGATTAAAGATGAACTCCGGGGTGAGCGGCTGCCCGGGCAAGATTCGAACGCACTCGGACATGATGAGGCGCCCGCCCGGTTCGAGCACGCGGAGGATCTCGCCGAGCGTGAACGCGAGATCGTGCGCCACGTGGAGCGTGTTGACGGCGAAGACGACGGACTGACTGCCCGGCGCCACTCCCTGCCCCTCGAACCCACGGTCCACGTCGAGGAGCGCGAACTGGAGCGCGGGCAGGCGGGGGAACCGCGACTGCAGGGTCTGCTGTCCGCGCCGGAGAAACGCGGGGACGAGCTCCGTGAAGCGATACTCCCGGATCGCGGGGAGACGGCCCCCTTCTTCGAGCCGCTCGAGAACCGCACAGGCGGCGCTCGCCAGCCCGCCACCCAGCTCCAGGATCGCCGGCGCGGGCGAGGGCAGCCACTCCTCGACGGCGATGGCGGCGAGACGGTTGTTCACGGAGTAGAGACCGTGAGCATTGGAGAAGTAGTCGATCCAGAGACGGAATCGCGCGGGGGAGAAGAGGACGGCCTCGCCGGTGATCTCGCCGCGCAGGAAGCGCACGTAGTCTCGCGCCACCGTCTCCGCGAGGGTGTACGAGGGAAGCCACGAACGATCGAGCTCGGCCTGCTCCTCGCGGATCGGGTCGGGATCGAGGGCGGGGAGCGGCTCGCGACTCCGCCGCCACCGGGCACCGGCGGCGTCGGTCGTCTTTTCGAGAAGCTGCCGCGCGGCGAGCTGATGGAGAATCCACTCGAGCGGGACGAGGGCACACGCGGGGTCGAAGCCGGCGCGGGCCGCGATCTCCGCGCTGGTGCCGGGCTCGCGCGTGACGGCCTCCAGCCCGGCGCGCTGGAAGACACCGAGCGCGAGCCGGTAGACGAACTCGTCGTAGAGGTCCCAGGAGCGGAGGAACGCGCCGTCGAAGAGGGGACGCAGCGAGGCGGGAAGGGCCTGCTGAAGCCCGGCGGCGAGGGCGGCGGTCTCGGCGAGCGCGATCGCGGAAGGGGCCATGTCACGTCCCGATCTGTCGTGAGCTGATGAAGTCGACGAGAGCACCAACCGACTTGAAATGGGGCGCCAGGTCTTCTTGATCGTCGATCATGACGCCACACCGCTCCTCGATCCCCATCGCCAGCTCGATGAAGTCCAGCGAGTCCAGCCCCAGCGATTCGTCGATCCCCTTGGGCAAGGCGGTGTCGAACGTAACGGCGGCGGCCCGGGTGGGGTCGAACTTCAGCCGCTCCACCAGGAGGGCCTTGATTGCATCGAGAATCTCTTGGGGCTGCACGAAAGGTCCCGTTGGTCAGTCGCGGAGAGGATTCCAGATGTCGAAGAAATTGAACCACTGCGTCGGGTGCAGCCGCACGGTCTCCTCGAGAAGCGCCACCCAAGCGCGGAGGGCGTCCTCTTCGCCGCCCGCGCGGACGGTGAGCGGCTCCGGCATGGTGACCGCGTAGCGATAGTCGGGACCCATCATGCAGAACGCGGGAGCGAGCGGAACCCGCAGGGCGCGCGCCAGGATGAACGGTCCCAGCGGAAATGGCGCCGGGCGTCCGAAGAACGGAACGAGAGCATCCCCACGGGTACCCAGGGCACGGTCCCCCTGCACCGCGACCACCTCACCGCGCCGAAGCGCCGCGACCAGCTGGAGCGAGACGGTCGGCGCCGTGCGAGGCACGAACCGTACGCCATCGCCATCGCGGCGCACCCAGCGCTCGAGCGCCTGGAGTTCCTCCGGGGCCACCACCACATGGGTCGCTCGCGCCGAGCGGAGGGCGAGGAGGCGGCCGGCCATTTCCCAGTTTCCGACATGCGCAGTCAGCGAGATCATGCCGCCCTTCAGCTCGCTGAGCCGCTCCGTGCTGCGCGCCCGGCTCACATGCGCGCTCAGCCGCGCCGGGGGCTGACGGTTGGTAGTGACGAGGTCGCTGAAGCACATGGCGAAATCGCGGAAGACGCCGACGGTCAGCGCGTCCAACCGAGCGCCCGTCGCCCCCGTCATCACGTCGAGGGTGTCGCGGATGACGGCACACTCGGCCGGGAAGAGCCGCCGCGCGGCCCTTCCAACCGCCCGCGCGAGCCCGAGCCGGGCGGGACGGGGCAGCCAGCCCATCGCGGCGGCGATTCGGTAGAGCTCGGCGCGATTGTACGCGTGCGAATGCCACCGCGGGATGGCGCGGCCACTCGTGTCGGTGCGGGTGAGTGACGCCGCGAGGGATCTGTCCGTCATGGTGGAGTTCCGACCACGATACTATACCAGTGGGGAGGGCCCGGACGCGGTCTCGAGGGACACGGCGACGATGAATCTCAACGGCAAGGTCGGACTCGTGACGGGCGCATCGCGTGGTATCGGCCGCGCGTGCGCCATCAAGCTGGCCTTGCTCGGCGCGCGGGTCGCGGTGAACTACCACACGCGCGCGAGCGCGGCCGACGAGGTGGTCCGCGAAATCAAGTCGAGCGGCGGCGACGCCACCGCCATCCAGGGCGACGTGAGCCAGTTCACGGTGGCGCAGCAGGTCGTCGGCGCGACTATGAGCACCTATGGGCGGCTGGATATCCTGGTCAACAACGCGGGGACGACGCGCGATGCCCTGCTCGCCACCATGAAGGAAGACGACTTCGACGCCATCATCCAGCAGAACCTCAAGAGCGTGTTCAACTGCTGCCGGGCGGCGGTGCGTCAGATGATCGCGCAGCGCTACGGGCGCATCGTCAACATGACGTCGATGGGCGGGCTGATCGGCATTCCCGGCCAGACCAACTACGCTGCGGCGAAGGCCGGCATCATCGGCTTCACCAAGGCGATGGCGAAGGAATATGGCGGCCGGAACATCGCGGTCAATGCGGTCTCGCCGGGTCTCATCCCCACCGATCTGACGGCCGGGCTGCCCCAGGAGGTCAAGGACGCCCTCGTGCGGCTCACCGCGCTCGGCCGGATCGGGTCGGTAGAGGAAGTCGCCAACGTGGTGGCGTTCCTCGCGTCCGACGAAGCGAGCTATATCACGGGCCAGGTCATCGCGGTGGACGGCGGACTGACCTAGCCGGTCTGCTGCAGGTCACGCCGGCGCCTTGATGCGGCGGCGGAGCGCGCCGGCCAGCGGCGCGACCAGGGCCAGCACCGCGGCGGTGAGCATGACCGCCGCGGGCCCCGAAGCCCATAGCTCGCGGACGTCGCCACGGCCGATGGTGAGGGCCTGCGGAGGCGAGAGGCCCGTCGCGCGGCGCCCGGCGAACACGCACGAGCGAGGGGCGGGCAGTCATGGTAGGGTCTGCGGGACCCCCTCATCGGCTCGTTTTCGCTCCTTCACCCGACCCATTCACCCGGAGGTGACCGATGCGTGTCCGGACCACCATTGTCATCCTTCTCGTCGTGGCGCTCCTCGGCGGAGCGGTCACGGCCTACGCCGCGCCGCCCGACGGCACCCTCGCCATCGGCGTGCACGTCACCCTGGTCTCCCGCTGGCTGGACCCCGGCGAGACCGAGGCGCTGATCACACCCTTCATGGTCCTGTACCTGATCCACGACGCGCTCGTGAAGCCCATGCCGGGCGGCATCATGACGCCCAGCCTGGCCGAGTCGTGGTCGCTGGCCAAGGACGGCGTCACCTACGAGTTCGTGATCCGAAAGAATGCGAAGTTCCACAACGGCGATCCCGTCACCGCCGAGGACGTGAAGTTCACGTTCGAGCGCTACAAGGGCGCCAGCGCCGGCCTCCTCAAAGAGAAGGTGAAGGAGATCCAGACGCCAGCGCCGAACCGGGTGCGCATCGTCCTCAAGGAGCCGTGGCCGGACTTCATGGCGTTCTACGGCACCTCCGCCACCGGGGCGTCCTGGATCGTGCCGAAGAAGTACATCGAGAAAGTGGGCGAGGACGCCTACAAGAAGGCGCCGGTGGGCGCGGGTCCCTACAAGATCATCTCGTTCAACCCGGGCATCGAGCTGGTCACCGAGGCCTTCCCCGACTACTGGCGCAAGGCCCCGTCCGTGAAGCGCGTGATCATGCGGTCGATTCCGGATGAAACCACGCGCGCCGCCGCGGTGAAGTCGGGCGAGGTGGACATGGCCTTCCTCTTCGGCGGGCCGGTGGCGGAGGACCTCAAGCGCTCGCCCGGCATCCGCATCCAGGCGCCGCTGCTCTACGGCGTGTACTGGCTGGACTTCCTGGACCAGTGGGATCCGAAGTCACCGTGGCACGACAAGCGCGTGCGCCAGGCGGCGAGCCTTGCCATCGACCGCGCCGCCATCAACCAGGCGGAGATGCTGGGGCTGGGCAAGGTGACGAGCGCGTTCGTGCCGCCGGAGTTCGACTTCGCCATGAAGTTCGAGACCACGCCCTTCGATCCCAAGCGGGCCAAGCAGCTCCTCGCCGAAGCCGGCCATGCCAACGGCTTCGACGCCGGCGACATCACGCCGCTGCCCCCCTACACCACGCTGGGTGAGACGGTGTCGGGCATGCTCCAGGCCATCGGCATCAAGAGCCGCGTGCGCACGATGGAGCGCGCCACCTTCCTGACGTCGTGGCGCGAGAAGAAGCTCCGGGGCCTCCTCATCGGCGCCACCGGCGCCGCGGGCAATGCCGCCGCGCGGATCGAGCCCTTCTTCACCAAGACCGGCTTCTATGCCTACGGCTCGCTGCCCCAGATCGACGAGCTGTTCCAGAGCCAGGCCCGGGAAACGGATCGCAAGCGGCGGGAAGCGCAGCTCCACCAGATCCAGCAGATCGTTCACGACCAGGTGCTGGCCGCGCCCATCTTCCAGCAGGGCTTCCTCTGCGCGGTGGGCTCGCGCGTGGCGGAGAGCAGCCTGGGCCTCATCCAGGGCTTCCCCTACGCGGGCCCGGCCGAGGAGTTGAAGCTCAAGTAATCGCTCGGCGCCGGAGGGCAGGCGGTGGACGCTGGGCTGGCTAGCTAGGCCAGCGTCCACCGCGACGGCTGGCCGCTGATCCTTTCTTCCCGCACCCGCTTCTCGGCCTTGAGCTTCCTGAGATGCGAGTGCACCGACTGCCCGGCGTGGCCGTGAAGCGCCTCGGGCACGGCCGCGTAGATCACCTTGACCATCTCCGGGATCGTCGTCTTCCCGTCGCCCATCACCGCGAGGATCTGCCGCTCTCGCTCCAGCCGATGCGCGATGTACTCCTTGATCAGCGCCTTCGCGTTCTCGATCACCGGCCCGTGCGCGGGGTAGATGGTGGCGACGTCCAGGCGCAGGATGCGGCGGAGGGAGTTCATGTACTGAGTGAGGTCGCCGTCCTCGTCGGGAATGACGGTGGTGGACCCGCCCAGCACGAGGTCGCCGGTGAAGAGCGACTTCGTCTCCGGCACGAAGTAGCAGAGATGGTCGGAGGCGTGCCCAGGCGTGTGAATGGGCACGAGCGTCACCCCGTCGCCCTTCACCGCCTGCCCGTCGCGAAGGTCGGAGATGCCGGCAGGCAGGTCGGTGTCCTTGTGGATCATCTTGGACACCAGCGTCCCGGGATATTGCTGGAGCAGATCCTTCACCCCGCCGAGATGATCCTTGTGCCGGTGCGTGATGAGCACGCGCGCGGGTGCGCGCCAGCCCCGCTCGGCCATGTAGGTCTCGAGCAGCGGCATCCAGCCCGGCACGCCCGCGCCGGTGTCGATGAGGATGGGCGCGCGGTCCCCCACGAGATAGGTGTTGGTGCCGGGCCCGGTCATCATGCCGGGGTTCAACCCGAGCACGCGTCCGACCCAGTCCGCGGGCGTGGCCGACTTGGGAAAATTCGGATCGATCCAGGGCATCGCGCGTCGTCCTCTCTTGCCGGCTCAGGCTACCCCGAGATAGCGCCGCTTCACGTCCTCGGCCGCCTCGAGATCGGCCGGGGTTCCCTCGTACACGATCTGGCCCTTGTTCATCACGTACACCCGGTCCGCGACCCGGAGGGCCAGGTGATAGTTCTGCTCCACGAGCAGGATGGACAGCCGCTCGTCCTTGAGCCGCCGCACGATCTGCCCGATCTCCCGCACCACGATGGGCGCCAGACCCTCCGACGGCTCGTCGAGGAGGAGCAAGCGCCCGTTGGTCAGGAGCGCGCGGCCGACCGCGAGCATCTGCTGCTCGCCGCCCGACAGTGTACCGCCGGCCTGCTCGGCGCGCTCGCGCAGGCGCGGGAACAGCGCGAACACACGGTCGATCGTCCAGCCCGACGCCCGCGCGCCGATGAGGAGGTTCTCGCGCACGCTGAGCGGCGCGAAGATGCGCCGGCCCTGCGGCACCAGCGCGATCCCGCGCCGCGCGATCCGGTGGGGCGACAGCGCCTGGATGGGCTGGCCCTCGAGCAGGATGCGGCCCTCCCGTGGCGGCGTGAAGCCCACGATGCTGCGGATCACCGTGGTCTTCCCGGCCCCGTTGCGGCCGAGCAGCGCCACCGCCTCGCCGGGCTCCACACGCAGCGACACGCCGTGGAGCACGTGGCTCTCGCCGTAGTAGGTCTGGATGTCCGCGACCTCGAGGAGCGCGCTCATGCCGAGCCCAGGTAGACCTCGTAGACGCGTGGATCGGCCTTCACGTGGTCGAAGGAGCCCTCGGTGAGCACCTCGCCGTAGTGCAGCACCGTCACGCGGTCGGCGAGGGAGCCCACCACGTCCATGTCGTGCTCGATGATGAGGAGCGTGACCTCGCGCGGGAGGCCCTCGAGCATGCGCGTCATCCGCGCCGTCTCCTCTGGCGACATGCCCGCGGTGGGCTCGTCGAGGAGCAGGATGCGCGGGCGCGTGGCCAGGGCCAGCCCCACCTCGAGCTGCCGCTGCTCACCGTAGGACAGGGCGCCCGCCGCCTCCTCCAGGCGGCCGGCCAGGCCCACCGCGTCCGCCGTCTCGCGCGCGCGGGCCAGCGACGGGCCGAGCCGGCTCGCGCCGCCGAGCAGGCTCCAGCTCCCCTTCCCATCCGCGGCGGCAGCCAGGCGCAGGTTCTCCAGCACGGTCAGCCGCGGGAACAGGTTGTTGCGCTGGAACGACCGCGAGAGGCCGCGCCGGGCGATGGCGTGCGGCGCGAGGCCGCCCACCGTCTCGCCGCCCAGCAACACGCGCCCAGCGCTGGGCGCCAGGTGGCCGGTGATCAGGTTGAACAGCGTGGTCTTGCCCGCGCCGTTGGGCCCGATGATGGCCCGCCGCTCGCGGGGGGCGATCGACAGCGTGACGCCGTTCACCGCCGCGAGCGCGCCGAAGTGACGCGACAGGCGGTCGAGGGCGAGAAGCGGCGCCTCGCTCACGCGCGGAGTCCCACGCGCCCGCGCAGCGTGCCCACGATGCCGCCGGGCGCGAACAGCACGAGCAGGACGAAGGTGACGCCGAGGATGAGCATCCAGCGCTCGGTGTAGGAGGAGACCAGGCTCTGGAGCAGGATGAACGCCGCCGCGCCGAGCATGGCGCCGCCGAGCGTGCCGGTGCCGCCGATGATCACCATGAGGAGCGCCTGGCCCGACGTGGTCCAGAAGAAGGCGTCGGGCGACACCGAGCCCTGGAACTGCGTGTAGAGGGCGCCCGCGATGCCCGCCACCGTGCCCGCGATGACGAAGGCGGCGAGCTTGTAGCGGCGCACCGGATAGCCCACCGCCTGCATGCGCGCCTCGTTCTCGTGGATGCCGCGCAGCACGTGCCCGAATGGCGAGCGGGTCACGCGCCAGAGGAAGAGCGCGAGCAGCCCCTCGATCGCGATCAGATAGGCGTGAAACCGGCCCAGGCTCCCGATGGACCAGCCCGCGACGGTCGGCCGCGGGATGCCGACGAGACCGTCCTCGGCGCCGAGGAACGCGTTCTGGAAGGCCACCGCGTAGAACATCTGCGAGAAGGCGAGCGTGAGCATGATGAAGTACACGCCGCTGACCCGAATGGAGAAATAGCCGATCAGGAGCGCGCCGACGGCGGCGACCGCCGCGGGGAGCAGGAGCGCGCTCGTGAGCCCCGGCGACTTCACGAGCGCGAGGGCGGCCACGTAGGCGCCGATCCCGAAGAACGCGGAGTGTCCGAACGACACCATGCCCGTGTAGCCCATGAGGAGGTCGAGGCTCATCGCGAAGAGGCCGAAGATCAGGATCTCCTGGAGCAGCTTGACGGGGTACGACCCCATGAAGAGCGGGAAGGCGGCGATGGCGGCCACCAGCACGGCGAGGCCGGCGGCGCGGGCGATCACTTGAGCGCCCGCCCGAAGAAGCCCTGCGGCCGGAACAGCAGGATGGCCGCCATCACCACGTAGATGATCAGCATCGACGCGCCGGGCAGCCAGGCCTTGCCGAAGGTCTCGGCCTGGCCGATGACGAGGCTGCCCGCCAGCGAGCCCTTCAAGCTGCCGAGCCCGCCCACCGCCACGACGATGAGCGCGGGGATGAGGATGCTCGCCCCCATGGGCGGATAGGCCGACTGGATGGGTCCCGCGATCACGCCCGACAGCCCGGCGAGCGCGGCGCCGAAGGCGAAGACCAGGGTGAACACGCGCGAGACGTTGATGCCCATGCCGGCCGACATCTCGGCATCGAACACACCCGCGCGGATGATCGCGCCCAGGCGAGTGCGCTCGATGAGGAGCCAGAGGGCCAAGGCCATGACGAGACCGAAGCCGATGACGAAGACCCGGTAGGACGGGATCGTGGCCCCCAGGAGGGTCACCGATCCCGAGAACAGGTCCGGCGTGGGGATCGAGCGGATGCGGCCGCCCCAGATCCACTTCACGAGGTCCTCGAACACATAGATGAGGCCGAAGGTCAGGAGCACCTGGTCGAGGGGGCCTCGGCGATAGAGGGGACGCAGGCAGCTCCGCTCGACCGCCGCGCCGATGATGCCCACCGAGACGGGGGCCAGGGCCAGGGAGAGCCAGAAATTTCCCGTGGCCGCGATGAGGGCCAGGCCGGCATAGGCCCCGAGCATGTAGAACGAGCCGTGGGCGAGGTTCACGACGTCGAGCATGCCGAAGATCAGCGTGAGCCCGACGGAGAGCAAGAACAGGAGCACGCCGTACGAGAGTCCGTTCAGCGCCTGGGCGAAGAGATCAGTGGGCATGGCTCAATAAAGAGAGATCGGGGCGGCGGGGCATGGGGACGGGCTTCGTGCGCGCAATGCGGAGGCGGCCCGGGCGGCGGCGCCATCTCCCGGCGAGTGCTGTACCGAGCAAGGGAGGTGGTGCCGCCGTCCGGGCCGCCGCTGACGACTGAGACAACGCTATGCCGGCAGTGTGCACCCCGTCCCGGGATCCCGTACGTCCGCGACCTTGTCGATGGGCACGTTGTTGAGGCCGCCGTACACCTCACGCACCTCGCGGATGTAGATGTACGGCTGGATCACGTTGTGCGTCTTGGGATCGAACCGGAAGCGGCCACGCGGACTGTCGAACTCCACCTTCGCGATGGCGTCCACCAGCTTGTCCTTGTCCTGCGTGTTGCCGTTCACGGCCCTGACCGCCCG
>Ga0111538_10005171_pt1 | contig 17887 bp, 17 predicted proteins | sample SoiMethybrSBSTD1_FD_79669 | JGI IMG/M metagenome (GOLD analysis project Ga0111538, IMG submission 79669) | Bulk soil microbial communities from a Populus tree surrounding site in Tennessee, USA - Soil MetaG P. TD hybrid SBSTD1 (version 2)... | ecosystem: Environmental > Terrestrial > Soil >...
CAGGATCGCTTCAACGACACCGACTGGCTGAACCTGGTGATGCACTCGGACGCCGATCCGCTGCTCACCGCGCTGTTCGCGTTCATCCAGCGCGCCGTGATCGCAGCGCGCGCCAAGCGGCCGGAAGAATTCGGCTACGGCAACGAGCACCGGCTCGACCCGGCGCAGCACCCATTCATGGTGGTGCAGTCGATCGGCTACATGTCCGACATTCTGGGCATGGCCGCGCCGCCGCTTTATCACAACGCCAACGACAACGGATTTTTGAGCTTCCTGCACGCGCCGAACCCCTCGATGGTGCTCGGCCGCCTCGCGGTCAGCGTCGAGGAGCTCGGCCAGGACGTGGCGTTCATGACGGCGCGCCATCTCACCTACTACCGGCCCGGGATGTACGTCAGGCACCTGATTCCCACCGGCACCGGGCTCAAGGCCTGGCTGTTCGCGGCGATCAAGCTGATCACGCCGCATTTCCCGATAACGCCCGACCTCGAGGGCGCGGTGCGCGAAGCGGTGGTCGCGCTCGACCGCGGCATCGTCGGCCCGGAGCGCGATCACCTGGCGCGTATCGTGTCCAAGCTGCTCCAGCAGGGCGCGGCGCTCGATCTCAAGCGCTGGGTGGGCGGCATCGATCTCACCGCCGATCGCGTCGGCCTGATCTTCTCCGACGACCTCGGGATGGCGATCCAGCTCTTGCGCTCGAGCCCCGAAGACTCGAGCAGCGTCCCCAGCACGGAGCGCGTCAAGGAGCTGATGCGCTACTCGGTGAGCGAAGAATACTTCGGCATCCGCGCGCGCCTCAGAGTCGCGGTCGATTCCTGAAGCCAACTCGCGCGAAGGTCAGTCCGTGCTCGCGTCCGCCGTGCCGCCGTCGCCTTCCGGACCCAGACAGTCGAAGCTGAACGGCCCTTCCGCCGAGTAAGTCACCGAAAGCTCGATCACGTGGGAGGCTCCACAGCGATCGACGAGCGTGTACTCGGCGCTGCACGTGGACCAGAGGTCGCGATCCATGCCGGTCGCCGAAAGATCGATCTTGATCAGCCCCTGCTCGACGCTGATCGGCACCGTGGCCTCGGTGAGCCCGGCATCGGCGCCGCAGTTGCCGGAGAGCCCGTTCTTGATCACCACGTGCGCGGTGCCCGATGTGATCTCGCTGGCGCGCGGTAGCGCGATGCTCAGGACCGCCGTCGTCCGGTCCCAGTCGTTCCTCGTGATGGTGGGCACGTCGTTGCAAGTGAAAGGCGTCGCGAGCCGAGCGGGCCGTTCGGCTGGGTCGAAGCGTGCGTGCTCGAGACTGCGCGCGAAGCGCTCGCCTCGTTCCACCCCTCGGGCAGCTTCGAGCCGCGCGTGCTCGACCTCTGGGCGATCGTGGCGCCGGCCGGCGGTTGGCTCGCGCCGCACCAGCACTATCCGGCGCCGTGGTCCGGCGTGCTCTGGGTCAGCGCGGAGCATACGGCATCCGGCGAGCTCGGCGCCGATTCGGCAGGCCGGCTCGAGCTGATGAACCCGGTGCCGCTCGCGGAAAGCTTCGGACAGGCCCGCGGCGCGACGATCGCGCCCAAAGACGGAGTCCTGGTTTTGTTCCCGGGCGTGCTCGACCATTTCGTGCACCCCGCGCGCGCGATCGAGCCCCGCGTCTCGCTCAGCTTCAACCTCGACGTCGTCCAGCGCCCGCCTGCCCCGTGAGTCTTTGCACAAGTCTCGATCATGGGACGAACAAAAGACCATTGACGGTACAGGACTGATCCCTTGTGTTGTCGACAATGACGTCCAGGTGCGCGCGCGGCTTCATAGTCGGGCTTCTGGCCATGATCGGGACCGCCTGCGGGTCGAGTGAAAGCGCGGCTCCGCCGGCGATCGGCGGGGCGTGCACGGGCGACAGCTATTGCGCCGGGGATATGTGGCTCTGCCGGCCCGATCTTGTGCTCGATCGCTGTGCCGAGACTCAGACCGAAACCGTGATCGCAGTCGACGGATCCCGCACCGAGCACACGCTGCCCAAGGCGGAAAACCCCGCCGTGGACTGCTTTTACGTCTATCCCACAGTCGCGCTCGACGGACCGGCGGGTAACGTCAGCGACTTTTCGAATCTCACCGACATCCTGCGGCCGCTTCAGGCGCAAGCCCTCCCGCTCACCGAACATTGCCGCGTGTACGCCCCGCTCTACCATCAGATGACGGGCGAGAGCTACGTCTCGCCCGACTACGAACGATTTTTCGAAACGGCGTACGCTGACGTCGCCAGAGCCTTCGAGGTCTTCCTGAGGCACTACAACCAGGGAAGGGACTTTTTGATCGTCGGACATTCGCAAGGATCGCACGTGTTGACGGAGCTCTTGCGGCGGCGAATCGAACCCGACGTGGCGGTGCGTTCGAGCATGGTGGTCGCGATGCCGATCGGACCTACCGGTCGCATCGTGGTACCGATCGACGGTGCCACGGGTGGGACGTTCCGGGAACTGAAGCTCTGCACGGAAAGGGCCGAGCGGGGCTGCATCGTCGCGTACGACACCCTGGGCGCGGTGCCGGCCGGCTCGAGCGCTACGCCCGCGCCCGGCGCCACGATGGACCTTGCATGCACGAATCCCGCCGCGCTCGGAACAAGCTCGATCGTCCCGCTTGCCGGCAGCTCGTTTTACGCGTCGGTACTGGCCGACACTCCCTACGCCGACGTGGCCACGACGTTCGCGACTTTTCCCTTCCTCTACTCGGCTGCTTGCGCGCGCGGAGCCACGGGCGCCATCGGGCTCCAGATCTCGCTCACGAAGCAGCCTGGCGATCAGCGCTCGATTCCGTTCGACGTCGAGACCACACTGCAGCTGCACGCCATGGACTTCGGCTTCACGCGCAAAGACCTGCTCGAGCTCCTGCGGGCGAAGATCGAAGCAAAATGAGCAGTGTCGACTCCCGGGCTCGAGATTTGGAGTCATAGACCGGGGCGATCGCGATACCCGGCGATCGCCCCGGGATGGGCTCTCAGAACGGGTCGGACGTTCAGCGGCAGAGACCCGCCGTGCACACCTCATCGGCATCGCAATCGGCGTTGGTCGCGCAAGTGATCTTGTCTCCCGGTCCGTCGTCGTCCGCGCCGTCGTCGTCGGTGTCACACTTGTCGTCGCCTTCGTCCTCGCCGTCGGTTCCGGTGCACCGACCTTGTGTGCAAACTTCGTCCGCGTCGCAATCGGAGTCGACCACGCACACGACCTTGTCGTTCGCTTCGTCCTCGTCGTCGTCGCCACACGCCTGGGACTGGCCGACGGAGTTTCCCTGATTTTGGCCGGAGTTCGGCTCGGTGGTGTCCGCGCCGTTGCACGCCACCAAGGCAAGTACGCTCGTCAGGCAGGCCAGCTTCGCAAAGGTCCGATTCATCAAGATCTTCATTGGCGGTCTCTCCCTGTTCGGTGTCGGCGCGCGTTCCTTCCCGCCGCCTGCGTGTGCCTTCAGCAAGCCGTGTGCCGCCGCAGAAACCGCGAGGAATCCGCAATTTATCGGAGGAAACGCGTCCTCTCGACCGGACACATTTGGCCGCTCGAGCGGACGCACTTCGGACCGGGATCACCGGCCGAGCGGAATGCCGAACTTGGGATCGCGTTGGTCCGACGCCTTCGCGGCTGAGCCTTTCGGGATCTTTCGCCGGCTGGGCAGAGGACCGGACGCGCTCGGCTCTGGCACCGGCGTGGGTGGTTGGACGAGCGCGACGGTGGGCGGCGCCGCGGGCGCGCTCGCCGTGGCACGAGGCGGCGGAGCGGGCGGGGGACCGGGGACGTCGGGCTCCCGATCTGCCCTCGAAAGGACCATCAGCGCCCCGCCGATCGCGAGCGCGAGCGCCAGGCCCACCCAGCGCAGCAGGCGGCCCCGCGAGCCGTTGGCCGTCGCCTCGATCTGGTGTCGTTTTCGCTCGGTGATGGTGGTGCGCGAGGTCTCGGCCGCTGCGCGCTGGGTCTCGGTGTCGCGGACAGGACGCCGGGAGGGCGGCGGCGCTTCCCGTCCATCCAGCGCCGCGCGAAACGCGTCCGCGAAATCCCGTGCGGATCCGATGCGCTCTTTCGGGGAACGCGCGAGGGCTCGCTCGAAGAAAGCGTCGAGCTCCGCGGGCAGATCGCTGTCGAATTGGCTCGGCTTGGGCAGCGGCTCGCGCACGATGCGCTCGAAAACCTTCGCCAACGTCTCGTCGGCAAAAGGGTTTTTCCCGATAAGCATCTCGAAAGCGACGACGCCCATCGCCCAGATGTCGGCGCGATGCCCCACCTGATGGGACCACACCTGCTCGGGACTCATGTACGCGGGCGAGCCCACCACCCCCGACGCCGTCGCGGTTCCCGGCTCGGCGGCGCTGTTCAGGTCCTTCGCGACCCCGAAGTCCAAAACCTTGACCACCTCGTCTTCGCCGACTTTTTCCAGGAAAATATTGGCCGGCTTCAGATCGCGGTGAACGATGTTCGCGTCGTGAGCGAGCTGAAGCGCTTTGGCCACGCCGTCGACGATTTTCACGCACTCGCCGAACGGGATCCTGCCCAGACGCGCGAGGCGAAGCGACAGGTCCTCCCCGCGCAAGAGCTCCATCGCCAGGTAGGGCTGCCCGTCGAATTCGCCGTAGTCGAGCACCTGAACGATGTTCGGAGAGCGGAGCTTGGCGGCGGCCTGGGCCTCGCGCTTGAAGCGCTTGAAAGCTCCGGGGTCGGCTGTGCGCGGGGAGACGACCTTCAACGCGACGTCGACTTCGAGCTCGACGTGGTGAGCACGCCACAACGTGCCCATGCCGCCCGAAGCGATCTGCTCGATGAGCTGATAGCGCTCGCCCAACCGATCTCCGGGTCGCAGCATTCGGAGCGGACTCACGCTACCATGCGCCGGAGCCCGCGGCCCGCTCCCCGCGGGCTCGTGTAGGATCCTTTTAGCCATGACCACTCGGCCGCAAGAGACGCACGCGCTGCGGATGCCCGACGCCATGCCGGTGCGGACCGTCCTGGTCGAGGTGACGGAGGGCGTGGACCGCGGCCAGCGCTGGGAAGGCGAGGAGGGGTCGGTCGGGAGCGCCAAGGACAACGCGCTCGTCCTCTCCGACGAAACGGTCTCGCGCTACCACTTGCGGATCGCGGCCGTGGCCGACGGCATCAAGGTCAGCGATCTCGGGTCGACGAACGGCACCTTTTTCGGCCCGATGCGCGTCGTGGAAGGCGTGGTGCCGAACGGGACTTCGCTGCGGCTCGGGCGCACGACGCTCGCGCTCAGCACGGGATTACCCGCGATCGTCGAGCTCCACGATGAAGATCGCCTCGGGACGCTGCGCGGGCAGACCCAGGCCATGCGGCGCTTGATGGGTCAGGTGCGACGCGCGGCGTTGAGCAACGTGGCCGTCCTCCTGATCGGTGAGTCCGGCACGGGCAAGGAGCTCTTGGCGCGCGCGGTTCACGACTCGAGCCCGCGCGCCAAGGCGCCGTTCGTCACCATCGATTGCGGTGCGGTCACGCCGACCTTGATCGCCAGCGACCTGTTCGGTCACGAAAAGGGAGCTTTCACCGGAGCGACGAACGCGAAGCGCGGCGCCTTCGAAGAAGCGGACGGTGGCACGCTCTTCATCGACGAGGTCGGCGAGCTGCCCGCCGAGCTTCAGACCATGCTGCTCGGTGCGCTCGAGCGCCGGCGCTTTTGCCGCGTCGGCGGGAGAAAAGAGATCGCGGTCGACGTGCGCGTGGTCGCGGCGACCCATCGCGACCTGCGAAAAGAGGTCAACTCGGGCGGCTTCCGTCTCGACCTCTACTACCGCCTCGCGGTGGTCGCGCTCGAAGTGCCGCCGCTGCGCGAGCGCACGTCGGACATTCCGCTCTTGATCGAGCACTTTGCCCGCGAAGCCGGCCATCTCGGGTCGATGGGCGAGCTCATCCCCGAAGCGACGATGACGAGCCTGTTGCGCCACGCCTGGCCCGGAAACGTGCGCGAGCTCCGGAACTACGTGCAGGCTGCGGTCGCGATGGGCGAACCGATGGTGCTCGGCGACGACGCGACCGGCGACGCGTCGGCGGAGCTCAGCCGCGGGCTCGCGCCGTTTCTCTCTCAGCCCTACGGCGAGGCGCGGGGCCGCCTGTTGATCGAATTCGAGCGGCTCTATCTGGAGCGGCTGATGACGGCGGCCCACGGCAACGTCGCGCAAGCGGCGCGCGACGCGGGAATGGCGCGCTCGCACCTGAACGAGCTCTTGCGCAGGCACAAGATTCGATAACGTAATCAACCCCGCCCTAAAGGGCCGGGCTTTGTGGAGAACGCCGTGGGACACGAAGTTTCACCACTTTCCTGCTTCGCTGGGTGCCCTCAGGCGGCGCTCCCTCCAGAGGCAGAGCCGAGTGATTCACACGGCTTTTCAAAACCTTCGCAGCATTGAGATCGGCATGGTCGACGTGGCCACAGCGCGTACAGCGAAAGTGCTCACGGCAGCGCGATTTGGCATCGATGGCGCCGCACGCGAAGCAGGTCTGAGAACTATACGCTGCGGCAACCTCGACCAGCTGGCCCCCGCTCCAGGCGAGCTTGTACCGGAGCAACTCGACCAGGCGGCTCCACCCGGCGTCGGCGATACGGCGCGCGAGCGGACGATTTTGCAGCATGTTGGCGGTTTGAAGACGCTCGACGACAACCGTGCCGTGGCTCTTGGCGTAGGCGGCGGAGAGCGTGTGGAGCACGTGAGCGCGCTGGCGGCGAATCTTTCGATGCAGCCGATTCACGCGATTCACGGCGTTTCGTCGATTGCTGGATCCTTTCTTTCTTCGGGAGGCCACGCGCTGGGCTCTGGCCAGGCGCTTCAGTGCGGCCTCCAGGGGCTGGGGTTGAGGACGAGGTTGCCGTCCGAATCGGCGCTCAAGTGGGTGATGCCGCGGTCGAGCGCGACGACCGGCTCCGAGCGTGCGACGGGATCCGGGCGCTCGATCGCACACACGATGGAAACAAACCACTGGTCACCGTCGCGGCGGATAGTGCAGCTCTTCGGGATGCCCTCGAGCGACCGGTGAACGACAGTGCGCAGGTTGCCGAGCTTGGGAAAGCGCAGCGTCGTGCCCACGAGGCGCCAGGCCTTCGGGTGCGGTTCGATCAGGCCGAGGCTGTCTCTGCCCTTGCGCTTCCAACGTGGAGTCCGAGCGAGCCGGCTGAAATAGCGCTGCCAGGCCTTGTCGAGCTCGACCAGCAGCTGAGCGCAGACGTCGCGCGGCACATCCGCCAGAAAGGGCGCTTCGGCGCGCAGCGATTTGAGGTCGTTGATCTGGGCGAAAGCGCCGGGATACACGCAAACGGGGCGTGCAAGGCCGAGCTTTCGCTGCTCAAGGGCGAGGTTCCAGAGAAAGCGCAGGGCGGACTCCCAGGCGAGCAGGCGCTGCTCTTGTTTGGCGCTCGGGTAAATCCGAAACTTGAACCCCTTGTAACCCCGCACAAGTCAGAGCATAGCTTGGTCTGTGGCCAAAGCAAGCGAATTTCGCACTGGCAGACATGTTGTTTACAGTCTTCAAGCACACTTGGTCTTCATCCCGAAGTACCGGCGTGCGGTGATCACCGAGCGCGTGTTCGAGACGCTGAGAGCAGCCTGGGAGCAGGTGTGCGCGGACTTCGGATGCGAGCTTCGCGAGAGTGGCTGGGAGTCGGATCACGTCCATCTGCTGGTCGGCTATCCACCGAAGGTGGCGCTTGCACGCCTGGTCAATTCGCTCAAGGGAGTGAGTGCGCGGAGGCTTCGCGCTCAAAACCTGCCCGAAGTCAGAGACAAGCTCTGGGGGGAGCACTTCTGGTCTCCAAGCTACTGTGCGGTGTCTTTTGCCGTGGCACCGCTCGCGACCATCAAAAGCTATGTCCAAAAACAACGCGGCGAGGCTTCCTCCCCACCCTGAAGGGCCGGGTTCCGCTCCAGGAGCAATGCGATGAGGTCGACATGCCGCCGGCGCTGAAGCGACGCTCGGGTGCGTCCGCGTGGATCGCGCTGCTCGCGCTCGCGACCGGCTGCCGTTCGGCTTCGAACCTCGAGATCGACTACCGCGACTGCATTGCGCCGAAGACGCCCTACCTCGAGGGCTTCGACGACGACTACCAAACCCTGCTCGATCGCTGCTGGAAGGCCGAAAACCTGGGGCAGGGCCGGGGCCACCGCCTGGCGTTCGTCGACAGCGACATCTCGATCCGCTACGAAGACGCACAGCGAGGCGAGCTCTGGGAGGGCGCACCCCCGATGTTGCTGCGCCGCATCGAGGGAGACTTCGTGTTCGCCGTTCAAGCCGAAGCGGTATCGGCGGTGCACGCGGGGGTCTGCGGGTTTTGTCGGGAGGACGCGGCGGGGATCATCGTCCGCAGCAGCGGCGGTGACGGCAGCGCGAGTCCGCGCGCGGCCTTTCTGATCCGCCCGTATCGCGAGGAGGCGAGCAATCCGCCGCGGACCTGCGAGGACGATTTCCCCTATCCACCGCTTGCGATCGCCGAGGCCCAAAGTAGCGAGCCGGGGGCCGCGCTCGGCCGATCGCCGGGTATCGGAGATGACGGCGAAGGCGAGATCGCCGTGTGCCGCATTGGCGACGCGCTTTCTTACTACTACCACGTGCGAGTGCCCGACTCCTGGCAGCCCTTGAAAACGGTGGAGACTGCCGATGATGCCGGTTCGAGCGCGGGAAGCATGGGTTGCCCGCCCGTCGACGCAGGCAGCGGCGACGCAGGCACGAGTGACGCCGGCGCACCCGACGGCCCGGCCAAAACGACCAACGTCGGAACCGGGCCGCTCGAAGTCGGGCTCACGACGACCGCCACGGACTACGGAGCGATTCAGCTCAAGGTGCAGGGAGCTTTCAACTGGGTGGCGCTCTTGAAAGAGGGCTCGCCCATCGACGACTGCAAGAGCGCGCTCGATGATTTCGAAGAACCCGCCAACTGAGTGCGCGCGTGTCTTCGCCGTGCGCACGGCGCTGGTCTTGCTGGTGGTCACCGCCAGGCCGGCGCCGACCTGGGCGCAAGAGCCCGCCGCTCAGGGCGCTGGCGCGCGGGCGATCGAGCGAGGCAACGAGGGCATCGCGCTTTACGAGCACGGCAAGTGGAACGAGGCGCTCGAGCGCTTCAAAGAAGCCGAGGCGCTCTACCATTCGCCCGTCTTCGTCCTCTACACGGCGCGCAGCTTGCGCAATACCGGCCGGCTGCTGGAGGCGCGGGACACGCTGCAGCGCCTGCTCGCCGAAAAGCTCGATCGCTCGGCGCCGGAGCAATGGAAAAAGGCGCAAGCCGACGCTCGCGAAGAGCTCATTGACCTGCAGAACCGCGTTCCCAGCGCGCTGATCCAGGTGGACGGCGGGTCAGCGAGCACGCGCCTCACCGTCGATGAGCGCCAAGTGGCGCCCGGCGGCGTGGTCGAGCTCGATCCCGGTGCGCATCGCGCGGTCGCGACGGACGGGGGGCGCAGCAAAACCGAAAACTTCACGCTCGCACCTGGCGAGCAGCGGCGGCGCGTGGTGCTCCAGCTTGCCTCGGCAACGGCGCCCATGGCGCGCGATCAAGCAGGCCTCTACGTGCCGGGTCTGATCCTCGCGGGTGTCGGCGGCGCGGCGATGATCACGGGCGGCGTGTTCGGCGTCCTGGCATTGAACGAGAAAGCCGACGTGCGCGACAACCTGCCGGCGGGCTGCGACGGCACGACCTGCCCTCGCTCCAAGCAAGGCGAGATCGAAGACCGGATCGACTCCGCGAGAAATCTGGGAACTGCCGCGGACGTGCTCTTGATCAGCGGCGCGGCCGTCGCCGCGACCGGCATAGGCTTGATGATCTGGGCGCCTGGTCAGAAGCCGGCGATCGCCGCGGGGATGTCGCACCGTGGTGGGTTCGTGCGGATGCGTTTCTGAAACATCAGGGCGTCGCGGTTCGGACACACCATGGAACGCACGTTCACACCGTTCGTCGGCGCAGTGCGATCTACGGCGGATCCCGCGACAGTCATCCCCTGGCGTGCGCCTTGCTAAAGCGCGCCGGGCATGAGGTTCCTTGTTGCAACGTTTCACACGCTGGCCGCCTGCGCTGTAATGCTGGTCGCCGGCTGTTCCGATGATTCCGTGAGCTGTGCGGACCCTGGCCTGGCCGCCGAAACCGATCCCCTGCTGGGTCAGCCGGTCGAAACCACCGACCAGAACGGCTGCCGCGCGCTGAAACCGCGGCGGCGCGTGGACGGCCCCGAAACCGTGGAAGACCATCGCTGGACGCCGGGCGGTCCGCTCGTGGTGAGCGCGGGCAAGGGGAGCATCGAAGTCGTGGCCGGCAGTGTTTCTGGCGTGAAGGTCACCTCCCGGCTCTTCGTCACGGTGCCCGCCGACACCAGCGATGACGAAGTGAACGCGGCGTTCCAATCGGAGTATGCGCGGATCACAATCAACGAGTTTCCCGGGATCTACCAGGCGGTCGGCGTAGGCATCTACGCGCTTCCGGCGCCGCGCGAGGTGTACGGGGTCGATCTGCGCATCGAGGTGCCAGTCGCGTTCGACGGCTGGTTGAAGATCGAGCAGGACATCGGAAAGGTACGCGTGGCGTTTTCGGGCGACTCTCCGAACGTCGAGATCGCGAGCCGGGGCGCGTGCGATCTCGCGCTCGGCCCGCGTGCCGCGTACCTGAAGGTCGATTGCGACAGCATCACCGCATCCGTTGCGGACATTCCGGCCGATCTTTTGACCGGATTCCTTCAGTCGTACGGCGGCGACGTAGCGCTTTCGTTCGCCGACGTGCCGGAAAATAAGTCGTTCGTGGTGTCGGCAACCGCTGCGTCGGGTGTGGACCCGGGCAATGCCGCGAGCGTCGCTTGCGTCGTGAACGAATACGACTCGTGGCTGAAGGTCGGTTGCGGACCCGCTCCGGAGAAAGCGCCCGGCTACTCGGTGTCCGCTACGCCGCCCGGCAAGATCGTGCTTGGCTTCTGAGCGACGGGCCGCGTCAGTAGCCGACGCGCATCGCGTAGGCCAAAAGCGCGCTGCCGTAGCTCCCGCCCCACTGATAGCCGTAGCGGCGCTCGGGCTCGATCTGCATGATGTCGTACTGCTTTCCCTTGCCGGGAGGGTTGTCGGTGGGCAAACGGCCGCTGAAAAAGCCCACGTCCCGGTCGAGATCGTAAAAGCGGTACCACATCGTGCTGCCCGGCTGCGGCCGGATCGGGTTGTAAGCGTCGTCAGTACTGCCGGCGGGGCGCGCGACGTAAGCCGTGTCCGCGACCTTCACGCTGTCGCTCCTGAACCAGGCGAGCGCCGCCTGCACGCTGGCCTTGATCTCCGGCGTTTGCGGCTGAGTCATCAAAAAGGCGACCACGCTCTCCGACTCCTTGCCGCTCTTCGAAGGCAGCTCGTAGGAGCGGGCGCCCTTTGGCTCGTAGCTCGTCGGATCGTGCTGCGCACACCACACGGTCTTCACGCCGCTCTGCGCGATCTGCGCGTTCAAGATGTAGCCGACACCGTTTTGGATCGCTCCCGCGAGCTTCGCCCGCTGTTCGGCCGTGAAAACGTCTTGATCCAGCGGCGGCACGAGCTTCGACGTCTGTAGGAGCAAGACCATGACGCGAATCATCGCGTCGTCGTTGAAAGTGACGTGATTGGAGTAAGTGGTCCCGGCGCGGGCCGGATAGACCTGCGGAAACCCGCCCGATGGGTACTGCATCGTGAACAGGAAATCGAGCGCCCGGCGCGCGCTGTCGCGATACTTCGTCTCGCTGCTGCGCCGATAGACCTCGGCCAAGAACATCAGCTCGGTGACCGTCGCGTTGTTGTCGATGGTACCGAGCTCGACGTCGTTGTCCCCGTGCCAGTCGGAGCGCGCGGCGGTTCCGTTCCACGGCACCGCGTAGAAAGTCTTGTCGTGCTTGAAGAAGCCGCCGTGCGGCATCTGCCACGTGACGATGTTGTCCGCGAGCGCCCTGTCCTGGGCCAGCCGCGTGGCGGCGTCCGGCGCCGAGCTGAGCCAGCTCGCGTGAGTCGTCAGAAGCTCGTAGACGGGATTGCCTGCTTGATCGAGCGTGACCGCTGCGCCCGCCGAGCCGCCGGTCGATCCGCCCGCACCAACACCGCCGCTCGAACCGGCCGCGCCGGTACCACCGGTCGATCCACCCGCGCCCGCGGTCGTGCCACCCGTCGATCCGCCCGCGCCTGCCGCGGTGCCGCCGGTCGATCCGCCGGCACCCGCGACCGCGGCAGAGCCGCCCGCGTTGCTCGCGCCGCCTTGAGCGCCCGGACCGGATTCCGGACTGGACCCATCGCTACAGGCTCCCACGACGAGGGCGCACGCGACTGCCGCCCAGCGGAGTCGAGCGTGCCGCACGGTGAATCGTTGCGTGAAAGACTCTGATACCACTCCATTCAATCGATACTTGCAGGGACCGCTGTCTGACAAGTGTTGAGCACTGGTGCGCGACGAACCACGCCGCTGGCGAACCCATCGTCCCGCGCCGCGCAGAACCCCACCAACAAGCCGCTCTAAGCTCGGATGAAGGCGTTTCCGGGCGCTGTTTCGGCTTACGGGACGCTGCGCAGCGATTGCTCGCCCGCGCGGCTCTGCTTGGTCGCGAGGTAACGCGCGTTGTGCTGGTTCACGCAGACCGGCATCGCCACCCGTTCGTACACGTCCACGCCGAGCGCCGACAACGCACTGATCTTCTCGGGATTGTTCGTCAGAAGGCGCACGCTCTGAACACCGAGCTCGCCCAGCATCGCAGCCGCGGCGGCGTAGTCGCGCGCGTCCTCCGGCAGACCGAGCGCGCGGTTGGCGGCGAAGGTGTCGAGCCCGTTCGCCTGCAGCGCATAGGCGCGGAGCTTGGCGGCGAGACCGATCCCGCGTCCCTCTTGCCGCAAGTAGATCACGACCCCGCGGCCCGCCGAGGCGATCCGCGATAGCGCCTGATCGAGCTGCTCGCCGCAATCGCAGTGCAGCGAATCGAAGGCCTCGCCGGTCAGGCACTCCGAGTGAACCCGCGCCAGCACGTTCGCCGACGCGACCTTGCCGAGCACCAGCGCGACGTGCTCCTTGTCGGGCCGTTTCAGCTCGGAAAACACGTAGCAGTCGAAGGTGCCGCGTTTCAGCGCCACCTTGCTCGTTGCCTGGATTCGAATCATGGCTGTCGGGAAATTCGCGAAAGGACGCTTTCGACGATGCGGTTACAGCGATCGCCTAGGAAGGGGTAGGCCTGAGGTGACAGCGCGTCGATGCGCGAGACCAGCTCACGGCGCAGCATCTCGCGCGCCCGAAAGAAGCGCGTCTTCACCGTCTCGGGCAGGATCTCGAGCGCCTCGGCGGTCTCCTGAGTGCTGAGCTCCTCGACCGCCCGCAACACGAAGACGGTGCGAAATGCTACGGGCAGCGCGTCGATGGCTGCTTCGAGCGCCGGACGCAGCTCGGAGTCGGCAGCGTGCTGCTCGGGGGTGGTCGGTTCGCGGGGTCCGTGGGACATGGAGTCATCCTGGAGTTCGTCGACATCGACGCTGGCTCCGGCTTCGCGGCGGCGTTTTCTGCCGAGCGCTTCGTAAAGCGCGATCCGCGTCAGCCAGGTGGCCACGCTGGAGCGAAACTCGAAGCCCCGGAGCGCGGCATAAGCTCGAACGTAAGTCTCCTGGACCACGTCCTCGGCTTCGGCGTCGTCCTTCAGGACCGAACGCGCCAAGCGAAAGAGCCGCTGGTTATAGCGGCGCATCAAAAGCTCGAAGCTCGATAGGTCGCCGGACAGTACGCGGGCGACGACCTCGGGGTCGGAGGGGACTTCGGTCACTGCGATCGCGGGGCCGGTTAGGAGCTGTGGCCCAGGCTCTACGCTAACCGATTCGCAAGCGTCGAAAAGGTTCCGCGTGCGACGGGAGAATGGCCGCAAATACGCTATATTGCTGATAAATTTGTCTGGCCCGCATCAGAACAGCAGGCCGAACGAGGCCTCGCCGTACGGCTCGAGGTCGTCGAGCTCGTTGGTGTCGTCGTCGAGCCGAGCGGCCAGCGCGGCGGCGTCGGCCGCGTTGAACGTGCCGCCCGCCGTGAAATCGGAGTCGCTGAGCTTGGTTATGTGGACCAGGGCGCCGGCCACGAGCGCGAAGCGGAAGCCCGGCTGCGAGCGGTTCGGCCGGAAGCCATAGCCGAGCCCGAGGTTCGCGATCGGCGACGTCGAGGGGCGATCGTACTCGAAGGATTGGTTGTTGGCGTCCTTCGCGTCCGCCGACATTTCGTAGTGGGTGAGGCCGATGCCCACGTCGCCGATCAGCGAGTGGCGATCGAAGAACCAGATCCGGGCGCGGAACGGAATCGTCAGTGACCAGAGGTCACCGTCGGCCTCGACGCCGGCGGGGCTCGTGGCGTCGAAGCTGGCGAAGCCGAGGCCGACGCCGAGGCTGAGCTCGAGCCAGCACACGCCCGGTTGCGTCGCGCCCGCCAGCGTGACCCAGGAGTTCGGACCGAGCACGTTGGCGTGACCGCCCCAGAGCCACGGGCACTCCTCCTGCGGCGCGGGAGCCGGCGGCGGAGGCGGAGCGGGTGCTGCTGCTACTGCCGGGGGTGGCGGCGCCGGTTCTTCTTTGATCGTCTCCGCGCCCTTGGTGACCTCGAACACCACGCGGCGGTTGGCGGCCCAGGCTTGTTCGCAGGGCTTGGTGTCGTCGGGCTCCTTGTCGTTGCACTGATCGGGCTCGGGGATCTGCGGCGCGTCCTCGCCCTTGCCGATCGAGGTGATGCGATCGGCGGCGATGCCGTGCTCGATCAGCCAGCCGCGCACGGTGGCGGCGCGGCGATCCGAGAGCTTCCGGTTGTAGTCGTCCGAGCCGCGCGAGTCGGTGTGGCCCTGGACCTCGATCGCGACCCCGCCGTGCTGCTCGAGGTACTTCTTGAACTCGTCGAGCGTCTTCTTGGTCGCGTCGTCGTTTTTCAGCGCAGCCTTGTCGTACTCGAAATTGATCACGCCGCGATAGTCGAGGCGGCTGCCCACGAGCTGGATCTGCTTCGGCTCCTGCTGCGGTTGCGCGGGCGGAGTCTGCGCGTTCGCGTCGAACGACGCCTGGGCATTGGCGTCGGCGCCCGTCTTGGTATTGGCTTCGGCGGAGCCCGACGCGCTGAAGCGACAGGCTGGAACGACTGAAAGCGCTAGAACGATCCAGCCGAGTTTCGAAAGCTCGTAGTGCATGGAGTGTGTTCCGTGGGGAAGAAGCGTTATCGAGAACCGTACGGCGGCAGAAGCGCGCATCTTCCCGAGATTCGTCACAGAACGCAAACACCCGTGACATTTCAGTGAGCGCGTAGAGGCAAGGAGCGGCGCGCGTGGAGCACCGGAGGTGCGACCGCGTAGGGAGGTGAAGGTTTTGAAGGCGAAACTTGGAGTAAAGTCGGCGAAAAAGTGGCAGATTTGGCGGCGGATGTTGGGATACGAATTCGCCGCGCACCCGCGGCGGTTGTTTCTTCGAAACGGGTTGGCGGGGCTCGCCGCGTTGATGGCCGAGCCGCTGATCGGCTGTTCCAAGGACGAGTCGGCATCGTCCGCAGCGGTCGGCAGCGGCGGCGCTGGCGGCAAAGGGCACGCGCTGCGCACTAACCTCGCGGCAATCGGACCTTTGCGCCCCGCGGACGAGAACGGCGTGCGGCTGCCCGAGGGTTTCAGCTCGCGCATCATCGCACGCACGGGCGAAGCGCCGGCCGCGGACAAGCCCTACCTCTGGCACATCTTTCCGGACGGTGGTGCGACGTACGAAACCGAGGATGGCGGCTGGATCTACGTCTCCAATTCCGAAATTCCGGTGACCGGCGGCGTCGGCGCGCTGCGCTTCGACGCGAGCGGCGCGCTCGTCGATGCCTACCCGATTCTCAGCGGCACCAGCGTCAATTGCGCGGGCGGAAAGACAGGGTGGGGTACCTGGCTCAGCTGCGAAGAGCACGATCGCGGGCAGGTGTTCGAGTGCGACGTCACGGGCGCAACGGCCGCGGTGCCGCGCCCCGCACTAGGCGTTTTCAAGCACGAGGCCGCCGCGCTCGATCCGGTGAACCAGCACCTCTACTTGAGCGAAGATCAGGGCGACGGGCGCTTCTACCGCTTCGTGCCGGCCGCCAAGAATGACCAGGGTCATGCCGATCTGTCCGCGGGGACGCTCGAGGTCGCCGAAGTCCTTGCCGACGGCAAGGTCACCTGGCACGCCGTGCCCGATCCTGGGTTCACCGGCGCGACGCCGACGCGGTTGCAGGTCGCTGCGAGCACGGTGTTCAAGGGCGGCGAGGGGCTCGCGTATCACGACGGCACGATCTATCTGTCGACCAAGGGTGACGACAAGATCTGGGCCTTCGACATCGCGACGCAGTCGATCAGCGTGCTCTACGACAAAGCCACGGCACAAAATCCGATCCTGTCCGGCGTGGACAACGTCGCCGTCACGTGTTGCGGCGACGTGCTCGTGGCCGAGGACGGCGGCGACATGGAAATCGTCGCGATCCTGGCCGACGGCACGATCAAGCCGCTGCTTCAGGTCGTTGACCATCCGAATTCCGAGATCACCGGGCCCGCCTTCGATCCCTCGGGCACGCGGCTCTACTTCAGCTCACAGCGAGCGCCGGGCAGCGGCATGACCTTCGAGGTCAGCGGGCCGTTTCACTCGCCGTAGGCTTCAGGGCTTGGTGATCGGGCGGCAGGCCGCGTCGGTGCCGCGGCCTGCCTGCACCCCGAGCAGGATCCGGCACTCTTCGTCGCTGACGCAGCCGATGTCCACGCACAGGTTGTCGATGCACGCCGAGTACCCGTACTTGCGCGGCTGATCGCACTCGATGTCGGACGCGCAAGGGGTGACGCACTCCTTTTCCCGGCACACCGAGAGCACGTTGTTGCTCGCCGCCTGGCACTCGCGGTCGGTCTTGCACCCGGTCTCGACACAGGTGCCCTCGAGGCACTCGTGGAAGTACTCGCACTCGTCGCTGTCCTTGCACTTCGGCACGCACTCCTGGTCCTTGCAGGCGAAATTGGTCCCGCAATCGTCGTCGGAGGCGCACTCCACGCACTTCGAGTTCACGCACGAGTTGCTGAGCGAGCAGTCGCTGCTGGTCGTGCAGCGCTCCACGCACTTGTCGTTTTCGCAGCCCCAATCGGCTTCCGTGCAGACGCACTGCGTTTGATAGAGGTTGCAGTAAGTGGGGTCGCCGCTGCTGTCGCAGATCTGCTTGTAGCTGGTGCAGGCCGCCGGCGGCTCCGGACAACAATCGATCGCCGTGCGGCACTCGATCTGCACGCACTCGCTGCCCGAGGCCGTGAGCCCGAACGCCCCGACGCTGCAGACCTTGCCCACGCAGGCCAGGCCCGGCACGCAGTCGGCATGAACTCGACACGACTCGCCGCGCTGCCCGCTGCCGGTCACGGCCGCCACCTTTTCGGTGTCGTCGTCGCCACAACCAGCGGCGGCCAAGAGCACCGCCGCAAAGCCCAAACTCAGAATCCCGGTACGAAGCTCGAACACGATGCGTTTCCTCCCGCTCACGGCGGCCCTCACGGACATGTGCCGCATCCCAAGGCGTTGACGTAGCTGGCGCAGCTCGAAGTCCACGCGGTCGTGCAGCAGCTGCTGACGGACGCACACACGCAGCTCGAGACATCGGTGTCGTCGCAGCCCGGTCCCGTATGCGCGCTGCAACAGCTGTTCCCAGAAGTTCCGCCGGAGCCGGTGGTTCCGCCGCTGCCGCTCGTGCCGCCGGTGCCGGCGCAGCCTCCGCACACGCTCGTTGCGTAAGTGACGCAGGTGGACGACCACGTGCTCGAGCAACAGCTCGGCACGTAGTTGCACACGCACGCCTGGGTGGAGGTGTTGTTGCAGCCGGCGCTCGTGTGAGTGGCGCAGCATTCGCCGGTACCCGTCGTGCCGCCGGTACCCGTCGTGCCGCCGGTGCCGCTCGTGCCGCCGGTGCCGGCGCA
>Ga0111538_10005172_pt1 | contig 17887 bp, 24 predicted proteins | sample SoiMethybrSBSTD1_FD_79669 | JGI IMG/M metagenome (GOLD analysis project Ga0111538, IMG submission 79669) | Bulk soil microbial communities from a Populus tree surrounding site in Tennessee, USA - Soil MetaG P. TD hybrid SBSTD1 (version 2)... | ecosystem: Environmental > Terrestrial > Soil >...
CCTCGCGCCATGGCAGATGCGCGGCACGGCTCCCGGGGGAGCCCCGATCGAACAAGGCGGGCTGTCGGTGGCGGTGCTTCGCCGGCAACCGAGCGGAGAGTGGCTGATGGTCATCGACAACCCGCACGGTCAACGGCTGCTGCAACGGTAGCGGATGGCGGATCAATCGCTCGAGGCACTGGCCCGTCAGGCGGTCGAGGGTGATCGCGAGGCGTTGAACGCGGTAGTGGTCGCCATTCAGGGACCTGTTTACGGACTCGCCCTTCGGATGCTGTGGAACCGCGCCGACGCCGAGGACGCGACGCAGGAGATCCTCGTCAGAGTCGTCACGCGTCTGGCGCAGTTCGATCTTCGAAGCGCGCTCACGACCTGGGTGTATCGCGTCGCGGTCAATTATCTGCTCGACGTCAAGAAGAGTCCGATCGAACGAATGCGCCTGACCTTCGAAGCCTTCGGGGACGACCTCGCGCACGGACTCTCGGATGCCGGCCCCGCCGACGTCGAGCGCTCGGTGCTGGTCGAGGAAGTGAAGGTCGGTTGCACGCTCGCGATGCTGCAGTGTCTGGACCGGCCGCACCGCCTGGCCTACGTCTTTGGTGAGATCTTCGAGATGTCGGGGCCGGAGGCCGCCGAAATTCTCGGCATTGTACCGGACGCTTTCCGCAAGCGGCTCCAGCGCGCCCGCGACGAGGTGATGGCGTTCACTCGGGCGCACTGCGGGCTCGTCTCGAGCGATGCGGCATGTGCCTGCCATCGCCGCGTTCCGGCCGCACTGGCGGCCGGACGCGTCAGCGAGACAGGCGTCGACTTTGCGGCGGGCCCGGGGTCGTTTGCCGAGGCGCGGACGACGATCGTCAGGCTCGATGCGGCAAAACGAGCGCTCGCTGTACACCGGATGGTAACCCCTCGCGGGCCGTCAGTCGATTTTGCCCGCCGGCTGATCGAGAGGATTCAATAGACGAGCGTCACCGGATCACCGACCCGGACGGTACCGGGCCGGACGACTTCCGCATCGAGCGCCAGCTTGCCGTCGAACCGCCGCACGATGTCGCGGAGCACCTCGCGGTCCACGGTCAACGTCTCGGGGTCGACCGTAGTCATGTGACAGCGTCCGCGCAGCGAGTCGAGCCGCACGATCGCCTCGCCGACGTGCAGCTCGGCGCCCGGCCAGCTCCGTTCATCGAGTCCCTCGACGCCACCGATGACGATGTTCGGACGGAGTCGTTGGATGTCGCGCCCGAAGGCGGCGACGCTGCCGTCGGTTGCGACGAGCAGCGGCAGGATGTCGAAGCGATCGAGACCTCCATACCACTCGACCGAGGCATCTGCGCCTGCCGCATCTTTGATCAGAGCAAGTGCAGCGGGGCTGTCCCAGGGGAGGCCGTTGATACGCGGACGGCCCTCCTCGTCGAGCATCCCCTGCAGACCGAGCAGCCGGTACTGTCGGCGGGCGGTAAGTACCCCTTCAGGTCCGCGCACGCGCACGAGGCGGTCTCCGGGAATCCCGTCAGTCCCGATGAGCGTGCTGGACAGTCGCTCGCCGGCCAACGATTTCACCGGGTAGCGCCAGAGGCTCGCGACGTGAAGCGCCATGGTCTAATGGATGCCGGCGGGCTGAGGAGTGTGACAATTGTCACAACCGGCGGGGGCGCGGCATCTCAACTTCACGGCCAGCGCCGCAACGGAGGAAGAACTGTTGGAGAAGATCGTCGCCCATGCCGCCCAGGATCACGGCGTTACTGAGATCACTCCGGAGCTGGCGGCCAAGGTGAAGACGGCCATCAAGGCTCGCTAGGATCCGCCAACATGGTCGTCTCCGCTGCGGAATCGAGCGACGAAACGCTCGCGGCCAAAGCCGCAGCGGGCGACGATGGCGCGTTCGAGGCGATCGTCGCCCGGTACCAGGCGCGTGTCTTTCGGCTGGCGTGCCGACTGGCCGGCGACACCGACGCCGCGGACGTGCTTCAGGAGACATTTCTCCAGGTCTATCGTCACCTCGCCTCGTTCCGCGGCGAGTCGCAATTCGGGACCTGGCTGTACCGGATCGCGACCAATGCTGCACTCATGCATCGCCGCGGGCGCCAGAGGCGGCCGGCCGAGCCGCTTGATGCGTTTCTACCGCGGTTCGATGCCGATGGCCAACATGTCGTGTCGCCCGCTGAGCTGCAGGTCGCGTCACACGCCGATGAATTCACCGTGCCCGGCTGATGCTGCGTGGATACCTGAGCGATCTCACCGGGGTGAAGCCATGAGAACGATGGCGTGCGTCTCCGGCGTCGAGCTGCTGATGGACTATGTGGAAGGCGTGCTGCCGCCTGACCTCAAGCAGGCGCTCGAAGAGCACGTCGCCGGGTGCCCGCGATGCGCGGCCTTTTTCGCCTCGTACTGCGGCACGCCGCGCATCTTCCGCGAGGCGACCGCGGCGGCGTTGCCGGCCGATGTCGAGGCGTCGCTCAAGGCGTTTCTACGCGCGAGAACGACGGCTTTCCGCTAGAGAATCTCCTTCAACCGTTCCGCTGGCCGGGCCAGGATGGCCTTGCTGCCTTTTTCCACAATCGGCCGCTGGATGAGATCCGGATGCTGCACCATCAGGTCGACGATCTGGTCGTCAGTCAGATGGCGATTCCGGATGTCGAGCGTCTTGTAGATCGGCTCCTTGGTCCGGAGGAGATCGGCGGGCCGCATCTTCATCTTCTCCAACAGCTGCAGCAGCTTGTCCCTGGGGATCGGATCCACGTAGTAGTCGACGGCGGTGAAATCCACGCCGCTCTCCTTCAGTGCGGCGTGCACCGCTCGACACGTGGTGCAGGTGGGCTTCTGATAGATGACAATCACCGGACGGCCTCCGACCGAAGCTTGCCACGAGACGGGGCTGGCCTGAAACGGGCGGCAATCGGGCGCCGAGCACTTCGACGCGCAGAGAGGTCACCGCAGCGAGTGACCTCTCTGCACATGTTTTCAGGCTTTCAGCTGCACGATCCGGATGTGGTTGCCAAACGGATCGCGCAATCCGACGTCGATGCCGTAGGGCTGGTCCACCGGCTCTTGCGTGAATTCGACGCCTTTGGCGCGTAAGCTTGCATAGGTCTTCCGGCAGTCAGCCGTCGTGAACCCCACGCTGAATCCGGACGCCCCTTTCGCGATAAGCTCGCGCACTTGTCGAGCTGTCGTCTCGTCCATCGATGGCGGACCGGGCTTCTCCAGCAGGATGTCGCGGCCGGGTTGGCCCGGCACGCGGACGGTCAGCCAGCGCATGAAGCCGAGGTCCTGATCGGCGCTGATCTCGAGTCCGAGTTTACCCACGTAGAAATCCAGAGCCTGGTCCTGGTCGGCGACGAACACGTGCGAGATGTTGATGCCATTGAGCAAGTGAGCGACTTCTTTCGAATGGAGTCACTGTACCGTCACCGCGCGGGCTCGCGCTTCTCCGAAACTGCTCGGCCGCGCCCAAGCCATCATGAAGCACGTCGGCACCGCCGGCATCTGTCCCTTCTGCCGAAAGCCCGTCGGCGACTCACCGACGATCTCGTGGAAGGTCCGGCTGAATGTGCCCAGGCTGCCAAAGCCCACGTCGAAGCAGACATCGGTGACGCTGCGGTCCGTCGATCGCAACAGGAACATGGCGCGCTCGACGCGGCGCCGCTGCAGGTAGCGGTGGGGAGTCTCGCCGAAGGTGTCGCGGAACGTGCGTATGAAGTGCGCCTCGGACATTTCCGCGATCTGCGCAAGGCGCGGGATGCAGAGTGGCTCGGCGAACGCCCGATCCATGGCATCCCTCGCCCGCAGCATCCTGCGGTTGCACTCTTCAACGGATCGCGACATCCACTTACTATATTCGCGTCGTGGACTTATGCCACCCACCAAGACCTTGATCTCGTGGTCCAGCGGTAAAGACAGCGCCTGGCTGGTTCACGTCCTCCGTCAGCAGTCACAGACCGAGCCGGCCGGTTTGCTCACGACCGTCAACGAAGCGTATCAGCGCGTGGCGATGCACGCCGTCCGCGTCGAGCTACTGCAGGCGCAGGCGGACGCGCTTGGCCTGCCACTCTGGCCGGTTCCTATTCCATCGCCGTGTCCGAACGAGGTATACGAGCGTGCGATGGCCGCCGCGGTCCGGCGCGCGGTGGAGGAGGGCTTCACGCATGTCGCCTTCGGCGATCTGTTCCTCGAGGACATCCGCCGCTATCGTGAGGAAAAGCTGGCCGGATCCGGGCTGACGCCGGTCTTTCCGCTGTTCGGCGTGGACACGCGGCGGCTGGCACGCGAGATGGTGGCCGGCGGACTGCGTGCGCGGCTCACCTGCGTCGATCCGCGGGTCCTCGACTCGCGGTTTGCCGGGCGGGAATTCGACGCCGCGCTGCTGGACGAACTGCCGGCCTCGGTCGATCCCTGCGGCGAGCGCGGCGAGTTCCACACGTTCGCTTATGACGGCCCGATGTTCGCCGCGCCGATTGCCGTCGAACCCGGCGAGGTGGTCGAGCGCGATGGGTTCGTGTTTGCCGACCTGCGACGGAGCAGCGCACAAAGCGCTGGTCGAGACTGACCTGGGGGGATATGCCCGGACGAAAAATCATCGTGAACATTGCGACGAGCGCAGACGGCTACGTGGCTCGATCGGATGGCAACCTCGATTGGCTGACGGACCGGCCGGCGCCGAAGGGCTTCTACGGTCTCCCGGAATTCGAGCGCTCCATCGATGTCAAGATCCTCGGCCGCAAGACATTCGACGGGAGCGTGCAGATCGGCGCACGCTTCGGCGGCAAGGCCGTGCACTACGTGTTCTCGCGGCGTCCGCCGCCAGCTTCCGTGCCGGCCGGCGTTCACTTCATGACCGAGTCGATCGGTGCGTTTGCCGGACGGCTCCGCACGCAGGCCGGCCAGAACGCCTGGCTGATGGGCGGAGGCGAGATCATCGGGTCTTTTCTCGACGAGGACGCGATTGACGAGTTCATCATCACCGTCGTGCCGACCTTCATCGGGGAAGGCATTCCCCTCCTTGGCCCGAAGCATCGTCACGTGCCGCTCCGCTTGCTCGGCGTCCAACAGTTTCCGGACGGCGTGGTGCAGCTTCACTACGAGGTGCGGCGATGAGCGGCTGCGAAGTTGAGCTGGAGGGCCGAGTCCGGCACAAATCGATGAGCCACCGCGTCATTCACGAAGAGGTGACGGATCTCAGCCGCGGCGCTCGATCCTAGAATGCGAGGATGCAGAAGAACACTGTCTCTCACTTCGAAATCTACGCCAAGGACCCCGACAAGCTCGCCGACTTTTACACCAAGATGTTCGACTGGAAGGTCCAGCCGGTGCCAGGCATGAACTACCGCATGGTGCACTCGGGAGAGACCGATGCGCAGGGGATGTTGAAGACGCCCGGCGCCATCAACGGCGGCATCGCGCCCCGGCCCGACGGCTACAACGTGAACGGCGCGGTGAACTACTCGATGGTCGATTCGATCGAGGACTCGGTCGCGCGCGCCAAGTCGCTCGGGGCGAAGGTGACCAAGGACAAAACCCCCGTTCCCGGCATGGGTTGGTTCGCGATGTTCATGGATCCCGAAGGCAATCACTTCGCCGTGTTCAAGTCGGATCCGCAGGCGAAGTAGCGCACCGCCCGCTGGGCGGAGGCGCCGAAGGATTCGTTCTCCTTCGGCACCTCCGCTGGCTATGAGATCTGTGCCGCGTCACGAGCGATGTGCGGGTACTTGGCCAGGTAGTGCGACAGCGCACGGGCGCTGATGCCCATCAGCCGAGCCGCCTGCCCTTTCCGCGGCGACAGCTCGAGCGCGCGGCGGATCGTCTCGCATTCCACCCACTCGACGTTTTGCCGCAGCTGCAGCGAGGGTGCGCCCCACGAGCAATCGGCGCCTGCCGTCTCGATCACGACCGCGTCGCGCGTAATGGTCGGACCGCCGGCCAGTACCACCGCCCGCTCGAGCGTGTGCTCGAGCTCGCGCACGTTGCCGGGCCAGCGATGCATGAGGAGTGACGTCATCACCCCGTCCTCGAGCCCCTCGATCGTTTTTCCACACACCGCTGCGTGCTTGCCGACGAAATGCTCGACCAGCAGGGGAATATCGTCGAGACGATCGCGCAGCGGCGGCACGGCGATGGGCACGACGTGCAGCCGGTAAAACAGATCGGCCAGGAACCGGCCCTCGCCGACCAGCCGCCGCAAGTCGCGGTTGGTCGCGGCAATCACGCGCACGTCCACCTTGACCGCCCGCTCTGCCCCGAGCGGCTCGAATTCGCGTTCCTGCAGCACCCGCAGCAGCTTGGCCTGCACGCCGAGGCTCATCGTCCCGATCTCGTCGAGGAAGATCGTTCCGCCATCGGCGAGCATGAACTTGCCCCGCTTCGTGCTCGTCGCGCTGGTGAACGCCCCTTTAGTGTGGCCGAACAGCTCTGATTCGATCAGCGATTCGGGAATCGCGGCGCAATTGACGGCGACGAGCGGCATGTGACGGCGTGGGCCGGCGCCATGGACGGCGCTGGCCACCAGCTCCTTGCCTGTACCGGTCTCGCCGCTGATCAACACCGTGCTGCGGACGGCGGCAGCTGCCTCGATGTGTCGAAGCAACTCCTGAATCGCTCGGCTCTGGCCGACGATGCCATGCTGGCGATGATGTTCGTGAACCGCCGCCGGCGGCGGTAGCCCGGGACCGAATCGTTGCACGAGCCTCACATCTTCCTCCCCGTCAGGCGGCTAGCATCACTTACGGTTTCTCAACTCGGCGAGCACTGACGACACGAATGCCAGCAGCTCGTCCACCGAACAGAACCGGGCGGCTCTGTACGATGCGATGTGTTCGATCTTGCCCTCCACCCGCCCGGCCGCGACATCGGTGCTTTCCCGGAACTGGATGACGAACGCCGCCTTTGATTGCCATCCCTCCATACAACACAGGACAATAGCGGAGTCCCCAAGTGTCAGTCATAGCGCCACGGTAATTCTTCGGTTACGCGCGATACTCCGTGCCCGACCACAATCGAATTCGTTTCGCTCCCTTCGACCTCGACCCGGTCAACGAGTGCTTGTGGCGGGGCGCCGAGGTCATCAAGCTGCGCCCGAAGGCGTTCGCGGTGCTCGAGCATCTGCTGTCGCGTCCGGGTGAGCTCGTCACGAAGCAAAGCCTGATTGGCGCCGTCTGGCCCGACACCTTCGTCGGCGACGCGGTGCTCAAGGTCGCGATCAAACAAATCCGCGAAGCCCTGTCCGACGATCCGAAATCGCCGCGGTTCATCGAAACCGCGCACCGCCGCGGCTACCGGTTCATCGCCGCGATCGAATCGGCCGCGCCGCGTCGGGTCCTTACGCGTGAGGCGCCAAGTGGTGTCCCGGCCGAGCGGGCACGGCGCGACCCGCCAGGCGCGGTCGTCGGGCGTGAGCTGGCGCTCTCGCGGATGCATCACTGGTTCGAAAAATCGCGGAATGGTGACGGCCAGGTGATCTTCGTCACCGGCGAAGCCGGCATCGGCAAGACCACCCTGCTCGAAACCTTTGCCCAGGCCATCTCCGCCGATCCCGCCGTACGGATCTGCAGCGGGCAATGCCTGGAACAGTACGGCATGAGCGAGGCCTATCTGCCGGTGCTTGACGCGATGCGCCAGCTGTGCCGCGACCAGCCAGCGGTGATCGAGACGTTGCGCACCTGCGCGCCGATGTGGCTGATGCAGATGCCGTCGCTCGTGACCCCGGCGGACCGCGAGGCGTACGGCCGCGAAGCGCAAAGTGTCGTGCGCGAGCGAATGCTGCGCGAAATGGGTGAGGTGCTCGATGCGCTCACCGAGCACGCGCCGCTCGTCCTCGTGCTGGAAGATCTGCACTGGAGCGACTACGCCACCCTCGATCTGATTTCCTACGTGGCCCGGCGCCGGCGCGCGGCTCATCTCATGATCGTCGGCACCTATCGCCCGGCCGAGCTGATTGCGAGCGGGCACCCGTTGAAGGTCGTCAAGCAGGAGCTGGCGGCGCGGCAGCTCTGCGACGAGTTGGCGCTGGAGTACCTCACCGAAGCGGCCGTGGCTCAGCATCTGGCTTTCCGATTCCCGGCACACCGCTTTCCTCGAGAGCTGCCGGCGCTGATTCACGAGCGGACCGAGGGCAACCCACTCTTCATGGTGAACACCATCGATCACCTGATCGCCGAACGGCTGATTGAACCACACGCAGACGGGTGGCAACTGACGGCGCCGATCGACCGCGTCAGAGTGGGCGTTCCGGACTCCATCAGGCAGTTGATTGAAACGCAAGTCGATCGACTCGATCCGATCGACCAGCGCATTCTCGAAGCCGCCAGCGTCGCGGGGGCGGAATTCTCGGCCCTCGCCGTGGCGGCGGCGCTGGACGAGCGTCTGGCCGACGTGGAACGGCGCTGCGACGAGATGAGCAGACGCCACCAGTTCATCAGGGATTGCGGCGTGCAGGCGCTGCCCGACGGGCAGGCGGTTGGCCGCTGTGGCTTCGTGCACGCCGTGTATCGGCACGTTCTGTACGAACGGGTGTCGGCATCGCGCCGCATTCAGCTGCACCAGCGGATCGGCCGCCGCGGCGAGGAACTGTACGGCGCGCGCGCCAACGAGATTGCCGCCGAGTTGGCCATGCACTTCGAACGCGCCGGTGAGCTTCAGCAGGCGGCGCGGTATCTGCAGCAGGCGGCAGTCAACGCCACACACCGTTCGGCGTACCGCGAGGGCATCGCGCTGGCGCGGCGGGGGCTGCAATTGCTCGCGACAGTGCCGGAGTGCGAAGCTCGCGCGCGCCAGGAGCTCTGGCTGTGCTTGACGCTGGGCGTGCCACTGATTGCCACCGAGGGCTACGCCTCGCCGGAGGTGGGCAACGTGTATCGGCAGGCGCGCCAACTGTGCGCCCGCCTCGAGAGCCCGCGCGAGATTCCTCAGGCGCTGTGGGGCCTGTGGACATTTCACGCGGTGAAGGCCGAGCTATCGGCGGCCGTCGCGCTCGCCCTGGAGTTCCTGACGCTCTCCGAGCGGATTGCGGATCCAGCCGTCGCGATGCGCGGGCACTGGGCGATGGAGATCACCTGCGCGCATCAAGGCAACTTCACTCTGGCCCTGGAACACTTCGACCAGGCGATCGCGCTCTACGCCCCTGACTCCGATCGCGACCCGGCGTTCGCCGACGCGCTGAATCCCGGCGTGGCGCTACGCTGCTTCGCCGGCTGGTCGCGGTGGTTCATCGGCCAACCCGATCGCGCCCTCGCTCAGATCGAGGAGGCGGTCGCGCTTGCCCGTACACGATCGGAGCCGCACGGCCTGGCCCACGCGCTGGTGTTTGCGGCGACGCTTCGCCAGCTTCGCGGCGAGCGATCGCTGGCGCTGAAAAATGCCGCTGCCGCCGGCGTTGTGTCGAGCGAGCACGGGCTGGTCTTCTATCACGCGATGGCCCGGATCGTGAGAGGGTGGGCGCGCCTCGGCGAGACGAAGGCGGAGGACGCCGCCGACGAGATGCAGCAGGGATTGGACGCCTGGCATCGTACCGGTGCACAGCTGATGCGACCACACTTCCTGGCGCTGCTGGCGGAGGCCTGGCCGGTGGCGGCGAGCGGCGACCGTGGCCTTGCCCTGCTGGACGAAGCCCTCGCTCTGGCCGAGTCGACCGGCGAACGATGCTACCAGGCGGAGCTCTATCGCCTGAAGGCCGAGCGGCTGCTGCTCTGCGGACAGCGCGAAGCCGCCGAAGCACAGGCCTGCCTGGAGCAGTCACTCGCCGTCGCGCGCCATCAGGAGGCGCTATCGCTGGAACTGCGGACGGCGGTGAGCCTGGCGCGCCTGCACCAGCAGCATGGCGACCGCGGCCAAATCCGCGACCTCATCGCGCCGATCTATGCACGATTCAGCGAAGGCTTCGACACGATCGATTTACGTAACGCGCGCCGTCTGCTGGATGCCGCTCGCTGATCGCTGATCCCGCTGTGTCACGAGCGGTGGTACCACCGCGAAATGGAATCGCTCCCCACGCCTACCAGAGTGGATGCCGTCCAGCACTCATCATGTCCACGGCGTCAGGGAGGTTCTCGATGCAAGTCGTCCGATTCGCAAGACCGATCGCGGCGCCACTGGCCGCACTGCTCATGCTGGCCGGCGCCGCAACATTCGCCGCGGCGCAATCCCACGACGATCACGCCAGCCACGACGCCCCGCCGCATAGGCCCAACCCGAAGGACAACGAGCTCGTGCAGGCGGTTCGCGATGCCACCGAGCGCTTCAAGGACGTCCGGTCAATCGAGGGTCCGGGCTATGGCTACGAGCTCGCGTTCGGCTGCGTGAGCGGCGGCGACTTCGGCGCGATGGGGCTGCACTACGTGAAGATGCCACTCGTCTTCGACGGCGCGATCAATATCGCCGAGCCGGAAATCATCCTCTTCGAGCCGACGCCGAACGACGGCATCCGCATCACCGGCGCCGATTACGTCGTCATCGCGGACGACTGGCACAAGTACCACGACGGACCGCCAGAGCTCGACGGCCAGCTGTTCCATTTCTTCGAGAGCCCCAATCGCTTCGGATTGCCGGCCTTCTACACGCTGCACGTCTGGGCGTGGAAGAACAATCGCAATGGTACGTTCGTCAACTGGAATCCAGACGTCTCGTGCGACGAGTTCAACCCGCCGCCCGAGCCGGTGCGATAAACACGCCAGGTTGACGCGGAGTAGAAGCGCATGAGGTTCGCACGATTGGTGTTCACGTTCGCCGGTGTCTGGGGACTGATCGTGCTGACGCCGCTCTACTTCGCGTTCGATCTCGTTGGTCGGGCCTATCCACCACCGGTCACGCATCCCGACTTCTATTTCGGTTTCGTCGATCTCGCGCTGGCGTGGCAGATCGGATTTCTGATCATTGGCCGCGATCCGCTTCGGTTCCGGCCGATGATGATTCCGGCCGTCTGTGAGAAGGCGTTCTACGTCATCAGCCTCGTCGTGCTCTACACGCGAGGCCGCATTGAGCTCGGGCAGATGGCCGTCGGTGCGCCCGACGCGTTGCTCGGTTGCCTCTTCGTTGCCGCCATGATTCAGACGCGCGCCGCGATCGTGCACGCGCCACGCCATCGTTCGATCTCGGCCGGCGATCCCGCCTCTCCTCTCGGGTAGGACGCGACAATGCAGGACATCACGTTGCCCGATGGGCATTGCCTCAGAGTTCGTGAGCTGGAGAACGGTGAAGAACTGCCGATCCGCCAGCTGCTCGCCGGCGTCGGTCCGCGATCGTGGCGATTCCGGTTCCACTCGCCGCTGTCGAAGGCGCCTGACCACTTGGTGCGTCTGCTGGCGAGCGTCGACCACACCCACCGGGTGGCTCTCGTTGCCGAGCACGACACCGGCACGGCGACCGAGGCCGTCGCCCTGGCGAATTTCGCGGCGATTGACAACGACGGCGGCGTCGAGCTGGGGCTGGTGGTCCGCGACGACTGGCAGCGCCGGCGTCTCGGAAGCGAGCTGGCGATCAGGTTGCTGCACAGCGCCGAGAAGCGCGGCTACCGCCGGTTCGTCGCCCATACCATGCCGGAGAACGCCGCTATCCAACGACTCCTGCGGCACGTCCGCGTCGTCGCGCGCAGCTTCAGCGCCGGCTTCACCAGCTTCGAGTTCGTCGCGCGTCCGGCTGAGACCGGGGAACCCCTCGAATAACGCGACGCGTCATTGATTCACGAAAACGCGCGCCAGTGACTGCGCCAGGCGCACCGCAATCTCTGCCTGCGCCTCCAGCGGCTGTTCGACCGTGGATTCGGCCGCATCTGTCCAGACATGAGTTTCGTGACGGGTCTCGACGAGTGAGGCGGTGACGCGGACCGCACCACCGACGCGTCGCGCAGTCCCCTCGAACACGTAATCGACGCTGAGCGCTTCGCCGATCTCCGAGACCCGGCACGTCAGGCCTTTGAACATCATCGACGACGACCGGGCGATCAACGCCGCGGCGCCGCCGACCGCCCGCCCGATTTCGACGATCAATTCCTCCGTCAGCCCGTCAGCGAAGCCGGCTCCGCCGCCGATATCGGCGAGCGGCAGGACGGCGAGGCGAGAGCGGTTGGCGGCTGGCCGCGCCATCTGCCGGCCGAACGGATTGGCTGCCGGCTCGGTCCCGGCGAGAAAGCGATAACCGAGACGCGGGATGGTCTCGATGAATCTCGGGTGGACCGCGTCGTCGCCGAGCGTCAGGCGCAGGCGCCGGATGGCGGCGTTCAGGCTGTGTTCGTAGTCGACGAACGTGCCGTCGGGCCAGAGGCGCCGGCGCAGTTCGTCACGCTCGACGACTTCGCCAGCACGCTCGAGCAACAGGCGCAGAATCTCGAAGGGCTGCGCCTGCATGGCGACGCAGCTGCCGGCGGTCCGCAGTTCGCGCGACTGGAGGTCGAGCGCAAAGGTGCCGGGTGGCCGGCTCTCGTCCCCGAACAGGATCGGGGCCGTTGATGCGCGCTGATCGTTCACGGCTCACCGCTGCAACGCCGCCTTGATGCGTGCGACGTGATGGTAACTGTGGCGGACGGCGTGATCCTCCAGCATGAACTGGCAGGTGATCGGTGCGCCGGCGTACAGCGACGCCGGGGCCGCACGATCGAGGTCGTCGTCGGTGAGCGCACGAATCGCGGCGGCTGCCGCGGTGCTGTTTTGCTGCAGCAGGACGAGCGTCGCCGCCGGCTCCGCGCCGTCGTGTGCACGAGCGTGGCTGCGGTTCATCTCGTGCACGTCGGCCATCGTCACGCCGGTGATCGCCTGGCCGCGCGCCAGCATCAGCGCCAACTGGATCTCGAGCGGATACACGCTCGCCACGTGATGCACGACCACGCCGATCTTGCGGCCATCACCGGGCACAGGAGCGTGCCACTCGCTGTCGGTGAGCCCTGAAGCGAGAGCGGTGAGCGCCGCGGCGCCACGCTCGAGGCGGCCGGCGAGCGCCTCCGCACGAGTGTTGTTGATCATTGGTGTCTCCATGAACTTCATCTACGTAGCGCCGAACGGCGCGATCTGTTTCGCGTGGCCGTCGGTCGGTTGTCGAGACGATCGACGGACCGCGAGGGGCGATGGTTCGCGGCTTACGGGCGGAGGTGAATTGTGGCGAGTTGTGGCGACGTGGTCAGCGACACGCTCACATAAGTCGCGCAGCGGCAAAGCATTTCGGCCGAAAGCAGTTCGTAAACGGACTCGATATTGCACTTCGCGCCGCCATCAATCGCCATCACGCGTTCTCATCTGGTCCAACGTCAACGTTCGCCGAAGTGAAGCGGCCCGCAACAGCGAGTGGTGTGCCCGTGCTTACGGAAGATGTTTTACGAGAAGAGCCAGGAATTACGCAAAACGCATTTGGCCGCTTCCTGGCGTGGCTGGACGGCGGTGTCGACTCGGGCGGGGAAACGTACCTCGAGATCCGGCGTCGCCTGGTCGCCTATTTCAATCGCCGTCACCGGCCGCTCGCGGAGGACCTGGCTGACGAAACTCTGAATCGCGTCAGCCGGACCCTCGAACAGCAAGGCGCGATTTCGGTGACGCCGCCGGCGCGCTACTGCTATGTCGTGGCGCGGTTCATCCTGCTCGAAGATCTCCGCCGCGAGCGGCGTCAGGTGCCGGTCGACGACGCCCGCATGGCGGCACCACAGATGGACCTGGCAGATATGGGCGGGCCAGCCTCCGCGCACGAGGAACGCCTGAAGCGCCTCGACATTTGTCTGGACCGGCTGAAACCTGAGCAGCGGGAGATCGTCGTCGAGTACTACCGCGACGTCCGCCGCGATCGCATCACACGACGGCGTCGCCTCGCCCAGCGGCTCGGCATCACGATGAATGCCCTGTCGATTCGCGCGTGGCGCATCCGCGCCACGCTGGAGAGCTGCCTGAGGCAGCGTGCGGAGCGAAATGTTTGAGCGGCTTCGCGCTTACGAAGACAGGGTTTCGAGTTGAGAGAGATGCCGCCGACTGCCGCGTTCGAAGACCAGCAAGTGCTCATCCGCTACCTCCTCGACCTCCTCCCGGCGGCGGAGACCGAGCGCCTCGACGAGGCCAGCATCGTCGACGATGAGTGTGCGGTCAGGTTGGCGGACGCCGAAACTGATCTGATTGATGCCTACGTCGCGGACGCCCTCCAGCACGACTTACGCCAGCGTTTCGAAGCGGTGTACCTGACGTCGAACTACAACCGTCGGCGCGTCGAGTCCGCGCGGCGCTTTCGCGTCGCCATCCACCGCGCCGCAGCGGCCGCGGCCCCACCAAGAATCGCGTTCGCCAGGCAGTTCCTGGCGGCGGCGGCCACGCTGTTCGTGACGACTAGTCTTCTGACGTTCTACGGCACGCAGGAGTCCCGTTGGCCGGTTCAGCGCTCGCCACGCCACCCCGTCGGCCGGCTAGCGGGCGAGCCGGCAGCGGTTGTTCTTTCTCCACAGGTGCGCGCCGGCGGCGATGCGGCAACCGCAGTGATCACTCCGGAGACGCGGGATGTCGCGTTCGATCTCCGACTCGAAACGAAGGACTACAACCGATTCCTGGCGACTCTGGTAGACAGCCGCGACAACAGCGCGATCTGGCAGAGCCGGCCGCTCACGCCGTTCGCACGAGGGACGGCATCGCTGGTGACGATTCGAGTTCCCGCATCGGTATTGACCGCCGCGCGCTATTCGCTCGAGTTGGTGGGCGTCGACGCAAGCGGCGGGCTGACCGCCGTCGGCGGCTACGCCGTCCGGATCGAGCACCGATGACGAGGACGCTGACGCCTTGGATGACAGGGGCGATCGCGGTCTGCAGTCTCAGCGGGCTCGCCGCTCTGTCCGCGTTCTCCGGCCCGTGCGCCCGCACGTTGCCTGACGAACCGTCGGCCTCGGATTCTCCGATCGGCCGCTGGCTCGCACCGGGCGGACGTCATCGTTACGAGCTCCGCCTGGCCGGCGGTGAGTTCGCGCAGATCAGCGTTGAACAGCGGAGCACCGACGTCGCGGTCGAGGTCGCCGACCCCGGCGGCCACGCGATTGCCGAGTTCGATGACGAGCCCGGCGCTCGCGCCTGCGAAGAGGCGACGCTCGTCGCCGAACGCACCGGCATCTACAGCGTCACGGTCCGGCCCTCGTCCGCGACCACGCACGCCGGTTCCTATTTCATCCGGCTCGCGGTCCGGCGGGCGGCGACCGAGGGCGACCGAGCGGAGCAGCAGTCGCGAACGCTTCGCACCGATGCGGCACGCCTTGCCGCTGCCGGCCGGTTCGACGAGGCCCGCCGCCGGTTCGAACAAGCGCTGACGCTCGCCGAGCAGATCCCCGGCCATGCCGACCGGGACATCGGTCGGCTCTCGCTCCAGCTCGCGGGAAACGCCCTCGCCATGCGCGACGACGCGCGGGCGCGACAGCTGGCGGTGCGGGCGGCCGCGATCTTCGATCCGGCTGATGTCGGCGATGATGTGTTTGCCGCGAGAGCCCGCACCTTCATCGCCACGACGCACCAGCACGCCGGGGAAGTCGCGCAGGCCGAAGCGGTGTTGCAGCCCACCCTCGCCGTGTTCGCTCGCACGCTCGGTCCGGATCATCCCTGGTCAATCGACAGCCTGACGGCGCAAGCCAGCATCCGCTATGACGCCGGCGACGTGGAGTCGGCCGAATCGCTCAATCGCCGGGCGATGGCCATGCTCGAAGCGGCCGGCGATACGAAGGGCATCCCGTATGCGGTGCTCTTGAACAATCTCGGCCAGGTTCTACAGCAGAAAGGCCAGATGGCACAGGCCGAGACGCTGTTCCTCCGATCGCTGGCGAATGCCGAACGGCTGGAAGGCGTCCGCAGCTATCGCGTGACGACGACGCTGCAGAATCTCGGCATCGTCGCGCGGCAGCGCGGCGACTACGGCCAAGCCCTCGAATACGATACGCGGGCGCTCTTCGTGCGTCAGGCACTGCTCGGGCCCGAGCACGCCGATATGGCGCCGCTCTTGAACAATCTGGCCGTGCTGTATCGCAGCGTGGGCGACGAACGACACGCGCTGCCGATGCTCTTCCGAGCGCTCGCGATCCGCGAGCGAACGGTCGGTCCGTACCATCGCGGCACCCTGACTACGGTGGGGAACATCGCCAGGTCGTACGCGTCGATCGGCGACATGCCGCACGCGATCGAGTTCGAACGCCGCGCCGACGCAATCGTGGAGACGCAGCTGGCGTTGAATCTCTCGGTCGGGTCCGAGCGGCAGAAGCTGGCCTTCGTCCGCAGCGTCGCCGAGCGCACGGCTCGTGCGATCTCGCTCCATCTCGACCGCGCGCCGACGGATCCGGACGCCGCTGGCCTCGCCGCGCTGGTGCTGCTGCAGCGGAAGGGCCGCGTGCAGGATTCGATGGCCGATGTGTTCGGCGTGGTGCGCAGCCGGGTCACCGATGCCGGCGATCGCGCAGACATGGATCGTCTGAATGAAACGCGACGCCGCCTCGCCCAGGCGGCGCTCGGGGCCGCAACCCTGGCTTCCCGCGAAGCACGACAGACGTTTGCCACGATGGAAGCGGAGGCGGAGCGGCTCGAAGCGTCGCTCAGCGCGCATAGCGCCGAGTACCGCGCGCAAATGCAGAGCGTCTCGCTCGCTGCGGTGCAGGAGGTACTGCCGGACGAGGCGGCGCTGATCGAATACGCCGTCTACCGGCCGTTTCACCCGGACGCCGCGAAGCGCGACAACGAGTACGAGTCGGCTCGCTACGCGGCCTATGTCATTCGGCCCAACCGCGGTCCCGCCGGTGTCGATCTCGGGGATGCGCGGACGATCGATCGAGCGGTCGAGGTCTTGCGCGACGCGTTGCGCGATCCGACGATTGCCGAGGCTGAGGTGAAAGCGCGCGCGGCGGCATTGTTTGATCTGGTCGTCCGGCCGCTGAGTACTGCGCTGGACGGGGCGTCGCGGCTGGTGATTTCACCGGATGGCCATTTGAGCTTGGTTCCATTCGAGGCGCTCGTCGGCGAGGACGGATGCTATGTGGTCGAGCGGTACGCGACGAGTTATGTCACGAGCGGACGTGATCTGCTTCGCATGCGCCTGCCACCGCGAGCGCCCACCGATCCGGTCATCGTCGCCGATCCAAGTTTCGGTGATCCGCCGGCGGCCGCCGCCGACGCCGCAAGACGGCCGCGATCCGGCCAGCCCCAGACCTCAACGACCGGCACGCTGGGCGCGATCGCGTATTTCTCGCCGCTGGCCGCGAGCGGTCACGAGGCGCGTGCCATCAAGGCGCTGTTTCCGCACGCGCGGCTGCTGACGGGCACGGAGGCGACGAAGGAAAGCGTCCGGCGTCTCAGCGCGCCGCGTGTCCTGCATATCGCCTCGCACGCGTTCTTTCTCGACGATGCGCCGGCCGCTGCGGCGGGTGCTTCAGCAAATCCGCTGATTCGCTCCGGGCTGGCGTTGGCTGGTGCCAACGCGAAGCCAGATCGCGCCGATGGTGTTCTCACGGCCCTCGAGGCCTCGGGGATGGACCTGTGGGGCACCGAGCTGGTCACGCTGTCCGCCTGCGATACAGGTGTCGGTGAAGTCCACAACGGCGAAGGGGTCTACGGCCTGCGCCGGGCGTTCGTCCTCGCCGGCGCACAGAGCCTGGTGATGACCCTGTGGCCGGTCAGCGACTACGTGGCGCGCGACACGATGGTCGCGTACTACACGGGCTTGCGTGACGGATTGGGCCGCGGCGACGCACTACGGCAGGCCAAACTCGCGGTCCTGCAGCAGGCCGGGCGGCGTCACCCCTACTTCTGGGCCGGGTTCATTCAATCGGGACAGTGGACGCCGTTGCGTGCCGCGCCGACGACCGACGCCTCGGTGCCGGCCCGCGCCGGCGGCACGCTCTGACCCATGGCGTTGGCGCTCGCTGCCGTGGCCGTGATCGCCGCCGCTGGCCGGGTGGCGGTTCTTCACCGGCGGCTCCGCC
>Ga0111538_10005175_pt1 | contig 17886 bp, 5 predicted proteins | sample SoiMethybrSBSTD1_FD_79669 | JGI IMG/M metagenome (GOLD analysis project Ga0111538, IMG submission 79669) | Bulk soil microbial communities from a Populus tree surrounding site in Tennessee, USA - Soil MetaG P. TD hybrid SBSTD1 (version 2)... | ecosystem: Environmental > Terrestrial > Soil > Tree...
AGTCTATTATCAGGGTTTTAAGTAGTGGTGGCGGTGAGCGGCAGCACAGGGTGATACCAGAAGGTGGAAGCCAAACTGTTGATTTTTCAGTACCACTGAAAGGCTCTATCGAAATCGAATGTAACGGACAAATGGGTCAGGGATGCAGTTTTAGCATTAACTAAGATCGAATTGCATATACGAGTAAGGCAATAAAAAACCTTGACGTAGAACTACAGTTGCCGATGCCGTCTTGTTACTTTGTTTTGCAATTCTGTATAAGAAGTGATTGACGAACAGATGGAGTTGTAAAGCGAGACGTATTGAAACTAGTATGACTATGGAGAGCACTGTTTCTTACCAAGATGTTCGCCACGGGTTGTGACTCCGATCACGGTGCCACAATCTAAACGCTTCCCTTGTCGCTACCAAAAAGTCCCTTTCGCACAGCGGTAGGAAGACTCAGAGTTTCTGTTCACGCGCTACCGCTTTCGCCGGAAGCCCATCCGTCAATTAGTTTCAACCTGATCAAACCAAGACACGAGGCTCGTGTCCTTGACTACGTAGGTTACAGACATTCCAGGAATGAGAGAGCAAAGGCTGCTTGTAGCCTGAGAGATAGCTGAGGCTTCACCTCAAAAAAAGCGTTACTGTGCACGCAAAGTGGTTTGATTACTCGAGGCATAGAACCTACGAAGTGGGAAGATTTGAACCAGATGACGGAAAGATGTGGGACCTATGTTGTGATCCCAGGTACGACGTGAGCTGCTTTGACGACTGAAACGCCGATAACTACTGCCTAGTATTACGTCATAGTAGGTAGTCGAATACCGGTGAAAGGACTTAAAATCCTCAGTACACCCTCTTACCTCGTTCTACCAGATGATACTACGCAGTATTTATCGACGTTTCAGCCGTCAAAGCAAGCTCACGTCGTGCCTGGTATCACAAGGTGAGTCCCTCATCTTTCCCTCATCTCATCTTCGAACGTCTGCTTTGAGTATTTTGTAAGGATCGGATTTATTGTGGTTGAACTCAACGAAAGGTAACGGACAAATGCCTTTCTTTGGAGGTGTCAAAACGAAATACTAACATTTCACTGATCAGTTCTCGCGGATGTGTCAAAAGCCTGTTTAAGGGAGGTTTTACACACATGAGCTTCAACGCAGAGAATTGGTCTAAGCTCCTCCTGATTCATCTCAGGCGCACACCCCCTATACGCTACTCTCTCAGTTGTTAAAATTTTTAGAGCGCTTTGACTAACTTATGGACCAGAATTTTCCGAGGACACCTGTGTGGCCTGAATACGGTCTCTAATAATAGCGCCAAGTCTTTCAACGTACCGACGGTCGATCGCTATTCGTAGGCCTCGCGGCACATCCTCAAAAACTATATGAGTGGTAGGAGTAGATCTGTAATCGTTCCTACTAAACCATTGTAGTGAGCAATCAGGAAAACGTATTAGAAACAAGTTAACCAAAAACCGCGAATTCATGCTAGGCAGATTAGTGCGAATGGCATTTATATCCTCATCAGTGATTGCTCTAAAGGCCGGCTCGACAAGGTAAACTCCTTCATCCGATGCGAGGATTCCGTTGCTGTTATCAAACCGTAATCGCGCACTTCGAATCGCAAGCAACCGTTGCGATAGGCATACCTGCATACATGATACGGGTAGCTCAGTTGGATGGAGTTCCCGGACACATCAACATGCCAAAACAAGTATGTTATATCGCCGATTTTCGCGAGGCCTCCATCAATCAGAGAAGCGATCTCATAGCCCGCTCCGTAAAACTGAAGCAGGCTGGAATAGCTCATGAGCTCTAATTGTAATAAATGCGCCGTCATCATAAGCGACCTGCTGATACCCTCCAGAAGCGGGGACGGATTCGCGCCATCTAAGAGTTGCGGTGGCTCAAAATTTCGCAGGAATGACTTAGCGTCATCAGTTCCACTGCCTCCTATACAAACATCTCCGAATGTCCGCGTTAGCCACAACTTCACACCCGACAGCGAATGAAAAAGCCTTTGTGTTTTCCATAAACGTGCCCGCAAACTGAACTTCATTGCCGCCTGAGAGCTTGGGAGTTCCAACCCCAAGGTGAGTCTCTTACTATTGCATTGTCAGCAATTTAGCCGAATTCAGAATTACAGCAACTTTACAACAACTTGATGAGTTGGTCCAAAGCCGTTACAAGTGGTCCACGTCGAGTGTCTATTCAGCTCTAATTACCGTTTTTGGAACGTCGGTTCCTCGCCGTATGTACACGTGGGCGCAGAATTCCGCGAACTAATACTCAGTGTCAGGTTTGTAAACAGAAGATGTCGTAGCCACGAGCAACAACACGATTGCGGCAATCGCATTGCCGTCAAGCTATATCTGCAAAGGGTGATAGCTATCGCTGTTCGGCTTGCGGCAGTAACCAGAATTCCTATAGGTCGTGTGTGCACGAGCAGGAGAACGGTTAACAACTCTCGATTCGGGCATGTTGATAGGGCCGGCCTTGTGGGCGTTATGGAAATCACAATTAGCCGTTCACAGCGCCGGGCGAGCCTTGGACTCTTCGGACTGGAGAACAATCCACGCCGGATCTAATTTGTCTGCCGACGCAAGTAGCTTGATCTGGCCCGGCTGTTTCACTGACTGCACCAGGGGCATGGCGAGACCGTTGAATAGACTCCGTTTGGCGTCGCGAGGAGAAGAAGGTTTGTCGTCTTCGTGACAGCTTGGATCGCCATTGCCTACACCGATCAACCTCGCTGGTCCATCGACTTTGAATTTCACGAGATTATTCGCCGTGGGAACAGCGCGACCTTTCTCATCAAGAACCTCAACGGTAATGACGGAGACGTCCTCGCCATCGGCGGCTATCTTCTGACGATCTGCGCGCAGATTCAGCTTCACTGGTCCGCCTGTTGTCTCGCGTTTGCTCTTTAATAGTTCTGCGCCATCTGTGCTAACTGCCTCAATCATGCCCGGCGCGTAAGGTACTTTCCACTGGACGTGGGAATTCCTCTCAACTCTCTTTCTACCTAAACTCTTGCCGTTCAGAAAAAGCTCTACAGCGGGTAGGTTGGTATAGCACCAAACATCTATCTCCTCTCCTTCCCTGCCCGTCCAGTTCCAATGTGGAAACAAGTGGAGCACTGGCTGCGAATCCCACCACGATTTGTAGTAATAGAAGATGTCTTTAGGAAACCCGCAAGTGTCTAGAATGCCGAAGTGGGAACTTATGCACGGCCACCCGTATGGGCTCGGCTCGCCGCGATAATCAAACCCTGTCCACGCAAAACCTCCTCCGACAAACGGTCTGGCTGCATAAGTCTTCCACCATCCTTCAGTACCGTTGGCGTATCCCGGAAAGTTGACGTCGTAGGCACTGATGTATCCTTTCTCTTTGTCGGTGATGTAGATTCCGCGTGTGAAGAAACTACTGGCCGTTTCGCTTCCCACAGACGGTTGGTTTGGAAATTTTGCATGGAAGTCATCGATGTTTTTGGCCGCGAGATCGCCCCCGCGACCGCCTGCATTGCCGTAGTTGAAACCTTGAACATCGACGACGCTCGATACACCTTTACCCCAGGCACCGTTCATCGCCACTGTCACCGGTCTCGTTGGATCTAGTTGACGGACAAGTCGCTTCATGGTGGTCACGATCTGAGCACCACGCTCGGTGCCTTGCTCTCGTTCTTCATTACCCAGGCACCAGATGACCACACTCGGGTGATTTCGATCTCTACGCACTAAACGAGAAAGCTGACTAAGACCTTCCGGGTTTGACGACATCAGACGCGTTTCGTCCATTACCAGCATACCGAGTCGATCGCAAGCCTCAAGTAACTCTGGTGTTGGTGGATTGTGCGAGGCCCGATACGCATTTGATCCCATCTCCTTCAGCCGTTCGATGCGGTAGTACTGCAAACGATCGGGAAGCGCAGTGCCGACACCCGCATGGTCCTGGTGGTTGCATGTGCCTTTCATCTTTACCGGTTGGTCATTCAGGAAGAACCCGTGATTGGGATCAAAGCGAATAGTTCGAATGCCGAAGGGTGTCTCAACTACATCTGTCACGACACTTTCAGTTTCCACCGAGGAAATCGCGCGGTACAGATTTGGGTGTTCAATCGACCACAGCGCCGGATTCGCAACAGTAGTGTCGAAAGAAAACTGAAGCGTAGCGCGAGGACCAACCGTCAAGCGCTTGCTATGCGCCGTTGCGACCGTACGACGACTTGCATCAATGATTCGAGATGTCACTCGGCAGTTTTGAGCCAGGTCGGTCTCGTTTTGGACTTCCGTCTTGATCGCGACCGTGGCTGACTTTCCCTCGACGCTGGAGGAAATGAAGTTTCCCCATGGCGTGACGTGCAAAGGATCAGTCTTGACAAGCCACACGTGGCGATAGATTCCCGCTCCTTCATAAAACCAGCCTTCGTTCTCCGTCGCATCTACGCGAACAACGAGAATGTTGGGTTCGGTGAAATTCACAAAGTCAGTCAAGTCGAAAATAAACGGAACATACCCGCTTAGATTCTCACCGATATAGTGCCCATTGAACATCACCATAGCGGCGCGAAAGACGCCGTCGAATTCCACGCTGATTCGTTTGCCCTTATCTGAAGATTGGAGTGTAAATACACGCCGATACCAACCGATGCTGGTCTCCGGGTATTCGCGACCCAGCGGTTTCGCGCCTTGGTGGTGCAGCATGGAAGCATTCGTGAAAGGAAGTTCAACGGCCCAATCGTGCGGTAGATCTATGCCTCGCCAATTCTTGTCGTCGAAGTTTGCGCGTGTGACCGGCAGGAAGTTGCCTGACTTCGCAAACTGCCCTTCGCGACGCCGTGATCCATAACCGAAATCTTTGTCGGCGTCATTCGCGTGGCCCAGAGCGAAGCGCCAGCCGAAATCCAACAGTAATCGTTCACGTGGTGAGTTTGTTTGCGGCTGTGCTGCCTCAGCCTTCACACCCTCGGCTGTTGCTGTTGCCTCCGCTCCTTCATCAGGAATTATTATGTTTGCGGCAGCGCCGGCAGACGCAAGCAAACTCGATTTGAGGAGTTGACGACGAGTTAGGCGGGACATGGGTCGTTCTCCGAAGCATTAAGATTTGGAAACTCGGCGAGAGATTAACAGAAAACGAGGTAGAGGCACTTCGGCGCGGTCAATTAAGCAACAGTCAACGGAAATTCTCCATTAACATAATGTCGCTGCCATTCTGGTCCATCTGTACGAGCAACAGTGATTTTTCGTCGGGCGAAACTGCCAACCCTGGATCCGTCTTGAACAGCGGTTTGTTCAACTTTGCTATTGTCGTAATCTTCTTCGTCTCGAAGTTGAAGAACTCGACTAGCGGATGCGAGGCCGTTTCAGCGGTAGCAAAATAGATTCCTTCCCCGGTGACTGCCCAATAGCGCCACAAACCTGCCTGATGGTGGTCGACGACTAAAGTCTCCTCTCCACCCGTAACCGGCACTCGCCAGATTCCAGGCATGGCCCTGCCTTTCGCGTAATAGAAGTATTGGCCATCGGCAGATTCGAAACCTTCGAAGCCGCCCCGTTTCGTCACCTGCACCGGTGCGCCGCCTTCCGCGGGAATTTTCCAGATTTGCATGCTACCGCTGCGTGTGCAACCAAAGTAAATCCAGCGCCCGTCTCGGGACCAGCTTGGCGTAACATCTTCGTCTGCATCGAAGGTCAAGCGGCGAGGGCCGCCGCCATCTGCGTTGACCACATAAATGGCAGCTTTGCCTCCAAGCCACGAATCGAACACTACCTGGCGGTCGTCGGGTGACCAACGTGGAGTACCTGTAAGCGCGCCGCTGATGTTGGTCAATTGGCGTGCGTTTGTTCCGTCAGCATCGCAAATCCAAATCTCAAAACTGCCGGAACGACGAGACGCAAAGACGATGTGTTTGCCATCAGACGAATACTGTGGGCCATTCTCTTCTAAGCTGGAAGCGATGAGTTTGTGGAACTGTTCCGCTGGGCGTTGAGCTAGGCCTTTGGTTTTTCCCAGGTCGAATTGCCACACGTTTGCGTCGCTCAGTGACTGCGTATACGACAGTCGATTGCCCTGAAGAGAAATCGTCGGGCTATAGACATCGCGCTCATTAGCGGTAAGCCGTTCGAGCGCTTTGTCGACGGTCGAGATCTTCCACAAACTGTAATTGCTACCGCCTCGGCGCGACGCAAACACGATCTCTTTTCCATCTGAGGTCCAGCTGAGACCGCGAATCGATGTGTTATCAATTGTCAATCGTTGTGGTTCGGAAGCTCCGGGCGAAAGAAGATAGATATCTGCCGCCGCAATGCTTAGTGACCTTACGAACGCCAGCGTTTTGGAAGCCGGTGAATACGCGGGAAAAAGATCGCCGAGGGAACCTCCCGGCGGTGACGTTAGTTTGGTTTTCTCACCAGATTCAACGCTGATGGCAAATATGCCAAAAGGCTCATCCTGAGACTCTTTATCTGGCGCTACCAGAAACTTTCCGTCCGGAGCGTAGCTCAAAGTATTTCCTATAACCACTGGACGATAAGGAAATATGTCCGCGAGTTTACGTTCGGCTCCGCCCAACGATGAGATGATAAACAGTTCGGCACTCTTTGCCGTTTGACGGAGAAACGCGATGTCATGCCTATCCGGCGACCACGTGGGATCTGTGTCTGCCGCAGGGTTAGTGGTCAAGCGAAGGGGTTGTTCCGCGCCTAATAGTTTTACGTAAATGTCTCGGTTGTCTTCATTTGCTCCATCCCAAACAAAAGCAATCTGCTTACCGTCGGGCGAAAATGCAGCCTGGTCTTCAGTACCTGCGAGACTAGTGACCGGACCGATGGTATATAGCGGAGCCGTTGGCCTTGGCTTCGACCGGGACAGAAGTGCCCAAAGACCCCCGGCCACTGAAGCACCAAAGACTACGAATACTAACGGCGCCGCAATACTCTTCAAGAGAGAGCGCCGGGTGGGCTCGACAACCGACATGACGCCTGCATGGCTCGCTTGCGGGGGGCCGTTATCAGCAGTTTCATCTTCGCGATCGTTGATGACTTCGGCCTCGGAGAGGTGAGGTTCCGATGTCGCCTGTTCGGCCCATACCTCACGAACGCCTGCGATAAACCGATAGCCCCTTTTGGGAATTGTTTCGATGTAAAGCTGCTCGGAGGTTTCTCCTCCCAGGATTTTTCTTAGAGAGGAAACGTTTTTTGCGAGGTTAACTTCTTCAACGAAGGTGTTTGGCCACACCTTCTTCATAAGTTCGTTTTTCTCAATCACGTGTCCGCCGTGCTCCACCAGCACAAGCAGAGTCTCAAACGCCTTGGGAGTAAGGGGAATATGCTGCTCCCCTCGCAGCAATAAGCGCTCGGTGGCATCGAGCCGAAAAGGCCCAAACTCATAAAGATGTCGGGCTGTTTGGCTCATCGTTCGATTAAGTTGGTTAATTGAACGGCCCCCATAACTTTACCAAAACTTTCCCAACACTTCGGAAAGACTTTTGGCACGCGAACGCTCATAAGAAGACTCAATTCTGATAAATGGTCGTGCGGAGGGTGTATCGCGCATCATTCTAGCTTACACCGATTCCTCCGCCAACGCTTTTGCACGTTAGCCGCGAAAACTCGGTTTGCTAAGGAGGCGCTATGGGTTGCAGATCGGTCCGCAGCATTTCTCTAACCATCCTGGGAATTCTCATTCTGGCAGTCAGTGCGTTTAGCTCAGCATGGGCACAGGAAGGTCGTGGCTTGCTCATCGGGCAGGTCACCGATTCGCAGGGCGCTGTTATACCGAGTGCCACCGTTACCGCAACACGGGAGAGTACGCAACAAGTCTATACCGCACAGACCAGCAGCGGCGGTAACTTTTCGATCCCGTATCTCTTGCCGGGCACATATACAGTATCAGTCGAGGCGAATGGATTTAAGAAGGAGGAACGCCGCGGAGTGACCGTGGATGTGGCGGCCAAGATCAATTTGAACATAGTGCTTGAGGTCGGCGCTGTTTCTGAAACCGTTTTGATACAAGCCGAGAGTTCATTGCTCAATACGGCTGACGCATCCGGAGGTACGGTTATCGATCCGGAGAGAGTGCAAAACCTGCCTCTCAATGGGCGACAGATATACACATTACTTGACCTCACGCCCGGCGTGAAATTCACGCAGACTACGTTTGGGCCCGGTGGCTTTTCTGGTACTCGCGGGTGGGACGAGACCAATCAATACTCCATCAATGGCGTTTCAGGTCTTTATAACCAATTCACTTTGAACGGCGCTCCGATCACTCAGCAAACGAGTACTAACACCGGCCAGTGGGAAGTTGCACCAAACGTGGACGCTGTGCACGAATTCAAGATCATGACGAACACCTATGACGCACAGTATGGGCGCGCTGGTGGCGGTACGATTAACACCATCATCAAGAATGGCACGAAAGACTTTCATGGCACAGCCTTCGACTTCTGGCGTAATGACACTCTTGACGCAAACACATTTCAACTTAATGCCCAAGGTCTCCCCAGACAACGGCATAACCAGCATCAATTTGGTGGCACATTCGGCGGTCCAATCCCGAAGATGAAAGACACTTTTTTCTTTTTTAGTTTTGAAGGGTGGCGCGAGATACTGCCAAACGGACTCGTTAGAACCACTCCTGCTCTCGATGTGCGGCCGCGAGCGGATGGCGCCGTCGATTTCAGACAGTTTTTCGCCAGTCAGTTGCCGCTGTGCGGTGGCAACGTTACAACGGCTTGCTACAACCCGAATGGTCCTAGTCCACGCGGTGGAATTTACGATCCATTCAGTTGTGCGACCAAGAACGCCAACGGCACCTGCGCGACTCGCAACAGATTCTCTTTCAACGGGCAATTGGACGTGATTCCACCGAATCGCATAAGCCCGATTGGTTTGAGAATTTTGAATCTTTACCCGCTGCCGAATACTTCGGGGGCCGGTGAATTCAATAACTTCACCTCCACTAGCCCAGGCCAGTACGAATACAATCAACCACTCATCCGTATCGATCACAAATTCAGCGACAAGACGCACTTTTATGGAATGTATCTCTGGTGGGACGGAACTGAGAATCGAAGCACCAATGGTTTCCCCGGTCCTGCCATGAGGGGTGACATTAACTTTCGGTCTAACAAGACAGTTGTTCTGGATCTTACCCACACATTCAGCTCAACACTCTTCGGCGATCTGCGTGTCTCCTATAACCGCACCTACAAGACGACTGCAAATGGGTTGGTAGCAGCAGAACAGGCGGAACTGACCGATCAAGACCTCGGACTCACGATGCCCGTGCGGCAGGGAATCATCACGACCGTCACCAGGAACTGGGCGCCGACCATTTCGGTCGCCGGCGGATATGAACAGATAATCGGAAATGCAGTAAACCAGTCGACTGAGGCATTGATGTACGAGACTTATGAGATCTCGCCATCAATCAGCAAGACGGCAGGTCGCCATAGCCTGCACTTCGGCGGACAAGCGATGCGGCTACATGCGATTCCCGGCTTTATTCTCGGCACACCGAATGGCAGCTTTACCTTCAATCCGGACTTCACCCGGGCGAACGCGAACAACCAAGGGTCTGGCGCCAACAATGACGGCGCCGGCCTTGCAGCTCTGCTACTTGGCTATCCCACTGGTGGTAGTGTGGACTTCTCTTTCGACGTGTATGAGTACTATCACTATTTCGGTCTGTATCTGCAGGACGATTTGAAACTCCGTCGTAACCTGACGCTTAATCTTGGCCTGCGCTGGGATGTTGAACTCTCTCCCCACGAACGCTACAACAAACTGAACGCTGGCTTTGACTACACTGTTAAAAATCCAATCACCGATTTGATAAAGTTTCCGACACTGCCGAATGGTGCCAGCATCGTAAACCCGATAGTCGGAGGTTTCACATTCTCCAGCGATAAATTAGCCCCTTACGATACTCAGTGGAAGCATATCCAGCCACGCGTGGGCGTTGCTTATTCGCTCAATTCAAAGACAGTGCTGCGAGGTGGGTGGGGCATGTTTACCGCAGTCGCGAGAGAACTCGGTGGGAACACTACATGGACCCAGAACACTGGATTCACCGCCGGAAATCCGGCGGATGCGGGCAATACCCCGTCAGGATTTTTCAACTCCGGTATTCCCTACCCGAACGGTGTCTTCTTGCCACTGGGCAATTCAGCTGGACTGCTGTCCGGTGTTGGAAACCCGCAGAGCTTTGATCAACGAGACCGGAAGATTCCAGTAATTCAACAATACTCGTTCGGAATTCAGAGAGAGCTTCCAGGTAAGATCCTACTTGAGATCGCGTACGTCGGAAGCAAGACTAAGGATCTGCGCGTTGGCACCCAGATAAATCATTTGCCCACTGAGGTGATGGATCGGTGCATGAACGAACTCAATCAGAACAACCTTAATCCAGCCAATCCCGTAATCACCAGTTGCTCGTTTCTGGAGCAGACCGTGCCAAACCCGTTCTTCTTTGGGAACCTTAATTTGACTGGATTGCCGGCGACATTCATTCAAAGCTACAGGGCCGGCGGAGTAGGAGCGCAACAAACTGTTCGAGTGAAGATGCTGATGACTGCTTTCCCGCAGTTCTGGACGTCGTTGTTCTCTAATACTGAGCCGGTTGGTTCTTCGAATTACAACTCAATGATCGTAAAGGTTGACAAACGTCTTTCGGGGGGAGGACCACTGACGAAGGGTCTTAGCATCCTTGGATCATTTACCTACTCTCGCGACATGGGGGCCACGGGCTTTCTAAATAACTCCGCTCCGAACTCCGGTTCAGCAGGCGGCGGACGTTTGGACGACAAACCCTTCTATGCAGTTTCTACCACCGATCGTCCTTTCTTATTTGCATTCAGTGGAATCTGGGGCCTGCCTATCGGAAAAGGAGGGTTGTTGTTCAAAAACGCGAGCGGAGTGTTTGGCCACCTGGTCAATGATTGGAAAGTTGATTGGATCTTTAAGCATGCTTCCGGCACGCCAATCGGTCTTCCCAATGGTTTTAATTTCAACTGCCCAAATCACCCCAGCTTGCTTCCAGATCAACAGAATTACGGTCAGTGGCTCTACAACGAGAGTCCCGGCTGTTTTACGAGCATACAAGCCACGCCCACTGCCACAAACAGAACGTCAAACCCATACGCACCGATTGTTCAAGTACCCAGAGTCAGCAGTATCCGTACTCCATGGGCACCGCAATTGGCGTTAGCAATGTCGAAGGATTTTCGGCTTCGGGAGAATTTGACAATGCGCTTCAAAGCCGAGGCATTCAACGTTACTAACACGCCAATCTTTGGTGGTCCAAGCACTGCGAATCCGAACACCCCGGTGACTCCACGACCAGACAGGGCGCCGGCCGGACAACCTGGTTCTTGTGACGGTTATGGCTGCATCAGCAATAATCAATTGAATTTCCCGCGGCAGATGCAGTTCTCTTTGAAGTTCATTTTCTGAAGATATGTCTCGCGCAAAGGCGCAAAGGCGCAAAGAAGGCTCCTAGAAACGCGGCAGCGCTTTGCGCCTTTGCGCGAGACATCTTCTCGGTCAAAACGGAGAACCAGCTGTCATGCAACGAAGTTTAAGGCGTTCGCTCCTATCCCTATTTGTTTGTTTTGCGGCGCTTACGTGCACATTGGGCCAAACACGCATATCACCGCAAACGGCGCCGGCGCGCCCCAAACGCAAGGCACACAGTCCGTCAGCAAACGGTAAGCGCCCAAATCTTGCGAAGGAACCTACGCTTTACGTAGTCGGTTATGCGCATCTGGATACCGAATGGCGCTGGGAGTATCCGCAGGTCATTCAGGAGTACCTCACAAAAACAATGCGCAACAATTTCATGCTGTTCGAAAAATATCCCAGCTACATCTTCAACTTCACTGGCGCCAATCGCTATCGCTTGATGAAGGAGTATTACCCGGCCGACTTTGAACGATTGAAGCAATATGTTGCTGCGGGACGCTGGTTTCCCGCCGGTTCGTCTATGGAAGAGGGCGACGTCAATTCGCCAAACGCAGAATCGATCATCAGACAAATCCTCTACGGCAACAATTGGTTTCGCAACGAGTTTGGCATTGCCAGTGACGAATACATGCTTCCGGACTGTTTTGGTTTTCCAGCTTCGTTGCCGAGTATCCTCGCGCACGCAGGCATCAAAGGTTTCTCAACTCAGAAGCTGTCATCAGCATGGCAACCTGCGCCTCACGTCGGTGGGCCGGACTCGCCTGAAAAGACGCCGGTGGGAATTCCATTCAACGTCGGCATTTGGGAAGGCCCAGATGGCAACACCGTGATCGCCGCACTCAACCCGCTGAGCTACGGAAGCCAGGTTAATTACGATCTAAGCAAGACCCCTCCACCAACACCCAGCCCCGATCCAAACGCAACGGGACCCAGTCAGTCTCGATCGAGGGCTCTCGAGGATTGGACCAGGCGAATACAAGTGAACGGAGATTTGACGGGAATTTTTGCTGACTATCACTACGTTGGAACGGGCGATGTTGGAGGCTCACCGAACCAAAACTCCGTTGGATTGATGGAGGCGATCACGACCAGAACGAAGACTAGTCTGCCACCGCCCTTCGCACCCGGTTCCCAGAGCACAACGCCGGCCGGTCCCATAGTCCCAGTGGGTGATGGTCCAATTCGGGTTGTATGGTCCAAAGCAGACCAGATGTTCCGAGATATTCTGAATTGTTGCCCCACGGAAAAGTTTCCGCGCTACAAGGGCGACCTGGAACTGATCAATCACTCAGCGGGTTCGCTTACATCACAGGCTTACCAGAAGCGCTGGATGAGAAAGAACGAACTGCTTGCGGACGCGGCGGAAAAAGCTTCGGTTGCAGCGGACTGGCTCGGTGGCCTCGCCTATCCTCGTGAGAGATTAAACAATGCCTGGACGTTAGTCATGGGCGGGCAGTTTCACGATATTTTGCCAGGTACGGCGACTCCAAAAGCATTTGAGTTTGCCTGGAACGACGACGTCATCGCGTTGAATCAATTCGCCGGCGTTCTGACCAGCGCTACCAGCGCCATCGCCTCCGGTCTTGACACACAGACCAAGGGTACGGCCATCGTGGTTTACAACCCACTCAACATTGCTCGTGAAGACATAGTGGAAGCAAGTCTTTCGTTTCCAGTTGATCCACCAAGAGCTGTTAGAGTAATCGGTCCGGATGGGCGAGACGTACCAGCACAATTGAGTAACGGCAAAGTCTTGTTTGTTGCCAATACTCCCTCCGTGGGTTTCGCTGTCTTTGATGTGCAGCCTGCCGAAAGTAACGCTCAATCAACTACTCTCAAAGCAACGGAGTCTTCTCTCGAGAACGCACGATACCGCATCAAGATTGATAACGCGGGAGATGTCTCGAGTATTTTCGACAAAAAGACGAATCACGAGCTTCTTTCAGCACCTATACGTCTTGCGATTTCGACCGACAGTCCACGCCAGTGGCCCGCCTGGAATATGGATTTCGAAGACCAGCAGCGAGCGCCACGCGCGTTTGTGGGTGGGCCCGTAAAGACTCGCATCGTTGAAAACGGTCCTATACGAGTGGCATTAGAAATAACGCGTGAAACTGAAGACTCCAAGTTTGTGCAAACGATTAGCTTGTCTGCAGGCGACGCGGGCAATCGTGTCGAATTTGGTAATGTGATCGACTGGAAAACAAAGCAGGCAAATTTGAAAGTTACATTCCCACTTTCTGCCTCTAACAAATTGGCAACTTACAATTGGGACGTAGGAACGATCCAACGACCGACAGCGGAGGAGCGGCAGTTCGAGGTTGGATCTCATCAATGGATCGATCTCTCAGACCAGAACGGATCCTTTGGTGCTACCGTTCTGACGGATTGTAAGAACGGCTCGGACAAACCTGACGATAAGACAATTCGTTTGACACTTCTACGCACACCGGGAACTAGAGGTGCGTACGCAGATCAAACCACTCAGGATATCGGGCATCACGAAATCAGTTTCGGACTGGCTGGTCATTCGGGCGATTGGCGCAGAGACAGAACTGACTGGCAGGGTTACCGTCTTAATCAACCGCTGATCGCTTTTCAGAGTCCTTCACATTCCGGTGGTCTGGGAAAAACGTTTTCACTACTTCGTTTGAATAATAATAGTGTCCGTTTGATGGCGCTGAAGAAGGCAGAGCTAAGCGACGAAATCATAGTTCGTATCGTTGAAATCGATGGTCGAGCTGCGGAGAACGTCCATCTTGCGTTCGCCGCTCCAATTGTGGCAGCTCGTGAAGTGAATGGTCAGGAACAACCAGCAGGTCCCGGTGCTCTTTCTAGTGGAGAACTGGTGACGTCGCTTCGCCCTTATCAGCTACGGACGTTTGCCGTAAAGTTGGCTCCCGCGCGAACAAGAGTCGATACTGTACAGTCGCAGCCTGTCATGCTCGAGTACGATCTGTCCGTTGCCTCGCGCGTGGGACGACCGGCAGACGGAAGTTTCGACTGGGTGCCCAATAATCAAAACACATCGCAAGGAAGGGCCCTGCCCGCCGAGATGCTGCCGCGTGAAATCAACTACGCAGGCGTCCGATTCCAGTTGGCGCCTTCGGGTAAACCAAACGCATTAGTCACTCGGGGTCAAACGGTCGCCCTGCCGGCCGGCAAATACAATCGTGCATATATACTTGCAGCAGCGATCAATGGCGATCAGAAAGGAGAGTTTCGCGTTGGCGACAAAACAGTTGAACTCAATATTCAAGAGTGGACCGGGTTCATTGGTCAATGGGACAACCGGATTTGGAAACCGGCCGAGGAGATCATTCGCCCAACCGGAGCTCCACCCAATGCGCCAGTCAGAACTCGCCTCAATCCGTACGCTGAGATGACCGGTCTCAAACCCGGCTACATCAAACGAGCTGATGTGGGTTGGTTCTCATCACAACGCCACAACGTGGATGGCAGTTCCGAGCCTTATGCTTACTCATACCTGTTTGTATATGTGATCGACCTGCCGCCCGGTGCGCAAACTCTGGCGCTCCCAGATAACGAACGCATTAGAATCATGGCACTAACCGTTGCCGACGAACCCTGGGTGGTCAAACCGGCCCATCCTCTCTATGACACCTTGGAGCGCGAGTGAGAATTCTAATCTGCGTAATCTGCCTAATCTTTGGCTTAATTCCTGCCCAGGCTCAACAGTCTAAGAACGATCCTAAACCCGTTCTCTACGTTATCGGCACTTCGCATCTCGATTCACAATGGAACTGGACTGTACAAGATTCTATTCGTGAATTCGTGCCTAACACTTTCTTCGAGAACTTTAAGCGCTTTGAGCGTTACCCAAATTACAGATTCAATTATGAAGGCGCTATTCATTACATGTGGTTCAAGGAGTACCACCCGGAGGCGTGGCCGACGCTCAAGAACTATGTAGCAAATGGACGCTGGCAAGTGTCAGGCTCATGGATCAATGCCGTTGACGTTAACGTTCCCTCTCCCGAATCGCTAATGCGGCAAGCGCTATATGGTAACCGGTTTTTTCGTCACGAATTCGGCAAGACCAGCCGCGACGTATATCTGCCAGATTGCTTCGGCTTCGGTTTTGCGCTTCCGTCAATTGCGACGCACTGCGGTTTATCAGGATTCACTACTCAGAAGCTCACTTGGGGATCCTCGTACGGTATTCCATTTCCAATCGGGCGTTGGAAAGGTGTTGATGGAAGCACAGTAGTCGCCGCGCTAAACCCGGGCGACTACGTCACGAAGATCAGGAGCGATGTATCTATAGATCCGAAGTGGTCCAATGACCTCACCCCGATCGGTGCGCGACGCAAAATCGGCGTTCGCCTTTTTGGCACAGGCGACATCGGCGGAGCCCCTGATGAAGAATCTGTAGATTGGCTGGAAAAGGCCATCGCGAATACCTCGGGTTCAGTCGATGTCAGAAACACATCGGCGGATCAGCTTTCTCGCGATCTGACGCCCGAAGAGAAGGCGGCCCTACCGGAATACGAAGGCGAGCTGACGATGAAAACGCACGGAGTCGGCTGTTACACGTCGCAAGCAGCGATGAAACGCTTCAATCGTGAAAACGAGATCCTCGCCGACGCCGCTGAGCGTGCGAGCGTTGCTGCCACGTTGTTAACCGGTCTTCCTTATCCTGGTGAAAGATTGCGCGAAGCGTGGATTCGATTTCTGTGGCACCAGTTTCATGACGACTTAACCGGCACTTCTATTCCTCAAGCTTATCAATTCTCGTGGAACGATGAACTGGTATCCGCCAATCAGTTTGCTGGTGTGCTGACAAGTGCTACTGCTGCGGTTGCAAAGTCGCTCGATACAAGAACGAATGGCATTCCGCTCGTCGTCTATAATCCCACCTCTGCTCAGCGCAAAGAGGTTGTAGAAGCAACAGTTGAGTTTGGCAGTCCGGCGCCGCATACAGTCCGCGTCATTGATGGCGTCAATGGCAGCAATGTACCGGCTCAGGTACTTTCCATTCAGGGCAATAAGGCCCGCATTCTGTTTGTCGCAGATGTCCCTTCCGTTGGTTTCAAAGTGTTTGAAGTTAAGGCGGCGCCATCAGCACAGCCCCGCGACTCTTCTCTTAAAGTTACCGATTCAAGCATGGAGAATGCGCGTTATCGCATAAAGCTGGATGGCAATGGCGACATTTCATCTGTGTTTGATAAGGAGGCTCGGCGCGAATTATTGAAAGAACCGATCAGACTCGAACTCAGGAATGATCCATCACCAGATAAGCCTGCATGGAGGATCCTTTGGGAAACCGTTAACTCGAAACCGCGTGAATACCTTTCCTCACCCACCATCAATATAGTTGAGCGTGGGCCTGTACGAGCAGTGATCGAAATTACAAGACACGCCGCCGGTTCCACTTTTGTGCAGCGCGTAATGCTGACCGAGGGAGGTGATCGCGTCGACGTAGAAAACCTCATCGACTGGAGGTCACCAAATTCTTTACTGAAGGCTTCATTTTCACTTGCGGCTTCCAATCGGAAAGCGACTTACGATCTCGGCCTCGGCACTATTGAACGCGGTAACAACACGCCTGAACATTACGAAGTGCCTGCACAGAGATGGGCCGATCTCACTGACGTGAGTGGTTCATTTGGTGCGGCAATCCTAAACGACAGCAAATACGGTTGGGATAAACCGGAAGACAATGTTCTTCGCCTTACGTTACTTCATACCGCGAAAGCGCGCGCTTACCCGTACCAGAGCAGCAATGATGTGGGGCACCATCGCTTTGTTTTTTCGATAGCCGGGCATGCGCGCGATTGGCGTGCTGGACGCGTGCCTGAACGCGCGGCAGCGCTAAATCAACCACTGCTTGCGTTTCAAACAGAGGCTCATGCCGGTAAAAATGGACGTATGGTTTCACTGTTGTCCCTTACAGGTTCAGAGCATCAGATAGCGGTTCATGCGTTGAAAAAAGCGGAAGACTCCGACGAGATTGTATTACGTGTGCAGGAACGTTATGGACGACCGGGTAAGACGCTCATAAAGTTTGCAACTCCAGTCACGGCTGTAAAAGAGATCAATGCTGCGGAAGAAGAAGTAGGCTCCTTTGTCAGCGGCAAGAGCTTGTCGATTGAGCTTAAGCCATATCAGCCACGTACATTTGCAGTGCGTCTGAAGAGTCTTGATCAGCAGCAAATAAACGCGACGATAGTGGATCTACCATTCAACCTCGATGGCGTTTCTGCGGACAACGATCGTTCCAATGGTGACTTTGATGGAAAGCATCAGACTTTTACTGCTGAACAGTTTCCAAGCGAATTATTGGTGAATGGCGTTCCTTTTAAGTTTGGCCCAAGCGGCCCATCACAAGCCAACACGTTAGTGCCGAAAGGCGAACCATTACGTCTACCGCAAGGTAGTTATAATCGAATGTATTTGGTGGCGGCGGCGAT
>Ga0111538_10005176_pt1 | contig 17885 bp, 17 predicted proteins | sample SoiMethybrSBSTD1_FD_79669 | JGI IMG/M metagenome (GOLD analysis project Ga0111538, IMG submission 79669) | Bulk soil microbial communities from a Populus tree surrounding site in Tennessee, USA - Soil MetaG P. TD hybrid SBSTD1 (version 2)... | ecosystem: Environmental > Terrestrial > Soil >...
CCGCAGTTCAATCATAGTCCGGTTAACTTTACGCTTACCTGGGCCCACGATTTGTGGAAGCGATTATATTTTGCCGTTAATGGGCCAAAGAGTGACTACGCGACGCGGTTGCCCTTGCCAGTCCCCTCGGTGACTGCGGCGGTGTTAGGACTGTTTGGTCTGGTTATGATAATTGTCTATTGGCGGCGGGTGTTTTGGCATAATCCTGGCCTGCAGCTGGCGATGGCGATTATTGTCACCTACGTCTTGGTATTGTGGTTGGATAATTATTCTCAGTATTTATATACAGGTGTGCCAGTGGCCATCAATGGCCGCTATCTTTTGCCCGTAGCTATTCTGGCCGGTGCGGTTGTTGGGCGAGCTATTGGTATAGCGTATGCCAAACGGCCTGAGCTAAAGCTTTGGTTGGCTACTATTACACTTACCCTATTATTATGGGGCGGCGGCGTCATGACCTTTATGGTGCGCAGCGATAGCTCTTGGAATTGGCCCAACTCGTTTGTTGTGGATGCTAATAATGCCGCTCGGTCGGTTCTTAGACCTCTTATTCCCGAGGGGATGGATCGCTAGCTTCCGGGCGTAGATTTCGCTTGGATAGTTCCAGACTCTGCTCGATAAGCGTGCGATTAATACGTATTAAATCGGCAATCACGCCCAGCGCGAACATCACAAATGCTCCAATAATAAGCACGCCGCCCGCAATCAGCGACTGCAAATGCCTAGCACCCTCTTGGTGTCCGAAGCCTACTAAATACAGAAAGCGCATAAATGGTATGAGTCCGACGATAAGTAATACGAGCCCGATTGAGACAAACAGGACGTACGGCTTATACATAATAAAGGCGCGAATAATGGCGCTGCCCGATTTTAATACATGCTCCCAAGGCGATTTAAATAATCGAGATTCGCGCGTTTTGGGGTTGGTGGTAATTTTAAGGCTGTGGATGTGCAAGCCTTTATTGCCTGCTTGGATAATGGTTTCCATGGCATAGCTAAAGCGCGTAACGACATTGAGTCTTGTAATGGCATCTCTGGAATATGCCCGAAACCCGCTCGGCGCGTCAGGTACTTTTGTGCCAGCAGCCAGGTTGAGTACTTTTGTGCCAAAGCGCTGGAAGAATTTTTTAGCCGAAGAAAATTCTTGAACTTGCTTGATTTGCCGATCGGCTATCACAATATCGGCCTGCCCATCGAGGACGGGTTGTACCAGCTCGGGAATACGTTCTTGGGGGTACTGGTTGTCGCCATCAGTATTAACAATAATATCGGCGCCCATTTCGAGTGCCCGGGTTATGCCGTCCGAGAAACTGCGGGCTAAACCTTGGGGTGTGGGGTGATATACGAAGTGCTTGACGCCGTGCTTTTTAGCTACCGCTACGGTTTTGTCTGTCGAGCCGTCATCGATAACTAAGATAACTATTTCGTCGATGCCTGGAATTTTTTTTGGAATGGTTTCGAGCACCAAACCGAGTGTTTTTTCCTCGTTTAGGCATGGGATTTGTACAACTAGCTTCACCTTGGATCTCCTTGTGTGTAGGTATTATAACTGACTGGGGAGTAATTTTTGTTGCCTGTTTGCAAATATGTGAGCTGGCTATAAGTTATAATTAGCCCCGTATGAAGGTCGCAGTTGTCGGTACTGGATATGTTGGCCTAGTTACGGGTGTCTGCTTTGCCGAACTAGGCAACGATGTAGTGTGTGTTGATAACGATGCCACTAAGGTTGCTGGCATGCAAAAAGGCCAAGTGCCCATTTACGAACCCGGGCTAGATGCCTATTTAAACGTACGGTCGATAACCATCGTTTATCATTTACGACCGATCTGGCCAAAGCTACCGCGCAGGCCGAAGTTATCTTTTTAGCCTTGCCTACCCCGCCTACCGAGGACGGCTCAGCCGATCTGTCCTACATTTTGGGTGTAGCTGACGCGCTGGGGCCATTACTTAAACGCTACAGCGTGATTATCGATAAAAGCACTGTGCCTGTAGGTACCGCAGAACAAGTGAGAGCGCGTATTACCGCTCATAGCCGAGTTGCTTTTGACGTCGCCTCAAGTCCGGAGTTCTTTCGTGAGGGTTTGGCCGTACAGGATTTTATGGAGCCCGATCGTATTGTCGTGGGTGTTTCTTCAACCCGGGCCAAGAAAGTTATCGCCAAGCTGTACGAACCGTTGACCAAGTGCGGTCACCCCATTTTTTATATGGAGGAGCGCTCGGCTGAGCTTGTTAAATATGCATCGAACACGTTTTTAGCTACGAAGATTACGTTTATGAACGAGATTGCTAACTTGTGCGAAAAGTTAGGTGCCAATGTGGACGATGTGCGGCTGGGCGTAGGGTCCGACACACGAATTGGACCCCGTTTTCTGGATGCCGGTATTGGCTATGGTGGCAGCTGTTTTCCTAAAGACGTGCAGGCTTTACTGCATACCGCCCAGAGCTATGACTATGAGTTTAATATTTTAGAAACGGTCATAGCCCTCAACGACAAACAACGGCGTCGCTTGCAGCAAAAGATTCTCGAACATTTTGGCAACGATGTGCGTGGCAAGGTTTTTGCACTATGGGGTTTGGCTTTCAAGCCGGACACCGACGATATTCGCCAATCAGTGTCCTTACAAATAATTGAAGATCTAGTCGCCCAGGGCGCCAAAATTCAAGCCTACGATCCCCAGGCTATGGACAACGTTCGTCGGCTGCTCGGCCAGAGCGAACAATTGTCTTTTGCCGATGATAAGTTCGCGGCCCTAGTGGGTGCCGATGCGTTAGTGGTGGCTACGGCTTGGCCACAGTTTGCTCGTGCCCCGCTTGCCCAAATAAAGGCCAGCCTTAACCAGCCAGTTGTCTTTGATGGGCGTAACATGTATGAGCTTGATGCTATGCGTCGCCATGGTTTTTACTACGAAAGTATTGGCCGGGCGGTCGTTATATCGGAGGACAAGACATGAAACAGCACGGTTTTACGCTCCTAGAATTGTTGGCAGTCGGCGGCATCATTGTGGTGGGGTTGACCATTGCGGTTATTGTGATCAATCCTCGCGATTACAGTGTCCGCGCCCGCAATGTAAAGCGCCAATTAGATGTTGCTCAGTTAGTGCAAGCCGTTAGCCGCTATAAGGAGGACAATGGAAAGTTGCCTGGTAGCATTGGTCCTCTTGAATTAATTATTAGCTCTGATGCTGGTGATGCAGATATCTGCACCGATCTTGTGCCAAAGTATCTGAAGGATTTACCGATTGATCCGGTACTAGACGAGGATATTACCTATAATAGTTGTGCCGACACCGATGCGACCTATCTATTGGGCTATACCATATACCACACTCCCGATGGCCACATTGTAGTAAAGGCGCCGCTAGCCGAAGATAAAAAAATTCAGGCCTCTAATTAGCACCTACGCATTAGTAATAATTTTTGCCCGTATTTGTCACAAACAAATCGTGCGGGTGGCTTTCGTTTAGACTAGCTGGAGTAATCCGCATAAACGTTGCCGTTTCCCAGAGCTCGGGGATGGTGCGTGCCCCGACGTAATACATGCCTGATGTGACGCCACCCATAGATTGGGCAACAAAATCTTTCACACTGCCACTGCAAGGCACCAGACCTTCCACGCCTTCGGCTATAAGCACGTCGTTCTTGTAACTTTTGCCATGGAATTCGTCCTCGGAGCTGATAGCCATTCCCTGCTCCATGGCCGCGACTGATCCCATGCCTCGGTATTCTTTAAATTGGTATTCGCTGGCGCCGTTTAGTATGTTTTGGAATCTGCCGGGTACGTGTTCTGGTTTAACGCTCACCACCTTGCCCGGAGCTTCGGTAGTCGCGGCCAATAAGCGGCCTAACATAATGCATGAGGCGCCGGCCGCCAGTGCTTTGGTCATGTCGCCCGAATAGGTAATGCCACCATCGGCAATAATTGGAATGTTATGATAACGAGCCACTTTGGTGGTTTCGATGAGCGCGGTTAACTGTGGTACGCCCATACCCGAGACAATGCGGGTTGAACAAATGGCGCCTGGACCCATGCCCACTCGCAAAGCATCCGCACCGGCGCGGATGAGCGCTGTAGCGCCCTCGGCGGTAGCCACGTTACCGGCAATGACATCGATGTCGTAGTTGCTTTTAATGAATGCTAGGGTAGTAATCACCTGTTTGGCGTGGCCATGGGCCGAGTCAACAATCAGTACATCTACCCCCGCCTCGACGAGCCGCTTAACGCGTTTTTCGAAGCCTGGGCTGGATCCGACAGCCGCACCAACCAGTAAGCCACGGGCTTTTACTTTCAAGACTTCCGCTGTTTGATCGTCGATAGTCAGGTTTCGGTGAATAAAACCAAGGCCACCTTCGGCGGCTAAGGCAATGGCCAGCTCGCTTTCGGTGACGGTATCCATTGGCGCCGAAATGATCGGCGTGCGTAGCCTGATGTGTGGGGTGAGCTGTGTTGATAAATCAATTTCGGAACGAGAAAACCCCGCGTAGCGGGGTTCCAAAAGTACATCGTCGAAGGTTAAAGCAAGTTTAAAGTCACCCATACTTTATTGTATGGGCTGGCTCGTTGGTATGTCAAAAAGATCATTGCACCGGCAGAACGCGGTAGACTAATTGTTCCCCTGCCCAAGCGTATTTTTGACAGAATCGGTTACTTCATTTAAAAATGGTATGTGCCCCAGACCGGTTAAAATCCAGAGTAGTAGGCCTACCACAATCGTGCCGCCAATAAAAACACCCAGGCCGGTAGCTATGCCTCTAAAAAAGGCGAAGGTCAGTACCTTGTGCCAATTAGGATGGCCAATTTCGAAAAGATGCTCAATTTGTTTGGTAAACTCGATCCGTTGTTTGTCGGTCCAGGTTGGTTTAGGTTCCATAGTATTAGTATATACGATTGTAATATGCCGTTGTTGGTTATTTAGGCATGATTATGTTATTTTATAGTTTCTATGGAACTCCCCGAGCAAAGTAATCTATTCATCCCTGCCGACTTTCCGGTAGCGAATTCGATTTATAACTGGTGGGGTACTGTAGGCGTATCACCTGGAGTGCAGGATCAACTGCATTTTGAACAGTTCGGTCAACCGGATCCTGCTACGACACGTCGCAATCTGGTGCCTATTGATCTACGTCTAGTGATGGCTGGCGAGATTGACGCAACAGAAGAAGTACCGCTGGGCCAGACCTTAGTGATCTACCATGGCCGTAACCCACTCCAAGTTGGTGTGGTACTTAACCCTAATGTTGAGGTAATGGTCGATGGTTTGGAAGAGAGCTGGCGTGACAATGATGGGAAAGTGCCCGGGGTGTTTGAAAACCCTATTGATCACTCTCGACTGCCCGCAGAAGGCGTACGCGAAGTAATGTTGCTGGGTGTTTGTCAGGCCCTAGCGGTCGGCCTTAGCCTCAAATTGGCGGAGGCCTTGAAGAATAAACACTACGAAATTGGTCGGAGGCATCTAACGCGGCTTGCCATGGTACCCGCCATCGGTGGCGTGGCGTCAGCAGTAGCATCTAATTTTGAAGGTGCAGCTGCATCGATATTGCCTGCAGCTGTCCCTCTCACAGCATTTGGTGCCTTCATTTTGGTTCGAGAAATTGGGCGATATTTTAATTCTCTGCCTGAAAATGAGGCTCGGGTGGCTATTGCGGGTCTTGGGATATCCAGGAGTGTTGCCAATAGTCTTTATAGGCTTTTTAGTAGCGAGCACGCTGGTCGTCAACTCGACCGGATGTATGATATGCCTGATTCTCCTGGCGACCCCGATCAATAAATACTCATGTTTTCTGGTGTCTTAGCCGAGCCATAGTGCTCATGGTACAATCAGATATATACGTAAATGGTGGGCTCTCATGAAAAAGCAACATAATGCTTCATCCGCTTGGCGGCGATGGCTGCGGGTTGGGGCGTCTTGGCTGTGTATTATTTTGGCCGCAGCCGCACTGGTCGGTTCGGTTATGGCGCGTTACGTGCGCGACAATGTGCTCGATACAGATCGCTATCTCGAGATAATTAGTTCCCTGCCAGCTGACCCCAAAGTATCCAAGGCTCTGGGTCAATTTACTGCCGATCGTTTGTTCGACCAAACAGAGGCGCAAGATCGCTTGCAAGAATTTTTGCCTCCCAAGCTTGAGGTCTTAGCTCCACCTTTGGTCGAATCGCTAAAGGAGCGGGTTGCCGAAACCGCAAGTAAACTAGTGGCCAGCGATCTATTTGTCCAGTCGTGGACCGCCACTAACCGTGCGACACATCAGGCACTGATGCGTGTCGCGCACAGCGAGCCGCAGACCGATCAAGCAGCCATGCCTGCCACAACGACACTGCGGTTGGGCGATCTGCTAACGGGTGCCCGCGAACGTTTTGGCGGCGACGGCGCTGTGCTGGGTGACCCCCAAAAAGACCGCTTGGCCGAGATACGGGTTGACCTGCAACAGTCGGTTAACCAGCTCAGGAGTAGCGTGAGCATTATTGAAACCGCGGCTACGGTTTTGCCCATTGTATTTTTGGTGCTTGTTGGGCTAGCAATCTTTGCGGCCAACAATCGGCGCAAGGCCGTTGGGGCCGTTGGTGTCGTACTGGTGGTGTTAGCGAGCTGTATGCTACTTGTCTTCCGTCTTGGTTCGGAGCATTTTTTGGCTAACATTGAACAGAGTGTCTACCGCGACGCAGCGGCCACAGTATACGAGGCATTTTATGGCAATATGCGCGCCCGACTGATTACGATGATGGTCGTCGGCATACTAGTCTGGGCGTTGTCGCTGGTGTTTGGTCCATATGGATGGGCAGTTCGTTTTCGGGAGATGTTACATATACAAAAGAGCGCTCGTTATCATCACCGATCGACCCATCACTAGGCTTTCGCCATAATAAAAGAGCCGCCCTGGGCGGCTCTTTTTAGATACGATAGAATCTTTACTGTTTGCCCTTCGAAATGTCCGAAGACATAGCGATCATGACTGGACCAGTAATCAATGCATACAAACCTAGTAGCCATACGAAGGCTAAACCACCGGTAACTGGTTGGTTGAGTATGATAATACCTACCACAACACCCAGGATGCCTAAAATGGCGTGCATTACCCTGGTAGTAGCCAGAGTTTTTTGGGTAAAGGCGTGTATAAAATCAAAGACACCTCGAACAATGAGCGAGAAGCCCAATATTAGGATAAGTGTCGCAAAGGTAACCGCCGGATTGCGGAATAGGTATAGACCAACACCCAATTCAAGCAGTCCGAGCAGAATGAGAAGTAACGCCTTGCCAAAATGCCTGAGTTGCATCAACCCCATTACCATGACGATAACGGCGTCGATGATCAAGAATCCAGCAAATAGATATACCAGTGTCGCGGTAGTCAGCCCAGGCCAAAAGACAGCGGCAATACCGAATAAGATAGCCAGTACGCCCTGTAGAATGAGCGACCCGCTCTCGGCTTGTGCCATTGATTGATTTTTTGCTGCCATTAGTGCCCTCCTAATAGAGATATATTGTTAAGATATCTCCACTATAGATAAACGCTTATGCTTAGTCAATAGTACAGCACCACCAGCTAGTCGTTGATTTGCAAGCTTACGAGCAGATTCTAAGACAAAATAAAAAGTGGGTCGCCCTCCTACCGACCCACTTTTTGGATTACTCTACGGCTTGGGTGTAATGCCCTAGCGGAAGATGTTAACAATCACCGTAATGATGTTGTTATTGGAATTATTAATATTCAGGTTGATGTTGGTGGCGACACTCGTGTTGCCACCGCCATAGCCTCCGCCAGGCTTATTCTTGTGATGCGCCCATTCTTTGACGCATTGACCGTAGTTTTTAAACCCGGCCATTTCGCACTGGTGCTTCGTTGGCTTATTGTCCGGCGCCGCGGCCACAAGACCGGTAGCGCTAATAATCGCAGTTGCAGCTAGGGCTGCAAAACCCGCAATGATCTTATTTGCCTTCTTTTTATAAGGCAACGTTGGGGATTGGTGTTGTACCATTATGTCCCTCCGTTTAATTGGTCGTAACCTGTTTAGTGGAATGGATACTTAATAAGTAGTGTCTGATCTTGCTAATCTTGTTTGTATCGTCTACTGCTGTATATGCGCCCTCCTTCCTTTTTTAGTTCGCGGCTGAGGCTAATAACCCCAGCAACCAAAAGCAAAAAAGTATAGGTGGCAAAATTTTGTGCCATGGGCAAATCGCCCCGCACAACCAGCAGAATAATGGTCGCTACCACAGAAAGCATGGCTAACGTAAACGTGGTCCGGCTGGAAATACCGCTGACCAAGGCGACAATGCCGTAGATGACGATGGCTAGTTGGCCAAAAGCCGCGGATTGCACAAACATAGACGCGATAATGATCGCCGGTACGGCCAAAGTTACTTGTAGCCATATCGGTATGCGTCTATGGTGTTTGGGCGGTGTCACCGCCTGGGCATAGGCACGTGGTGGAATGGAAGTCGGCGGGCTCAGGCGTATGGGTTGCATAACATTGGGGCGATGCCCTGTGGTCAATATGTCATTCATTGTTGCCTCCAAGCTTCGTTTTTATAGAGTCGAATGGATGGATAGTCATGTACACGTGTTATACCCGGTTGGCTATCAAGATAGTCGTACTGCGAATAATCTAATTCCTTCGCCACCAGAATAAGCCTGACGTCCTGCCCTGCCAGACGGACGGCTAGATCTGTCCTTTTGGCTGCGTCTGGCAATATGTTGGCAATGGCCTGCTGGCTTTGGCTGCCTGCCCCACCCGAGGCATTGCCTAGTTCTGGGTCGTTGCTCACGATAGTACGCTGGCCAAAGAACATGGGCGCCGGGTTTGCAATAATGCGTCCGGCAAATTGGAATGTCATGTACTGATGCCAGGGCAAAAATAGCACCTGTCCGTTTGGATAATTCATCAGTTGCTTGTTCGCAGTTGTCCAGTCGGGCGGGTATTGTCTAGGTGTTAACTGACCGTCAAAGCCAAAGAACATAACGCGCATATATATGAATGGCAATAGCACAAACAGCACAGCAGTAGCTGCATATAGCGTTTGGTTTTTGGTATATAACCGTCCAAGCACCGCGTTAATGCCGAAGGCTAAGAACACGCCATACCCTAACGCCACAAGCGCGATCAGCTTATGCGGTTCGCGTAGGCCTGTCAGTAGGGGTATGTTGGTGGTCCAGGTGCCCGCCGCAATGCAAATGGCAATCAGCGCACTACTGCCCAGCCAGAGTACTAGCAGGCGCCGTTTGCGCCACAGATTGACTGCGCCAACAATAACGAGTGCCCCAATAAGAATTGCTAGTAATCCCCATAAGATCATCCGATCCTGGGGCAATAGGTACAAACCCCTGCCCTCCGCCCAGAAACCCTGCAAATGGAGCATGTTGTAGATGCGCTCAAGTGGGTTGCCGCCCGCAGTGGCAAAGGCGCTGGTATCGGCGCTGGTAAAATCGGCAATGGTGGCCGCTGTTTTACCCTGCCCCATGGCCAGCGGCACGATCCAGTAACTGCTCACGAAGAAGAACAAACCTATCCCAAGAAGCCCATAAGAAAAGAATTTCCGCCGCTGTTTTTTATCGAAGAACATGGCCACGCTGTACGCTACTGTCAAAATAGCTAAAGCAGCCAAGGTGTGAATCGAAACTATCCCGATGAGTGCTGCTAGCCCGCCTAGTTTGCAAGCACCGAGTGCTGTAGGTTTGGCGGCAAATTTAAGGAGCGCTCGGGCAAACCATGGCAGTAAGGCATATCCCAGCAGTACCGCATACTGCCCGGCCATAAAGCGAGAATAGGTAAACGGATTGATTGCAAAGAAAATGCTGGCAATATAAATACCCCAGTCAATGTCTGATCGCTTGCGGTCAATGGTTCGGATAAGCCGGTGCATGCCGATGCTGGCTAAAAGCAAAATAGTTAGCAGTATAAATTTTTGGATGATTTCGGCTGGGATAAGTATGTTTAGTACGTGCAGTAAGGCGTGGAACGGATAGCTGCTGGTTACGGACGATGGCATAGGCAGCGTGGGGGTAAATACGAGGTCGAGCGTCAATATAAAGCCAGGCCAGAACAGCGGCAATAGTACTGCCAGGGCGACCCCGGCATAGATTCCATAAGCCTTCCATTCTGGGTTCATTGTTTGTCTCCTTTGTGGCGCCAGCGCCAGAGGTCGTATACAACATACCCACCAACCCCTAGGGCGGTTAAGCCACTAATAAGTGCGCCGCGGTAGAACCAACGCTGCGGAGCAAATTCCATAACTAGAGATATGTCATACGAGCCGTCGTTATTCGTGACGCAGGCTGCCTGCTCTTGGCACCAGGTGGCTGGATCTATATACCAACCGTTCATTGTCCCATTTAGGCGTAGGTGGTCGGGGGCTGGATGGCCATTCGAATGTAGCTGCCAAAGGCGGTGGTATGTTTCTTTAGTCACAAGATAGAACGGGTGGTCGGCCTGCCTAACATGTATGAGCGTTTTAGTGGGGTTAGGTTTTGTAAAGTCTACCTTAGGTGGTCTTGCGCTAGTTTGGTTGCCGCTGAGCACAAAAAATCGATTGGTAATGGGTGGAATGCGGATAAGCCGAAAGTTGTCGTAGCGGGCCACGCCAACGCCCCCGGGCGAGTTGTCGGGATAGGCATAGACAACCAGCCTGAGATGTTCGGCACCTTCTGGCAGACTAATCTTGGTGTTGTATTGCTGCCACTGCCCGTTGGTATCGTCCAGTCTGGCACTGATTGATGTTTGATCAAGATTGTCGAATCCAATATTGTATCCAGCATCTCGGCCCCCATCTGTCTGGTAGTCAAAACTTAAAAGATACTCACCTGCATCGGCTGGTATGGAGTCTGGCCCTGTGCAGGCAATGTGCGCCTTGGCGGTAAGTACCAGGGCCTGCCGACCATTGGTTTTGTTTTTTCTATCTAGGCCCATGGTTAATGAGGGTCGATCGTCAAAGGCGTTGCAGTCACCGACTGCCTTCTGCCATAGACCTTGTTCGAGTGATGGGTTCGGAACGAGATTTAGATACGAAAAGGCTGGGTCGCGGTAGCTGACCTTGAATGCTTTAGTTTGAGGCAATGGTATAAGACTGTTTACTACTGCCCGTTCCAGTCCTGGTTGGGGCACCTTTGACAGCTCAATCTGCCCATCGCCTGTGTTGTAATAGATTGGTCCTTCACCAGTCACGAATAATTGCTGTTGGCCGGTTGTCCCTAACTCTAGTTGGCTCGTGATTTGATCGTGGCTTATGCCGTCGGCTTTTAGTTGATCAAAAACATCCTGTAGCCCACCTGCCGGCAAGTCGCCTTTTGTAGACGCGGTAAAAATAAATGGTTTTTTGAGAATGGTATCAGCAAGTAGATGCTTGCCGCCCAGGTCTTTGGCTTCCGGGATAGTAAAAATTTGCGAAGCCGCCCGTACATAGCTGGTTGGTTGAGTATTTTTGTATAGCCGATACACATCGCCCGCAAATGAGGCTGCGGGTACGAAGGCGTATTGTTTGGTCAGCATGGTTTCATCTAAAGTGCTGTCGCAGCCAAATACATAGTCGTACTCGGCAAGATTAACCGTATCGATGTTGGTGGCCTGGGCGTGTTTGACCTGAGTACGTTTAGAAATGAGTACCTGATTGAGCTCAGTGGCAATATCCGGATGATCTTGAGCAAAGGTTGTGCAAGCGGCCGAATCGGCAAACAACAAGTTTTGGTCGTTCATATCAGTCTCTGCCAATACACCAAAAGTAGTAACCTGGCGTGGGGTAAGCAGCCGATGGTAAATTTGTTTGACCAAATAGCCGTTCATTAATATGAAACTGAGCGCGAATGCACCGTAGAGTAGTTTTAAGCGCCAGCCATCACGCACGTACGACAAGGCGATCACCAAAGCCGTAAACAAAGCCAGTGGCATATATAGTTGCCACTTTAGGGGCGAACGGAACATCCATCCGCCTGGCAGGCTGATGAGTAGCTTAATCAGCACATCAGCATATAGATAGCTGGCGGTCGCGAGTACAAGCAGCGCCAAGAAAATACCGAGCGCTAGTACAAATCGCCGGCGCTCCTTGGGCTTTGCCCTTCCTTCAACCCGGATATATATACCGAACAACAAAACATAGAACATAAAAATACCCAAGAAATAAAACGGCCAGGTCATAGGACCAAAGAACTCGTAGTCTTTTAATACACCCTTAGATAGAGACAACCCCGTAAAGATATCACCAGTATTGGCAATATCCACTAGGCCGGTATAGTCGACCGGTTCGGAGCTGACTGTGGCGGTGAGTTCGTTTTTGTCGATGGTACGCAGGCTTGCGAGTGGCAATATGCAGTAGGCGTTGAGCAATAGGGTTACAAGTCCTATGAGTCCAAATTTCCAAAGATGATCATGTACAAATGCCCGATGTTTTATGCCCAGGTAACAGGCATAGCCACCACCGACAAACAAAGTGACTCCAAAGGTAAACGGATGAAGCAGCGATACGTTAAGAGCTACGATAAAGAGTAAGAAGTAGCTAAAACGTTTTTGGGCAAAGCCTTGTTTGAGCGCGGTAAGTGCCAGTGGCAACATGGCCGCCGCTAGTACGAGGCCGACCTTAGAGACATTACCTAAAAAGATAGGATTGAAGGCAAAGAATAATGCCCCAAGGATGGCGGTACTCCATCGCCTAATATCTAAAAAGCTGCGCGCAAACCATAGGAAAGCCAAAAATGCGATACCCAGACAACTGGCAAGGTAAAAGTAGGCAAAACCAACGTTGCCAACGGCTGCAAATACGGCTATGTCTAGTAAACGTCCGGGCAGCCGTAGTATCCCGTCGGGATTAGCCGCCCCACGTTCAAAAGACCACGTGTACACATGCTGCGCCCAGTACATCGGAAATTGGAGCGGAACAACAAAGTCGCCGTTCGAGATAAAACTCATACCTAGGCCGTTCCTCCATACGTCTTATCGATAAACCGTTGTAGGTCCAAGAGACGGAGTGATCTTAAGGCAATTGGCCGCGTTTTGGGCGCGATATTCTTTAAAAGATTGTGCACCTTATTGTCGTATGCCAGAGGTAGATACGGCATGCCATTTAGATGGGCGCTTAATATTCCATGGAACTGTGGCCCAATAAAAATTAATTGATCACGATATTTACGGAAAAATAAGAATAGTGCCAGCGGGTTAAAACCGTAGTCAATAATTTGGATATTGGGGAATTGCCTCTGCCAGGTACGGAGTTGTCGATAGCCAGCCGGATCAACATGGCGCGGCTCCATGAGCGCGATGATAATACGTTTATCGTCATTTTTGGCCAGGCAGGTCTCGACTAGTGCGGTCAATCGTTCTTGCTGCGCATCGTTAAATCGGCGTAAGGTAATAAATAGCGTTTTGTCGGTGACCTGCACCTCTTTTTCTAAGCTGGCAAGGTCTGGTTGATATGACTCTAGGTTAAGCGTGTCAATGTACCAAGCAATGTCGGTGTCGAGCAGCGTGTTAGGGTGCAGAGCTTTAAAGTTGGTGTACGATTCCGGGTCGCGCGCCAAAATAATATTAGCCGCCTTGGCCGCCAGCCAGGCGCCTGCCCTGCCGAGCGCCGGAGCCGAATCGTAATATCCTACATTTAATAGGTATACTTTTTTGCCGAGCAATCGACGGGCTAGTAGCAGCAGTAAACTCATTAGAAAAATATTGCGGTTGGTATCCATTCCCCATAGCCCCCCACCGCCAACAATAATGTGCTTTTTGGCAAGTATTGTTTTAATGAGTGCCGACTTGCTATGGATATCGACGCAGGCATACCCAAAATTGTGATGAAATTTACTGTAAAGCTCGGGTTGTTGGTACGCGATGGTAATGTCTTGGGTACCTTGTTGTTCAAGCATCCCGGCCAGCACTTCCATGAGCAATTCGTCGCCGTAGTTGCCGCCGCCATAAAAGCCAAGCAACAAGCTATTATCTAGCGGTTGGCTGCGTAGTAAATCGAGTAGTTGTCGTCTCATACGCGTTGTTTTTTGCCCCTAGATAGCACATATCCAAGCCCGCCAAAACCGAATTCGCAGGTCTTCATAAACAGCATGCCTAGTCCAACAAACGGATTGGCTAATAATCGCCCGGGTCGGGATAAAAATAATCGATAGCGAGTCAGTGTCCCTATGCCGCCGCCCAGCATTGCGGCCTTATCCTTGTTTTTGCGCAAAAAAGCACGTGCCTGACTGGCGTAGTAGAATTTTTTGCCGAGTGAGCGCGTCAGGCGTAGTCGTCCCTCATTGTGACGAATGTTGGACGGTATGCGTTCGATACGGCCCGTCGCCCGCACTCGGGCCGAGAGGTCCCAATCTTCACCGCTTACGAGCGCTTCGTCGTACCCGCCTACCTGTTCGTATGTTGCTTTGGAGAAAAAGCGAGCCGCTTCGATAGAGTCGTTGCCGACATAAAATGACCGTTCCAGGCGCTTGCATGCCGCCCAAAAGCCTACACCAAATGATTCTTCCGGTATGATGATTCCCTTGGTTTTGGGTCGATAATGCATGGTGTCGACACAATCCTGAATGACGTGCGGAGTAAGTTCCATATCCGAGTCGATGATCGCGACAAATTCGCCGCTCGATTTGCTAACCCCAAAGTTGCGCTGCGCACAACGCTCGGGCCCGCAGGTAAATACAAAGTCGGTGTAATAGCGCGCGATGTCGCGAGTACCATCAGTAGAATTGCGGTCGACAACAATAAGTTCAATATCTGGGTATGTTTGCCCAACAATGGATGCCAGGCAGGCATCTAGTGTCTGATGATTATTGCGGGTGGTAACGATGACCGAAACCAATACTCTCCCGGGATGTGTTGTTCGGGAAGTTGTTTGGTTGCTCATGCTATTGACTCCTGTATTACTTGTTTAAAATCGCTATAACTTTTTTCGAACGTCATTTGCTTGCTCCACTGCCAGCCCTGTCTTTGGATGGCCTGGTATAGCTTCGGGTCGCTTAAAATATCCACGATACCGACAGCCAGCGCTTCGGGGCTGGGAGTGGTAACCAGCCCAGTCCGTTGGTGTAGCACGCTATCGCGTAAACCGTCGACGTCATATACCACTGCCGGTGTTCCCTGACTAGCAGCCTCAGTCACGATTAATCCCCATCCTTCTTTTATGGAAGTGACGGTAATGAGGTGACTTTTTCGCATAAGTTCTTGTTTGGTCCGATCGTCGGGTCTGCCTAAGTACGTAATGTCGTCTGCAAATGGGCTGTTCTTGGCGTAGCTGAGCACCTGTTGACCATATGGGTCAGAGGCATCCCCGGCTAGCTTAAGTTGTAAAGCGGGTAGCTGCCGCTTGGCAATTTCGAATGCCTTAATTTGGTCAAGCGTGCGCTTCATGCCTCGCATGGTTCCAAAACTGACAATAGTTGGCCGACGAAATTTTGGTGCTTGGCGCAGGCTGGTTAATGGCTTTGTGCCTATGCCTTGCGAAATAATATGCGTGCGCGACGGATCCCAACCAAAGCGCGCCAGGTCCTGTTTGGTGCTCTCCGAAACGGTTACGAGCGGCGCCTTGGCTCGTCCTAGCAGCCATGTCGACAATGGTTCAATGATGTAGTAGCCCAGTTGGCTGACTGGTGATTTGGCTTCAAAGAACCAAATGTCTCGGGCCAGTTGATGGTATAGCGCTAGGCCTTTGGCTTTGCCGCGAAACAGCAGGCTGAAATAAGGCGCGGTATTGACAGTCTCTATTATCAGATCAAACTTACCGCGCAAATGGCGTAGATAATATACAAGAGCCTGTATGGAGTGCGTGTAACGATTGTTGCCCACGCGGATAACCTCTACCCCGTTCGGCAGTATCTCTTGGGTCGCCGCGCCATCGTACCCGGCTGTCAGTAACGTGACCTGATGGCCATCAGTTACTTGCCTGCCCGTTAGTTCGCGTAGCACTACTTCTGCTCCGCCCCGTTTGGGGTGGGCCATGTCCTTCCAGGCTAGCCACAGGATTTTCATGCTCTCACCTGCTCCCTTTCTCGCAATACCACAACCGGTGCGTCTTCCGGTAGTTCTGCGCTGCGTCGCCGCACAACATACAGCGGACGATTGGTTACTTCGGCATGGATGTTGGCGATATATAAAGAAATAAGTCCCAGGCAGGCCAAGACTAGCCCGACGAGCACGACCAATAAAATAGCTAGCATAGCTGTACCGCGTATTTTCCATTGCAAAGGATCGTCCAACATATAGCGTTCGACATACATCGCAATTGCAGTTGGTGTCGCGGTGGCCAGGATGAAGATTCCCATGTAGCCCGCCAGTTTTAGTGGCACCAGACTGTAGGCCGTAAATGAGTTCATAGCTAGGGCGAATAATTTGCGGAATGTATATGAGCGTTCACCGCGTAATCGTTCGCCGGCAATAAAGTTCACATATGCCCGTCGAAACCCAAGCCAATCAATAAGCCCGCGTGTAATACGATTGCGTTCGGTTAGTCTAGAAAAGATGTCTATAACCTTGCGGTCCACCAGCCTAAAATCGCTGGCATGTGGCGTTATTTGGGTATGGGCAATTTTTTGCATAATTTGGTAGAAACGGGCGCTTGACCAGCGCTTGAACCAACCCTCGTTTTTGCTGTACTGGCGAATACCTACGACCACATCTGCACCAATTTTCCATTGTTCTAAGAATTCGCCAAGCAATTCCGGCGGATGCTGTAAGTCGGCGTCCATCATAATCGCGGCGTCGCCCCGCGCAGCATGCAGGCCGGCACTGACTGCCGCTTCTTTGCCAAAGTTGCGGGCAAATTCTACCATTCGCACCCTATCGTCACTGCGAGCCAAGCGCTCGAGAACAAGCATTGTGCTATCGTTACTGCCGTCATCTACAAAAATAAATTCAAATCGATACGGTAGATCTTTCGTATGTTTGATGAGCTGGTGATACAAAGGAATGATATTTGACACCTCGTTGTGCATAGGCACAACAATAGAAACTAATTTTTCTGCCATAGATACTCCTTTATGCCCCTACTCGCTATCCACAGACAGACGAGTCCGAGCAAGGACAAGCTTCCAATGAGCAAACTGTTGACAATGGCCTCCGGCGAGCTGTGGTTTAGTACCATCAGTCCGTACGTTAGGCCGGCGCCAACAACGAGTACAGGCGCAATTGCATATCGCCTGAGCGCTACATAATAGGAAACAATAATGTTAAGAATTGATATTACAAAAATTGCTATAGCTAGTCTGGGTAAAAGATAAGCCATATCTTGATATGTTTGACCCATTAACACACCAACAACTCGGTGTGGGTTGACCATGCATAGCAGCACAACTGGCAGGCCTACCCCGAAAAGTAGTCCGAGCGACTTTAGCCCAAGTTTTCGATTGTGGTCTGACGGGGCGTTTAGACGCACCGAAGACATCAGCACTAACCCAATCGAAGCAGTTAAAAAGAAGATAATCCGCGCCACACTGGCAATTCCCGCATACAACCCGGCGGTGTGCGGATCGAAATAGTGCTTAACGAGAATGATATCGATACTGTATTGCAGCGTTACGACCAGCGAGGCGACGAGCACGAACAGTCCATAGCGCAACTCGGGCGCCAATACTCGGAAACTAGGTAGTCGTAGTATTCGGTGTTCGGCCGGCCGGTGAAGCCCGGCCTGGCCCGCCCAAGCGGCGGCAAAAAAGCAAGCTACGATTTGTGCTGCCAATAGCCCGCCAATTGCCCCGGCAGTGCCCAGTCCAAGTGCAACAAAAATGACCGCAAATACTAGTTTGCCACCAGCACCGATTAGGTTAGCGATGGACGATAAGCCAAATCGCTGTTTGCCCCGAAGAAAAGCCGTCCGGAATGTAAACGGCACGCTAGCTACCAAAGCTGCCATAAGTAAAATGAATGGCGTGCGCGAACTAAAATGCAGAAAATGGGCTAAGCCGCCACCAAATAGTATGGC
>Ga0111538_10005177_pt1 | contig 17884 bp, 9 predicted proteins | sample SoiMethybrSBSTD1_FD_79669 | JGI IMG/M metagenome (GOLD analysis project Ga0111538, IMG submission 79669) | Bulk soil microbial communities from a Populus tree surrounding site in Tennessee, USA - Soil MetaG P. TD hybrid SBSTD1 (version 2)... | ecosystem: Environmental > Terrestrial > Soil > Tree...
GCAAGGGTGCTCTGGACGGCCACCGAGGATGCCGCGAGTTACTCGTCCGACCGGGCAGGTACGGTTTCAGCGCGCGTGACGTTCAACTCGCGAACCGCGCCTTATGGCAGCTTGTTGTGCGCGAGGATGCCGTGCGCGAAGTAGGTGCGCGTCGTGTCGACGGACAGGTCGTAGACCGGTCCGCGCGGCATGGTGCGGCGCGATGAGAACAGGCGCGTGCACGACAACCCGGCATCCCCGGCGCCCGCCGACGTCGCGTCGGCGGCGAACAGTTCGTCACCGACCCGCAACTCGCCGGCGGCGCACCATCCGTAGGGACCCGCCAGCTTGTGCGCTTCGGTGACGAGCAGGTGCGCGCCGTTGTCGAACCACAGCTCGATCATCATGTCCGGCGCGGCTTCATGCACTTTCTCGACCCGTCGCGGCTCGACGCGGCGATCGAGTTCGTTGTAGCTCAGGATGTCTTCGCCGGCTCGAATCGTTTCGATGGCGCGTGACGACCCATCCGCCATCAGGATCGGCGTCGCGCCGTCGAAGCACATGAAGATCATCGAGTTGAACCCGCTGGTGCTGCTGCTGCCGGCGCTCGTCCATCGGGTCACCGTGGGGAGCGGGGTGCAGCCCGCTTCATGGGCGTCCCAGTCTTCCCGTCCGCCAGGGACGAGTTTGTCGCCGACGTAGTAGAGCACCCCGCCGGCCACGAGGCCGACGACGAATCCGACGGGGCCACCGACAGCCGTACCAATCGCGGCGCCCGCCCAGACGCTGCTGCCGCCGAGCGCGGCCGATCGTGTCACCCGCGTGCCGACCTCGGCGCCCGAGTGCTCGCGCTCTTCGAGCACGCCCATGCTGATCCCCTCGACGAACACGGCGCCGATGGCGCCGCCGCCAAAGCGGCCGGCGCCCGTGACGAGGCCAGGCGTCAGTCGCGACGCGCCGGTTTCAGCGATGCTGGTGAGCATCATGCGATTGCCGCCGCTGATCATCAGCTGCTCCGCACCCGACCCGATGCCGCCGCCCAACCCTGACAGGGTACCCGTCGTGGCGAGTTCCTCCTGCCAGTTCGGATGATCCGCCTCGTCGATCCACATGATGCCGACGGTGGTGATCACGCCGATGAGGGAACTGACGCCCGCGCCCTGAACGGTGGCGCCCCCGGCTGCACGAAATTCACCGCCAACCCCCCCGCCGGCGCGCATGGATCGCATGTGCTCCGGCAATATCAGTTCGCCGAGCTGCGCGTCGGGAATCGAACTGAGACCGCCGCGCTGCGTGCGCAAGTTCGTCAGTTCGGTGGTCGAGATGCCGGTGCTGACGACGCGGCCGGCGACCCGCCGCCCGACTTCCCGCTGCGCCGCGGCGTGCTGGTCCGCCGAGATCGCGCCACTGTCGCGGGCTTGATCGAGCGCGTCGGGCGTGCTGTAAGTCTGAGTGCCGATGCGGACCGGATGCTCGCGCATCTCGCCTTGGAACAACTGCCGCCACCCGGCCCGGTGGGTTCGGCCTTGTTGCGTTTGCTGGAATCCGCCCGTGTCCTCCCACATCGTCCGCGTCGCTCCCGTCTCTCGCTGCGTCGGATCCGACAGCAGCCGTTGCATCGGGCCGACTTCGTCGCTGTTGATCGCGACGACCGCGTCCTGGAGGACGGCGCTTCGATTCGCCTCGTATTGCGGTCCGCTTCGCGGGCTGCCCGCGAACTCCGGTTGATTCACCACGTACGAGCCCATTCCTGAGGGACGTGACCCCGTGTCGTACAAGGCCTGCAGCCCCTGCCGGAAATAGGACTGCCGGCCGGCTTGAGTCGCCTGCGTGGACACCTTGTTCGACACCCGCAGCGTGCCGAGAATGCTGACCCCGCGCGTTCCCTGGGTCCGCTGAAAATCCATCAACGGGTAATTACCCGATTGCGTGCGCCCCCGCCGGTCCACCCAGGGGCGCGCGTTCAGGTCATCGACGAACATTCCGTACCCGGACCCGAGGCGGCCCTGGTAGGAACTCTCGCCGAGGTTGCCCATCCATCGATTACTGCCGGGCGGGCCCGCGAACGGGGACCGCAACATCACGTCGAGCGGCGTGTTGTAGAGACCGCCGGTGCTGAACAGCGAGCCGAACTCCGCGCCGGTCGTGACGTCCTGGCGGAGACGCATCCGGTACGTATCCGCGTCCATCTGCTCGACGTTGTGCGTCTCGAGCCAGCGATCGAATTGCGCCCTGGTCATCAGCGGGGATTCGACGCCCTCCTCTGCCGATCCCGACGCAGTCGCGCCCGGCACACCGACGACGTCGAACGCGCCGTCGCCGCGGTCCGAGATCGTGTACAGCGTTTCTGGAATCGTGGTCGGCATCGACGCGAGCCACTTGTGGCCGAGGCCGATGCGCCGATCGCGCTCCGTGATGAGCCGTCGCTGCAGGTTGCGGTAGTCGAAATAGCCGGTCGCGTCGCGGCCCTGCCTGACCACGGCAAGCGCCGAGTTGTACTCGGCAAGGAGCTCGTAGTTCGTGAGATTGCCGACGTTGACGTTGCACGGGTTGTAATCCGTCGCGTGATCGACGTGTGCCGCCTGATCGTGGATCGAGCATTCGCCGCCGCCTTCCGCCGGCTGTTCGCAGACGGGCGCGTCCGCCGAGCTCGACGTCGGCTGACGGCGCACGCCACCATGCCCGCCGACCACGTGCGCGAGTTCGTGCGCGAGGAGCAGCCGGCCTTCGCCGAGGTGCGGTTGATAGCGGCCGCGGCCGAAGGCGATGTGCGATCCGAGCGCGAAGGCGTCGGCGCCCAGCTGCGACGCGCTCGACGCCGCCTCGGGATTGTCGTGGACGCGCACGCCGGACAAGTCCGTGTCGAAACGGGATTCGAAGAACGATCGATCGCTCGCGGCGAGCGGACGCGACGATCCGAGCGACACGCCGTCGGTGGACGAGGGCCCTCTCCGCGTGCGTGCTTTCATCCGGATCGTGCCGGCCTGACATTCAGCGCACGGATGGCCGGTCCCGGCGCACGCGCAACTTCCGTTGCCGTGCACGGCGGCATGCGCGAGCGCGTCCGCCTCACGCTCGAGGGGATCGTCGGCGCTGCCGACGTGCAGCTTCGGACGCAACGCGCCCGAGGCAAACAGCCGCGCGAGGGCCTGATTGCCGGCGGCCTTCTGCACGATGTCGTTGGCGCCCGGCCGGAACGGCGCCTTGCCGTTGCCGGCGCTCGTTGCCGGACCGCTCTCGTGACCCGAGTCCTTCCGCGCGGTCGTGGAGGCACGTGCGTTCATGGCGTCGGCACTCCCGGCGGGGCGGCGAACACTTGACGGGCGATGGCTTCGTACTCAGCCATCCGCGCGGCATCGCGGCGCGCGCCGCGGATCGCGCGCATGACCGCCAGCATCTGCTCCTGGTTGTAGGTGCGCACCTGGCCACTGAACAGCGGCTGCCCGGCGTCGTCGAACTCGCGGAAGGTCTTGCCCTTCTCCGCGAGTTTCTCGCGTATCTGATTCCTGAACCCTTCCACGTATTCGCCGACCTGGCGCTCGCCGAGCGCTCGCTGTGCATCGGTGTTGGGCTTGATCTCGTAGACGTGCGCGCCGATGATGTCGCCGTCGGCATCACGGATGTAGCGCACGCGGTCGGCCCGGCCGACGCTGCCGTCAGGACGAATCACGGTCTGTTCCGGTGTCAACCCGCGCGGCAGATCCGGCACGAGCGCTTCGGCGTGCGTGTGCGAGAAGTTGCCGGTGTCGAAGCGAATCGGCTGCGCTCGGCCGCCCGGCGTTCGCGCGTCGTGAATCGCGACCCCACCCATGATGTCGGTCTCGAGTGATGACTGCGTTTCCGGCGGAGCCAGCGGATCGCGATCGCGGCTGCCGCGGGCGCCGCGCTGGCGTTCGGCCTGCGCGCCCAGGCTCTCGGCGTGGCTGCCCATCGCCTCACGGATGCGTTCCTTGATTTGCGCGCGGTTTGCCGCCAGCAGCGCCGGATCCGTGTTCATCAGCGCGGCGAAGTGATCGCTGTCGGCGCTCAGCAATCGCATGCGCGCACTCAGTTCGGCAGCCACGGCATCGGCGGCTTCCTGTGTGAGCGTCCCGTTGCGCAACTGCTGCGTCGCCTCGCGGGCCCGATTGCGCATGTCGCGGATTGCCGGCGCAAACGGATGCCCCTGCGGCAGCACCGACAGGACCGCGTTCAGGCGATCCACGATCGGCTGGCATCGATCGCTGCAGAAATAAAAGTGACGATTGCGACCGGCGCCCGCGGCTGCGACGGCGTGCGTCTGCGGCCCGATGGGAATGTCGGTGCCGGCGCGCTGTGCCTGGCCGTGCACCGGCGGCGAGACGTCCGCGTGCGGCGACGCGTGGGTTCCCGCGGCTCCGGAACCAGGGACATCGGCATGCTCGCGGGGAACGCTGGGATCCCCTACATGCATGACGCCGTGTTCGTCGACGTTGGTCACCCGGAGCGCGCGCCCTGCCTGGAAGTCCTGAATGTCGCCGCGGATGGCGATGGTGAGCAACGCCCCGGTGAGCAGCGCGCGGCGCACGATCTGCGCCCGCATCTGATCGCGCTCTTCCTTGGTCAGCCCGGGCTGGGTATCCGCCGCTCGCAGCGCCGACAGCACACCCGCTGTGAACGAATAGACCTGGTAGGCATCACCAACGAGCGCGCCGGCGCGTACGACCTGCGTGACGCGCTGCAGCGCGATGAATCGTTCACCGATCAACCCGAGACGCGCGGCAGCTCCCGGCACGGTCACCAGCCGCCCCAGGCCCATCGATGCGGCGGTCACGAGATCGATCGCAATGGAAATCATCGCGGCATCCACATCGGCTGACGTGAGGATGCCCTGCTGGTCCCGTTCGTGGAGGTTGGCGAGTGACGCCCCGATGCCCGCGGCCGCCGCCCCGAGCCCGGCATAGAACGCGATGACGGCGGGCGCCGATGCGCCGCCCGTCGCCACCAGCGTCGCGGTCAGCGCAATCGCCGCAAGCGCGATCCCGATCGCCGTGAGCCAGTCGGAGAGCGACCACGGCTCGGTGGTCTCGAGCACGTAATTGCGTCCGCTCGGCTGCGTGAAATACAGCAGGCCCTCGGGAAAGCGGATACGCGAGTTCAATTCGGTATAGAGCTCGATCGGAGGATCGACGATGTCGCCCTGCTGGAGACGCATGGAATCGAAGGCGCTCGCCGGGGCGGTGTTCCGGAACCTCTGTGTGGAGGTGAGATCGATCAGCTGCCATTCGCCTTCTGCACGCGCCGGCTGGTCTCGGCTGGTGACGGCAGTATTAATCAGGTAGAACTGCCATGGGATCGCCTGAGCCGCGACCCGGGTCGCACTGGAGCCAGCGCTCGGCTCGATGGTCTTGTCCTTGGGATAGAAGACGGCCGGGATCCGCACCGCGAGCGGATGTTCCCCCTCGAACGCGCTCAGTCTGACGTCCAGCCCTTCGAGGTACTCGAGGCTGGTGCGGACGTCATGCTCTGCCGGCAGCGTCGTGACAACCAGCGTGGCCAGCGCATTGCCGATGCGAGTGGTGTCGCGTCCGACGGCCTCCCACTGCGGCACATCGTCGGCGACGTAGACGCGGGCCCTGGCCACGGGAATGTGATCGCTGACGGTCGGCGGCGGGGACAGCGGCTGTGGCGCTTCGGGCGCGGATCCCAACGCGAGCGCCATGCCGCCGATCGCCGCGCCCCCACCGAGGTCTCCGCGTATTTCTCTCGCTGTCACACGGTTGGCGTCGCGGCGTTGCTCCCATTCAGCGAGCCGTCGCTGATACTCCGCGTCGCGCCGTCTGTTTTCCGCTGCGACATGCGCGGTGTGCGCCTGTTCCGCCGCCTGCGCGAACTGCAGCGCGCTGTCATAGAAGGTCGGGATTGCCTGAAGACCGCTGAGACGCGCTTCCGGGGTGACGTCGCCTCGGGTCGCGCCGAGCTTGAGCGTCTCGGCAGCGACCAACGCCTCCGCCCACCGCTCGCGCACATCGCCGAGCGATGGTCCCGAATACCCCTGCTCGGTCAGCTTCTGTTGCAACCATCCTTCACCAGAGATGGCTGCCTGAAATGCCGCGGCACGCTGCGCCGTCAGCGCGAGGTCGATCCGATCGCGCTCCTCGCCAATCGTGCGCGACTGGTTGGCGAGGTCGCGGCCGAACTGCGACTGCACGGAGCCCTGCCACGCCTCGTGGTGCTCCCGCTGCTCGCGCGCGCGCCGCGCCATCTCTTCCCACCCGGCTGCGTCCTCCGCCGAATCCATGTCGATGCGGCGCCGGATGCCGCCGTGACCCAGCGTGACGTGCGCGAGTTCGTGCGCGAGCAGCTGACGGCCGTCGGTCGTGTCGAAGTTCAGTTCACCGCGGGCAAAGGCGATGTCGCTGCCGACACTGAAGGCACGAGCCGCGACCGCGCTCGTCGCGGCTTCGGCTGGCCCGTCGCTGTGGAGGCGGACGCCGCCGAGATCGGTGCCAAAGCGCGGCTCGAAGAAATTGCGTTCGCGATCGCGCAGTGGACGGCCGCCGCTCAACCCGAGATCGCCGGCGACCGAGATGGCCTGCCCGGGCTGTTCACGCTTGGGTTTGCGTCTGATCGTCCCCGAGGCGTGCGATCCGCAATGACAGGCGCCCTCGTGACCGCCGCAGGAACAGGGACTCGCGTGAATGATTCCGCGCGTGAGGAGCCGTTGCGCGAGTTGATTGCCCGCAGCGGCGACGGGGTTCGGCCGACTGGCGGTCTCCGGCGCGGGCGCACGCGTATCGGCCGCAGGCGAACCCCCGTCATGTGAGCGCGAGACAGCGCCGCTCTTCATGCTCCTCAGGGCCCCGTCCGATGTCCGGTATCGGTGACCATCACATAGGTGTGGCCCGATTCCCACTTGGCCACGATCGATCCGTCGCTCCCAACCGCGGCACTCGCGGCATCGGGCGGCGTGTCCGGCGCCGGCGTCCACCAGGGGAGCGGCTGCATATCCGGTGCGGCCTCCCACGACGTCGGCAGGTACAGGTTGGGACCTGTCACCGAGAACGGCGTCATGTCCCGGGCACGAATGAACTCGAGATACGCCTCCTTGCTGCAGGAGAAGCGAATGACGGCTTCGTAGTACGCGAGGTCGCGGCTGGCCTGCCACCGCACGTACCGGACGTCACGAGCCGCCGCCGGCAGGGCGAGACCGATGATCCGTGCGACGGCGCGACGGTCCCGCCACGCCAGCCAGCCGCCGCCGTGGCGCGCGATCACTTGTTGAGATCCTCCGAAGCCTGGACGCCGACGTCGGCCCCGACGTCTCCACCGGCCCCCGGACCTCCAGCGACATCGCCGGCGGCAATGTCGAGACCCGTCCGGCCCGACGTGTCGGGCACGTGCACCGGCGTGCCCCCGGCCCAGACGGCGCCGCGATCCGTTCCGCTCTGAAAGCACGGCACGTCGACGCTGTAAATGTGAAACGGACTGCCGGGAATGAAGTGGGCGCCGACGCGGGTCTTGATCTCGCCAGGGACAGAGCGGCCGGATCCTGAGAAAGGTTTGGGATCGAAATCCCAATAGTCGTAGAAATTCATCATGCCGTTGAAGACCCAGTTACCTTCGGATGTCACGATCAGCACTCCCTTGTAGTTGATCGTGAAGTTGCCGAGCGTGCCGTTGGTCATCGCCCCGGCGGGACCGCTGACGTCGATGTACTTCACCGCGGGCGCGGGTTTCCCGGCAGCGTTAGCGGCCTTCACCTGCGCCTGCAATGCGCCAAGTTCGCCGGCGAAGCCAGTGCTGCGCCGAAGGTTGACGATCGGGTTGACGTCGATCATCTCCTGCGCCGTCAGCGTGATCGGGGTCCCGGTGTCGTCCATGTAGTTGTTGAGGAACTTGCGGGGCAGGTAGTGGTCGAAGAACGCGAGCCACGTGCGGCGCTCGAACCAGAACGCTTCCCGCAGATAGAGGCCGGGCTCTCCCTGCGCGACGTGCGCCAGCTCGTGGGCCATCAAGCCGCGATCCGATTCGCTCTCCCCTGCCCCGAGCCAGATGTGCGAACCGTCCGCGAAGGCGCGGGCGCCGAGCGCCGCGGCGGTCATCGCCGCGTCCCGATCGTCATGCACCCGGATCGGCGCCGTATCGACGCCGAACGATCGCTCCGCGAGTTCACGCATCTCGGGGCGCAGCGGACGTCCGCCGCTGTCGTCGAGCAGCGGCGCCGCCGGTCCGTCGCCGCGCCTGATCGGCGCCTGTTCACCGACTGCGGCCTGTCGCCCGGCGGCGTCCGATTCCCGTTCGATGTCACCGCGTGCGCGTGCGCCCCCCGATGCGGAAAGGTTGTCCAGCGTCCCCTGCCGGTCCCGCCGGCGCGGCCGTGGCATGGAGGCGGGCGGCGCGTTCGCTTCACTCGGCTTCGACGCGGATCGGCGGCGCAGCATGGTTCATCCCGCGCGCAGGACGTCGTAGTAGTGCTTGAAGTTGCTGATGCCCACCGCGTTCCCCTGCTTCGTCTGATGACGCGCCATGGCCCGGACGACGTGGGCCATCGAGATGGGCCGGTCTTCCGCGCTGGCCAGAAACGCGGCGTCCAGCGCGACCGTCTGTATCTCGCCGCCGGAGGTGTCGAACTGCTCGGCGAGAAACCGGAAATCGACGTCGCCCGCGACCGGCGTCTCGTGCGGGAACATGCCGCGCCACAGCCGCTCGCGCATACCGGCGTCGGGACGCGGGAATTCGACGGCGTAGTGCATGCGCCGGGCGAACGCCTGATCCAGGTTCTTCGACAGGTTAGTCGCCAGGATGACGACCCCGTCGTGCTCTTCCATCTTTTGCAGGAGGTACGCGATCTCGATGTTCGCGTAGCGGTCGTGCGCGTCCTTCACTTCCGATCGCTTGCCGAGCAGCGCGTCCGCTTCGTCGAAGAACAGCATGCCGTTGGAGCGGCGCGCCGCCTCGAAAATGCGATCGAGATTCTTCTCCGTCTCGCCGATGTACTTCGACACGACCGCGGCGAGGTCGATTCGATACAGTTCGAGACGCAGATCGTTGGCGATGACCGCCGCCGTCATCGTCTTGCCGGTGCCCGAGGCGCCCGCGAACAGGATCATCAGCCCGCAGCCGCGCCCGGTCCGGTCGGACATGCGCCAGGTGTGGAAGACCCGCACGCGCTGTCTGACCGCGGAAGCGACGTCGCGCACCCGCGTCAAAGTCGCATCCGGCAGGACGAGATGCTCCCAGCGGTGCGGCTTGCGGACGCGGGTCGTGAGCTGCCCGAGCGACTGACTCGAGTGGCGGCGCGCGGCTTCCCACAGCGCGTCGGCCAGCCGGCCGTCGCCGCCGTCGTCACCCGTGCAGGCGCGCGCGGCGGTCGCGGCCGCCGCCGCGATGCGCGGGTACGACAGGACGAACTGCCGGGCGAGCTCGTCGACCGCTTCCCGAGCGACGGTTACGCCGTGCGACTGCAGCGACGCCCGCCAGACGCCGCTGCGATCCTCCGCACCGAGCGCCGGCAGGCTCAACTCGAGAAAGGAAATCTCGCCGACCGCGAGCGACCAGGGGCTCTCGCGGAACGCGCCGAGCCAGATTGGAATCGGTTCGGCAGACAGATCGCGAATGATGCGGAAGTACTGGGCGTGGTGATGAGGATCGCGAATCAGCCCCTCGACGTCTTCATACAGGAGTACGACCGCGGGCATCAGCCGCGCGGTGAGCGCCGCGCGTCCCCGGAGGGCCGGCCAGCCGCTGGCGTCGCCGAGCGCCGACGACAGCGGAATCGCGATGACTCCGTAGCCATGCGCCGCGGCGTAGACCTTGACGGCCGCTCGCTGCTCCGCCGATGAGTCCGCCACACAGATGGAGAATCCATCCGGCGGATGCGCGGCGCTGAATTGCCGAACGGCCGTCAACGCCCCTTCCCACAAGCCGGCGCCGTCTGCGCCAGCCGTGGGCGCGAGGCACTCGACGGTGGACGGCAGGCGCGCATCGATCGATGGAAGGCCGAGAAGATACTCCGCGACCGGAACCGCCAGCGTGAATCCTTGCGCCCGCAACGATCGCCGATCGCCGCCGGTGTCGATCCATTCGAGAAGACCGCTGCGGAACAACGGGCCGGCCGAGCGCAATGCCTCACGAACCGCCGCTGCGGGTGAGAGATTGCCGAGCAGGCGCTCGGCAAGATCGACGGTGAGGTGCTTTCGCGTGATGTCGTTGTTCAGGTACGCGTACAGCGTTTCGTACTTCAGCGCGAGTTCCGGCGCCATCGCAAGGAGAAGCAGATCCGATTCGACGCGGGTGAGACCGAAGCGGTGTTCGACGCCCGTCAAAGGGGTGCCGCCCGGCCTTGCGGCGTACATAGCCGACGCCTGGGCGGTCAGATACTCGGTCGGCCCTGGCGCCGGCGCGACCACCTGCTGCCGCAACAACTCGTCGACCTGGCGATCGGAAATGTACAGGCCGCGGAATTCGTCGAGCGAGAGCTCGTACCGCGCCCGCAGGCGCAGAATCTCGAGCTCGAGGACACGATCGAGCCACTTCAGCTCGGCCTCGTAACTCGGCGGCACCTCCACCGCCCGATCGGCGCGAACGCTCACGGCTCGAACTCCAGGCCGAGATCCACCGCCGGCGGCCCGGACCACCGGATCGGACCGCGGCCGATGCCGGTGAACTGCAGCATCGTGTGAAGCGGAGGGCGCGACACACGCATCCGGCGGCGCTCCCGGTCCCATTGCCCCGGCACGCCGAGAAAGTTCGCGTTGAGGTGCGCCAACGAACTCGACGCGAATCCAGGAAGGCGATACGCAAACCGCCGAAGCGCGATCTGCCCGAGCTGCGCGAAGAACAGATCCCAGTCCGGCGGGAGCTGCCAGGGCGGCGACAGATACGTCCAGTCCGCGCGAGCGACTCGCGCCGCGGCGCGGCGCGTGCCCCATGGCGCAGGATCGAGCGGGCCGTCGTCCTCGAATCGGACCCACAGCGAAGTGGTCCGATCGACGGCCACCCGGCGTCGAACGCCGCGGACGGCGAGTGACGTCACGACGTCGGCGCCGCGCGCTCTCTCACGCGCGTCGCCGGCGAGTCGCGCCAGCGCGGCTCGCGCCAGCGGCTCTGACAACCAGTCTGTCAGCGCCTCGAGCGTGACCTCGGGCGGAATCCCGAACAGGTCACGCCAGAACGCCTCGCGCACGAATGCGGTCGACGCGGCGCCGCCGACACCGTGCGCGAGCGCCAGCCAGGCGGCCAGACCGCGGGCATTGCCCACCGGCGAGGCCGGCAACACATCGCGGATGGACTCGGACAGCAGCGAATCGATTTCCGGAAGCAGCAGGAGAAAACCGCCGAACCGGGTGTGCGCGGCGGCGGCGGTCGACTGCTCCGCCGCGCGCTGCCGTGGCGCGACCTGTTCGATCACCTCACAGATAAGAGACCGCCACCCCGCGTGTCGAAGCAGAGGCGACCACACGTCCATGTCGTTTCCGCCAGCCAACGCCGCCAGCGCCCGCAGATCGTGATGCGCGATCGCACGGGTGACGGTCGCAATCGGGTGCTGCCCGGCCAGCACCGCGGCCTTCGCGACGATGCGCGCGAATTCGACCAGCGGGGCGGCCGGTGGTGAGCCGTCACGGATCGCGGCCGTGAAGAGACGCAGCGCGAGGACGAACCACGGCTCCGGCACAGGGGCCTCTCGCGCCAGCGCGTGGGCGACGGCGTCGAGCGCGGCGCTGTCGGCGTCACCGGAAGCATCGCCCAGGCCCTCGAGGATCCGCGCGGCCTCGAGCGACGTGAGACACGTGGCCAGCAAGCTCCACGCGGCCGGGGTCAGGGCGACGAGCGTTGCGCGGCCGAGAACGGGATCGTCGAGCAGCACCGTCCGCACGGCGCTCGCGACCGGCAGATGGCGCACGCCGCTGAACGAGTCGTAGTACCACGCGTGCCACGCCTGGCCGGCCATGAGGTCGGACAGGAATCGGACCCGATACGCGGCTGGAGAGTTGAATCGCAGGACGCCGTTCACTTCGACGTCGGACGCGCGAATCAGCGCGCGTGCGAAGGCGTGAGCCCATCGCCGCGCCAGCGTCCATCGCTCTCGCGTCAGATCGAGCTCGCAGTCGAAACTCAGGTGGTGCAGCAGCAGGACGCTGTCGTCCTGGTCGGACATCCAGGGCTCGAGGCCGGCCGCCAGTTCGCCCACGAGATCTCGGGCGGCCGCGTCGAGCGCCGCGCGCGCCTCTTCCGGCGCGGTGTGCTCCCGCGACACGGTGTACTCGTTGCGCCACCGGTGCACGTGGATGCCGCCCACGCTCATGACGGCGCGTGGCTGCTGCCGTTGCCGAGCAGTTCGGTCAGGACCTTGATCGCGCCGCTGATACGGAGCAATTGCTCGCGCAACGCCGTCGTCTTCGCCTCGTGCTCCGCGAGCAGCCGCGTACCCGAGGTGAATTCACTGTGCAACGCCGCGAGTCGTGTTTCGACAACCACGTGATCCATGGTGTTCTCCGGCGCTCGTCAGGCGCGCGGCCCGAGCGCGATGAAGTTGAAGGCCGAGTCCTGCGGATCGGCGGCGGAGGAGGCGTCGTCATCCATGCTGCTGACCTGGAATCCGGTCTGCGACGGCGAGAGGACGCACACCATGTTGTCTTCGCCCTGCGTGTCGACCAGCGTCACGACGACGACCGGGATGCTGCTGAAGGCCGGCGCGTTGAACGTGATCTCGTAGCGGCCCTCGGAGAGCTTCTGGGCGGTGAATCCGGTTCCCGAGACGACGCCTCCCGCAGAGTTGATCCGCCCCGCGATCATGCGCACGTTGTCGAGACACCCCACGCCGAAGTAATTGCCGTTGGCGCCGAGCTTGACGTTGCCGCGTACGTCGAGACGTTCGGCCGGATTGGTGGTGCCGATGCCGACGCGGCCCGAAGTGAGCTCGACCGACATTGCGGGCGCACCCGAGCCGAGGAACAGAAAGGTGTCGTCGGAATCGCGATAGCTGAGACCCCAGTCCGGAAAGGCCGGCGAATGCGCGAGCACCATTCGTTCCGGATTGGCCGCGCCGGCTTCGTGGATATAGATCATCGGGCTGCTGCCGCTCTTGAAGCCGAGCGATCCCGAGATCGTCAGCGCGACGAACGGATTCAGCGTGCCGACACCGAACTGTCCGCCAAGAACGGCCAGATCGCTCGAATTGTCTCTCGCGTGGCCGATCCAGCTGGAGAACTGCGGGCCTGTCTCCAGCCCGGTGCCGATCTGCTGAAACTGGATGCGCGGAGGATTGTCTTTGTCGCTGAGTACGAGCAGCGGCGCGAGCTGATCGCCGTACTGCACCCAGAGCCGTCCGGCGTCGCCGCCATCCCCGAGCTGGAACCACTTGTTGGCGCCCAGCGCGTTGCCTCCTGGCGCCGGCACACTGCGCACGTCCAGCTTCGCTTCCGGGTCGAGCGTGCCGATGCCGACGTTGCCGCCGGTTTCGAGAAACAACCGCGTCTCCTCTGGATCCTGCTCGGTGAAGTTCAGGCCGTTGGTGTTCGGGCCGAAATTCATCTGCCACGCGATGTCGCCATTGGCCGCTTCGAAACCCATCAGGTCGCCATTGGCCCCCGCGGCGCGAATCGTCAGCGGCAGCGTCAGCAGCGATTCGGTCGTGCCGATGCCGACCTTGGCGTTGTGCTGAACGTAGACGCCGGGCACGAACGCGAAGTCGACTGCGCAGGGATCCGCGCCCTGCACCGTGGCGGCGCCGATCGTCAAGCGCGTGGGACCATCGGCACCCGCGGGTGTTCCCAGCAGGACCTCGAGATCGAAGCCGTCGTGCTCGTTCTTGTCGGGACGCCGGCGCAGGATCAGGGGAACGCCGTCGGCGAGATAGTCGGTGCCGGCCGGTTCCTGGAATTCGAGGTGTCTGCCGTACAGCCGCGCGTCTCCCTTGAACCGGGCGTGGCCTTCGAGCCAGATCAATTCGCGATACGTGAGGTCGCCGTCGCACACGACCAGATCCGCTTCGGTGATCGCGCCGCCGCCGCAGATCTGATCGTTGCTGATCCCGGCCTGGCGCGCCGACCATCGCGGCCGCATCCGGATGACGCCGCCGGCAGGATAGATGTGCTCGGTCACGAGTCCGGCATGACGGCGGAAGCGCAGCGACATCTTCCGGTCGGTCTCGGTCTGCGCGACGAACGCCGCGGTCGCCTGGTTCCAGGGAACCTGGCAGACGGGGATCAGCCACAGGCTCTGGGCATCCTCGGCAGGAAACGCCTGCGGGGCGACGGATCCGTCGCAGGCGATGGGTTGCTTCTCCAAAAGAGAGCCGAGTGCTTCACGCGCGTCGGTGAACGTCTCGTCGCCCACCGTGACGCCGCTCTCCCTGATCGTGACGTTGTTCCGCGGGCCGGCTTCCACGACGAACGATTCCTGCACGCGCGCAAACGCGTCGGTGCACTCGCAGACCTGGAACCCCGCCCTCATGCCGCTGAACGGCGCCTCCTCGAGACGGATCCACACGTTGACGCGCCCGGTCGGAAACGTCGTGAACAGATCGGTGGTGAGTTTGAACGGCGCGGCGACGACAATCAGCCGGCCGTAGCCGTCGATCGCCAGACCTGGGGTCAGGAAGTACTCGAGCGTCCCGCCCGGATCGGTCGACGACACCAGCTCGATTCCGGAGACGATGCCCCACGTATGGGCACCAAGAAGATGGCGGGCGTCCTGTTCGCGTGCGTAGCGCAGAAAGGCTTCGAGATCGTCGGCCCCGAGATACTGCCCCTCGAAGAACCGCGGACGCTCGGCGAAGACGGTGCTCATTTCTCACCACCCTTGCGGGCGCGCTTCAGGGCCTTGATCTCGTCCGCCTGGCGCTTCACGTCGGCGCGAAGTCCGGCGACCTCGTGCTTCAGCGTCTCGACGTCCGCGGCCGCATCGCCGGCGCCGGCGGCGGCGCTCTTGAATGCCCCCACACCCGCCAGCAGCGGCGCCATCTCCGGCGTGGACAGGGCGCCCAGTGCGATCGGACGAAGGAGTTGATTGAGGGCGAGGAACTGCGGGAAGTTGGCGATCTCCGCCTCCGTGAGGTGGTTGTCTCCCTTGTCCTTTGCCTTCAGCAGGGCGCTCTCGATCACGACATGCGGGTCGATCGGTTCCATGCCGCGCGCCACGACCGCCCGCGACATCTGCGCGGCGGCCTGCAGTCGCTCCACGTGTTCCACCTGCGGATTGACCCGTTGCGCCGCGCGCTGGTACTTGCTCGAGGCGAACGGGACCGTCGGGTCGGCAATCCCGGGTGGCTGGTCGCTGTTCGGAATGTCGTCGTCCGGCACCGAGATCTGGAAGCAGCAGATCTGATCGAGGAGGTTCCGCAGAATGGTCCCGAACGGAAAGATCGACAACCAGTACTGCAGCGCCGGGAACGTCGTCGCGAACTTGCGGTGGATCGTCCAGTTGCAGATCGACAATACGCGGCAGGTGTCACCCGCGACCTTGATCGACGCCAACGGGACACAGCCGTTCGGATACGGCTCCGGACACGGCGGCAACAATGCCGAGCAGAAGCACGCCAGCACGGCGTCGAACCAGATGTACCAGAGCAGGACGATGATCTCGCCCAGTTGGGCGACGAGGTTCTGGCTGTTCGCCGGCGGGCAGATGATCTCGTTCAACCGCGCGAGCAGCTCGCAGTTGTAGCCCGGCTTCGTCGACAGGTACTTCTTCAGGTAGTCCCTGAACGCGCATGCCCACTGCCGCCAGGCGGCGGGGTTGGCTTGCACGCTCTGGGGCGACATCTGCCCCGGCATCTTCGGGATCTTGGTCCACAGCAGATCGATGCAGCACGCGAAACGCTGGTACAACTCAGAGTTCGGATTCAGTTGCGGCCCATCCCCGTCGCCCTCGTCGTCGGTATCCGGTGGTTTCTTGTAGACGTCGAAGGCGAAGCCCTCGCACACGATCGTCGGCTCGCATTGCACCGGTGCGGTGCGCGGTTTTGCCTTGGTGCCGGTGCTGCAGTTGCACTTGCTGCCGCTGCTGCATCCGCACCCGGACTTGGCGTGTGAATGGCCGTTGCCGTTGCCGCACGAGCTCTTCGACGCCGAGGTTCCGCACCCGCAGCCCGGCGCCTCGCTCGACATGAGAGGCTTGATCCCCTTGGCCGGCGATTCGCTGTAGCGGATCGCCAGAATCCATTCGGACTCTTCGTCACAGTTCGTCGGCTTCGTCTTCGACGGCGGCTCGCAGGGATGACAATCAACCTGGCAGCACTGCTTGATCAGCGCGCAGACATCCACCGTCACCGGTTCACAGACGACGATGTCGTCGCCGCACGGACTGAGGGCATAGCCGCAGCTGACGACGACACCCTTGCCGCAGGCATCGCACGTCACCTCCAGGCCATTCACGACGCCCCAGCCGTGCAACTGACGGTTATGGAGGCGATTCTTGGCGATGACGTAGTGCTTCAGCCGGTTCAGATCCTCGGCGGTGAGGACCTGGCCGGCAAAGAATCGCGGCCGGCACAGGCACTCGAGCATGCCGCACGTCGAACAACGCTGCGGCGGCGGCTCGCAGTACGTGAGGCTCGCGCCCTTCGGTCCTTGATAGCTGTTCACAACTGTGGCCATGGAAGCTCCGTCCAGACAACTGGTCAGCCTTGCGAGATCCTGAACCAGCTCTCGAAAGTCCCGCCTTCGATCCCGTCACCTGTTTTCCGCAGCGGCAGCCAGTCGGGCAGATGGTTGGCGTCGACGCCGTGAAACTTTCCGGTCAGGTGATGCCGCCCGCGAATGAAGTCACCCTTGACCCGCACGCGAACCGCTGGCTCTTCGACGTCCGCAATCGGCGGCAATGAAGGGATCACAATCTGTACGGCGTCGGCGAGGACGCCCGGGCCCTTGTTGACAAGATTGAAACCACTGTTCGCCGTGCAAAGCTGGTCGAGCTTGCCGGCGTGGATCTCCATCCGCTCCGGCGGACACCAGCATCTGAGGCCGCCGACGGCGCGTCCCTGGAATTCCACCGTCACCGAGTGCTCGTGGAGATCGAGACTCTGGACCGGATTGTCGAAAGCAATCACCAGGGTCCGCAGGTTGAAGAAGTTGGGCGGTGCTGGACCGTTGTGCTTCCAGTTCACGTCACAAATGTGGCAGTAGTTCGGATCGATACCGACGCCCGGGGCGCCATCCGCGCCGTCGGCACCAGGGGCACCATCCGCACCATCGGCACCATCCGCACCGTCCGCACCATCGGCACCATCGGCACCGTCGGCACCTGGTTGACCGGGAGGGCCTTGCGGTCCCTGGCCGCCACCGCCACCGCAGTGAATCAGTTTGGCGAGGTCGGCGACGCTCGGCAGGAGCACGCGGCCGAGATCGTTGTCGATGCGCGCGATGCCCGCGCCGGGATCGGTCATCGGGTTGCCAGGCAGATCGAGCAGCCGCCGTCCCGGCCGCCATGCCTGAATCGTCGCGAGGACGAGGCAGTCCGCGACGTCGCAATCGGGACACGCGTGGCGGTGCAGGTCGCAGTCCGCGTCCGTAATCTCGAGGATCGCGACGCCCTCGTCATACGCGACGAACAGCCGGTTGCCGTGTTGAGCGATCGACACCGCGCCGGCGCCGATAGCCAGCGCCGCACTGTGGGCGGGCGGGGTGCTCGTCTGCACCCGGTGCAGATTCACGCTGACGACTTCCGATGGACCGGCCGCCGGATTCCAGATCACGTAGGCGTGATTGCCGCCCGGCGCGACGACGAAATCGACGGGCGTGTTGGGCAGCACGACGGATCCCAGGACGGTCCCGTCGTTCTTCGCCATCCGTATCTGTTTGCTCGTCCCTTCGATCCAGGCAAAGGCATCCGGCGCCGTCGTGCGGACGATCTCGAAATCGACGAGGTCCGTGCTGGCGAGCGCGACCGAACCCGGACTGAGGCCAGAGGCGAGTGCGTCGAGCGTGTGGACCTTGGCTGACGC
>Ga0111538_10005180_pt1 | contig 17869 bp, 16 predicted proteins | sample SoiMethybrSBSTD1_FD_79669 | JGI IMG/M metagenome (GOLD analysis project Ga0111538, IMG submission 79669) | Bulk soil microbial communities from a Populus tree surrounding site in Tennessee, USA - Soil MetaG P. TD hybrid SBSTD1 (version 2)... | ecosystem: Environmental > Terrestrial > Soil >...
ATCAGAGTTTGCGCCACTAGCTCAGCTGGATAGAGCGTCGGCCTCCGGAGCCGAAGGTCAGAGGTTCGAATCCTCTGTGGCGCGCTGCTGCACGGCGTGGGGTGGAACTGTTGCTGATCGGCTGTGGGTTGGTTGGGGGCTGCGGCGCATCTTGGGCGTCTTGCAGCACGTATGCAGCAAACGGTTTCCGCGTTTGTGTCGAATCGCGTGACGGCGCGCTCACCACCGACGACGATCGCCGCGGCTGGCTCGGTTTCGGGCGCAGGAGATTGAGGTGATTGAGGTGCCTGAAACTGAGGAGCGGCGCCGAAGCGAAGGCGGTCCACTTCCTCCTTCAGGTAGTCAAGTCGCGATCCGAACCGATCGACCTTTCAACGCGCCTTTAGGGGAAAGGTACCGTTGCATTCCTTGCCTCCGGCGCGCACGACTTCGCGCAAGGGCGAGGAGACCGCTGCCGAACACGGCGAAGAACGGCGGTGGCGTTGCCGCGCCGCGATGCGCGGAGATCGTGCAGCTCGCCCCTTCCCTAACGGAGTCCGAGGTCGTTGCACCGCTGTCCATTCCGCCGTCGTTTCCGCCGGCGTCGGGCGGGACGACCACGACATTGCCGTCGTGGGTCAAACCGTCCGCCGTGCAGCCGATGCGGTCGTTCCCGGTGATGGTGAAGACGGCGCCGTCCGGGCGACACAACAGAAGGGGCGAACTGTATGTGCCGTTCGCCGCGCGCTCGCGCAACCTCACGCAGTCGAAGGGGTAGCCTTGCTCGATGCCCGAGATATTGGTGAAAAAAGGGCCGGTCATCAGGTAGCGGGAGTCGAACCCGGCGGTGGCGTCGGGTTTCGAGCCGTCGGCGAACGCGTACTCGACGATCGAACGCGCCGGAACCGAGATGCACGTTCCCGCCTTCTGCGGGCTACAGCTGGTAAGAGGCACATCTTCGAACTTGTAATGCTGCAGATGCGCGCGGGGCGGAGACGGCTCGGCTGCGACGGGCCCTGCACCCGTCGTGAAGACCAGGGAAGCTTCGGCAGGGCCGCCATCGGGCAACGTCGCCCACTCTCCTTTCAGGGTGTACATCGTGTTCGGCTCGAGCCGTCGCTCGGGCGTGACGGCGAACGTCCATACTTGCGAACGAGCCGCCGTGGCCCTTACGACGTCGCCACTGCCCGACGTGAGCGTGAAACGAACCGCCGAGGGGTCGATGCCCGTGAGACGCGCGGTGATGCTATCGAAGAAGGGAACGACGTCGGTGGGGACGTCGAGTTCGCCATCGACCGGCGACCCCACCAACGAAATGGGAGGAGCGGGATTGCTGCACGCGCGCCCTGTCGCTGGCCAATGCGTTGCCGCGAGAGCGGTCATGAGACCGAAGACCTCCCCGACAGCACGGGCAACGCGAGCAAGTTGGCGCCGGCGCGAGGTTAAGCGTACCAGAAACCGCATCCCACAACGCTATCCGCAAATCTAGAGCATGCAACCGAAAGGCGTTAACAGGGAGACCAGGCAAGCGCCGGTACAATCAAAGAAGCGATTGACATACGGCGAGGCGAGCCTCAAAGCCCGTTGAGCTCGCGCACGACGGAGCGCCGAAGCAAGAGCCTCTTGCTTCGACGCTCTGATCCCTTTCATTGGCGCGTGGACAGCGGCAGCGCCCGTTGTGCGTACAACGGCGCTGCCCGACTCGACTAGCTGCCCGCTGAGTGCTTCACCTCTGATCCCAGAGATAGCAACGCGCTCTTGCCCTCAACTGTCCTTGCCCAGAAGTCGTACTCATCGCCCAGAACAGCCTGTTATTTTGGTTTGGGTCTTCGAAAGTAAAGATCTCGGCTTTCTCCCCGTCTCCGGCGAACGCGCCCCGTATGCTCGTGAAGTAGCAGAAAGCTTGGTCGACTGGCGCCATCGTCACGGTCGAGCGATCCGCGATAAACTCTCCAGCTACCGACGCGTCGCCGATCGTCCCCAGGGGACCGGCGAATCGAGCCGCTCGGTTCGAGGAAGGGACGCCGACGAAAAGCGAACGGGCAACGGTCGCGATGTCATCTTGACCACACGTCGAGTTATAGATTTGCGATGGGCCGTTGGCGACGTTCGATTGCCAAATGTTGACCGATTCCCCGGCGCCAAAGAATCCGCCATAAGCCGCCGTCAGCATCGTGGCAGCGTCGCCCCACCACACTTCGGCATAGGAGCGAAAAGTCGAGCAGCTGCCTCCCCAGTCCCAAATGTAGAACTCACCCGACAGCCACCGTTCCGGGCCGGACGCACCAGGCGGGACATTGCCGTTAAACGCGCTGAGGCGAGCGCAGTTGGCTCGTGCGCTCAAGGGGCTAGACGCGGAGACGCTCCATTCGTTTTGGTTGGTGTCGATATAGGCGGACACCCCGCCCCAATTATCTTCGATGTTGCCTTGCATCTTCCCGAGCGTACAGACCCATTCGTTCGGTCGGAGCGTCGGATTGATGTGATTCGGTTCCGATCTGTCGTTGAAAAGCACCGCGATGTTGCTTATCTCGCTCGGTGCCATCAAGTCACTCGGCGCACTTTCCATGGTATCGCTCGTTGCGGTGATCTTGTCCTCGGCGCTGCCGCCGGCGGCCCCGGAGCTTGGCCCATTGTGGCTTTGCGTTGGCTCAGCCGTTGGTCCACGTCCCGGTCCCAACGCCTCCGCCGAACAACCTGCCGTTGCTGCTATCGATATTACGGCTATGAGAGGAAGAATAGTTCTCATTGAAATAGGCCCCTTATCTGGAATCGGACCACGCGCGCCCATGCGTCGATTGTCGGACGCGTGAGGCTGCAGGAGCGTTCCAATTGATATGTTGATTCGCGCGCGGATCTCGCGCTCGAAATGCCGCGCTCCCTTTTCGATCTCGCTGTGAAAAATGTCAATCGAATATACTTTACAATTAACATTGCTGTTGAGGACGCGTCACGCGACGTGGAAACCGGCATGCGAGCTCCGACCCGAAACCGTGTGCCGCGCCGGAGTGCGCGGACGAGCTGATGGTATGCCCTTCCCTTTGACAATCTTTGACGCTCTTGCGATGCGGGCAACATAGCCTGCGGGGCTATGCACACGGCGGCGCGCTGTTTTGCCGTTGCAGGACGCATCACCACGCACTGGGGTACCCGCAGCCAGGACGAAGGAGAGATTGAGGACGCTCGCAGCGCAGAACACCATTCGGGCTTGTCTTTCGCTCTTCGCAATGGGCTGCGCGGCTGGCTGCGGAGACGCGCCGCCATCGCCCGAGCTCGGGACAGCGCAGGAGGCGGTGCTGAACAACGTCGCGGACATTACGGTCGGCGATGAGCACGCCTGTGTCATCAAGATCGCAACTGAGAAGCGCTGCTCGTGCATGGATCGACATGGGCGCGCTGTACTCGACGCGGCGCGCGAAGATAACGACGGACGCTTAACATTTCAGGATGCCATGACCCGGCTACCTTCCATCGCGACATGAAGGCATGCCCAGCAACACTTGAGTTACCTGCCGGAACAGGCGCGGAGACGAGAGACTCCCTCCGTTATCGAATCGCCGCGACCGCACCGAGCGAGAGCGTCGAGCTCGTCGCTGTCGGAATCGGCGAGCCGCCGGGAAACACGTACGTCTCGTTCTTGGTCCCCGAGGTCCCGTTCTGCCATACGGCGGAGTACCCGAAATCGGGATAGCCGTCGGCGTTCGTGTCGGCGGCCCCACCGACGGGGTTGACGGGCGACGAGGCACCGTCGGCGAGCATGTAACCGTTGGGCGGCGCCGGGGCGAGCGAGACAGGGCTTCCCGAGACGAGTCCGTTGTTCGACCCGATGTAGATGGTGACATAGGGCGAGGTCGTGCCGGGGACGACGACGTCGGCATAACCATCGCCGTTGATGTCGCCGAGCGCAGGAACGACCGCGGGGAAAATGCCGTTGTTCAAGATACCGCTCGAGAGCGTCGTCGCCGCCGTCGTGCTTACCCCGTTGGAGCCGCCATGGAAGACCTTGAGGTTGCTGGCACCGAGAAGCACGTCGACGTAGCCGTCCCCGTTCACATCACCGGCTGATGCGATGAGTGCCTGGTTGCCTCCGGGGCCAGAGACCGCAGCAAGCGTTGTCGGCGTAGTGCCCAGGCCCGACGCGCTTCCCATGAAGACGAGACCCGATGCCGTCGACCCCGGCGAGCCCGATGCCTGGTTGGCGACGAGCGCGTCGGCGAAGCCGTCACCGTTGACGTCCGCGAGGTCGCAGTTGTTCGACTGCCACAGATGGGCGAGCACCGCCGTGGTCGTGGTCGTGACCGGAATAGAAAGGCCGCTCGGACTTCCATAGTAGACATTCAGGGCGATGAAAGAGTTGTTGTCGATATCTGGCGGTGTCTCCGAGGGATAAAAAAGATCGGCGTGCCCGTCGCCATTGATGTCGCCGGTCGCCAAGGTTCCAATCCCGCCGCCAGGAACATTGATCGTCTGACTCGCGCTGGCGGGGAGCCCCGTCGTCGAGCCGTTGTAGACGCTCAGGTCTCCATTCGCGATCACCAAGTCGACGTACCCGTCACCATTGAAGTCGCCGATAGGAGGAGCGTTGTTCATCCCCGGTCCCGAAGGGCCGGCCGGAAGTGTCAGCGCGGTTCCCAAACCGCCCTGACCACTTGGGTAAATTTTCGTGAAATTGCCAGCGCCGCGCGTTTGCATGACGACGTCGGCGAACCCATCACCGTTGAAATCCGGAACGACCCCCCACCCCGTCGTAAGCGGGGCGTTGTGCTCGGCGGCGTTGCCGCCGAGCTCCATTTCCCAGACCGGTCCGGAGAGCGTGCTTTTCGTCGCCCCGTCTTTGGTCGTCACTCGCCAAAACACAATGCCCTTTGGAAGCTCGGTCGTTACGGTCTTCTGCGTGCCTGTAACGTCGGCCGAGTAGAGTACGCTCGTGCACGCCCTGTCGGCGCAGACTTCGACGTACACGTCGGAGAATCCATTCGGGAGCTTCCATTTGAGCGTCGTCAGGCGCGTACCCACGAACGCGCCCGACAATGGCGAGACCGGAATGGGCGCCGGAGGGACGCACGCCCCCTGGTTCGGAACGTAGTTGGCGTCGCACTTGAAACCGCAGCTTGTCCCGGTGCAGGTCGCGGTAGCGTGCGCCACGTTCGTCGTGCAAGGGGCGCTCGAGACGAGGTACGCGCATCCTTTCGAATCTACGGCGCAGGTGTCGAGCGTCGGCGAGTTCAGCTGGCATTGGGTTCCAGCGCCGGAGCACGTCGATGCCTCACACGTGACGTCGGCAATCGCGTCGGGCTTGGCACTGGCATCGGCGCCCGCGTCGATAGGCTTGTTACTAGCGTCGTCGACGGATGCGTCGCCAGCATCCTCGCTGCCCCCACCGGTTTCACCGCCGTTCCCGGTGTCCGCGCGCCCATCGTTCGAGCCGTCCGGCCCGTTCGACGCTGCGTCTTGCCCCTGTTGCGACGCATCGCCGCCGTCGGGGCTGCGGCCACCGGATCCGGTCGAACCTCCCGTGCCGCTGCCTCCTCCGGATCCCGTCGAGCCTCCAGTGCCAGCACCTTGCGTGACGTCCGAGGATGGGGAGTCGGACGAGCATCCAACCAATCCTGTCAAGGCGGTCATGATGGCGGCGTTAACCCAGAGACAACGAGGAGAAGATTTGACCATCCCATCATCGTAACGTACGGCCTTTCATCCATCACACTCTCGCGAGCGCGACTCGAGCACGCCGCGCGTGCAATTCGGCATGGTGTCCCCTCCCACACGGGAGTCAGATCTCGCCGTCGCGCCCACTTCTCTGCGCGACGAATTTGAGCGCTGGAGCAGTTGAACGCGCCAGTCTGGACCGCGCAGCTCCCGCGAGCTTGATTCTGCTGGAGCATCTCCGAAGCCGCACGACTCATCCGCCGCTATGACGGCATGATTTCGAATTTGATCGGGTGCCAGATGAGCGACGTGTTCCGCGCCATCGCCCCCATGTCCGGCATGTTCAACCCGTATGGAATGCCGGGCAGCACGCTTTGCGCCAACCAGCGTCACATCCCCATGGCGACGACTCCTTCAGCCGTTGGGCATCGCGAGGTTAACGGCGGCGATTGACGGAGATGGCCCGTCACCTTCCGTCAGTGTGTGTTGCTGGCGGCGGTAAAGGCGCTCGGAGCCTCGTCAACGCTGGCCCATGCCTTGCAGTCAAGTGCGGTTTCAACGCTGCACGGCAGCTGCTTAGCACAGGGAAATACCGTGGTCCCCGCTGGCTCTCGACCGACAATGTTGAGCGCCTCGTCGGGGCTCGACGGCGATGCGCGGCGCACGGTCCGAATGCCACGTGCTCCTCTATCGGATGTCCCATTCCTTCTTCAACGGGGAGCGGAAGGTAAGATGAAGTCGATATCTGTTCGTTGGAGTCTCCTCGCGTCGATGGTCGTGGCTTGCGGCACTCACCCGCCGATAGATGTCGACGACGCTGGCCCGATGACAACCGGCTCCGGCGGCGCGCCGGGCAGCGGAGGGGGCGGAACGACAACCGGTGGCCAGGGCGCCACGGGGGGATCGTCGAGCACCGGTGGAAGCGGCGGAGGCAGCGTGTCCGATGACGCCGGACCGCCGGGTACCCAGACGAGCTGTGCGTCCATCATCGGGACGCTCGGTGCAGCGAGCGTTATCGCGTTCGATTCCGATCGCGACAACTTCCGTCGCAACCTCTACATGATGCATCCGGACGGTTCCGGGCTCACGCAACTTACCACCGGATTGAACGGCGATCGCGAGCCCTTCTTTTCGCCCGACGGCAAGCGCCTGTCCTTCACGTCGAACGTCAATGGCCAGTCGCAGATTTTCTTGATGGATGTAAAGTCCCGCGCGTCCGTCAAGCTGACGAATAGCCCCGAAGGCGCCGACCAATCCAGCATTTCGCGCGACGGCCAATGGGTCGCGTTTCACAGCGGTGCGTCGGTCTACATCATAAGGACCGACGGGACGGGGGAGAAGCTCGTCGGCACGGGGCTCGCGGACGGCCTCAATGCCTACCATTGGCCGGCGTTTAGCATCGACGGGACCGAGCTCGTCTTCGATCGCAACAACGAAATCGATTCCCTTCATCTGGATGGAACCGGCTTTCGCTATGTGGTGAGCAATACAACAGGCTACATTCAGTCGCCGGCCGTCTCACCGAACGGCGCGGATGTCGCCTACCAAGGAGGGTGTTGGTCCGATGGCGGCGTCTTGTCCATCTGGACCACGTCCTTCGCCACCACGACACAATTCTGTATGGGGCGGCGCGTGACTCCGCCGGACGGTTACGCGGCGAAGAATCCGGCATGGGCTACCGGCGCGGTTATCGCGTACGAGCGCGTCGACAAGGTGACGAACGTCGGGACCATCGCCATCATCTCTCGCGCTCTCGGCAGCTCGCCGTGCATTCTGACGTCGGCGGTGAACGATAGCCGCAACCCAACCTGGTCTCCGCAGTGATCGTTTTGCGATTCATCCTCTGAACGATCCGATGGATTCACAAAGTGCGGGGATGTATCTGCGTCGGATTGGGATCGTTCGCAATCGAGGATGAGGTCACCCAAGAATTCGATGCGAAAGCCGCGGTCGAGGTCTTCGAGGGTGAGCACGCTCGCATCGCCGACTCGCTTGCCGACGTTGCCGAAGATGCCCCTACGATCACCCGCGGCGGTCGTGGTCGGCGCGTCGACGATGAGACCGAGTCCATCGTGGAAATCGGAGCCCACTGCGCTGAGCGCGGCAGCCTTGTCGGCGGCCTGGATGGCCCAAGCGTAGTCGCCTTCGCTATTGAAAGCAGAGCTGTTCCGCGACCGGCTCGCCGATCGCGCAAACCTTGTTGTGGCACGTGTCGCTCGTGCATTGGAAATCGAACACACATTCCGAACCGAGGGGGACCCGTGGCTGACACGTGCGGGTCGTCACGTCGCAAAAGGACGACGTTCCGCATTGGGGGCTATTTTGGCACGTCTCGCCGGCAGGCGTCGGCGCCTCGCACTTCGCATTCATCCCGCAGACGAGACCCTCACCGCAAAATTGGTGCGTGACAGTCGGAGCCGACGGGTCGGGGGGCGATGGGCCGCACCCGTCGCCGAGCCGACCCGGCGTATCCATGACGCAGTGGAGCGATGACGAGCCGATGGCGTAGCAGCGCGGAATGCCCTCCCCGGAAAAGGCGCAGTCTTGATCGACCATGCAAGATCCGCCGGGCACGGTGGTTCCGGTTTGAACGAATCGGCACGCCAAGGTGAGAGCTTGTTTGATGTCGGAGGAGGTGACGCACGCCGCGATCGTCGCCTTCACGTGGTCGATGCACTCGACCGCGCGCACGCCGTTGTAAGAGGCGGTCGTCGTGGAGCGGTGGACGACGTGGTCCCCCTCTTCGGTCATCTCGCGCATGCAGGTGGCGTAATTGAGCGGGACGGATGCGGCCGAACAACACCCGGCGAGGCCGTCGCAAAGCACTTTCGCGTATTCCGCCGCGAAGTCGCTCTCCGGGATCGATCGGGCGTCGGCCCCTCCCCCGTCGTCGCCGCAACCCGCCGCGGACACGAAAGTCAGCGACAGAGCGATGAGCGCGGACAGCACCCTGCCTCCCCCTGCCAAGGGGGCTCGACGCGCGGAACGGTACCGACGAGAGATCGGTAATTCGTCGAAAGGAAGCTCGTTCATTCTCTCCTCTGTCGTGAAGGGCCCAACGTCAGGCGATCGACTTGAACGTTCAACGTAATCTATCGGTAGCGATCGGAACAGGAGAGCTTGTTCACATTCCGAACCTTGATCTTTGAAGCGAGCTAGGCATGCCGTCATTGCACAAGTCGACCTCTGCCATTCTAGTCCTCAGCATCAACTCACCTCCGCCTCACCTGGCCCGCATGGTCACTTTCCCGCGCGAGGGCGAGGGTTTCCGCCCGGCGGTCCACGGGAGGAAATCCAATGAGACGGGCGAACATTCGGGATCTAGGCGGCGCTGGAAGAGAAGTCGAACGAAGGCCATTAGTGACCTTCGCGAAATGGAGAGGAAACGTACGTCGGATAAGATTGCGCTGGATGGCATCGATGAGAGGCGGTGTGACGACCCATGCGCAGCGCGTTCTTTGCGAAATTTGCGGTTGTGTTATCTGCGGCGGCCGTCGCGGTCGCATGCGGCTCGAGCCCCGCCAAAGCTCCCGGGAGTAATCCTGGAGACATGACGCCCGAGGGTCACGAAGCGGCGGCGAAAAAAGAGCAAGATGAGGCGGCTACGCATCGGCAGCAAGCCGAGGGCGTGCAACCGATGAAGCCACCGGTGGAGACTTCCGTGCGGCAAGGGCACGAGGCGCAAGCCGAGAAACACGAAGATTTCGCCCAGCAGCACGGAGCCGCCGCTAGTGCCGCGCGGGACGGCGGCATCCGCAAATAGCCGAGACTATTCTGAGCAATGGCCTCACGGGCGGGCCTCGACACGGGATGGGCGGTCTCGTCGAGAGCGCTCCGACGACGGTTGCGACACTTCGATGCTGGGCTTCCAGCCGAGGGGGGCGAGCGCCTCGAAGAAGCGCTCGTGAGAGATGACCTCCTCGGGGAGCCAGACGCCGGCCTGCTCGACCTCGCCAGCCGCGAGCGCTCGCGCAATCTCGGCGGCCCCCGCGGCGGTGACGTCGGCCTGGCGACGCCCGGCGAGGCTCATCCGCATCACCCGGCCGTTGCCCTCAACCGTGACCACCAGTGCGAATTGATTTTGGTCGGCGTAAAGACGTTTGAGTCGGTCGATGCCGCCGCGGTTCGATCCCAAGAAGGCGGAGCTCTTCATCCAGCGCCGTGCGCCGGCACCCACGAGCATGGCGATGAGCCGGCCGGCCCACGCGGGCTCTAACGCAAATCGGCCGAGCGACGTTCGAGCGCCGAGCGTTTTCGGGTAGTAGACGACGTCGGACCAGGGGAACAAATAAGTTGTCCGTGGGCCAATGGGCTCCGGAAAGCGCACGCGCTTGCCATCGCTGAAAGGCACCGCGTCGTGGCGATGGCCGTCCTCGAGAACATTGAACGGTTGCGCGATGGCGTCGAGAACGTGATGCAGCGAGTCCGGGCCATACTCGTCGCCGAGGCTGAGCAGGATGGATGTCTCGATGCGATCGACGCGCCCAACGGTCTTCGCGAGCTTTTGCGCCATCATGTTGGAGATCCCGGGAGAAAGGCCCGCGCCGAGGACGATGCGTGCGCCCGTGCGCCGAGCCTCGGCCGCGATCTCGTCGCCGGCCTGCCAGAAGGCCAACCGGGGCGTGATGTCGGTGTAGGCGACACCGTTTGCGATCGAGCTGCGAAGCAAGTGAAGCTCGCGCTGCGCGACGCACATCATCACCGTTCCCACGCCCTCGAGAGCTGGGCCAACGGTTGCACGGTCTTCGACGTCGATTCGGCGACCGCACGTTCCTTGACCGAGCTCACGGCTCAGCGCTTCCGCCCGTTTCTCGTCGCGGCCCGCGATCACGACGCGGCCCGGAAAGAGGGGCGAGAGCTGCGCAGCGATGCGCCGCCCCACGACGCCGTATCCGCCGACGACGAGGATGTCACTTCGGTTGGACATCGGGTGCCTTCCGTTGAGTCCGGTGACCGGCTCGGTCACGGTGATTGCAAATACGCTTCCTGAGGACGTGAAGTTACTGCAACGTCCATTCCAAGAAGACAGCGCGTTCGCGCATTTCGTCGTCAACGCTACCGATGCCGATGATGTCGCTTCTATGCGGAAGGCACTTTCGACGCGCAAGTTCTGCGTGCCGGTGCACGAACTGCGCTCCAGCTCGAGAGGCGAACCCTTTCGCGTGATCGTTGGCTCCAATGCTTCGGAGCTGTCCATGCCGGAGGTTGCCCTCTTTCCGAATCATGCGCATCAAACCTACGCGGGTGCTGCTTCACTAAGGAAAACAACGATGCTTTCACTTCGAAGAATTCGTACGGCTTGGATCGTCGGAACGATTCCATGCGCAGCCGCGTTATCCGCTTCGTGCGGCATGGTCCCCGGCGATGGGATGGGCAACATGCACGGGAGGCTTCCTGCGGCTGAGGTCATCGCCCCTGCACCTTGGCCCGGGTCGCTCTCAGTGCCGACCGTTGCGGACGACAATCCCGACCCGAACGTCGTGGAAGTCTCTCTCCGGGCCGCGCCGACCGAGGTCGAGTACGTTCCGGGAAGGCGAACCCAAGCGTGGGCGTACAACGGCAGCGTGCCGGGTCCGACGATTCGAGCCAAGGTCGGCGACGAAATCATCGTGCACTTCTCGAACAGACTGCCGGAGCCGACGACGATCCATTGGCACGGCGTGCGCGTCCCATCATCGATGGACGGCACTGTCATGATGCAGCAGCCCGTCCAGCCCGGTTCGACTTTCGACTATCGGTTCAAGGCGCTCGACGCGGGGACGTTCTGGTACCACCCGCACATCCGCTCCGACGTTCAGGTCGACAAGGGTCTCTATGGCACGATCGTGATCGATGAACCCAATGAGCCAGCGATTCCGGCGGTCGCGGATGAAATTGTCGTGCTCGATGACGTTCTCGTCGATGGCCCATCGGGCTCGCCGATGTCGACCGGGATGGGCGGGATGATGGGGATGGGTATGGGCGGCGGTATGCGAATGGGACAGGAGGGCAATTTCATCCTCGTCGATGGTGCACGGGCCAATGTCGAGCTCGCCGTGCGTGCCGGCGAAGTGCGTCGCTGGCGGTTCGTGAACACGGCGAACGCGCGATTCTTCCGGCTCGCCCTTTCGGGCGGCACGATGATCAGGATCGGCAGCGACGCGGGGTTGCTCGCACGACCTCACGCGGTAAGTGAGATTCTACTCGTGAATGGGCAGCGCGAGGATGTGCTTGTCTCGGTCAACCAATCCGGCACGACGGCCGTGCTTCAGGCGCTTCCGTACGCACGCGCCATGGGCATGACGTCGAGTGGACCTATCCATCTCATCCGCCTCGTCGCGAATACCGAGCCAGCGGCGACTCCGCCGGCCCTCCCTGATCCATTGCGGAACGTCACCGCTCCCGCGCAACCTGTCAAAGCTCGCTCGCTCCGATTGGGAGAGCGGATGTCGCATGGGGGCTGGGTGTTCACCATCAATGGTGCCGCCTATCCCAATGTGCCCGTCATCGATTCGTCCGTGGGTGACGCCGAGACGTGGCAGATCGTCAACGAGACCGAGATGGATCACCCGTTTCATCTTCACGGATTCTTCTTCTGGGTTCCGAGCGGAAAAGAATGGCGGGACACCGTGAACATCCCCGCGAACGCGACGGTCGCGCTGCAACCCTACTTCGATCCGAGACCGGGAGCCGGAGGCTCTTGGGCCTACCATTGCCACATCCTCGAGCACGCGGAGGCGGGAATGATGGGCGAGGTCCGCGTTCGGTAGACTAGAGCGATGCGATGACGCGTCGGAGGCGCTCATCCGCCTCGTCGGCGACGGGCTTTACCGCGGTGTTCATAGCGGCCCGATAGGTTGCCTCGGCGATGGCCGGCGGATCGTCGAAGGGGTTACCGTTGCGACGTTTGAAAGCGCCTACCGGCATATGCCTCGTTTCGGCACCGTTTCGAGCTCTTGGTTGTCGACGAAGTCCACCACTTCGGAGTGGGTGGCCATGCCGATGTCGCCCGCGTGGACAGCGTCAACGCCGAGCTTCCCGTCCGGCGGCGATCAAGGCGCACCGCCGGTTCTGGTGTCGGATTGACGTGCGCGCCGAGCCGAGGCACGCCGCGGCCCATGAATACTTCCGCTTCAGCAGATGCCGTGCCGTTCCACTCCGACGAGGAGCGCATCGAATCCTTCGGCCGGGCCGTCGATGCCATTTTTCGCGAAGTCGAGGCCGATCTGGGCGAGAAGGATGCGGCGCATATCGACCGCATCGGCTTGATCTCGCGAAGCGCCGAAGTGTTCGGCCGCGCTCTCCTTCACTTCAGTTTCGAACCATTCGCCTTCAGTCTGGGAGTAGCCGCTCTGTGGCTGCACAAGTCGCTCGAGCTGATGGAGATCGGACACATGGCGCTGCATGGCGCGTACGACCGATTTCCCAGATCCTCGCGTTACCATGCTGTTGTTTTCCGTTGGAAGGCGCCCATCGACGAAGCGAGTTGGCGCGTTGCGCACAACGTTCGCCACCACCAATACACGAACATCGAGGGGCGGGATCCCGACCTGAATTTCGGCGTCCTTCGCTTGAGCCCCCGTGTCGCTCATCGGCGTGCCCATTGGCTGCAGCCCTTCACCAACCTGACGAGCTGGTTCGGCTTTGCTACTGCCATCAACCTGCACATCACGGGGATGCTGGATATCTACTTCGAGGGCGACAAGCCTCAGCAGCTGCGTGACAAGAACCCCGAGACCGTGCGTGCCGCCCGGCGCACCTTCTTCTCCAAGCTCACGCGGTACTACGGTCGCGAGTATGTGTTCTTCCCCTTGCTCGCCGGCCCTTTTTTCTGGAAGGTCTTGCTCGGCAACGTTCTCGCCGAGGTTGGCCGGGACCTTTACTCGGCGGCGGTCATCTACTGTGGGCACGTCGGGGCCAAGGACTTCCCCGCGGGCACTCGCGCCAAAGGCCGGGCGCGCTGGTACGTGATGCAGGTCGAAGCCGCCCGGAACATCGAGGTGCCGCACGTCGTTTCGATCTTTTGCGGTGGTCTCGATCGCCAAATCGAACACCATCTGTTCCCGCGGCTTCCTCCGAATCGGCTGCGAGAGATCTCGCCGCGTGTGCGGGCCGTCTGCGAAGCGCACGGCGTACGCTACCTGTCGAAGGGTTGGCTCGGCACCCTGCGCGAGGTCATGGGCGAGCTACGCAATTTGTCGTCCCCGGCCGCCGTGCCGCTCGACGCGCTCGTTTGAGGGATGCCCGAGCGGCGACGGGCGGCGGGAGCCCAACCCTGACATCGATGCCGTGCATGACATCCATGCGCAGAGCGATGTCATTGATCCGGATCGCAGCCCCCGCCGATCGGCGCGGAGGGTGTCGCTTCTGATCACATCGATTCAGACTCGGTACACTTTCGAACATGACTGCCGCGCAGACTCACCGCTTTGCGCGCAAAAGGTGCAGCCAACGGTGAGTCAGCGGGGCTCCGGGAGCTGAAATGGCAGGAAAGCTCGCTGCCCCGCTCCTTCGGACCTGACCGCCAAGAGGAGGCACACAGCGTGCAGTACTTTCGTTCATGCGCGAAAGTGGCTCCGGGAAATGAAGAAACGTACTGCGCATCGGCGAGGTTTGCGCAGGGTGCGCACTATCGCGCTCGTCTTCGTGGGGGGCCTCCTCGCGTACCCCGTTGCCGCCAATCTGGTCCTGTCCCTCGGCGGCGTACAGATGTTGTTCGAAGGAACGGATCAGGTGAAACTCGATTTCCGGCGAGCCTGGTCCTTCTGGCCGGGTCGTGTCCACGTCGAGGGCATTCGACTCACGATGCAGGACCGCAACGTCCAGTTCTCGCTCGAAATGGCGCGCGCCGATGTCGACGTCCGACTTCGCGAGCTGGTTCACCGCACCCTCCACGCGACGAAGGTGCGAGGAGACGGCATCGTTTTTCGATTCCGGCACCGCATCGAACCCGAATTGGCCACTGCCCCGTCCGTGGCGGCGCTTCCTCCCATCGCCGAATTCGAAGATCCTCCGCTGCGCCACGCCGATGCGCCGGCCGCACCTCTCGATGAAGCTCACTACAACCTGTGGACATTGCACATGGAGGATGTCGACGTCCGTGCCGAGGAGCTCTGGGGGCAGATGTTTCGCTACGAAGGCGCGGCGCGTGTACGCGGCGCCTTTCGCCTTCGCCCCGCCAAGCGACTGTGGGTGGGACCGGCCGAACTCACGCTGACGGGTGGAAAGCTCACCACCGGACCGGTCGACGTGCTGCACGGCGTGGAAGGCAGCCTAAGCGTCAAGGTGGACGATTTCGACACCGAGCCGGTTCACGGCCTAGAACCGTTCCGGTTCATCTTTGCGCACCTAAGGCTCGAGGGGCAGGTCCCCAGCCTCGACGCCGTCAACTTCCTCGGCGGGCCCTCCCCGCGCTTTCAGCTGGAGGATGGCAGCGGCGCCGTCGACATGGACGTGGCAGTCGATCATGGTCGCTTCACGCCGGAAAGCCGCATCTCGTACCGCATCGGTCATCTTGGCGTCGAAACGAGCGGGACCAAGTACCACGTCGATGGCGAGCTCGCCGTTTCCGCGAGTGGGCCTGCAGGCAGGCCCGGTGGTCAGTTGGCCGTGGACCTTCCATGGGGGGCACTGCGGCTCGACGCGGGCGCGCACGAGCCCCTGCAATTGCGCGGCCTCGCGGGCTACGTCGACACCACGCACGTCGATGTCCTCCAGACTTGGACGCTCGCTGGAAGTCACGCACGCATCGAGGAGGCGGCCCTCGCGGACCTCAACTGGCTGAACGATTTGCCGGCTGGCAAGAAGGCGTGGCGGATCTCGGGAGGTCGAGGTCGGGCGAGCGGCGCGCTCACCATATCGGCCAAGGACGACGTCGAGGGTTCCGTAGAGGCCACCGTCGAAAACGCCCATGGCACAGCGGGAAAGTTGCGTTGGCGAGGATCCGCCGACGCGACGGCAGCCGTGCAGTGGGCCCCTCTGCGAGAGGGCAACGTGCTTGGTCGCATCGTCGCGGGGCCATTCAAAGTATCGAACGCCGACGGCGGCTCGTCGGAAACGTCGCGCGCCGAACTCGACGGCGAGGTTTTATTCTCCGATAAAGGCGGGCTGCGCGGCCACCTTCGCGCGAAGACGCGGAGGTTCAAGGGAGATGTCGACGACAAGGGGATCGTCGCGTCGTCGCTTTCGGGACGTCTGCGGTTCTCGGGGCGGGACGCTCGCGGAACGGTCGAGATGCGCGATATGCGAGCCAGCTCGAACAGCATGTCTTCGACGACACCACTCGCCAAGTTCGACGGAGCGTTCTCGTTTCCGGTCAAAAAGGGAACCGCTGGCCAGCTTCACGGGTCCACCGGCGAATGGACAGCCGATTTTGGCGGCTCCCGTCTGGAGGGGTCGTCCGTGTCAGGCAACCTCGTCTTCACGTCGGCGAGGATCTTGGGGGACCTCCGGGCGACGGACGTCAAAGCCAGCTCAATCGGAAGCTGCCCCTTTGCCGAGATGAAGTCCGCCTCAGTGGCGGGGCACGTGCAGACTCCCGAGGACGCTCCGACCACCGGGGAGCTGCGAGGTTCATTCGACGGTTTGTCACTCCGTTGGGGAGAGTTCACCGCGGCGGCGCGCGGCATGGTGGTTTCCGGCGGATGGGACGGAACGAGCCTCGCCGCGCGTCTCGATTCGACCAAGATTCGTTTGAAGAATGGCGTGGGGGCACCCAAGAGCTGGCACGCGGACGCAAGCGCGACGTCGATTCAGACCTCGCTGTCCCTCGCCGGCGGAGGGGTGCGCGGCCCCCTGCGCCTCGACGTCCAACGGATCGTCGGTCAAGTCGGCAAAACGAAGTTCGCGGGCGACGTCGCGGCGGCTCTCGACGTGCTGTCGGTGGGCGACTCATATCAATCGGCCGACGTCACTGGCATCGTCCGGGCGCACAACGTCGCCCTCTCGAGCAAGCAGCACCAAACCGACGATTGGTGGGCAGAATTCAAAATCGACAGCGCGCATGTCGACACTCGGCAGAACTTCGACGTGGCCGGCAAGGTGCGGGCAAGTTTTCGCGACGGGCTGCCTGTGCTCAATGTGCTCGCCTCCGAGCAAGAGATCCCCGGTTGGGTCCCCACGTTGCTGCCGCTTTCGGGGCTCACGCTCGATCTCGGTGTAGAGCGTTATTGCGGGTGGAGCGACGTGCAGATACTCGAGTCGAGCGGGGGGCCTCTTTCGGCGAAAGGTCGTTTACAGTTCCAACCTGGCGAAACGCGCGGAGCCATGGTGCTTCGGCTCGCGTCTCTACCCTTCGTGTCGATGGGGCTCAACTTCGTGGAGGATAGCAGCGACCTGTCGCCTCTCGTGGGCGCGACCTGGCTGGAAGGGCACCTGGTACCTATGACGAAAGCGGCCACCGACAAGCATGATATCTTGTGCCGGCCCGAACCGCCCAGCTGTCCGTAGAGCGGCTGCCACCTGCATCCCCCTAGGAATGCGAACGGTTTATCGTCAATGCGGCGCGACGAGCAGCCCCTCGAGGGCGGTCACGAACTCGTCGACCTTCACGGGCTTCGTCATGTACCGGTAGAAGCCGGCCTCCATCCCCCGCTTCTTGTCGCGTTCGGAAGCATCAGGAACCCAGCGGCGTCAGGCCTTCTCGAATTGCAAACTTCGTGAGCTCGGCAATGGACGTTAGCTTACTTAGACTCAGTTTGACTATGATCTGGCGCCGGTGTGTCTCGACAGTCGTCACGGCAATGTGGCAGATGCGCTGCGAGAAATTCCTATATTCAGCACAGTTCAACTTAGCCGTCTGGCGCAAATCTCGCGCGTCCGCGCAATCCGTTCGCCATCTTTTGCGCCTCGTGGTCGTCAAGCCATCAAACGATTCGTAAATTCATAATCCCGTGGCGGTGGACGCATGAAATCTGTCGGAATGTGTTGAGCCGTTTGGTCGAAAGACGGATTGGACCAAGGAGACCGGCATCGCAGAAGTGGTCAATGAAGATAATCAAAAGCAGTGCAATGTTCTTATTGTTGTTTCAACTCCTGCCAGCATGCGGAGGAGACGACACAGAGCCCACCGATGCTGGGTCCGACGCGACGGGCACGGGGGGAACGGCTGGCCGTGGCGGAACCGGAGGAACTGGCAACCCAGACTCAGGTCCTGCCGATGGTTCCCGCGGTGGCGCGGCGGGCAGCGGCGGTGGAGCGGCCGGCGGTGGTGCGGGAGGCGGCGGTGCGGGAGGCGCGGCGGGACGCGGCGGAGCGGCGGGCG
>Ga0111538_10005182_pt1 | contig 17867 bp, 14 predicted proteins | sample SoiMethybrSBSTD1_FD_79669 | JGI IMG/M metagenome (GOLD analysis project Ga0111538, IMG submission 79669) | Bulk soil microbial communities from a Populus tree surrounding site in Tennessee, USA - Soil MetaG P. TD hybrid SBSTD1 (version 2)... | ecosystem: Environmental > Terrestrial > Soil >...
ATTATTTTGATTCCCTGACTCAGACGGCGAGGCACGTTTTTATATGTTGTACCTTCTGCAGACGAGACAACTCACCGCAGCCCCGGAATTCGCCGCCAGATCTTAAGGAGCTTCAACATCATTGAAGCTGCTTTCTCGCTGCGAACCTTCGTCAACAGCCGATCATAGCCTCCTCCGGCTTCGAAACTGCGGACAATGCTCTGCGCCTGCGTGTAGCGCAACAGACCATGTTCGCCGTGACGCCGGCCAATCCCGCTCTTCTTGATGCCTCCCATGGGAAGGTCGAATGCGTTGTAGATCATCAGCGAAGAATTAATCGCAACCGATCCCGTCTCCAGTTCGCGTGCAATGGACAGTGCTGAAGCCGATCCACCCGTCCAAAGGGATGCATGGAGTCCATAGGCGGAATCGTTGGCCAGCGCGATCGCCTCGGCGGTGTTGTCGGTTCTATGGAGAGAGATCACCGGACCAAACGTTTCCTCTACGGCGATTTCCTGTCGGGGATCGACATGCACCAGCACCGTAGGTTCCACAAACGTCGGCCCAAGATCTGCGCGCGTGCGTCCCCCGACCAGCACCGAAGCTCCCTGCCGGACAGCGGCATCGATGCGGCCTTGGACCTTCTGGGCATGGCTCTCTCGAATCATGCTGCCCACATCGATATCAAAAGACCGCGACCACCCGAGCCGGACATTGCGAGTCGCCTCTGCGACAAGCTGCACGAAGCGATCAAAGACCGGGCTCTCCACATAAACTCTTTCCACGGAGATGCAGGTCTGGCCTGCATTGGCAAATGCACCCGTCACCAGCGCGGCGGCAGCTTGCCGGAGGGGAGCCTCCTTCGAAACAATCATGGGATTCTTGCCACCCAGTTCCAGCGAGTAAGGAATCAGGCGTTCCGCAGCCGCCATAGCGACTTTCTGCCCGGTCGCGGTGCCTCCTGTGAAGGCAACGTAGTCCACATGATCAATCAAGGCACGCCCGGTCTCCGGACCGCCATGAACGACGACGAACAGGTCCGGATCGAGGCCGCCCGCAACCAGCAGGTTCTTCCCCAGAACAGTGGATAGCGGCGTCCACTCCGAAGGCTTGATGAGGACCGCATTGCCGGCAAGTAGAGCCGGAATGGAGTCACCTACGGAAAGAACGAAGGGGTAGTTCCAGGGAGTGATCAGGCCGACGAGGCCATGAGGACGATATTCCAGTAAAGAACGCGTCAAAATGGGAACTGCCCCGCGCTTTCGCTTCGGTGTGAGAAAAGTCCCGCCCCTGGTGAGGTAATACCGGGCGGTCCCGGCGACGGTGAACAGTTCAGCCAGCGCATCACGTCTCGATTTGCCGGTCTCCGACTGAATGGTATCGAAGACTGTTTCAGCCTGCTCGATCGCCAAATCATGGAACCGGGCCAGGATCCGGGCCCGAGTCGAAAACGGCGTCCGCTGCCACTGCTTTTGGGCAGCCCGCGCCCGGCTGGCGGCCTGTTTCAGTTCCTCGGAAGTTGTTTGTTCTACTGAGCCGCTGAGCTCTCCGGTGGCGGGGTTAAAGACACTAATGGTGGACACGGCAGAAGGATAGCATTCGTGTCCTCTTGTTATACTTCCCCGCGATGGATAGGGATAGCCTTCGGAAGCAGCTCTATGAAGAGATCCACGCTCAGTTTGAAGCGAGACTGAGGGAGGCTCGACGTCAGAAATCGGAACTCCAGGAAGAGCTCGAGTTGTCAGAGGACAAGTGGCGTAATGAACGCCGTCGTCTGAATTCCGAGATCGACCGGCTGGAGTCGACCGTTGCAGAAGCCCGAGAAGCTCGCCGCAAGGCTCCCGCTGTAAAGAGCAAGGAAATCGACACGGAGGAAATCGCCAGGCTGCAGGCTGCCGCCGACGAAAAAATCAGGAAAGCCGAGCAGATTTGGGCCGCCGAACGAACCACCCTCCGCGCGGAAGTGTCCCGTTTGCAGAACGGCATCGCGGAGATGATCGAAAGGTCCAACAATCCCCTGCGCTCCAGCCAGGCAGAACAGGACAAACTCGAAGCCAGGCTGAGCGATGCCTTGAAGGCTCGACGTCAGGCGGAGGACGCTCTCCTGCAAGCAAAGGAAGAGTGGGAGCAGGAGAAAGTAAAACTCGTCGGAGACATGGTCAAGACTCAGCGATCCGCGGTACCGCCTAAGGCGGCCTCCAAACCGAAACAGGACGACAATCGAGTCGAACAGCTGGAAAGACAACTCGACGAGGCAATCAAGAGCCGGGATAAGCAAATTCGCGACCTCGAAAGCGCGAAGGAGAAACTGGAGCGCGAGCTCGAAAAAGCCCGTCAGAGTGCGAGCCCGGTTAAAGGCGGTCCTTCTGAGGATGTGACACGCCTCAAAGCCGATCTCGAAGAGGCGCGAGCTCAAGCCGTCCTGGCATCGCGACGAGTCGAAGACGAGAAATTCGCGAGCGACAAGGAGAAAACGAATCTCGAGAAACAGCTGCGCCAGGCGACGAGCACAAAGAACGGGCTCGAGCGAGAACTGGAAAAGGTCCGGCAGGAGCTCTTGCTGCGCGGCGAAGCGAGTTCCAATACCGCGAGCGCCGACGCCGTGGAACAAGTCCGTCACGAATACGACGAGCGCCTGCAGGAGATGCTTCGGGAAAAGGACGAACTCTCCGAGGAACTCCGGAATGCCATGGCCTTGCTTGAAGAGGAGCGCAACAAGATCAGCTCGAGCGAAGACTCCGGTTCGGTCAGCGCCGAAGTTGTCGAACAACTGCGTCAGGAATATGACGAACGCATGCAGGAGATGCTTCACGAAAAGGACCAACTCTCCGAGGAACTCCGGAATGCCATGGCCTTGCTTGAAGAGGAGCGCAACAAGATCAGCGCGAGCGAAGATTCCAGTTCGGTCAGCGCCGAAGTTGTCGAACAACTGCGTCGTCAGTATGACGAACGCATGCAGGACATGATTAAGCAGAAGACAGAGCTATCCGAAGAACTACGGAATGCAACTTCCCTGCTCGACGAGGAACGCGACAAGATCAGCGCTCCAGACATAAGTTCGGGAGCAATTGATGCGGAAGTCGAACGAATTCAGGACATGATCGCCGGGATCGCTAAAATCATTGACGATCCCGAGACTGAACTCTCGACAGTGATTCGCAAGAACGTGGAGCGGGCAGAACTGGACGCCTACCTGCGTGGAATTCTGTTTTCGCTGGGACGAGGACAGGGGCTTTAAGGGGAACTCTTCAGTTCCCTACTTCACAGTTAAAGAAACCCCACTGAATTGGACACGCGGGTTGGAGGTGATCACCGCCGTGACGCGATACTGGCCGGCGGGCACGGGATTTCCGTCATTGTCTTTCCCATCCCAGCTGACTTCAAACTGCCACTTCCCTCCGGCTCGAATGGAGTCGGTGCGCAAAACCTGAGTAAAGAAATTGCCATGGGACCATCGCCAGATTTCCTTTCCGGAAGCATCGGCAATCATGACGTCATAGGTTTGCCCTGAACTGAAACGAAACGGCAGGATCTTGTCCGAGACATTGGTCGCCACGATCCCGATCTGAAAGCCGCTACTGGTTGGATTGACAGTTACGTCTATCTTCGGGTTGTCCGAATTGACCGTCGCGACCGGAGGTTCTCGGCGCGGTGGCTCCAGGGGAGGATCGAGAACCACGGGTGCCTTTGTGACTGGCGGTATCGCAACGGGAGCGGAAGGTGCTCGAACCGGCGTTGCGGTTTTTGGCGCTGCGGCTGCAAGCTTCGCGATCACAGGGCGGCCGGACTGTTCCATCCTTGCCTCGATAATTCCAACCCCTCGCTGAAACATCAGCGCGAGCTTATCTCTCCGCAAGACGAACTTTTGAGGATTACCCGACGAATCCGACTCGATGACTTCGGTGGTCGATCCATCCTCGAGAAAAAGCGGGCCTTCATCGTTGCGTAGCCGCCTTATGAAAGACCTTTCGTTCTTGTCGTAACGAACAAACCGTATCGGCTCGCCACTCTCAGGTGAAAACGGAAACTCCGATAAGACATAGAAACTGACGCCGGAAACAATCGTGTACTCTTCGACCGCAAACGCGATCTCTCCGACCTTCTGGCCTGTGTCGCTGGTGACCTCGTAGGTCCAACGCTTTCCCACATCGAGAGGCAGAAAGTCTGCAGACATCCGCACCCCTTGAGCGAATGCCGTGAGTGGCGACATCAGCAGGAGGAGGAAGACAAGACGTTGCAGGGATTTCATTGCCGGATAGTTTAACATGCGGCAGTGGACGAAGACTTTATGGCAGAAGCCCTCGTGGAGGCACAACGAGCGCTTGCAGCGGGCGAGGTCCCGATTGGCGCCGTTGTTGTTGATGGGAATGGCACGATTGTTGGTCGCGGGTTCAACCACCCCATTTCGTCTCACGACCCGACGGCGCATGCTGAAATCATGGCACTGCGTGAGGCTGCACTCAGCATCGGGAACTACCGACTAACCCGGCTCACGTTGTATTGCACGCTGGAGCCATGCGTCATGTGCGCCGGCGCTATTGTGCACGCACGCATCGCACGCGTGGTGTTCGGAGCCTTCGATGCCAAAGCGGGAGCGGCCGGATCCATTTACAATGTATTGAACGACATGCGCCTGAACCATCAACCCGAGATCGTTTCGGGCGTGCGCGAATCGGAATGCCGACAACTTTTACAGGAGTTTTTTTCATGGAAAAGAAAGTCATAAAAACTGAAGAACAATGGCAGAAAGAACTCACGCCGGAGCAATATGCGGTCTGCCGGATGAAAGGAACCGAGCGGCCCTTCACCGGCGAATACTACAAGACCAAAGACAAGGGCGTTTACAGCTGTTCCTGCTGCGGCGCCGAATTATTCGACTCCAATACCAAATATGAATCGGGCAGTGGCTGGCCCAGCTTTTATGAGCCCATCGAGGGCGAGAATATAAAGGAAGACACGGACCAGAGCCATGGTATGAGCCGCACCGAGGTCATGTGCAACGTTTGCGGCGCTCACCTGGGCCACGTATTTCCAGACGGTCCCAGGCCGACCGGCTTGCGGTACTGCATCAATTCTGTTTCCTTGAAGCTGAAACCTAAAGAATGATGCACCCGTAGTAGAATGTTTCGTCGCTTGATTCGGAGAGGTGCTGGAGCGGCTGAACAGGCCAGTCTCGAAAACTGGAGTGGGGGTAACTCCACCGTGGGTTCAAATCCCACCCTCTCCGCTTTTCTTGTCAGTCAAAGCCCTCTTTCGAGACCTCTTGCTCCTACTCCTTAAAAGCCTGAGCCTCCAAGCCAGAAGTTTGTCATCCGGAAAGTCGGTGGGTGCGTCGACACCCACCGAGGCGAACCTAGCGAATATCGAGAGGCAAGGGCGTTCCGTCCTGCCGCATAAAGCGGAGGGTCCCTTCAGATGTCTGTCCCGCAGTTCCACTATAGAGAATGATCTGAGTGGTAAGGCCGTCACCGTTGGCTAATTGCGAGAACACAAGCTCCTGCAACGGATCGCCGGTCTCACGAAGTGGAGTGATGCTGGTAAACAAATAATCAGGGTCGGGCTGTCGTGTGTTGAAGCGTTCACGAAAACCCGCGACCGCAAGGTTTGGAAGACTCGTCGTGATGCGCAGAATACCCTTGAACGATCGCCCAGCCAGCGATGGTAGTAACGAATCTATAGAAGCAACGAGGGTGCTCGACGGAGCCAATTCTCGAGTTTCACTCGCGAGAAAAGTCCCCTGGAGATCTGTCAGGGAAAACGTAACGAGCCCTGCTATGGAAGAGGCATTGGCAACCGCCACCGTAGTGCTGAGCCGAGTTGAAGGTTCGACCTCTGCGTACATCCGGAAAGCTGTGCCCATCGTTACCGGAGTTATCCCTTCCGACAGGGTATAGCTCCCCGGCTTATAGCTGAACACCGAGAATGCAGTCGGCGCCGGATCGTTGTTGAATGGAACTACCCAGATCGACCCCAACTGCCCTAAATCCGATTCGTCGCCGAGCTCGATCTTTTCGGACCCGTTTTGAGCGATTGAATACGAAAAGGCGTTAGAGCTACTGGAATTATTGACAACAACTGGGGCACCCGAGGGGTCCAGGAACTTCACTGTACCTTTGATGCGACGACCCGTTGTATTCATCAAGACGAGCGTAGTTTTTACGCCATTACCCATGACCCTATGAGGGATCACCTGAGCTTCATCGACAGCAGTCACTGCGAGGTCGGCGATCGGCTGGTTCGTGGTCAGGACATCGCTCGGTGTCCTTTCATTACGCAGGACGCGATAGGCACTGACTGCGATCGGAACCGTAGAAGTAAACGTCAACGTTCCTTCAACACCTCTTCCAATCGAAAAAGGATATTCGTCTAAGAGGCGCGAAAGCTGGGTGCAGATCCCGTCGATATTGCAAGCGCGATTTGTCCCGGCGACCGTAAGGCTCCCGAACCGAAGCATCCTGCCCTCGGAGTTCCTGACCTCAATGTTTATTATTGCGTCCTCCGCGTTGGGGTTCGCGATTGAAATCGCCGTATTGACGGATCCATCGGCACTCACTTCGAGCAGCGTTCGACCGGAGGTCATCAGCGGTGAAGCCGGTACCGCAAACTCATCCACAAGCAGATCGCCCTGGCGCCTGGTGAAGATCAACAGACCCGAAGGCGCGGCTCCGGCAGTAACCGCGGCGCGTGCATATCCGGTGACCATCGCACCTAAACCATCCGTCGCGGTCGAAACAGCTCCAAGGTTCGAAAGGGAAAAACCAGTGGTGAATGTCTTATCGCCGCTCACCGCGCCGTTTCCGAACTGATCCACGGACCTAATCCGATAGTAATACGTCGTATTCATCGCCAGCCCGGTGAGATAAACCGAGTAAACTCCGTCGGCCTTAAAGTCCGCGTGGGCTATACCAGGCGTAGATCCGGTGGTCCCATATTCCACCCATGTGCTGATTCCCTCCGTTCGCCAACCAATCGTCACTCCCGAGGGCGTTCCGTTTGACACAGAGATGGACAAGATCTCCGGTGGTACCGAGTCCACAGGGTCCGGTGCCGGAGCTGGCTCCTCTACTGGCGCTGGTGGCGGCGGTTCCACCGGGGCCGGTATCGGAGCTGGTTCCTCTACTGGCGGTGGCGGCGGCGGTGGTACTGGGGCCGGTGCCGGAGCTGGCTCCTCTACTGGCGCTGGTGGCGGCGGTTCCACCGGGGCCGGTATCGGAGCTGGCTCCTCTACTGGCGGCGGTGGCGGCGGTGGTGCCGGAGCCGGTATCGGAGCTGGCTCCTCTACTGGCGGTGGTGGCGGCGGTGGTGCCGGAGCCGGTATCGGAGCTGGTTCCTCTACTGGCGGCGGTGGCGGCGGTGGTACCGGAGCGTTCGCATTATAAACAAAGGCACCCGCGTCCCAACTCGTCGTCCGTTCGACAAGCGCAGGATTCGGCCACGTCGCCGCGGGAGCGATCCCGCGGTTGTATTCCGTGCCGATCGTGTAGTCGCCCGCACCAATCAACGGGGAAGTTGCAGCGAGCGAAAAATCGTTGTTTGCAAAATCTCTTAACTGCGGGTTGGTGCCGCAGGAGCCATTTGCTCCGGTCACTTGTGCGCTGCAGGCTGGGCCATAGACGTTGTAGAAGAAATTTCGGTTCCAGTCCGAGCCTTCATTCATCGTCCACGTCATGTCGAAGTTCAGCATGTCGGACATCACAACGTTGTTGCGCGAGTGGACGGTACCTGGCGCCAAAAAGCGAATACCGCTTGCTGGAGCGTATCCCTTCCGAATGATTGTGTTGTTGTAGAAGTAGACGACGACGCTACTCTTGGTGCCATCAAAGTTGACTCCGAGAGTTGCGTTGCTGTCCTGGCCCAAAAACACGTTTCCGTAAATCTTTACGCTCTGGTCCAGGTCTTCGGCCATGATCCACGAGACGCTTCCGTCTCCTGACGGCACATTCATTTCAACCCAGTTGTACCGGATGGTCCAGTTGCTCGGAGGTGCGCTCGGCATCGCCAGGCTCTGAAAAGTCTGGATAACATCGTTATGACTGGTTACGTAATTCCCTGGCGCTCGCATGATCAACTGATTGCCTTCGATCATCACCGTGTCTGCGTCTGCGATAAAGAGGATGTCTACTTGCGCAGTTGTGTTGGTTGATGTGCGGGCATAGTTGTTACGGACCGTCAAATGGTGCGTTGTCGAGCGATACGCGACAACGAAGTTGGATATGTTATCGGCCCAGTTGTTTTCGATCACGCAGTTCGTCACTTGCGGGACAACCGCGAAGGCACTGACGGAATCCGTGTTGCCGGTGTAGGTCCAGCCGGATATCGTCACGTTATCGGCAGGTATATCCCCAGACCAGATCAGAATGCCCCCGGACGCGGGCGCGAACGTCCCGCCGTAGATGTTGACGTGATTCTGGCCGTTCAGCTTGATTCGCGGCTCTTCTGTCGCTGTGCTCAGAGTTGCGCCCCGCATATCCAACGTGAGCCGGTTGCCGCTGGACCCACTCGTGGCGACTCTGACCGTCGTGGTGATCGTGCCACTGAAATGCACCGTATCACCGGCGGTCGGCCTGGGATTTGCATTGTACTCGTCAACGGACCACTCGTTACCCAACGAACCGTCGTGCGAGCCAGCGCCAAATTGCGTCACATAGTAACCACCGCTAGCGAACAGAATCGGAGGAGGAGGTGGAGGAGGAGTCGCAACTGCGCTCGACTTCACGGTCGATAGCGGCGACGTCTCCGATGCACTCCGTGTCGGTTCATATCGCGTCGTTGAATCGCCACTCGTGGGCGGTGCCGAAGTGGAATCGTCGGACATCGACGTTCCGCCGGGGACAAGCAGAGATAACTCTCTTGCGACACTGGGAAGGGGAGTGACCAGAAAGGAAGCGATCACGACGCCCCAAAACAGCAGGGCAGTCAGACCGGCTCGCATCATGCGTGTTGAATCTTTGCGGGAAATTTCATTACTACGTTTAAGAGCGGCGGCAAGTCTACGGATGTATGGCATCGTTATATCTTTCTGCGAAATCCTCGGGGGGGCTCGCATGATCAAGTTGTTACCTTCAATCGTTACCCGTCTACGCAGTACTCTTGATTGATGTGCGGGCATAGATGTTACGGACCGTCAAATGGTGCGAGCTCGAGCGATGCTCGATGATGAAGTTGGCACTGTTGTCGGTCCAGTTGCTTTCGAGAACGAAGTCTGTCACCTGCGGGACAAACGCGAAGAGGGAGACGGCATTCGAGTTCATGGTCGACAGCGGTGAGGTCTCCGCGGGATGAGCAGCAACGCTGATCGCGGCTGCACTCCGTGTCGGCTCATATTGCGTCGGTGAATCGCTGCTTGGGGTCGGTGCCGGAGCGGGATCGTCGGAGATCAATGTTCCGCTGCTGGGAGGCAGAGACACTTCGGCTGCGACACTGGAGCAGAGGGTGACCAGAAAGGAAGCGATCAGAAAGCCCCAAAACAGCAGGGCAGTCGGACCGGCTCGCATCATGCGTGTTGAATCTTTGCGAGAAATTCCATTAGTACGTCCAACAACGGCGGCAAGTCTACGGATGTGCTACGCAACGTTCAAGCACAAAATCCAAATTATTTTCTTCGATGCTCCTTCGCGTGCACGCGCCACTCGCATTCACAACTGCTCTATCCTTGCGTCTCATGCTCGAAAAATTTCGAGAGAAAATGTTGAGGGCGTACTGCGGCGAAGAGAGTTGCGAATAGCGTGAAACAAGCGCTGGCACGCGATTTCGGGCTTCTGAATTCGGCACACCTTCGCGGAACCGAATCTCTTGGCGATGACGCGGTTCGCGTTCGAAAAGATCGTGCCGAAGGTTCGCGTCTGCGCCCGTCAGACCGCTTCAGCGGTCCGCGGGAATGGTGACGTCGACGTTTGTAACTTCGCCAGGTGTGTTGAGCGGCTTGCCCAACTCCTTCTCGTTGCCGAGAACGAGGGTGATGAATTTTTCGTTGTTGAGCGACAGGCGGGCGACGCGCTGCACCTCTTCCTTCGTTACCTTGCGAATGTTCTCCATGTAGTTAAGGTAGTTCGCCGGATAACCGTAGTACTCGAACGCCATGATGCGTTGAACGACTTTGCGTCTGTCTTCGTTTTCTTGGAATCAGAAGAACGAAATTGTTACCGGTGCTTTCCTGATGCGTTCCAACATCTGGCGCTTTCAGTTACTGGATGGCACGCAGGGCTCTCACTAGAGCCCAATACCGACCGTTAGTTCCTTCCCTTGCGACTTGCCCTTTGTTCGCCATTGTCGCCGCGTACGATCACATGAGTGACGGCGCCCTGGGAATCCTTGACGAACTCAAAGCCGGTTGGCGTGGCAGTCGACATGAAGTGTGTTTCCGATTGGACCAGCAGCGGAAGTTTCGGTTCGTTGAGACCCTGCACATACAGGAGGTCTCCGTTGGCAACTACGGAGAATTCGCGTCCTGAGAGTTCATAAACGCCCGCGTAGGTGGAGAGAAGCTGCGGGCTCAATCGAATCCCGGTATCCCCGGACAGATGGGGACGATCGCGCTCGTTCTCGCAGACGTCCTCTAAGAGGTCCGTGTCCGCCGCCAGCAGTCGCTCCGTCTTCACCGTGAAGGGTTTCGTGAAAACTTTCGGATCGTCGACGGTGATTTCGAAATCCATGTGGCCGAAGTCTCGGCGACGTAGCCGCTCCGTGATCCGAAGAGTTTCGGTTTGCGGATGTCCAGCGCTATCAAGCCAACCCTTGTCATTGAATCCTGATGTCGTGATGACGAGCGTGTCGCCTTCCCAGCGCCCGACCGAGTATCCGAGCCACGTGGGGTTGGGATCCTTGGGAAGGTCGCGCCCATCTGTGAAGATCGTTCGATGCGGGCTGTTTGGAGACTCATAGAGCATCAACATCAGCACCGGCGTTTGGACGATTCTCGCCAGGTTGAAGAAATCATGAAACGGAACGCTGACCGGCAAACACCGCGCCAGCGGGCTATCCTTCCGCGAGTCGCGCACACGCTGCACGAACAACGCCTCAGCCCAGGGCTGGATATCCTCGGGCTTGAGATCCTGTGCAATGTTGAAGCGATAGATGGGGCCGGCGCCGCGCCAGACGCCCGAGAGATCCGGCTTGCCGTCCGCGGTCCGTGGTGTTGGCGCGGTGAGATTCGGTTGTCCGTTTGCAAGGCGCGGAGTTCCCGGGGTTGGGTAATTGAACCACTGCGCTGCGAGAGTTGCCGATAGAAGCGTAACTAAGATACCCGCAGCGGCGGCGCTGGAAAGACCTAAGGCTTTCATGGGACCTCCAGGAGGATTAGGAGAATAGCCGAAGGATTGTCGCACAACGTGAGAAGGTTGAGCGAGGTCCCACACGTTGACTGGGGATAAACTCCTACGATGCCTTTGACGAAAATGGAACACTTCCTGGTGCTCACCGACGATATCGAAAAAACTCGAACCTTCTATTGCGAGGCATTGGGAATGAAAGTCGGGCCCCGACCGCCGCTCACGTTTGCCGGCTATTGGTTATACCTCGGCGACGTCCCGTGCATTCATATCGGCGAATGGGCGTCCTACACCGAACACTCTCGTGCTCATGGCATTCCTGTAACCAGCCCTGCTCCGGGAACCGGTCCCGTGGATCACATCGCGTTCAATGGCAGCGGCTTTGACGAAATTCGCGAGCGACTGGAAGGATATAAGGTTCGATTTGTGTTGAATGTCGTTCGAGAGAACGGGCTACGCCAGTTCTTTCTCGAAGATCCGAATGGCGTAAAGATCGAAATCAACATTCCCGCCACTTAGCGCCTCACGTCAACGATTACTTTGACGAGTACGTCCATAGCGTGTATGAGGCTGTGGTAACACTGCTACGGGAGCGACTAAATGCAGATTCGAATGTTTTCCTGCGCGTTACTTTTACTACTTGCCGGATTGACCATGAGTGGGCAAGCCCTGACCGGCTTCGATCTGACGCTCTTCGATGTCGACGGCAACAGCAAAATCGTGGGGCGCTTGCCGGCAACCGTTTACGCGCCGCGCGTGTCACCCGACGGCAAGCGCATTGCGTTCGAGACGCGAGATCCGTCCGGCCCGGACGGGCCGCGGTTGTGGGTGGCAGAGCTTTCAAATCTCGCCGGACGCCGTCCATTTGAGCCGACGCCAGGACCGATGAACTGGGCACCGATGTGGACTCCAGATGGCGAACGCCTCGTCTACATCATCTCGGGAGAGAAGCCTGACGCGGTGTACTGGAGGCGCGCCGACGGCACGGGAACTCCTGAGCATCTGCTCGATACCAGGAGCGCCGAAGGATGGATGGCCGGCGGGTCGCAGATGAGGTTTCTCACTTTGACAGGAAACGGCGACTACGGAATCTCCGCGTTCGACATGGCCACGCGAAAAGCAACAACGCTGATCGATCTCCCGGGATCGGCGCAACACAGCAGTAATGTTTCACCCGATGGACGCTGGATGGCGTATGCGTCCAATGAGACCGGCCGCTATGAAGTGTGGCTCGAGCCGCTGCCTTCTAACGGCAAACGCTATCAACTCACGCGAAGCGGCGGGTCGCACCCGATGTGGTCGTCTGACGGCCAGACCCTCTACTTCGACCGCGCGCGCCAGTTGTTTCAGCTCCCAGTGAATACCAAGGATCCCTCGCCCAACGTTGAGCCGATTCCGCTTCCGGTTAAGGGATTCGTGCAGGCCGAATACCGGAGGCAATTCGATCTCATGCCAAATGGGAGGCAATTCCTTGTGCTCATTCCGGCGCAGTAAAAGAAATCCGCAGCGAAAACCAAAAGACTACCGGCAGTTCGCAAAGTAAACGAGCGGGCTTTTGGTCGCGCAGCCGAAGCGCGGCTTGTTGATATAAAGAAACACGCAGCGCGCTCACGGACTGGCGCAGGATGAGCCGAATCGTACCCGCGTCAAGAACCCATTGCGGATATAATGCCGCCAAATCAGTCATGCACAGCGAAGACCCAACTCGCATTGAAGGAAGTGCGGACATTCCGGATTCCATGGTGTCTGTCGGCGAGCAGGTCGGGCCGTATCGAATCGAAGGCATTCTCGGTTCGGGTGGCATGGGGAAAGTCTATCGAGCGCTGGACCCGCGTCTTGGTCGTCATGTCGCGCTGAAATTTCTTTCGGGACCGTACGCTGCAGGCACCGTTGCGCTGGAAAGGTTTCAGCGTGAAGCACGGGCGATCTCCGCACTCAATCATCCGAACGTCTGCACAATTCACGACATTGGTGAGGATCGTCACGGACCTTTCCTCGTGATGGAATTGCTCGAAGGGCAAACTCTGAAACAGCGCATTGCAGCAGGCCGATGCTCCAGCGATGAGATCATCTCGATAGGTCTGCAGATTTCCGATGCACTGGAAGCTGCTCACTCTCACGGCATCGTCCACCGCGACATCAAGCCAGCGAACGTCTTCATGACGAGACAGAACGTCGTAAAGATTCTCGATTTCGGCCTGGCCAAATCGATTTCGCGCGGGACATCAAACGTAGCCGGCATGGATATCCAGACCGATGTGAGGGTGGCCGAAACGCTGACGAAGTCCGATGTCACGCTCGGCACAATCGCTTACATGTCTCCGGAGCAAGCACGCGGGGAGGATGTGGACGCGCGTACGGATCTGTTTTCCTTTGGCGTTGTCCTCTACGAAATGGCCTGTGGTGCATTGCCTTTTCCCGGTGACTCGTGGGCCGTTGTTTTCGATGCGATCCTCAACAAGGCGCCTCGACCCATTGGAGAGCGGAATCCAGAGACAACAACGGATCTTACTCGAATTATCGAGAAGGCTCTTGAAAAGGATCGAGGGGTCCGATACCAGACTGCAGCGGATATCCATGCCGATCTCCGGCGCGCCAAGCGCAGCATGGAGTCCTCGACTGTGACCGTGAGTGTTCCTGCAGCACGGAGTCGGAATCTGGTATGGGGCGCTCTCGTCGTGGTGGCGCTGCTGGCAGTCTTGGGGACGATGATTTTGTATCGAACTAATTCGCCAGTTACGTCTCCATCTGAATACGTTCAAATCACGAATTTCCCGGATTCCGCTGTCGCACCGAGCCTCTCTCCGGATGGCCGAATGGTGACGTTCATTCGTGGTGGTGACTGGTTTCTGAGTCGCGGACAGATTTATGTGAAGCTGTTACCGGCAGGCGAATCCAGAAAATTAACCGATGATTCCGACGTGAAATACGGACCGGTCTTTACACCGGATAATTCTCGAGTCGCGTACACGAGATTGGTTCAATCGGGAACCTCAAGCTCATGGGATACGTGGACTGTCCCGGTGCTGGGAGGCGAGCCGACATTCTTCCTGCCCAATGCATCCGGCCTCGTATGGACCGGAGGTCGGGAAGTGATGTTCTCCAAGATTATGGGTACCGGCCTCCATATGGGTGTTGTCTCGTCGACAGAGACGCGCTCCAACGAGCGTGAGATCTACTATCCCGGTCACGAGCGCGCCATGGCGCATTACTCCTACGGTTCGCCCGATCAGAAATGGATCTTGCTTGTCGAAATGGATCGCACCGCCACCTGGCAACCCTGCCGACTGGTCCCCTTCGACGGATCCAACGACGGTAAACAAGTAGGACCACAGGGCGCATGCACGTCTGCGGCATGGTCTCCCGATGGTAAGTGGATGTACTTCGGCGCCTACGTCGAGGGCGCCGGGCATATCTGGCGACAGAAGTTTCCCGATGGCACTCCGCAACAAATCACTTTTGGTCCTACGGAAGAAGAAGGCATCGCTTTAGCGCCCGACGGGAAATCCCTGATCACATCCCTCGGCATTCGCCATCGAACAATCTGGTTCCATGACGGCACAGGCGATCATCAGATTTCCGCAGAAGGCTTCCCTTCCTTGCCCAAGATGTCTTCGAGCGGCAAGCGCGTTTATTACCTGCTTCGAGACACATCCACTTCCCGCGCAAACGAACTGCATTCTTATGACGTAGCGTCCGGCAAGATCGACAAAATCCTGCCAGGGCTCGCGATCGTGGATTACGAAGTTTCTCGGGACGAGCAGGAAGTGGCGTTCACAACTCGGACCGACAATGATCAGCAACCCGAGATCTGGCTGACTTTTCTCGACCGCCGCATGCCACCGCGCAAGATTACGGTTTCAGGCGATCAGGTGTCCTTCGGACCGAACGGCACACTCGTATTCCGGTTGCTGGAAGAAAAAGCGAATTACCTGGGTCGTGTGAACAAGGACGGCACCGGGCGAACGCGGGTATCGGACGTTCCTATTCTTAACAAAGGCAATGGCTCGCCGGGCGGCGAGTGGGTGCTGGTCCTCGTGTCCGGCACCGGGGGAAACACATCCGTGGAAACGGTCGCCACGCCCCTGTCCGGGGGCACACCGCGAGTGATCTGCGCGTTTAACTGCCCGGGTGGATGGTCGCCGGATTCACGTTTCTTCTTCGCGGCCACGGACTCGGCGGGCACAGGCTCGGACACTGGGAGGGTGATTGTGTTCAATCTTGCGCCTGGCGCCACAATCCCCGACCTGCCTGACAACGGTATCCCTCCCTCACGTGACAGAGTCCCGTTGCCGGCGAATACGCGGGTGCTCGAAGGCGGCTATATGTCAGCCGGCCCCGGATTTTCGACCTACGTGATGAGCAAGACCGATATTCAGCGAAATCTGTTTCGAATCCCACTGCACTAGGTCTGCACGTGAAGATGCCGGTGATGCGTCCCGCTGCCTGTTGCTGCGTTTTCAGTCGTGCCGTCATAGTCTGCAAGGAGAATAGATGAAAATCTGTTGGCTGCCTTTCTCTCTGTCAATCCTGTTATGCGTGGTGTTCGCCAGTCCAATGGCGGCTGCGGAACGTTGGAGCATCGGTCTTACCGCAAACGATGCGCCGATTGAAGCCATTGTCGTGGACGGAGCTTCGTCGTCTCTCCCGACCGTTGTACTTATTGGGGGGCTGCAAGGTCCCGACATGACCGTCGACGCCGTCACTCGCGAGGCCGCGGCATTCGAATCTCTGCCTCAATCCCGGCGCGGTTTTCGGCTGATCGCCTTGCCGCTTGCAAATCCAGAGAGACGTCCGCTGCAGTTTCCTCCGACGGGAACGGCCTACAAAGACAACGCGGAGTCTCACGTATTGTGGCGATGGATCGGTATCCACGCGCCAGACCTGGTGGTCATTGCAGGAGAGTCCGGCGCGGGTCTCGCGGACGCCCTCTCGCAAACAGCGGCAGGATTCGTCGGGAAGATCCCGAGCGTTGTGGTGGCGGCACAGGCTGGAATGCTGCAATCGCTGCATTCAACGATCGCCCCTTCCGAAGCGCATCTCGAGATCAATCGTCGCCGCAGCCGGTCACCGCGGCAACTAGCTGAGGAACTGGGAGAGATCTATGGGAGAGATTTCGCACAGCCCACCTACATTCTCGCGATGGCGTTGATCGCGCAGTTGAGGCTCGGGAATACATCAGACGTGCTCAGGGCTGTAGAGCCCTACCTGGGCGGTTCGCGCGACAGCTTCGCCACGCTCTCGCAAAGTTCGCTCGCAGCACACATTCTGTTCTATGAAATTGCGCGGCGCACCCAGGACGAACGTGCAGCCAAACTGGTAGTCCGCGCAGCGAACAACGGATTTGCGGAAGACGGATCCCTTCGGGAGTTCATGCCACTTCATGGAGGCTGGAGCGATTCGGTCTTCATGGACATTCCGATCCTGGTGAAGGCTGGCGCTCTCACTGGCGATCGCAAGTACTTCGATATGGCGGCGCGGCATTTTTTCTTTATGCAGAAGATCGTGGGTCGACCGGATGGCTTGTACCGGCACCAGGCATCTTCGGATGCAGCCTGGGGACGCGGCAATGGCTTTCCGGCTTTGGGAATGGCACTGACCTTGACGGATTTTCCGAAGGACCATCCAGATCACCCCGCGATGCTGGCCGCGTTTCAGAAGCACATGAAAGCTCTTGCCGCGCTTCAGGACGAGAATGGTATGTTCCGCGAAGTGGTCGACTATCCCGGAGCCTATCCCGAATACTCCGGCACCTCCATGATTGCGACCGCAATGATGCGCGGCGTCCGCAAGGGCTGGCTCGAAGGCTCGGTCTATCAGCCTATCGTTGACCGGGCGTGGCAGGCGATTCTCATTCGTACCGCTTCGGATGGGCGCTTGTTCGATGTGGCGGAAAGCACGGGAACACGAGGCTTGACCTTGAAGGACTACCTTCGCCGCGCCGCAATCCTTGACCGCGATCCCCGCGGTGGTGCCTTCGCGATGATTCTGGCAACCGAGATCGCCGGCATAGGCGTGGAGTTCTAACACGACGAAACAGGAAGCAGCTCCGTCCTTACCGTTCGTTTAACCGTCCCTTACCACGTCAAGGTATCGAGTTTCTTTCGGCGGACTCCACTCTTTCGTCGATAATGCACGCCATGCTCTCCGGGCCTGCGCTCGTCCTGTACATTGCCGCGGCTAAACTACTCTTTCACCTGGCAACGGCAACCCGATACGGCATCTTTCGGGATGAGTTGTACTACCTGGCGTGTGCCGAGCACCTCGACTGGGGTTACGTGGATCAACCCCCGATGATTGCACTGCTGACCTTCGCTTCAACGAAACTGCTCGGGGCGTCCCTGCTTGCGTTGAGATTCCTGCCCGCATTGGCCGGAGCTGCCCTGGTGTGGCTAACAGGGACTCTCACTCGAGAAATGGGTGGCGGTCGAGCTGCTCAGGCATTCGCTGCGATTGCCGTAGCTCTTGTTCCGATTTACGCAGTAATGCACCACTGGATGACGATGAACGCCTTCGAGCCCCTGATCTGGATGGGCGCGGTGTGGTGCATTGTGAAAGCCATCAATAAGGAAGAGCCGCGTTACTGGGTGGTATTCGGCATCCTGGTCGGCATCGGGCTCC
>Ga0111538_10005184_pt1 | contig 17861 bp, 13 predicted proteins | sample SoiMethybrSBSTD1_FD_79669 | JGI IMG/M metagenome (GOLD analysis project Ga0111538, IMG submission 79669) | Bulk soil microbial communities from a Populus tree surrounding site in Tennessee, USA - Soil MetaG P. TD hybrid SBSTD1 (version 2)... | ecosystem: Environmental > Terrestrial > Soil >...
ACTTCACTGATCCCTCAGTCCGAACTGCCCTCAATGTGCGCGACTCCGAAGCCCACTCTCACCGTTTCGCACGGTCCCCTGCAGGCTGCTGACACTGGAGGAAGCGCGAAACCTGGAGCGACCTATGCTGCATGTGGACCTCGCTGCAGCCTCTGAGAGCGCTGCCACCGAGCAGGCTTACGAGTGGCTTCAATGCGTCGATCCCTCCATCCTCAACGTGGCGGGCCCTCGTGCCAGCCAACTGCCATTTATCGCACGGTCGTTGAGCTCTTGCGCGCAGCGTTGGCGCAGCTGGCGGGTTAAGGGGCCTCAACTGGTAGCACGCGAAGCGGGGTCTCTGGCAGCTTGAGGGGCTGAATAATCTGCAAGGGACCGTCGAAGGTTAGTCGAGTGGAGACAACGGTTCGCTGAAAGTCGCTGTTCTTAACTGCCACAGCAATGTTGCGTTTATAGAAGAAGAGCACTTTCAGCATGAACTCACCGCCGTAACTGACGGGAAACCATACGTCCTCGTCGAATTTCTCGTAAGTGATCTTGAACCCCAGCTGCTGAATATTAGTTCCAAGCAGGACCTTGACGGCGACCGGCAAGTTTTTGGCCAGCCGTGTCGTTATAACAACGGGCTGATGCTCAGCCTGATCAACCAAGAGCTCCCCCGCCCAGGGAGCATCCCCAAACTCTCCCCAACCTTGTCCAGCAGGCTCAAAGACAATTCGGTAAACCGGTCTGCCGCGATACATTTCTTCGCTCTTGAGATGGAAGCGGTACTTGTTTTGCTTGTGGCTGGTCAATGGGAAGAAGGCTCGTGAGATTCCGTCGCGGGATTTCTTGTCTCCGGTGAATTCTTCCGCAAAGGAGTCGATGAGTTCTCCATCCAGATCGAGTGATTTGGGACGTAATCCAAGCTGGTCGTACTCCAGTATCTTACCGTCTTTCTCATATTTTCCCTGAAGACGAACCAGCGTCTTTTCACTCTCCTCAGGCGTTGGCATCACTTGGAATTCGCGCAACTCCTCGCGAACGAGTTTCTTGTTGCCGCGCTTGAGGCGGACGACTACGTTCTGACGGTAGACAAATTCACGGCGCAACTCCTGGGCCCGATCCTGGTTCGCCGCGACTTCTTGCATGATCTGCTCAACCGTGGGCCTTTCGGTTGCCGTTGATAGGGAAGGGCCGGAGAACATAGCAACGCAAATTAGGAAGTTGACGTGGACTCGCATGGCATCCTTTCAGCCGGAGTTCTTTTCCTTTACTACGCTGCGAGCAGCGTCGAGGTTCAATCAAAATGTTCAGAAGGTGGAATGGCCTACTCCTTCCGAGAGTTTTGCGGCATCTGACAGAACCGCGCGGCACACGCCCAACTGAGCGGCAATGGAGGTCTCAGGGCGGACGATCGATTGGGCCAGCGCCAGCGCCGCGCCAAAGTCGGCTTCGGCCAACCAGGTAAAGCATCGGCTACTGAGAAGTTTGCTCGCGATCACCAGATCTGGTCCGCCGCGGTAAAGAGTTCGACGTCCGTCGGTCACTTCAGCGTGGTTAATCTCCTCCACCAGCCGAGCCACTGACTGGTAGGCGTGCTCAGAATCAAGCCTCGCAAACTTTTCCACAAGATCTATGGCGAGGCTCAAACGCCAAGGGCCTCAAACTTTGTCGAGGAGCTGATCGGCTTCACTGAGGCACAGCAACGCAGGCTCTGTGGCTTTTCGCTTGGTATGCTCGTCGGCAATTTGAATGAGAAAGGGAATCTGTCGGGAGGGTTCGGTAAGGGTTCGGGCAAGGGCAGCTGCGCTGTCGAGCTGCCCTTGCTTGATGGCGTCCTTGATCTGGCTGGAAATTAGCGCTGAGCGGAGATTTGCTTTCATTCCTTCTTTCTTCACCTTGTCGATGATATCCAGCGCTTCTGCTGTTTGGCCTTTATTGATGGCTGCCATTGCTCGGTCATAGTTTCGAGAGTCTCGATTCTCGGGAGTTTCTTCAGCCTCCCACTGAGCGGGCTTTTCCGGGTCGCCGATAGACGAAAGCATCTGAAGTGTCTTTTCCAAAGTGGTTCCGTCTTCGTTTACGAAATACCGGCTTAGCTCGTCCAGGCCCACTTGAAGATTGACGGCTTTGTCGGGAGCATGCTTGGACAGCAAAGATCGCAGCATCGCTGCCATGGGAAGGTCAGCCAGGATGCCGTGAAGAGCAGGATTCTCTGCCGTGACCGGACCCGTCGAGAGTGAGGATAGTGTGTTCATGTAGCGGTCATAGGCGAGGTTCAGATAACGAGAAACTAACTCTGGGTCAGGATCGGCATTCGGAAGGTTACGGTTAGAGCCGCGTGTCTCACCCAAGTCAAACCCCATTTGGAGATCTTCTTGGTCGGCCTGGCTAGTAACGATGCTGAGTGCTTGTGCCATGCTTGGGAACAAGTAGCTGCCGAGCGCCATTAAGGAACGGCTGGTTGCATTCGGGTGGGACTCCACATAGGAAAGGGCCTTGTTGAATGTTGCATCAGCCAGTTGAGGGTTTTGCTGGTGTAGTGCTTCCAAGGTCAGATACGTGAACCGAGAAACCCCCGTCGCGAGGTTCTTTTCGAGCCACTGAGCTGCCAGTTCAGGTCGTTCCTTGGCGAGCGCTATGCCCGCTGAGCCAACGATGCGAGCTTTCCTTCGGGCAACGAGGTCGGGATCGGAGCTGTCCCCAGGCGCGGCAGCGGCAAGACTCTCTGCAAGTGACTCAGCATAGGCTGGGTCGGCTTTCGCGGCTAGGGTCATCAGCTCGCTCCGCAGCGAACTGAGCTCCCAGACGGCTATTTCATCTGCTGCAACTGGCATGTTCGGCGACCGCTGGACAGGGATTGTCTCCAAGCTCTGTAAGCTTTGCTGGAAGAGCTGCCAGGGCCGATTCGGGATCTCTTTCCGCTAATACACCCGCCAGAAACGCTCTCAGGCGGACCTTCCAGGCGGGAGATCTGAGGGCATCAATACGTCCCATCAGCAGCGGAAGAAGCTCCATGGCCTGCTGTCTGTTTTCCTGCCGTGTCTTGGACACAGAAACGTCTTGTCTTTGTGCTTGCTTGGTCGACGGCCTCGTCCTGGTCTGAGCTGCAAACGGCGAGGCAGCTTGAAGCAATCCAAGGAACAACAAAATCGGTACGAGGCCCCGCGTGCCGGACGTCACCATTCCCTCCATCCATGTTGAAAGGTGCGGGCAATAGCTTGGTTCAGATGATACTGGACACTCAAAAGGCTGCCCAGAAAAAGCTGGCAGTCGAAGAATCGAACCCACGATCAGCGTGATGTATGATGTGGGCCGAGCCTGCTCTGCTCGAAGAATGAATGCGATGTGAGTAGCCCCATTCCCCGTTTGCAACTGGACGACTCAACACCTGTTGCGACCAAAGGGGTTGTAGTCAACTTTTCCGAATCTCGAAGCACGACTCGCCAGGAACACGAGCGACCGCAGTAGCCTATTCCTTTTTCGCGTGTTGTCTTTTTGACTTTCTACAGAAGCAAGGAGCCCTGATGGCAGAAAACCCAGTCTCGACCCACAATCGGCGTGAGGACCGCGCTCTGGGAATGGGGACAGCGGTTACGCGGCGGGATTTTCTGAATACTTCGCTGTTGGGTGCCGGAGCAGCATTGATGACAGCAGCGGCGCCGCTGGCCTTGCACGCAGACGATAGCGCTTGGGACGGTTATGGAGGCGTCGGAGACTATGCACGTTCGCATGGGAATACACAGGAAGTGCTACGGACTGCGCATGAGATCCGCGATGGGCGCTACGATTCGGCAAATGATGGAGCCATCGACAGCGGCGAAGTCTTTGACTTGGTGGTTGTCGGCGGCGGGCTAAGCGGGCTGAGTGCGGCCTATTATTTTCAACGGCAAAAGCGCCCTGGCCAAACCTGCTTGATTTTGGACAATCATCCGATGTTTGGCGGGGAATCCAAGCGCAACGAGTTCAGGGTTCGCGGCCAACGCTTGATGGGACCGCAAGGTGCCAACGAGTTCGACATTCCTGCCGAACCTGCCGAAGACGGCTACGGCCTCTACTCGGAACTCGGAATTCCCCGCGAGTTTGAATACGCGCCGTGGAGTCCCAAACACAAGAAGCTCCATTTCGACCGGACCAACTATGGCTTCCAGCTTTGGGTGGATGAATCGCCGAGCTTCGGTACTTACTTTGGGGATACGCCCGCTCGCAAGGCCGGATGGGTTGCCGATTTGTGGGGCAACCGACTGAAGGAAGCTGCCTGGCCGGAGGAATTGAAGAAGGACTTTCTAACGTGGCGTTATGGCGAGCGGAAGGTTTACGAGGGCACCGATGTTGAACGCTGGCTGGACACGATGACCTACCAGCGCTATCTGGAAAAGGAAATGGGGCTTCGTCCAGAAGTAACGCGGTATATCGATCCTGTGTTGGCCGCTGCCGTCGGGCTGGGGAGTGATGCGCTCTCCGCCCACGCGGCCCAGTCAGTGGGGATGCCTGGGTTTCAAAGCTTCTCCAAGGTGATGGCCTATCCGCGCAAGTGGGCAGAGGTTTCCCCGCTGACGTGGCATTCTTTTCCGGGCGGCAACGACGGTTTCGCACGCTGCTTTGTGAAGGCGCTGATTCCCGACGCGATTCAAGGTTCCTCCGGGTTTGCTTCCATCATGAACGGTCCTGTTCGTTTTGACGAGCTGGATCGCGGAAACCAGCACGTTCGCCTGAGATTGAGCGCTACCGTGGTACGCGTGGAGCACGTGGGACAAGCCGAGAGCGCGAAGACGGTGAGAGTGACCTGGGTACAGCGGGGACAAGTATGCCGGCTGCATGCCAAAGCAGTGGTAATGGCCGGCGGTGGCTGGATCACGCGCCGTGTGGTACGGAATCTTCCGGAAGCCCATCAAGGAGCCTATGCCCAGTTCTTCCACTCGCCAATGCTGGTTGTCAACGTCGCCCTCAAGCACTGGCAGTTTCTATACAACCTGGGTCTGACGGCTTTTCGCTGGTTTGAGGGATTTGGCTTCTGCTGCAACCTGCGGCATCCGATGTGGGTCGGCAATCATCGGCCACCGCTCGATCCGAAGCAGCCGGCCGTGCTTACGTTTTATGTTCCGTTTTACTACCCGGGCCGACCCATCCAGAAACAAGGTTCGATGGGCCGCGCCGAACTGCTTTCGACACCCTTCAGCAGCTATGAACGGCAGGTTCGCCAACAACTCACGACCCTCTTTGGCAAAGCGGGCTTCGATCCGCAGCGAGACATTGCCGGAATCATTCTGAACCGCTGGGGCCATGCCTATGTGAATCCGCAGCCCGGATTCTATTTCCAGCCCAAGGGCGCTCCTGCCGCACGCGACGTGATTCGCAGGCCGTTTGGCCGAATTGCTTTTGGTCACTCAGAATTGGTCGGGCATCAGTATTGGCTGGGAGCAATTCATGAAGGTAAGCGAGCGATGGAACAAGTGGCAGAGTTTACCCGTTCGACTTGACTTCCAACAATGCCGTAACGTAGGGTGCGTTGCCTTTCCACGTACTCGGCCAGATAGGGGGCCACAGGGGGATTTCGGCATTCTCGACACCCCCTGTCGCAAACCGCGACGTCCCCGTTTCCAAGGGGACAAAACGTCTTCCTAGCCCCAGAAATGTATAGACGCCAACGTGTGTTGGCTCCTAACCCATTACCATCATGACACCGTACTCAAAGCACGCTGTTTGCTGGAAGGCAGCACACCCTACATTGTCTTTAACAAATTGAGAAATCCTTGAGAACTGCAGGACAGATGGTTACGGAATCGGTTATCTCAAAAACCATTGATTTTTTTGTCGTTTATATCTGGCTGTTGGCCTGGTGTTCGTGCCTTGCTCCGCACGCTAGTGCTCAGGCCTCTCCGGCGAGTCGCTCGGCAAACAGAGCAGCTAGCACCTACGATTCGCCGGTCCACCTTGCAGACCTTGAGTACCAGCCCATCAAAGAGAGCAGCGGCATTGCAGCTTCCAGACGCAACCCGAACCTGCTTTGGACGCACAACGACAGCGGCGATGGGCCGTTCATCTACGCCTTTGACCGCCGCGGGAAGCATCGCGGAGTCTGGCGCGTTCGCGGCGCAACTGCTGTGGACTGGGAAGACATGGCCATCGGACCCGGGCCGGACAGAGGCAAGTCTTACCTTTACCTGGGAGACATCGGGAACAATTCGAAGACACGCGAAGAGATGATCGTGTACCGTGTCGTGGAACCGCTGATCTCTTCCGCAGACTCGGCGTCCTCACAACAGAACCCTCGTAGTACGCAACAGGCTGATGTGATTCGATTCAGGTATCCGGACGGTAAGCACAATTCGGAGGCACTCCTGGTCCATCCTTTCACAGCCGATCTCTACATAGTTACCAAAGTGAGCGGCGAAGCAGCCGGTGTCTACAAAGCGAAGGCGCCGCTCTCGAAATCAAGTGTCACTCTTGACCATGTTGGCGAAATCCGCTTCCCCAACGCCCTGGTGGGAGTCATTACTGGAGGCAGTATTTCGCCAGATGGACGACGTATTATTCTGTGCGACTACCTCGAAGCATTCGAATTGGTCTTGTCAGACAAGCCAGGCATTGCGTTTGACACGATTTGGAAACAACCCCTGAACCCCGTGAATCTTGGAGCACGTCAACAGGGCGAGGCTGTTTGCTACAGTGCTGACGGGATGGCCCTGTTCGCCACCAGCGAGCAACTGCCTTGTCCTTTGACCGAAGTGAAGCGAAGAATGGCAGGTCGGTGACGAACATGCTCGCCTACCGTATTCCTGACTTGCAGGATTCTGCAGGCGCATAGCGCGTGTCGAGGCATCGGTAAAGAGGACCTCAATATGAAATTGTGGCGACGTTTCCTAGTGGCGTGGGTGGTTATGGTCAATTTGGGCTTGGTAGAGGGTCAACAGGCCAAGAGGAACCATCGTCTGATGCCAACTCCACAGACGATAACCTGGGGCTACTTCGACGCGCGAACGCCGCCAGTCCTTCGAGTCCGGTCAGGAGACGTGGTTGAAATTGAATCTCTGGTCGCTTTCACCGTAGATGGACTTGAAGCGGCTGGTTTACGGCGTGACCAGATTCAACCGGCTCTCCTTGAGATCGATCGCGAAGTCAAGGATCGGGGTACCGTTCCTCACATTCTGACGGGCCCCATCTGGGTTGAGAGTGCAGAACCGGGAGATGTCTTGGAAGTCAAAGTCATTTCCGTCGAGCCCACTGTTCCGTATGCAGTCAATTTTTTCGGGCCGGGTCGAGGATTTCTGGCGGACGAGTTCACTTACGAACACTACAAACTCACTCCACTCGACCTTGGCCGTAAGGTTGCCAGATTCTCCAAAGACATCGAGATTCCAATCAAGCCATTCTTTGGAGTGATGGGAGTCGCGCCGCCTGCTTTCTCGGGTCGGATTAGCAGCGGCCCTCCGTGGATCCACACGGGCAATATGGACAACAAAGAACTTGTCGGCGGTTCGGTGGTTTACCTCCCGGTCCACGTGAAAGGCGCGCTCTTTTCTGCCGGAGATGGGCACGCCGCGCAGGGAGATGGCGAGATCTGCGTCACGGCGTTGGAGACTTCGTTGCGCGGCACACTCCAGTTGTCGGTCCGCAAGGGACAAAGACTCCTCTGGCCTCGAGCTGAAACGCCCACGCACTTTGTCACGATGGGATTCGACGAAAATCTTGAGGTAGCAACCCGGATTGCCGTCAACGAGATGATGGACTTTCTCCGCAAGGAGAAGGGTCTCAACCGTGAGGAGGCCTACATCCTGGCCAGCAACGCAGTCGATTTGCGAATCACCCAACTCGTGGACGGGAAAAAAGGCGTCCATGCACTTCTCCCCAAGGGAATCTTCCTTCGCTAAACCCCCATCGGACCTTCGTCCCGACCGTTTGGTCGCAGACCCTCTGTTCAATCCCTGTCGCCACCCCAGCTTGCGACACGCGATCCGTAATCTCTAACAAGTTTCAATGAATGAACAGCTTGAAGATAGGTTCATCATGTACTTGTTCGAATTTTCCCTGGTGATGTAGGAACTTGGGGGCCACAGGCGCCCCAGGCGCGCCGTGCCGGAACCAAAACGTTGGAAAGTAGTTGTTGGCCACGAAAATCGTTCAAGTTTGTAGGGATTTCCAGCGATAAATGGAAGGTGAGATTCATAACTTCAAGAATTTTGACCGCTCGTTGACCGGAGCTTAGCTCCGCGGCGACAGGGAGAGGCCATGCCAGATTCAATCGATCATAGCGACATCGGTCCAGGCGGAATGAGCCGGGAGTTAGTTGTGAACGGAGAATGGTCAGATGCGGACATCCCTCGAGAACAAAAGGGACATTTCGAAGTAGCCTCCAGTTTTCAGGAGCCAGCCAACTCGCAGCCGGGTGGGGATGGCACTCTCGATTTCGATTCGGAACAGAACCTTCGAACGCTTCTCAAGGACGTGGAGAAGTTGCGGAAAGAGATCCAGGTGACAGCCCAAGAATCTTTTGCACCGCAATCCGCCTACGTGGAAGCCTTTTTGGAGCGTGCCCGGGAGCGGTATGCGAATCAGGATTTCAAGAAAAGCCTTGAGATTTTGCACGACGGACTCAAATTGGAGCCGGGAAACGAAGCCATTCTCGCTCTGGCGGAAGAAGTGCGGCAGGCTTCTGAACACCGGCAGGCTGAGATGGAGGAAACCGGTTTGGCGGATCGCATAGCGCAGTGCAAAAGCGAGGCGATCAAGCTGTTTGAACAGGGAAGGTACGGTGACTGCATTGAAAGGTTCAAAGTTCTGGCAGAGCTCGAGCCCACCAACAGCGATCTACGCGACTTTCTGGAAGTCAGCCGCGAGCAGGTGGAGAAGGTGCAATCCGCAGAAGTGATCCCGCCGACTGCCGAACCGATAACGCCTCAAGAAATCGAACCGATAGCGCCCCAAGAAGCGGTAGTTTCATCTCAGGGTTCCCAGATTCCAGAGCCCGAGTTGTCTCCTCCAAACAATCGGGTACCACTCTATGTTCCGGTGGAGATACAGAGCGTCGTTACCCCGCAGCTACCCCAGCGGCATTCCTCCCGGCTCTTCGAGCCTATTCAGCCAGATTCAGTGGACCATTCGCCGACAGACCAGAATTCAGCAACGCCGGATGATCCAGCGCCGGAGTATCCCGTGGCTATGCAGCTTCAACAGTTGCGGCTGAAGGCGCGCGAAGAGGACAGGAATCAGGCAGGACGCGAAACCGTTGTTGATGAGCTGCCCGAAGATCCGTCGCAAGCGGCCAGGAAGAAATTGACCATCGCGTGTCTGGCGGGTGTCGGACTTGTCATCGGAGCAATGATGGGTGCCTGGTTGGCGCTGGCTCCGGGAAAGCACTCGACCGTTCCATCGGAGGCTCCGGTAGCCTCGGAAAGCAACGCAATTATCGCAGATCCGGTGCAGTCTCCTCCGGTGGCGGCTTCGACTGAAGCTGGAGTAGTTGATCCTCAGGGGCAGGCGCAGAAGGCATTCCAGCAAGGCAGACTCCTGGAAGCCAATCGATTGTGCGACAGTATGTTGCAATCTGCTCCGGACAATCCATTCGCCCTGGATCTCAAGCAGGAGATTCGCGGCCGCTACGCGAAGATTGCAGGCCGGGCTGCTGCTGACCAGAAGTGGGCCGACGCTTCGATGGCCTGGCATAACCTCCTGAAAGTATTTCCGAGCGACGCTGAGGCTGCCCGTGAACTAAAAGCTGCAAAAGCCAACCTCAAGAAGGAAGAGCAACTTGCGCTGGCCAGCAAAATGGAAGCCGAGCAACGGATAGGTGAGCTTCAACAGCAGATCACTGTGGCCATGAGCTCAGGCCGTCACCTGCCGCCGACTCCGGGCAACGCTCTTGAACTGATACAAAAACTTGAGGCGGTATCTTCTGACAACGCATTTGGTCATGGGCAGCGCGACGAGATTTTGCGACATCTGGTGGCGTCGGCAAACCGAAGCCTCCAAGCCAAAGACGCAGTCCGTGCCACAGCGTTGGTTCATCAGATGGAAACCTATTTTCCCGAAGCGCCCGAGCTGAAGGGCTTACGTGACGGCCTCAAGGCCGAGCAGTCTCGCGTGTCCGAGGCCCGCAATTCGTGGATGCAGAAAGCGGAGGCCGCCATGGCTGCTGGTCACTTCGTCACGCCCGCCAGCGACAATGTGATGGCTCATTGCAACGAGCTTCTGGCCTTGGATCCACAGAACGTGAAGGCTCTCGAGTTGAAGAAATCCAGCATGGCAAAGGCCGGCACCCAGGCCAAAGCCTGGATTCAAGAAGGTAAGTATGACGAGGCCAGGGCAGTGTATTCTGCGCTGCTGTATCTCCCGCAAAACGAACTTCAAAATCTACCCGGTAGCCAGGAGATTAAGACAGAAATCGATAAACTCACCTTCAACGCCCAAGCGGTGGTCCACGACCATGCACTGGGAAGCTGTACAGGACGACTGCGATTTAATGGCTATCAAATCACGTATGTTCCATCGTCCGACTCCAAGGATGGTTTTTCCGCGAAGGTTTCAGAAGTCTCGCTCGTGGAGTCTGACGACAGACTGAAGATCCAACTCAAAGGGAAGACCTACCGTTTCCAGATCAATGGCGTGAAGGACCCACAAGAAATCCGGACAAGGATCAGCAGCCTCCAACGGCAACTCAGTGCCCTTGTCGCCAGCAAGTAGTTTCTCGAGGGTTTGAAAGGACGACAGGCAATGAGACCTGTCGTCACTGTCTCGAACCAGTGTCGCTCGGATTCGACGCCTTCATTGGCCCCCAATCGTACCCACCTCACTTCCAATTTCTTTCCAGTAACAGTTCTCAATCGTTGGAAGGTCCTTGACGCGTAAAGCAAGTGAACCTAGTATTCGCGTCTATGAACCCACAAATTAGCTTCCTGACCGTTTTTCTCTCGGTCGCGGTCATGGCTTTCGGCCAGGCACCGACCAAGCGCTATCTCTACATGAGCACTCCTGATGCCTCGCAGAAGGAAGGTCGGGCGGGCAACGGGATCTTGATCTTCGACATTGATAACGGCCACAAATTTGTGCGCCGGATCAACGTTGCGATCTTTGAAGAAGGGATTCGAGGGTTTACAGGGAATCTCAAAACCCACTCCGTGTACTACTCGACTTCGAATCGCCGCGTCGGTGCATTCGATCTGGAAAAAGAGCAGGTGATCTGGGAGAAGACCTATGAGGTGGGCGCTGACCGTTCCTCGGTTACGCTGGACGGGAGAAAACTCTATGTGCCCAGCGGGTGGTGGGACAAGGCCGAAGACGGAGGACTACTGGTTGTCAACGCGACAAACGGAGAGCTCATCAAGCGGATCCGCGTCGGGCCCCAGGCTCACAACAGTTTCGTTAGTCTGAATGGGCGGTTTGTGTATCTTGGCACACAAACCATGCTGACGGTCTTTGACACGGTTAACGAAAAATTGATCCAACAGGTGAAGGACGTGGGTGAGTATGGAATCTTTCCCTATACAGTGAACAGCGCCAACAGTATCGCGTATGTCTGCCTGGGAAAAACCGTGGGCTTTGACGTTGTGGATCTTAAAGCGGGCAAGGTTCTGCACCGGGTGATCGCAGGGAGCGAACCGATTCGCCATCGCACCCATGGTGCAGGCCTCACTCCGGATGAAACGGAACTCTGGATCAGCGACCAGGAAGGCAAGAAGCTTTTTATCTTCGATGCCACGAAAATGCCCCCTCAACCGAAGGGCCATGTGGAGTTGTCGATCGCAGGCCACGGCTGGGTTACCTTCAGCCTGGATGGGAAATATGCCTACTCGCATGCGCCAGACATCTTTGACGCCAAGACCAAGAAGCACGTAGGTACGTTCAAGGACGAACACGAGAACCCCATCGCCAGCTCAAAGTTCATCGAGGTCCATTTCCGTGACGCCAAAGTCACTCAGGTCGGAAACGAATTTGGGCTGGGACGCAAATAGAGCCGGTCTAACGTTGCCTCCAAGAATCCCCTATTGTTGGGAATTACAGGATGAACATAGTGACTAGACTGTTCATTTCTCGAAACACTCTATGAACCTTGGATCCCCTCGCCCCAGTGCGAAAGAGGCGGTAGGGGTGAGGGGGCGAATGCACAGCTGGAGTGTCTCGCGGGGTGCGCTGAGATCCTCATCCAGAGCGGCGTGTCGGAGGAAGTTGAGTCAGCAAAGAGATGTTCCCCTCACCCCCGGCCTCTCTCCACGTTGGGGAAAGGGGAGCCGATGCTTCCGATTGAGAATGTTTCATTGCCTCGGCGCTGACGTTTTTTTCAAGGTGCCGCAAGCAGTTCCCCCACAGTCCAGTAACGCTGGCGATTCCGAGCTTCTGTGCGCACGCGTGTCACGGTTGCTGGTTTAATCGCGGCGGTGGAGGATCCCCAGCGGTTGCGGACAAACGAAAGCAGGGCCGCCATCTCCCGGTCCGACAATCTCCGCCCCAGTCCCGGCATTTCCCGATCGTAGATTTTGTCCCCGACTTGAATCGGGCCTCTCAATCCGTGTAGTGCAATCTTGATCAAACGGGTTTCGGATCCAGATACCCAGGAAGAGCCGGCTAAGGACGGAGCCTCTCCATCCGAGGCCAGTCCATCGCTGCCGTGGCAACCAGAGCAGAATCGTTCATAGTGAGTCGCGCCGGAGCTGACGGTCGGTCCACTTGAACTGGTCGAACCGGACTTGGCCTGGACCCGATGCGCTGCGGTCATGCTAAACGCGAAGAACAAGGCGAGAACTGGCAGGTTTTTCATCAGTGTGGTTGCGAGCCGCAGGCAGAAGGTCCTTGGGTTACTTTTTCTCGATTTCAATACGGTTCGTTGCTGCACTCTCGGTTTCGCCTTCAAGTGCCACCACCACATAATACGAACGGTTCTTTCCCGGTTCGTAGCTGACCTGAAAGTCAACTTTTCTCTGATCAGCTGCTATTTTGACAATGGTTCGAAACGGACCCTCGGGCGACGCGGATTGCTTCAGCGCAAAACCCTGAATTTTCAATTCACTCGCAGCAGGATAGTCCCAAGCGAGCGTCACACGTTCTCCTGGGGCTTTTTTAGCAAATATGGAGGGATCAGTAGGAGCGTTGCGGCAGGCAATCGAGGCCGCGAGCAAGAGGACCGAGATCAAGCTGAGCTTTGTGAGAGTCATTATTTTTAGCTGGAGGCGTTTCTGAATCAATCCACGTCAAGGACGAAAGAGACGTCGCGCTCAGCCGGCAGAACCGTCCAGTCTTCGCTCTGTGGCCTCAGCCTCAGAGGCACGGTGAGCCGGCCCACCGCATTTCGAGGTGACTTCTCGGGGCCATTGGCATACGGGTTATGTGGATAGACCGGCCAGACAATATGGGTGGCTGGGTCAACACTCAATTTCCAGTTCCGATGTCGAATCCATCCACCAATGTCTACCGGTGAAAGTTCAACGTGCTGTGCGTCTAGCACAAGCTTTTTCCCCGTTGCCGTTTCCAAGATGTCGCCTGCCTTCAAGCACAGCTGCAGGTTCAGATACTGCTCTGGAGCCGGATTGCCACGCCCCGTGATCAGAAAACGGAAGGACAAGCGTTTTTCTGATGGTGTCGGGACCAAGAGATCGACGAAAAAGGTGTTGAAGCCAAGGGAAAGGCGGTCTTGAGCATCGCTCATTTGAAGCCGGCTGCTGAGAGGCATGTGGATGAGCTGCCCCGGCAGATGCTCAGTCAACGTAGCGAGCTCTGGCTGACGTTTCGAATTAGCGCCGGTAATGATCAGACCCACCTTGTCGTGGAAGATGCTGAGATGGCCCTGGCGGTCATGGTAGAACTGGCTGTTAAGGGCTTGCGTGCTGATGAGGCCCGACAACGACACTACCCACGAGCCAGTTTTGCGAATGCCGGCGGGTACCGAGAGCTGGCGTGAATAGAGTGGTTGCTCTTGTGGAATTGGCGTGGAAGGACCCCTGTGGTAGTAAAGCGCGTTCTGCGCCAGCCGTCCCAGATCTTCACACCCGACGAGCCCTTCACGAAAGAAGCGGGTCAAGAGTTGAGCATAGCTCCGGCCATCAGGAAACCATGAGAATCCAAAGTGACCCTTCGAGGCTGATTCATCGTTTCCACCCGGAGGGGAACTGGAATCTGGCCAAGTCGAAGCCCCAGATTCACCCCACCCTGCGACCAGCGTGTAGCGGTTGCGATCGTCCAACACCTCGACCGGAGTGCCGTCCGGATAGGTGAAGTACTTGTGAAAGTCCAAGCCACGCCGCAGCGCCTTCATGGCTGCAGGATCGCGGGACCATTCCGCATATAACGCCACGCTGGCATAGGTGTTATATCCGTAACCGGGCGTCGGCAGCGAGCGCTCGTGCTCACCCCAGTAGCCATCCGGCGATTGCTCCTCCGAGGCAAAACGGTGCATAACGCTTGCACCCAGCGTCTCCCATTCATGCTTTGCGAAAACGCGCCCTGCCAGATAGATCGTTGAGGCCCAGAGTGCAAAGTGATTGGGTAAAGTGCCAATGTAGGGTGACTGATATCCCGGAAAGTCCTTTCGCGCAGCCACGTCAGACGCCAAGTCAGCGACGTTTTTCTCCAACTCGCGCCTCCAGCGCGTTTCCCGCTCCGATCCGAGTTTGGCTTTCAACAACCGGTAGGCTTCCAACCACACGTACACGTCGCGGTCACTGTTCAGCCTTGCTTCAAAGCGTGCTTGCTCACTTTCGTCCGCCAACAAATCTCCAATCCTGGTCGCGAGGGAAAGGTTTTGGAGCCGTTGATAACTGCGGTTCGCAGAGTCGCGCTTTGCGTAGAGTACTGCTCCAACCAGCGCCGCATGTGACAAGAGTCGCCAACTCTCGTCCTGGGCCTCGAGTGTGCGCAAATCCGTGTTCGGGTGAGCCGCTAGATGCTGTTCGATACGGTCGGCGCCCGCTTCGAGGAGCCGAAAGTATTGGTCGGGCAGCGTCAAGATCGGAGATTTCGCAGACGCGGCGGCAGCGGTCGAGTTACCTACAGCTTTGTCCTTCGCAGCGGCAGTGACTTCTGACGGCCCGATGATGGAAACCAGGCACAAGGCAATGATCGATAGCCCCCGTCGATCGTTCCGCGTGTCTTCTGGGAAGATCTGTTGTGATGAGACCCTACACGGGTCCCGCAAGGAAACGCATGCATCGTCCCCCCTTGGACAAAGCGAGACTTCAAGGGGGTGCAAGCGGTCTTCCTCTGTACCCCTGCTTGTCGGAAGCTCAACTTCCGGAGAGCGCTCAATAGACGTCATGGCGGGAGATTGTAGCAGAGCCCATCGAAGGTCGCTTAGATCAAGTCTGGGGCTCGGTCGATGTAGCATTGGCCACCACCGGCCTCGGGATGAAACTGTTCTGCTGAGATGATGCCCTCTGCACATTCTGGTATAAGATGCGACCATCACCCGCAAGGAGCATTCGCATGATGAAACGAAGAGAGTTCGGCAAGAAGCTCGTCAGCGCAACGATTGGGGTCGCTGTCGCCGGTGAGTCGGCCACCGGAGAAGCTTCAACACAAACCTCGCACACCCCCAGAAGAAATGCCCTGATGCATGTTGGTGGCGACTACCACAGCGTCGCGGGGGCGGGCATCACGTCTCGGGCAAACCTGGAGTACAACCTACGCTACGGCGTGAAACACCTCACGGTGCAAGCGAAGAATCGTCCGGAAGGCGGAGGCTGGGACCTGGATGCATTGAAGCGGATGAAAGACGACTGTGACCGACTCGGAGTCCAACTCGAAGCGATTAGGATGGAGCCCACCTATATCACCCTTCCAAAAGGCGCCGAGCGTGACCGGGAGCTCGACGCCATAATTGGAAATATTCAAAAGGCTTCTGCCGTGGGCGTGAAGATCATCACCTATCACTGGACGGTGATCCCCATCCGAAGAAATCGGGAAACCTCGGGTCGCGGCAAGGTCACTTATGCAGGATTTAAGCTCGAAGAGAACTGGAAGGATCTACCGCCGGGAAAATCAGGCAAGGTCAGTTCAGACGACTATTGGGAACGGATTGCCACGTTTCTCGAGAAAGTGATTCCTGTAGCCAAACAACACAACGTCCGGATGGCCTGTCATCCCTATGATCCGCCCGGCTTGCCGCTCGGTTATCAAGGTGCGGACAATTGGGATTCTCCCTCGATATTTGACTCCATCAAACGATACGCGTCGATCGTGGACAGTCCATCTAACGGATTTCAACTGTGCCTGGGAACAACCGCCGAGGGGTTGAAGAACCCGAGTACGGAGGTCCTTCCGATCGTTCAATACCTGGGCGAACGCGGGAAGATTTACCAGATCCATATGCGCAACATTCGCGGCGGCCTGCACAATTTCGAAGAAGTTTATCCTGACGAGGGAGAGATGGATTTCTTCAAGATCATGCGGATACTTCGGGACGTGCAATTTGCTGGCTCAATCTGTCCCGATCACATGCCGCATCATTCCGACGATCCCGGAAGCCTGCAATCGTTCGCTTTCGGCTATGGCTATCTCAAGGCGCTGATTCAAGCGGTGAACTTGGAAGTGCAGGGCTAAGGAGCACCCAAGGTGTGACAGCATTGATGAAAGCGAGGATCGTGTAGCGCAGACCCCCTGCTTCTCAGGGAAGTCTGCGGCTTTGCGCGAATTCGGAGCTGATTCTAACGCGGTTCGCGAGCTGCTCGGCGAGACGAGAACTGACCTTTCGCATCACTTCCGAAGCAGTAAAGCGATTCGTTGGTCCGGAGGAAGATTTTCCCTTTTGAAAGGACTGGCGTGGCAAAGGTGTCTTCCTTCAGATCATTCACAGTGATTACTTCCCAGTCTGCACCCGGTTTGATGACAGCAATCTTGCCGCTTTCACTGGCCACATAGATTCTTCCCTCGGCGGCTACAGGTGACGCAGAGAAGGGATCGAGGGCGCCTTGCACGCGGCTTTGCTTCAGCGTCTTTCCCGCGATGGCATCGACCGCGGCCAGGATTCCACCATTCTTTATGTAGTAGAGCACATTTTGATAGACCAATGGCGAGGGGATCACTCCCATGAAACTCTTCTCGTCCCGCCAAAGCTCGGAGGCACGCACAGTTTCGCCGCCAGCATCCGCTTCCAGACGAAATGCAACTAGACTTGAGGGACCGGCGCGCTCCTTCATCGCGTCATCCCATTCCTCCCGCGTCAGCAGGCCATCCCTGTTTCCCGCAAACCTCGTTAGACCGTTCATCCAGGCGTCGTCGTTTGTCTCCAGAGCGCTAACCTTGCCGTCGCCATCTTTGTCGAATTTGCTGAGTTGTTCTTCAAACGGCCTCGGCCGGTCCTCGTTGTTGTATCCAAAAGCGTAGAACATGTCGCCGGCAACAACTGGACTGGCCACAATGGCGCTCGCCAGAGTATCTGCCGTAAGCGTGCGTTTCCCTGTCTTCAACTGGTAGGCGCCGAAGAGGCGGTCACTGGCTGTGAGGATCTGCGCACCGCTCTTTCCTTCGGGGTGATAGATGATCGGTGTTGACCATCCTTTGGTTTCGGCACGGCGGGTCTTCCAAAGTGTTTCGCCGGTGTCCGGGTTGAAAGCTGCGATGTAAGCATCGATATATTGATCGACTTGCAGGATCAGCCGGCCATCGACAAGGATCGGTGAGCTGGACAAGCCAATGGCGTTGGTGAAGGGGCCGAGCGGCCTCTGCCAACGCAGCTTGCCGGATCCGTCGTAAGAGAGCAGGCCGAAGTCATGGAAGAAGACATAGACGTTGACGCCATCGGTGACCGGGGTGATCGCGGCGGGCTCATTCAGCTTGTGGATCAGGGGCTTTCGCTGACGGTCGATTGACCTCTCCCACAGAAGTTTGCCCGTTTGCCGGTCGAAGCATTGGGTGTAGAGCTTGTCGTCGGCATGGCCGGTCAGAAATAGGTGCTTCTC